>JAEEGI010001900.1_pt1 | contig 51741 bp, 49 predicted proteins | sample 8958751 | NCBI WGS metagenome assembly JAEEGI01 (sample SAMN16246545, study PRJNA631951) | gut metagenome | biome: gut microbiome; feature: rumen; material: KS-attached | host: Bos | place: Iran: Karaj | collected 2018-10
CCCAGCGCCTGGAGAAGGCGCTGCGGGTGGCCCAATTCGTCCGCGCGGCCCGCAGCGTGCTGCCGGAGCTGCTGCCCGCGGGCGGGCAGCGGTGAGGGCGGGACAGGATGTATAACCGCTTTCTGCAGGCCCGCGCCGCGCCGGAGGAGGGCGGCGCGCCCTTTTCCCCGCCGCCGAAGCCCGCCGGACTGCTTTCGGGCCTTCCGGGCAGGCTGGAGACGGGGGACCTGATCCTGTTCCTGATCCTCCTGCTGGTCTGGCTGGAAAAAGAGGACGAAGAGATTTTGATCCTTCTCTCCGCCCTGATCGTTATGAGCTTGTAGATTCCTCGCCGGGGAGGAGGAACATCCCGTCCTCCGGCGCGGACAGGTCCGCCTGCTCGGAGGTCATGCGGTAGACGAGCTTTTCCCCGTCCCGCCGCTCGGCGGCCTCCAGCAGCCCGGTCTCAATGGAGATATAATAGACCATCAGGCAGCCCGTGGGCTGTTCCCGCACGGCGGCCATGATGCGCCAGGTGCCGTAGAGGTTCACATAGCCGGCTTCCTCGATCTGCGACTTGTCCAGGCTCAGCAGGTCCTCGTACCTCGGCAGCATTTGAAGCGCGTCCCCCAGGAGCTCCGCGTCCGCGGGCGCGCGGAAGATTTCCGGCCCGTCCCCGTACCAGATGCAGACCTCGTCGTCCGCCAGGAGGATGTTCTTGTCCTCCTCCCCGCCGGAGGTGATGCGGATGCGCTCCACGCCGTTTTTCTGCCAGACCTGAATCTGCCAGTTGCGGCTTCCGCCCTCCCAGTAGCTGTTGACCAGCATGCGGCGGCTGTAGCTTTCCGGCCGGGCAAGGGTCCGCACCACGGCCTGCACCGTCTCCGGCGTCACCTCCGCCAGGGCGGGTCCGCCCTCCGCTTCCCCGCCCCCGGAGGCCGTGGGCAGGGCGGTGGTCTCCGGCAGGATCACCGGGACCGTGTCCGCATCGAACCAGCCCAGATGCAGGGCCAGGACCGCCGCGGCGGCAATCAGCGCCAGCACGCCCAGATAGGGGAGCAGCCGCCGGACTTTCATTGCTTTTTGTCCTCCTTCGGAGCCTCCCCGGGGGGTTCCTTCGGCGTCTGCGCTTCATGGTGCCGGTGGCTGCCGGCGAAGATGAAGGCGGCGATCGTCCCCACCGCCAGCACCGCCAGCAGGATCACCAGAGCCTTCACTTTCCCGCTGGTGGAGAGCACCACCGCCGCCAGCCCGAAGACGGTGCTGACACAGTAGAGGATGGCGACGGCCTGCTTCTGGCTCAGGCCCATGTCGATGAGCCGGTGGTGAACGTGCCCCCGGTCCGCATGCATGGGGCTCTGCCCGTGGGCGACGCGGCGCACGATGGCGAAGATGGTGTCGAACAGAGGCAGGGCCAGCACCAGGAAGGGCAGCAGGAAGGAGAGGATGGCATAGGTCTTGAACATGCCGATGACGGACATAGTGGCCAGCACATAGCCCAGCAGCAGGGCCCCCGTGTCCCCGGCGAAAATCTTGGCGGGATTCAGGTTGAAGGGGATGAAGCCCAGGCAGGCCCCCGCCAGGGCCGCCATGATGATGGCGACGTTGCCCTCGCTGACCAGCAGGGCGATCACCAGCATGGCAACGCTGCCGATGCCGCTGACCCCCACGGCCAGCCCGTCCAGTCCGTCGATGAGGTTCACGCTGTTGGTCACCAGCACGATCCAGAGGATGGTGATGGGGATGCTGAGCCAGCCCAGGATCAGCCAGCCCTCGGAAAACAGGTTGGGGTTGGTGAAGACCTCGATGCGGATGCCGTGGGCCGCCGCGATGCCGGCTGCGGCCAGCTGCAGCAGCAGCTTGGACCACCATTTCAGGGGCTTGATGTCATCGATGACGCCGGTGATCACGATCACGATGCAGCCCAGCAGCATGCCCTGCACCTGCCTGTCGATCTTGGAAAAGATCAGGGTCGCCAGGAGAAAGCCCAGGAACATCGCCAGGCCCCCCAGGCGGGGGATGGGATGATCGTGCATGCGCCGCCCGTCCTTGGGCACGTCCATGGCGCCCACCTTCTGGGCGAAAATCTTCACCACCGGCGTGGCCGCGAAGCTCATCACCAGAGCGGTCACCAGAGAGGCCAGAGCTGTCAGCAGCAGCCGGTGATCAATGGGTGTCGTCATACCTTACTCCATTTCGCAGCCGCCGCGCAGAACGCACCGGCTGCGTTTCGCGGCGCTCAGCGCTCCACGAAACCTACTTTTTTATAGACCTTCCGCAGGGTCCGGGCGGCCACGGCGGAGGCCCGGTCCGCGCCGTCCCGGTAGACGGAGGCCAGATAGTCCTTGTTCTTCAGCAGGTCCTCGGCCTTCTCCCGGATGGGGCGCAGCAGCTCCACCACGCTCTCGCCCACCTTCGTCTTGAAGTCGCCGTAGCCCTTGCCCTCGAATTCGGCCTCGATGGCCGCGAAGTCCAGGCCCGTGGCGCAGGCATAGATCTGCATCAGGTTGGCCACGCCGGGCTTGGCGGCGGGGTCGTAGCGGACGCAGTTGACCGTGTCGGAGTCGGTCTTGGCCCGCTTGAAGGAGCGGAGGATGTCCTCCGGCTTCTCCATGAGGTAGATGCAGCCGCCGGGGTCCTTGTCGGATTTGCTCATTTTGTTCTCCGGGGAGGTGAGGCTCATGATCCTTGCCCCGGTCTTGGGGATGAAGGGCTCCGGCAGGGTGAACACGTCGCCGTAGACGCCGTTGAAGCGGACGGCGATATCCCGGCAGAGCTCCACATGCTGCTTCTGGTCCTCGCCCACGGGCACCAGGTCCGTCTGGTACAGCAGGATATCCGCCGCCATGAGGGCCGGATAGGTAAAGAGGCCGGCGTTGATGTTCTCCGCGTTCTTGGCGGACTTGTCCTTGAACTGGGTCATGCGGCTGAGCTCGCCGAACATGGTGTAGCAGTCCAGCACCCAGCCCAGCTGGGCATGGGCGGCCACATGGCTCTGGATGAACAGGGTGTTCTTCTGGGGGTCCAGGCCGCAGGCGATGTACTGGGCCAGCTGGCTCAGGGCCCGCCGCCGGAGGTCCGCCGGGTTCTGCCGCACGGTGATGGCATGCTCGTCCACGATGCAGTAGTAGCAGTCATAGGTGTCGCTGAGCTCCACCCAGTTGCGGATGGCGCCCATATAGGAACCCAGGGTCAGTTCGCCGCTGGGCTGGATGCCGCTGAAGATGACTTTTCGTTTCTCGTCCATGGTCCTTTCCTCGTTTCCGCTTTCGGGATTGCGGCGATATTGCCGAATGACAATACCGACCGATTTTAGGAATCATACCACAAAAGCGGGAGAATTACAACAATTTCCGCCAGGGAAAACCCGCAGATTGCGGCGGCGGTCCGGATAGAAGCGATATGGCGGCGAAAAGCGTTCCTTTTCCAGGAATGAAAGCGCGCGCAGCCGGCATACTGATAGTATCACGCAAGGGGAGGCTGTGCGATGCCGGAGGAGCTCATGGAGGAAGCGCTGCCCGCCATCCGGGAGCTGGGGAGCGCGGAGGCGGGGCAGATCCACTGTCTTGCCATCGTGGGGGAGATCGAGGGGCACACGCTGCTGCCCGCTTCGGTGAAGACGACGAAATACGAGCATGTGATGCCCCTGCTGGCGGCGGTGGAGGAGAGTCCGGAGATCCGGGGCCTGCTCCTGCTGGTGAACACCGTGGGGGGCGACGTGGAAGCGGGACTGGGGCTGGCGGAGCTGATCGCGGGGATGAAGACCCCCACCGCTTCCCTGGTGCTGGGGGGCGGGCACTCCATCGGCGTGCCCCTGGCGGTGGCGGCACAGCGGAGCTTCATCGCCCCCAGCGCCGCCATGACCCTCCATCCCGTGCGTCTCACGGGGGTGGTGATCGGCGTGGAGCAGACCTACAGCTACCTCTCGAGGGTGGAGGAGCGCATCGTGCGCTTCGTCACCGGCCACTCCCGCATCCCGGAGGAGACCCTGCGCGCGCTGATGCTTCGCACGGGAGAGCTGGCGGGGGACGTGGGGAGCGTGGTGGATGGGGCGGAGGCCGTGCGCCTGGGCCTCATCGACGCCCTGGGCACTCTCTCCGACGCTTTGGCGTATCTGCACCGGCGCATGGAGGAAAACGGGTGAGCGCGGGGACGCAGGACGAGGGATTCCCGCGCAGCGGGCGCTGACGGGAGCGCTGCAAAATGCAACGCACCCGGTGATATGCCCGCTGCGCGGGCGTGATATCCCGCTTCGCGGGGTGATATACGGCCTAGGGCCGTGTGATATCGTGCCCTTTGGGCACGGTTAAGGATTTGAATTTACGGCCGTTGTGCAGCCCCATGCGCGGAATGCCGCCTGCAGCGACAGAAAAGCCAGCGTAAATACGAGAGGTAGTCTCCGCGGCGGGACAGGTAGACATAATCTCCCCTTGTCAGGGATTGCCATTTATGCTATGATATGATATGGAGGTACATATGTCCCTTTGGTTCGCGGCGTTCCTGGGGCTCGTCCAGGGGGCGGCGGAATTCCTGCCCGTCTCCAGCTCCGGCCACCTGGCCCTGCTGCAGTCCTTCTTCCCCGCCCTGGCACCGGAGGACGGCCTGCTGTTCGACGCGGTGCTCCACCTGGGCACCCTCGCCGCCCTGGCGGCGGCTTACCGGCGGGAGCTGCGGCAGCTCTGCAAAGCTTTCTTCTCCCTGCCCCGCCGCGGCGGCGGAGAAAGGGAACACCGTCGGCTCCTGGGCCTCCTCGCCCTGGGGACCCTCCCCCTGGCGCTGGTCCTGCCCGTGAAGGGCTGGATCGAAGCGCGCAGCGGCGACGCGAAGTTCATCGGCGCGGCCCTCCTCCTCAACGGATGCCTGCTCTATGGCAGCGACAAGCTCATCGCCGGGCGGAAGAACGCCCTTTCGGCCAGGGCGGGGGACGCCCTGCTGACGGGTCTGGCCCAGGCTTTCGCCGTGATCCCCGGCATTTCCCGCAGCGGCAGCACCGTCACCGCCGGGCTGCTGGCGGGCTTCGACCGGTCTTTTGCCGTGGGCTATTCCTTCCTGCTCTCCTTCCCCGCGGTGCTGGGGGCCTGCCTGGTGAAGCTGGGGGACGCCCTCCGCGCCGGCTTCGACCCCGGCATGCTGCTTCCCTGCCTGGCGGGGGCCGCCGCCGCGGCTCTGGGGGGCTGGCCCGCCATCCGGCTGGTGCGCATGCTGGTGCGCCGGGGCAGATTCCGGCCCTTCGCTTATTACTGCTGGGCCCTGGGCCTCGGCGTCGTCATCATCAGCGTTATTACTTGAGAGGATGTCATACATGGCAACTGCGAACAGCGGAAAAAAGACCGCTCCGGCCAGGAGCACGGCGCGAAAGCCCGCGTCGTCCTCCGCGGCCAAAAAGAGCGGCGGAAGCACCCGCAAGCCGAAAACCGCCCCCGCCCCGGCCAGGGACCCCATCCGCAACCGGGGCTTCAAGGCCTTCCTGCTGGCGGCCCTGGCGATCTTCAGCCTGATCGGCTGCTTCACCAAGGAGGGCGTCTTCATCGGCGCTTTCCGGGAATTCATGATGGGCCTCGCCGGCAAGGGCTTCTATTTCCTGCCCCTGGCGCTGGCCTACTGCGCCGTGATGCTCATCTATGTGGTGGACAGGCCCCTGGGCGGGCGCATCACCTGCGCCCTGCTGCTGACCGTCATGGCCGGGGCCCTGGGGCACCTGTTCCTCTGCACCACGGTCTTCACCTGGGACTGGAAACTCCCCGGCAATCTCTACGACGCGGGGGCCCTGGCGGGTCCTGCGGGCAGCGGCGGCGTCATCGGCGGCCTGCTGGCCCTCTGCTTTGAGGGACTTTTCAACAAGGTCGGCGCGGCCATCGTCCTGCTGCTGGGCGCCCTGTTCCTCCTCTTTGCCGCCCTGAACGTGACGGTGGCGGCCATGATCGCCCGCAGCCGGGAAAAGGCCAAGGCGAAGGCCGAGGAATGGAAGCTCATCCGCGAGGAGGAGCAGCGCAAAAACGAGGAGCGGCGCGCCGCCGCGGAGGAGGTCCGGCGCAGCGCCCGGGAGGAAGCCGCCCGCAAGGCCGTCGAGGAGGAAAAGCGGCGCAAGGAAGCGGCAGCGGCCGCCATCCAGGCGGAGACCATCGACATTCCCCTCCCCCAGCACCCCGTCACCGCCGCCCGATCCGGCAGGCGCCGGGGGAGCACCATCGACATCCCCCTGGACGAAAGCCCCGCTTACCCGGTGAAGGAGGAAGCGAAAGAGAGCGCGCCGCAGCGGGAGGAGCACCGCCGCGCCGCCGCCGCTCCGGCCGCAGCAGCGGCGAAGACCGCCGCCGCAGCATCCGCGGCGACCGCGGCAGCAGCGGCTGGCGAGCGCATCGGCGTCAAGGAAAAGGACTGGCTGGCGGACATTCTCACCAAGGACCGGCAGAAGCAGAAGACCGCCGTCAGCGCCGCCGCCGCGGGCAAGGTGGTCATGACCGCCCGGACCCCCGCCGGCGGAAAGCCGGAGCCGGAGGAAGCTTCCCCCGCGGTCGTCACCGGCCGGGTGAAAGCCGGGGAAATGCCCCAGTCTCACCTGCCCGACCCGGAGGAGGAGCTGTTCGCGCCTCCGAAGACCCCGCCGAAGACGCCGGCTCCGGCCCAGCCGAAGGCTGCGGCGAAGCCCCTGAGCGCCGTCACGCCGGAGGAAGCGGCGGCGGTGCTGGCGGAGGAGAAGGCCGCGAAGGCCGTGGAAAAGGCGGAGACGGTGAAGGCCAGGGACGAGATGGTGGCCTCCATCGAGGGCAGCCTGGCGGACCAGGCCCAGGCCCAGCCGGTGAAATACGTATTCCCCCCCATGGAGCTGCTCACCGCCGGGACCGGCGGCGCGGGGGACGAGGGCTACGAGGAGATGCAGCTCAATGCCAAGCGCCTCAACGCCACCATCAAGAGCTTCGGCATCCCCGCGGAGATCTGCGACGTGACCCGCGGCCCCACCGTCACCCGCTATGAGGTGGAGCTGGAGCAGGGGGTGAAGCTCAACCGCCTGACGAACCTTTCCGACGATATCGCCCTGGCCCTGGGGGTCAGCGGCGTGCGCATCGCCCCGGTGCCGGATAAAATCGCCATCGTGGGCATCGAGGTGCCCAACAAGAATACCACCACGGTCTATCTCCGGGACATCATCGACACCCCCACCTTCCGGGAGAAATCCAGCAGCCTCACCTTCGCCATCGGCAAGGACATCGGGGGCGAGCCCATTGTGGGGGACATCGCCAAGCTGCCCCACCTGCTCATCGCGGGCACCACCGGCAGCGGCAAATCCGTGTGCATGAACTGCCTCATCCTCTCTCTGCTGTATAAATCCAGCCCGGAGGACGTGCGCCTCATCATGGTGGACCCCAAGATGATCGAGCTGGGGGTCTACAACGGCATCCCCCACCTGCTGATCCCCGTGGTGACGGACCCGAAGAAGGCCGCCGGGGCCCTGCAGTGGAGCGTGATGGAGATGATGAAGCGCTACACCCTCATGCGGGACTCCGGGGCCAGGGACCTGGCCAGCTACAACAAGCTCATGGAGAAGACCGAGGGGGGCCAGAAGCTGCCCAAGATCGCCATCCTGATCGACGAGCTGGCCGACCTGATGATGACCGCCGCCAAGGAAGTGGAGGAGAGCATCTGCCGCATCGCCCAGATGGGCCGCGCCGCGGGCATCCACCTGGTCATCGCCACCCAGCGGCCCAGCGCCGACGTGATCACCGGCCTCATGAAGGCCAATATCTCCAGCCGCATCGCCTTCGCCGTGGACAGCGCCCTCAACTCCCGCATCATTCTGGACACCTCCGGCGCGGAGAAGCTGGTGGGAAAGGGCGACATGCTCTACGCCCCCATCGGCGCGGGGAAGCCCACCCGTATCCAGGGCGCCTTCGTCACCGACGAGGAGCGGGAGGAGGTCATCAACTTCGTCAAGGAGCAGGGCCTGGCGGTCTACAATAAGGACATCCAGGACGAGATCGAGCGCAGCGCCGACAAGGACGCGAAGAAGGCCGCCGCGGACGACGACGAGGACGAGGAGGATTCCGGCGACCTGGACGAGCTGTTCAACGAGGCCGTGGAGGTGGTGCTGGATTCCAAGCAGGCCAGCGTCAGCATGCTCCAGCGGCGGCTGAAGCTGGGCTATTCCCGGGCCGCGCGCATCGTGGACCAGATGGAGGAGCAGGGGGTCGTGGGTCCCTTCGAGGGCTCCAAGCCCCGGGCCGTGCTGCTGACGCGGGAGGAATGGGCCGCGAGGCAGGGCGGCGCTGCCGCGCTGCCGGATACGATGCCGCCGCTGCCGGAACCGGAGGAGGATGACGACGGCGGCGTACCGGAGGAGATCGATTGATTCCGCGCGAGTCTGCTCGTGTGGGATCCCGCCCCGAAACGGCAAAAGCTTTCAAGGACCATTTCATCGAAAAATGCGCAATCACGCGATGGCCCGGACAATCCAAACGGTTGTCCGGGCCATCGTGCTTTTTCTGCACTTCCCTGCGGCAGATGCATTGCAGCGCGCTTTACCAATCGGAATAATAAAACGCGATCCTGCCGCCGGCCCGGTCGATCAGGACGCAGCACTCTTCTCCGTGGTTGCCGAAACCGCTGCCGAACAACTGATAGCGGACGGAATCCCCTTCCCCGCCGGGCTGGCCGTGCATCCGGAACCATTCCGCATCGGGGCCGCTCCATTCCGCGGCAGCCTGGAGAGAAATGCTCCGCCGGGTGATCTCATACTCCGGGGCGGTATAGGACAGGCGGAAGACCTCTCCCCCTTGCAGGAACCGGGGCATATAGGAAAATTCGACGTCCCGGGCATCCTCCGGAACGGAAGCGGGAAAGCGGGCGCAGACCGCTTCCCTTCCGCTGATCCGGGCATATGCCCGCCGATAGTATTTCACATCCGTGGTGACCGTTGTCGCCGTCCAAACGGACAGGAGAAGCACATAGAAGACGGACAGCAGGAAGAACACGGCCGCCAGGACCGCGGTCAGCGCGGCGGCTGTGCGGGGGCCCAGGCGCCCTTTCCGGGCGGCTGCGCCGACGGCGAAGAAAACGAGGGCCGGCAGCAGGAGGACGAGGGTCCTGCCCCAGAGGGGCTGCACCGCCGTCGCCATAACGCCCGCGACCAGAAGGAAGCAGCTAAGGGCAAGACCTCCCGCGGTGAAGGGCAGCAGCCCGGCTTTTTCTTTCATTCTCCGAGCCTCCCGCCGGTTCACCACAGGCGCAGGCCGGTCCACCGGATGGGCTCCGGGTCCGGGCTCCCCAGCCGCCCGATCTGCATCTCCGAGGTGCCTAAAAACAGATATTTCGTCCGGACACATATGCTGGATTCGTCCATCTGCGTCACGGTGACGCAGACTGGGAAGACCGGGAGCCCGAGGGACCAAAGGCCATTGTTGAAGCCGATGATCCGCGCCTCCTCCTCCGCAGAGATCTGCGGCCGGTATTCCTCCGGGCAGCGGAAGAAGGGCCTGTGGGCGACTGCGCCGATCGCCGCCAGCTCCAGCGTAAGGCAGAGGACAAAGACGAGCTTCGCCGCCTTTTTCTTTTTCGTCGCCAGCCGGACGATCAGAGGGACCGGCGAAGCGATCACAGCCGCGCAGGCAAACTGCGCCAGCCAGTGCAGAGCCACCCCCAGCAGATAGACAAAGAACAATTGTGCGCCTCCCTTCTCTCGGGACAGATTCCATACACATCTACCAATTGCTGCTGCGGGCGGCATAGTCAAGCATCCACAGGATCCACGCATAATTCGCCAGCCCCAGGGAGGGGATGAGGGACAGCGTCAGAAGGATATGGCGTCGCCGCCCATGTCTCCGCGGCAGCCGGCGGGCGAGGCAGAGGGCAAGATTCCCGATTCCCGGCAGGAAGCTGAGGGCTGGCAGGAGCAGGATGCGCCACCGACGCGCCAGCAGATACGCCGGCGACACGTCGGGATAGGCGCATAAAAGGAGGAAGCCCAGCGGCGGCAGGAGCGCCGACGCCAGATAGCAGAAGCGCTTTCCCCCGCTGAGCGCCCGCCAGCCGTCCGCCGCCGCGTCTGCATCCTCCGTTCCTCCCAGCAGCAGCATCACATACACGATGAAAAACGCCGCCCCCGGGAACGTCAGGCTGAACAGCAGCTCCAGCATAGGATCACCTCCGAATGGGGGGCAGTATGACAGGGATTTGTTATGTGGCCGCGGAGCAGCATCGCTTCTCCCGTCCCCCGTCCCCGCCGCGCGGGCTGCCGTCCCCCGCAAGGCGGCTGATGAATGAGTAAAAACGTCCGCTGCGGCGGGGACGGGGGACGTTGGACTTTTCGCCTGCGGGCGGGACGAGAACAGGACGGGGGCGTTTCGCCTGCGGGCGACCCCCTTTCTGACCGCGCAGAAAGGGGGGAAAGACGCGCCGGGGGACCATTCCATAAAGGTCCCCCGGACCCCTCCTCACGGCCAAAGGGGCTCCGCCCCTTATGGAATCCCTTACGAGAGTTTACGCGGGACGTAAGGACGGGAGACGTGGGACGGGGGGTCCCTCATCAGTCGCTTCGCGCCAGCTTCCCCCAGGGAAAGCTAGATCGTTGTCGTTTCCCTGTCCCGTTGATTCGTTATGTTTCCCCCGTCCTTCGTCCTTCGCTAGGGATTCCATAAGGGGCGGAGCCCCTTTGGCAGGCGGGGAGGGATTCTTAAGGGGACCGCCCCTGCATAGGTCCCCTTAAGCGCATTTCTTTGGGTACTTTCTTTGTGCGAGGCAAAGAAAGTACCCCGCCGGAGGCGACGGGACAGGCCGGCGACTCGCAGAGACGATCGGCGAATCCGCAAAGACCTGGTCAATCGTCCGCTGCGGCGGGGACGGCTGACGGATGAGGGCCACCCGCGCACACCACCGCCGGAGCTTCATGACGCTTCTTCCTCCGTTTCCGCCGCCGGACGGAATTCCAGCAGGTCCCCCGGCTGGCAGTCCAGGGCGGTGCAGAGCTTCGCCAGGGTGCTCACCCGCACGGCTTTGGCCTTGCCTGTCTTGAGGACGGACATGTTCGCCACGGTGATGCCCACCTTTTCCGCCAGCTCCGTCAGGCTCATCTTCCGCCGGGCCAGCATCACATCGATGTTGAAAACGATCTCGCCTTCCATACCGCCGCCCCCCTCAGATCGTCAGATCGCTCTCTTCCTGGAGCAGCGCCGCCTTGCGCACCAGGTGAGAGAGGGCCGCCGCGGCCACCGCCACCGCCGCTCCGGCAAAAACCACCAGCAGGCTCAGCAGCACCACGCCGGGGTGGCTCATGTTGAGGAAGAGCAGCGCCAGGTTCCCCAGAAAGAAATAGGCCGCATCCAAGGCCGCCAGCAGAGAAACGGTCCGCAGGAAACGGGCGTTTTCCATGGAAAAAGAACGGTCCCGCCCGATATTCCCGGCGATCCGCCAGCCCAGCGCCAGCGCGGCATAGCAGGGAATGCCGGAGACCCAGATGAAAATGAGCCAGGGCCAGAACCGGTCGGAAAACTCGGGATACATCGACCGCAGGGAGAGCCCGTAGCCGGGGATGACCCCCAGATACACCGCCAGACCGCAGAATCCCAACCCCAGCACCACCAGCTTCAGCCATTTGGCAAGCGCTTTCTGTTCCATGCTTCAAGCGCACCTCCTTGTCCAAGCTGGCCCCAGCATAGCAGGATACTTCTCGTTTGTCAATGATAATTTATCGTAATTCGATAACATTTTTCTGTGAAAGGAGGTCCCGGCAAAATGCCGGGACCTCCCTGGGCTTTACAGCACCAGCGTGCCGTTTTCGTCCTCCAGCAGGAGGAGGAGCTTCACTTCCTCGCCGGTGGAGGCGTCGGCATAGACGATGACGTGCTTTCCCTCTCCGTCCTCGCATTTGAACTCCCAGCAGAGCCGTTCCTCCTTCCCCTCCGTGGGGATGAGGGCCAGGCCCTCGGAGAGGATGCGCAGGCCGGGCCCCACCGCCCCGCGGGCCGCCGAAGCGTCGACGACCGCCGGAAAGGCGCGCTGCCGGTGGTTCATGAGCCAGCCCGTCGCTTCGAAGCCGATCACCCTGCCGTCGGAGAGGTCCAGCCGCAGCTTGACAAGGTCCGGGTAGCACACCACCCCCGCCTGCAAGCCGTGGAAGCAGAACAGGATGCTCCCTTCCTCCTTCGTCCAATAGCTCTCCGTGAGGTCCTCATAGCCCTTTTCCGCCAGGAACGCCCGAGCCTTGACCAGGGCTTCCGCCGGCTCCAGCTGCCCGTCCCAGCCCCCGACGGCGTCCACCATGTCCGCCACCAGGCCGCCCCGGCGGGTGACGCGGAGGGTCACATCCCCGGCAGTGAGCAGCCAGCAGGGCAGGGCGCCCTCGCTTTTGCCCAGGACCGTGAAATCCTCCGGCTCCAGGCCGGTGAACTTCGCCGCCGCCTCCGCCGCAGCCGCCTCGGACGCCGGCTCCAGCCCCTCCAGCATCCGGGCGGGAAGATTTTCGGCGCTCTCGGAATAGGGCCCGTCATAAATGAGGGTGGGCAGCTCCGGAAATTCGTCCTCCGTCTCCAGCATCCGATCCCCCAGCAGCGTCTCCCCCGCGGAAAGCGCCCGCTCCGCCGCCGCCAGCCGCCCCAGGCGCAGGCCGCCCCCCTCCAGCTCCGCCTGGAGCTCCAGCAGCCGTTCCTTCAGGCGGGAAGCCGTCTCCCCCAGCTGCGCAAGGTTCCCCCGCTCCCCGTCGCTGAGCTTCCCCCGGTATGCCCGGCGGCTCATGGCCAGGGCATAGTCCCCCAGCTTCCCCAGATAGGCGGCGGTGTCCTCCAGCAGCCAGTCGGAGAAGGGCAGCTGCCCCAGGCTCTGCTGGGCGTCCTCCGCCCGGCTCCACACCTCCGCGGCCGCCTGACCCACGAGGGCCGGAGAGGAACTGAAGCGCAGCTTTTTCAGGGCCGTGTCGATCTGGGTCAGGTCGGAAGAAAGGGAGGCGAAGGCCCGCTCCCAGCTCCCCTCGATATAGTTTTTCATCGCCGCCTTCTCCCGTTCGCTGCGCCAGAGGAAGCCCCCCAGCACCAGCACGGCCGCCAGGGCATAGGAGATCAGGCGGATGCGCGTTTTTCGTGACAGCATCATAAAAATCACCCCGTGCCGCTAGTTTTCGGCACGGGGCGAAATGCATACCCGGGGATTTTTGTCAATGGTTCAAAAAATCTTATTCCTTCACCTGCAATAATCGCATGGGGCTTTTTCGCAGGATCGACGCGGAGACGGCGGCGGAGGCGGCCACGCAGAGGGCGAAGTGGGCCGCCGCGTACGCCAGCGGCACGGCGATCACCCCCAGGAAGCCCGAGCCGTTCACCGCAAAGAGGGCCAGCAGGGCCAGGACCAATCCGGCGAGACACAGGGCCGCCTGCTCCAGCGTCAGCCGCCGGACCGTCAGCTTCTTCGACCAGCCCAAAGCCCGCAGCACCGCCGCCTCCTTCTGCTCCTGGAGGATCATCAGGCCGGGCAGCAGGGTGCCCAAAACCAGGGCCGCCGCCACGGTGAGGGGGTACAGCGTTTGAATGAGCCGGTACACCCGATAGATGCGGTCCGCGTCGGAAGTGTCCATGCGGAACACCGGGGGCTTTTTCGCTGTGTACTGGATTTCTGCGGCCATCTGCCGGACCTTATCCGCGTCCCGATAATCGTTCAGCGTAAAGGTTGCGCTGTCCAGATAGAGGTTCGTTCCAAAGAAGCTGTAACTGCCGAAAGCGGAAACCGGGGCATAGACTGTTGTCGGATACTCCTGTGTCGTTTCTACCCGTCCGATGACAGTATAGAAAGGCCGGTACTGATCCCGCAGGGCGATCCCCTCTTCCCACGTGGACAGAGCGGCGCTGTGACCGTATGCCAGATACTGGATACAGCCGTATTCGTTGACGCGCACCTTGTCCCCAAGCCCGATTCCCAACTTCTCCATGATCGGGGCGGGCAGGATGCATACCTTGCCCTTTTCCTCCATGGCAGATTCTTCGTCCCAGCCTTCCAGCCAGGTAATGGGGTCAGAAATCGTGCTACCCAATTGGTTTGTGAAGGTGACTTGAGCAACGTCCAACTCCAGCTCCGCTTCCTCAAAGCAGGTTTTGTAAACCGGCTCCCGCACCAGCCCGCTTTTCATCAGTCTTTCTGCCCGATAGAGGGAAAGACCGTCGTAGAAACCGACATCTACTTGGACGTTCTTCATCATCTCGGCATAGCGGCTGCGCATCATCGTCAGCTGTCCCACGGCTCCCACCAGCAGGGCCGCCAACAGGAGAGTAAGCACGGTTTTCAGCCCTGCCCGGCGGATATGCCGTAGGACATAGCGCCGCAGGAAACCCTTGATGGGCCTTCCCATGGCGGTGACGGGGACCGCCAGCACTGCGGTCGCCCGAACCATGTCCTCCATGTCGATCTCCGCTGAAAGCTGTTCGGCTTGCTTTGCCTTCCGCCGGTTACTATCTTGGAGCAGTAACAAGGGGCTGCGCTTGCCCAGTGCCCGGAGATAGGCCCCGGCCATGAGAACGGTCACCGCCAAAAGGCAAACGGCCCCCAGAAGATAGACGCCGGCGTGGGCGGCGGGCATGGCTTCCAGTCCCGCTTCAGCAAACTCCGCCGCGCTCTGTCGCACCGCCGCGCCGCTGCGCAGACAGGCAAGCAGCAGACCCAGCAGGGCAGAACAGTCTGCCAGGACAAGCAGGGGCAGGAGCAGGGCTTTCGCCGCGTCTTTTCGTGGCGTCCCCAACGCCCGGAGAATGGCGTATTCCTTCCGCCGCCGGTACAGGAACAGGTAGAGGGTCAGCCCCACCGCCAGCAGGGAGGCCACGGTGAAAATGAGCAGCTTTATCATCGTCAGCCTGCGGGTCTGGGCCATCTTCTCCGCCAAGATGGGCCAGTTGGCGTCGTTCCAGGCATATTTAAGCCCAAGTTTCTCCACTATCGGCAAGCATTCTTCCGTGAAAGCAGCAAGATTGTCTGCGTCCCGGACAATGAAGCTCACCTCTGCCGGACGGAACCGGTGATGTTCGGTATCGCAACTGACCGGCAGGAAGGCGGCAGGCACAAAGATTGCGTTAGCAGAATAGGCCCAGAATAGATCCTGCTCCTGCAGGGAGCCGGTGGAATAGAAAGAATGATGCTCCTGTTCCTGCCATCGGCTATCCCCCGTGTCCTGCCAGGTACCAACAATGGTAAAGGCATGTTCTTCCCACTGCGTGGCATAGCGACCCAGCGTGACCGCCACAGCCCCCAATGGCTGAAACTGTTCCATGAGGTGGTTTCCCAGCTTCAACGTGATCGTATCGCCCAAACGCAGACCGTTCTCGCTCAAGAACCGATCACTCACCACGCAGACCGCCGTTCCCTCGTCTGTCGGAGAGAGTAACCGACCCTGCGCTGCTGTGAGCTGTTTACGGGCAGCCCGGCGAATTGACGCCATATCATTGGTATATATCACATCGAAGGTACGGATATCGTCATTCGTTACCTGAATGAGTTGACGGAGCGGCGCGAACTCCTCACTTTCCAGGTAGTTTTCCGACAGATCGGTGATATCCGTCCAATAGGGCCACCAACCCTTTCGGCTGTCGTCGCCAAGCAAGAAACCGAAGGTGCTTGAATCAGGCGCTTCATATCTGGGCGCTCGGACCACAAACACGTATCGTCTTCCTGCCTTTATGTCTTTTACCTGTTCTTTTGTGATGTCGTAGTCCAGACAATCAATAGCATCGCCCGCCAGTCCGCCCAAATACACCCGCGTGCCGGTACCCAGCGCGTTTTCCGGCAAGGTGTTGACAATCAGCCGGGCTTTTCCGCCCAAGGTTTTGAACTGCTCATCCAAGGTTTTCCGATCTCCGGCCAGGACATTCACATCATCCAAGATATATCGCCAGGCGCTGTCATATTTGTACATATCAATGAGCGCGCCTTGATTGATGTTCGTCACTGTAGCCTCGATCACAAGTCGGTCCATATAACCGTAATCGGCGTAGGCTCCGTCAATCCTGAAATAATCCTCTGAGACTCCGGCGGTCATGTAACGGCGGTCCACGGCGTCGATATAAGGCAGGGTCGCCAGTGTTTCCAAATCCGAAGCGCTCAGAGCTTCGTGATGGGTGCTTTCATAGCTGCAATCTTCCCGGTAGGTTTCCCCGGGATTCGTGGGGTCGGAAAGCAGGAAGGTGCTTCTGGTTCCATCCCAAGGGCTTCGGACCTGGCTGCGCTCCACGGTCAGTACGCCCTCCACCTGTTCCTCAGCTTGCTTGATCGCCTCCGTCTGCATGGCGTAGGAAGAAAGATTGTCCAACAGCAGAAAACAGGCCACCGCCAGCAGGAGGACGGTCAAAGCCGTCTTTACCGGGCTGCGCAGCAGGGTCCGGAACCAGAGCTTCATGGGCGGGGCTCCCGTGGGCCGCTCCTTTCGGATATATTTCACCCGCATCAATGTGACCACGCCTTTCTTTTCCCGATATACCAGCAGCCAGCCGGGCTCCACCCGGCAGGCGCGGGCCTCCGCGTTCTTCAGGGGGCCGTCCCGGCTGCTCAGGGGCAGAGGCGCGCCCCGGCGCAGCAGCTCCAGCAGGCTTCGGAGCTTTTCCGGGTCGCAGCCGCGCGAAACCCCCCTTCGGAAATCCCGCTTGAACAGGGCCGTATAACGAAGCTTGGGCATCTTACTTCTTCAAATCCTCCATGAGCTCGTCCACGGTATCGAAGCAGGGGCTCACCTCCCGCTCCCGCTCCGCATCCGAGATGGTCCGCAGGGTCTTCCGGTCCGCCCGGCGCACTTCGAAGGGGATGCGCTGCTCCTGCACGGCCCGCTTGAGGAACATGCGGCAGGCGGTGTTGACGGTCAGGCCCATGTCCCCGAACAGGGCGTCGGCCTGCTCCTTCAGCTCCTTGTCCACCCGCAGGGTGATGTTGACGGTTTTCATGCGGCGTCCTCCAATTTTGGCTATTTGACCGCATTATACATGATAACGAGTTGATTTGCAAGATATTGCATTCATTTTATGTGCTTATTTCGCCGTAGTAAGCAGAAAGAAATCCCGTGCCGCCGAAACGGCACGGGATAAAGAGGAATCACGTTCTCAATCCAGCCAGAGGGTATCCAGCACGGCCAGGAGCAGGCTTTCCGCCTCCGGCGCGTCCGCGGGACACACCAGGGCGGCGGCAAGGGTCCCTTCCCGGAATTCCAGCAGCCAGCCCTCGGCCTTGCGGGTCTCCCCCGCGGCGCTCACGCGCCCCACTTCCCCCCGGAGGCGGCCCAGGGCGGAGCCTTCGCTGAATTCGATCTCCGTGAAATCCAGATACCCGTCCAGGAAGCCGGGCAGCAGGCTTTCCACGTCGCCCCCCATGATGAAGCTGATTTCCAGAAAGGCCTCCGGCGCTTCCGTCAGGCGGAAGACCCAGGCGTTGCGGTCAAATGCCGCCGTGACCTCCTCCGCGGGCAGGAGACAGCTGAAGCCGATTTCCCCGGAGCCCGTCAGGTCCCCGGAAAAGCGATAGGCCGGATAATCCCGGTCCCCCGCCGTCAGGATGGCGTCCGCCTCCGGCACGGGGGCCGGGGTGGGCGTGGGCGAGGGCGTCGGGGACGGGGTCGGCTGCGCCGTGGGCGCAGGGGCGGCGGTCACGGGGACTGGCGGCGCCGTGGGCTCCGGCTCCGGCCCCGTGCAGGCGCAGAGGGCCAGCAGGATAAGGAGCGCCGGCAGAAGGGCGAAGCGCTTCACCTCAGCCCACCTCGGCGGCCAGGCGCGCCTCAGCCTTTTCCATGCGCCGGAGGGCCTCCTCCTTTCCCAGCAGGCAGCAGATCTCCACCGCGCCGCCGGGGGTGACCGCCTGGCCGCTGATGGCGATGCGCACGGGCCAGAGCAGTTTGGCGTTCTTCACCTCCAGCTTCTCCGCCAGGCCCAGAAGGGCGTCGTGCACATGGTCCTGATCCCAGGGGTCGATGGCCGCCACCGCCGGGATGGCGGCGCGGAGCATGTCCAGGCTCACGGCCCGGTCCGTCTTGGATTTCTTGTTCACGAACAGCTCCGTGTCATAGTCCGGCAGGGTCTTCAGGAAGCCCAGCTGGCCGGGGATGTCCGACAGCTTCTCGCAGCGCTGCTGCAGGAGGGAGGCGATGAGGGCGGTGTCCATCCCCTGCACGGCCTCCTCGATATAGGGCTTTGCCAGGGCGTGGAATTCCTCCGGGGTCTTTTGCCGGATATATTCGCTGTTGAAATGGGTCAGCTTCACCGGGTCGAAGATGGCGGGGGATTTACTGAGCCCCTTGAGGTCGAAGACCTCCGCCAGCTCGGAAAGGGTGAACAGCTCCCGCTCCCCAGCCGGGCTCCAGCCCAGGAGGGCTACATAGTTCAGGATGGCCTCCTTAAGATAGCCCTCATGCAGCAGATCGTCGTAGGTGGGGTCCCCGTGGCGCTTGGAAAGCTTGTGCTGGGCGTCCCGCATGATGGGCGAGCAGTGGATATACTTGGGCACCTCCCAGCCCAGGCCCTCATAGAGCAGGTTATACTTGGGGGCGCTGGAGAGATACTCCGTGCCCCGGACCACGTGGGTGATGCCCATGAGGTGATCGTCCACCACGTTGGCGAAATTATAGGTGGGCAGCCCGTCCCGCTTGATGAGCACCTGATCGTCCAGATCCGCATGGGGGGCGGTGATGTCCCCGAAGATCTCGTCGTGGAAGGTGGTGCTCCCCTCCTCGGGGATGCGCTGGCGGATGACATAGGGCTCCCCGGCGGCGGCCCGCCGGTCGGATTCCTCCCTCGTGAGGCTGCGGCAGGGGTCCTCCACCTTTGTGAAATCCCCGCTGTCCTCGCCGGAAGCGCTCTTTTCACAGAAGCAGCGGTAGGCATGGCCCCGCTCCATCAGCTTTTCCGCATAGGGCAGATAGAGCGCCTTCCGCTCCGTCTGGATATAGGGACCCACGGGCCCGCCGATATCGGGCCCCTCATCCCAGGTCAGCCCCGCATCCCGCAGGGTACGGTAAATCACCTCCGTGGCGTCCTCCACCAGTCTCCCCTGGTCCGTATCCTCGATGCGCAGCAGGAATTTTCCCCCCGCCTTCCGGGCGATGAGCCAGGTATAAAGGGCGGTGCGCATATTGCCGATGTGCATATAGCCCGTGGGGCTGGGGGCAAAACGGGTGCGGACCCCGTCCTTGGGGATGCGCGCCTCCAGCTCGTCGAACCAAGCCTGATCCTTCATATCGTTACCTCCGTTTTCTGCGGCTTAATATCCTCATAATGTATCATTTTATCGTTGCTTCCGGGCCCTGTCAAGGTACTGCCTGGGTAAATCCCAGGGTGGAACTTGTCTTTTTCCCCGGGGGAAGATATAATGGAATACACCCAACAATTGCCAACGGAGGCCGCCATGAACATTCTGATCCTCAACGGCTCCCCCGCCGGGGACGACAGCATCACCCTGCAGACCGTACGCTATTGGCAGAAGCGCTTCCCCGGCCACGAATGGACCCAACTCAACGTCGCCCCGAAGCTGAAAGCCCTGGAGCGGGACTTTGGCGAAGCGCGGGAAATGCTGGCGCGGGCGGAGCTGGTGCTTTTTTCCTACCCGGTCTACACCTTCCTGGCCCCGGCCCAGCTCCACCGCTTCATCTCCCTTCTGAAGGACAGCGGCGCGGACCTGCGGGGCAAGTATGCCACCCAGCTCTCCACAAGCAAGCACTTTTACGACGTGACGGCCCACGACTACATCCGCCTCTGCTGCGCCGACCTGGGGATGAAGTATCTGCGGGGCCTCAGCGCGGACATGGAGGACCTGCTGACGGAAAAGGGGCGGCAGGAGGCGGAGGCCTTCTTTCGGCGTATCCTCTGGGCTTTGGAACAGGGCGTGGACGAGACCCTTCCCCGGCCCGCCGGAGCGGGGACCTTCGCCCCCGTCCCGGCTTCCCTGCCCCCGGCGGAGGCGGCGCGCACGAACCCGAAAGAGGTGGTCGTGGTGGCGGACATGGGGCCGGAGGACGCTTCCCTCGCCGCCATGGTGGACCGCTTCCGGCGGGTCTTCCCGGGCCCCAGCCGGTTGGTGAACATCCGGGAGTTCGCCTTTGCGGGGGGCTGCCTGGGCTGCTTCCGCTGCGCCGCCACGGGGGAGTGCTTTTACAAGGACGGCTTCGGCAGGCTCCTGCGGGAGGAGATCCAGCGCGCGGACGCCACGGTCTACGCTTTCTCCATCCGGGATCATTCCATGGGCTGGCGCTTCAAATACTATGACGACCGGCAGTTCTGCAATGGGCACCGCACCGTCACCATGGGAAAGAGCGTGGGCTACCTGGTGGACGGGCCCCTGTCCGCCGAGCCCGGCCTGCGCATGCTGCTGGAGGCCCGGGCTCAGGTGGGGGGGAACCACCTCAGCTGGATTGCGGGGAACGAGCGGGATACGGACGGCGAGATCGACCGGCTGGCCGCGGAACTGGACTACGACCTGCGCACAGGCTATCGGGAGAGCGCCAATTTCTACGGCGTGGGGGGCATGAAGATTTTCCGGGACCTCATCTTCACCATGCAGGGTCTCATGCGGGAGGACCACCGCTTCTATAAAAAGCACGGCTTTTATAAGGACTTCCCCCAGCGGCACCGGGGGAAGATCGCGGCCATGTACCTGGTGGGCGGCATGATGAACAATCCGGGGCTGTCGAAGAAGCTGGGCTCGAAGATGACCCGGGGCATGCTGATGCCCTATGAAAAGGCGCTGAAAAAGGTGACGCCGGAATAGAAAAACGGAGCGCTGCGGTTTGCAGCGCTTCCTTTCATTTCATCAGGCTGTTCCACCGCCCGTATCGCCGGTAGAGGACGTACAGCACGAACAGCAGCAGATTGTGGGCGATCATGGCCCCCCAGGCGGCTTCGAGGCCCCTGCCCAGCACCGTCACCAGCAGGAAGGTGCCCACGATGCGCACGCCCCACATGCCGATCACATTGAAGACGAAGGGCATGCGGGTGTTCCCCGCCCCCTGGAGGCTGCCCTCCAGGACGATGGTGACCCCGTAGAAGGGCTCGGAGAGGGCCACCATCCGCAGCACCGCCGCGGCCAGGCGGATCACCCGCCCGTCCCGGCTGAACAGGGAGGCCATGGCGGGGGCAAAGGCGAAAAGCAGCGCCCCGGAGAGGAGCATCAGCCCCGTCTCCAGCGCCAGGACGGCGGTGCTGACCTTTTTCAGCCGCTCCCGGTCCCCGGCCCCGATGCACTCCCCCGTCAGCGTGGCGGCGGCGGTCATCATGCCGTAGCCGGGGACGTAGAAGGCGGATTCCACCGTGTTGGCCACGGTGTGGGCGGCGGTGGAGGTCTCCCCCAGGGAGTTGATCATGGAGGCGAAGACGACGTAGCCCAGGCTGGTGGCGAAGCGCTGGAGCACCGCGGGCACCGCGATCTTCAGACAGGGCAGCAGCACCGCCTTGTCCGGCTTCAGGGGAAAGCCCCGGGGAGATATCTCCGGATGCCGCCACAGGGAGCGCAGGAGCGCCGCGCCCCCCAGCACGAAGCTCAGGGCCGTGGCCGCGGCGGCCCCCACCACGCCCAGCCCCGCGCCCCACACGGGGACGCGCAGCCCGAAGAAAGCCAGCTCCCGCCGGGGGAAAATGAGCAGGAAATTCAGGATCACGTTCGCCAGATTCATGAGGATGCCCACGCGCATGGGGGTCCGGCTGTCCCCCGCCGAGCGCAGGAGGGTGCCGGAGAGCATGGCCGCCGCCCGGAAGACCGTGGGCAGATAGATGATGAAGAAATAGCGGGAGGCCAGGGGACGGATGGAGGTCTCCAGCTGCATCCAGCCGGGGACGGCCTTCGCCAGGGACAGGGGCAGGACCGTGAAAACAAGGCCGATGAGGAGCATCATCAGCACCGCCTGGGCGGAGGCCCGCCGCGCCCGGTCCGTGTCCCCCGCCCCCCGCGCCTGGGAGATGACCGCCAGGAAGCCCACCCCCATGGCGCCGATGGAGGAGCCGATGAGCCAGTTGACCGTGGCGGTGGAGCCCACGGCGGCGGTGGCCGCCGTGCCCAGGGCCCCCACCATGGCGGTGTCCACATACTGCACGGCGGTCTGCATGAGCTGCTCCAGCATGGTCGGCCCCGCCAGGCGGAACACCGTGCCGGTGAGGGAGAGATCGGGTCGTTTCATTCTTCGTCCTGCGTTCCTGATCATGATGGGATTTGCCCGGATGGGGCAAGGGGATTATACCACGCCCGAAGCCGCTTTGCATCCTTTTTGCGCCGGAAGCCCTGGGGCGATCCGCCCCGGTCTCCCTGTATTTTCTTTTGTTCCCGGTAGAAAACGGAGAAAAAAGGTGATATGATAAACATAGGGTTTTGCGCTTTCTGCCGGATGCCGGCTTACACATGATTCTCGGGAGCGGTTCAGGATGAAAAGGGAAAGCAGAAAAAAAACGGCGATCTGGTTCATCGTCACGCTGATCGTTGCCCTCGGCTGCCTGGGGCTGAGCATGATCAAGACCAGCGTTTACAACCACGCGAAGCACCATAAGGTCTTGTCCGGCCCCGCGCTCTTTGTGCCGGGCGACCCCCAGTCAAAGGAGGTCACCGTGGACGCCGCCGCCAGGAGCAGCACCTGGACCAAGGCCTTCGACTTCTATAACGAGGGCATCACGGAGCACAACTATCAGGCCTTCACCTATGACTTTTCCATCCGGAATTACACGAAGGACGAGGTGGCGGAATTCTCCTTCAAGCTGACCTTCGGCCGGGAGGTCTATCTTTCCTCCGCCTGGAACGGCGCACTGGAGATCCACCAGAATGTGGGCGCGGAGGAATATGTGGCCACCGTCCCCGACCTGCGGGTGTTCGTGCCGGAGGATTTCACCTTTGAGACCTTCACCGTCGAGGGCGAAACGCTGATCGTCATGAAGGCCGGGGATTATCTCATCTACCACCCCAGCGCCAGCATGAACGCCCTGGAAATGCCCATCAAGCCCTCGGAGGGCACGACGCCGGGCATCATCATGTATATGCCCATCGGCACGGACATCGAGGGCTCCACCCTGGAGCTGGACTACACCTTCCACCGGCTGCTGACCAGCGAGCCCCTGTTCTGGATCGCCCTGAGCGGCCTGGCCGTCTGGCTGATCGCCCTCGTCATCTTCGCCGTCACCTCGGCGCAGATACGCAAATACAACGAACGGCACGAGCGGGACAACGAGATCATCAACGAATCCATTGAGACCTTCACGGGGTTCATCGACGCCAAGGACCCCTATACCAACGGTCACTCCAAGCGCGTCGCGGAATACACCCGGCTGATCGCCAGGGACTGCGGCTATGACGGGGAGGAGCTGGACCGCATCTATTACATGGCGCTCCTCCACGACTGCGGCAAGATCGCCGTGCCGGACAACATCCTCGGCAAGCCGGGCAAGCTCTCGGAGGAAGAATTCGAGATCATCAAATCCCATACGGTGCGCGGCGGCGACATCCTCAGCAGCTTCAAGAGCCTGGAGGACGCGGACGAGGGGGCCCTTTACCATCACGAGCGATACGACGGCAAGGGCTATCCCGAGGGCCGGGCCGGCGAGGATATCCCCCTCATCGCCCGGATGATCTGCGTCGCGGATTCCTTCGACGCCATGAACACCAACCGCGTGTACCGCAATAAGCTCACCAGGGAGCGCATCCTCAGCGAGCTGGAATCCAACAAGGGCCGCCAGTTCGACCCCCGCTTCGCGGATGTCATGCTCCGCCTCCTGCGGGAGGGCCGGATCGTCATGGACGGCTGACGCCGGAAAGGAAAACGGGGGCGTTGCGAAAACGCGCGCACAACCGCTTCCAATTCCAATCATCCCCGGAGGGGATACCTTAACCGTGCCCAAAGGGCACGATATCACACGGCATCAGGCCGTATATCACCCCGCATAGCGGGATATCACGCCCGCAAAGCGGGCATATCACCTGGGGACGTTGCATTTTGCAACGTCCCCTTTTTGACTTGCATGTTTTCCCGCCGGCGGGGCGTGAATGCCTGCCGCCGGCGGGAAAACGTGTATTTGTATTATTTCTTCCGCTTTTTCAGTACGGCGGCGAGGACCGCGCCGCCCAGGACCAGGACGCCCAGCGCCGCCGCCACCAGGGCGCCGGGGCCTTTTGCCCGGGGCGCGGGGTCCGGAGAATCCGTGGGTTCCGGGGTCTGCGGCGCTTCGGGCTGGGCCGTCTCCTCCGCCTGTTCCGCGGGGGCGGAGCTCTGCGGCGTTTCTTCGCCTTGGGACGGGGAACCGTCTCCCTGTCCCTCCGCCCTGCTCTCCATGACCGGAACGGGATCCGGGCCGCTGTCCAGCCAGGGGGCCACGGCCCGCAGGCCGCCGTAGTTGCGCTCCCAGCCGTCAAGGCCGTCGATCACGTCGGCGGCGAAGGGGTCGGTGTTCAGCAGTGCATCCGCCGCGGCGGACATGGGCGTGTCGTAAAAATACCAGTTGAGGTATTCCGCGATATAGGCGGTCTGCCAGGCCTCCGTGCCGTGGCCGCCGGAGCGGCGGAAGCAGAACTTCACATAGTCCTCCCCCCGGAAGCCCAGCCATTCATAGACGCTCTTTGCGATCTCCAGGCTCAGGGCGTCCCCCTGGGACTGGTCGGCGACGTCGTCCACGGTGTGCTCCAGGACGATGGCGCGGGGTCTTTCCGTCCCCTGCCGGGGCGTCAGCACCAGGGAAGCCACCAGCTCCTCCTGGTCGAAGGGCAGACGGCAGCCGTAGCCGTAGTCGCTGCCCTCCCGGGCATAGAAGCGCCCCGGCGTCAGGAAGCGGCGGAACAGCTCGATCGTCCTGCCGGGGTTGTGGCGCACGGAATCCGCCAGCAGCTCCCCGCCGGACAGGAGGCCCCAGGAATACCGGTTGCCCCCCTGGGGGTAATTCATATTATAGCGCCACACCGCCGGGCCCGTGGCCCCCGCCGCCGCGGGGATGCACACGTCGATGCGCTCGTCGAAGACGGCGGAGACGAAGGCATACTTCCCGTTGATGGAAAAGCCGCTCACCGCCAGCTTGCCGGGATCGATCAAATCCGCAGCTGCGCCCGCTGTGCCGATGGGGAGGTTCTCCGACGCCAGCTTTTCCAGGACGTCGACGCCGATGCTGCACCCCAGGGCCGCCAGCATTTCATTGGAAATCTCATGCAGGTCCCCGTTCCGGCGATAGGGGAAGAAGCTGCGCAGGGTCCCGGCGCGGCTGCGCCAGGGGTCGTTCCGGTCGTCGGTGGTGACGGAGGCGGGCACCTCCAGCACCGCGACGCCCCCCTGCAGCAGGCCGGCGCTGTCCGCCCCGAAGGAGAGGAGCACCGGGGCCGGGCGGTCCGTCTTTTCCGGCAGCGCTAGGGTGTATTCGATGGTTTCCGTCTTCTCCCCGTAGGCGACGGTCACGGGGATCACCCAGCCCGCGGGCTGGGTGACGAAGGTCGCCCAGTCGAAGCCGCCGTTCGTCCAGCGGATGGTCCCGATGGAAATGCCGTCCGGCATGGGGGGCTTATAGCCGTATTCATAGAATTGGGCCAGGTCCAGGATCTCCGAGCGGCGCGCCGCCCAGTCCTGCGGACCCGCGACGGCCCTGCCGTCGAAGAATGCATAGATGTTGGGCAGGGTGGTCTCTGCCGGCAGGTCCATGGGATCGGGATACCGGGTATCCCCCCAGCGCAGGGCGGCCACCGCCGCCTCCAGGGCTTCCGACGCCTTGTTCACGGTCTCCCTGTCCCCGCTCTCCAGGGCGGCCTTCGCCGCCGCCGCGGCCTCATCCAGCCCTTCCTGGGTCTCCGGGGTCCAGACGCCCTTCACGAAGCTGGCGCTGTCCAGCCAGCGGAGGCGGGTGCGCAGCTTCCAGTCGTCATAGGGGAAGGGGTCCTGGCCGTTCCAGCCATCCAGCTCGATCTCCCCCCAGTCGGTGTTGTCGTCCTGGCTCCCGGCGGGCAGGCGGTCGTCCTCGTGGCTCCAGTAGACCCGGGCAGTGCGGGGGAGGCCGTCGGCGGGGCTGTCCCCGATCATCACGTCCAGGCCGATCAGCGTGCCGTTGACCTGCGCCGTGCCGAAAAGCTCCAGGCAGAGGAAGACGTTGTAGCCGCCCCCGTCCTCATGCTCCCGTACCGCCCAGGCGGCGATGCGGTCGGAGTATTCCCGGTTCGTCTCCATGGCGTGGACGCTGGAGTGGTTGACGACCATGCCGTTGCGTTCATAGGTGAGCAGCCCTTCCCGGGTGACGGTGAACAGGCCGTCGTCATCCTCGAATTTGCCGCCCTTGTCGTTCCAGAAGTCCAGGGAGAATTCCACCCCGTCCTCGCTGCGGTAGGTGTCGGGGTCCGTTTTCTGGGTGAAGAAGTTATATCCCCCGCCGCTGCGTTCCCTGCCGGGGTTCGCCAGGCCGGAATAAGCGGGGGTGGCGTCCCGGACCGAGACCAGCAGATAGAGCCGCTCCCCGTCCCACAGAGCCCGGAGGGAACCCCGGGTGTCCGTCTGCGCGGGGGCGGCGGCGTCGCCCCGCTTGGCGTGTGCGATCTCGGAAGCCTCCGCCGAGGCCCAGGGCCCGCCGTCGGAGCCATCCACGGGGATGTGCTCCGAGGTAAAAGCGGCCTTCAGCCGCGCCGGGGCCGCCGCCGCGGCAGGCAGGCAGAATACCCCCAGCAGCAGAATGAAAGCCAGCAGCAGATTCAGCATGCGCATCTCCTTTCCTCCTTTGGGGGCGTGTTTTTTCGGGAACCCTGAGAACCGGTTTTCCGCATCGTCATTTCTCCCCCTCCTTTCCTCTGTTTTCCTCATATGCCCGTATCCCCGCCTCCGTATCCGGCTTGAGAATGAACTGCCGGAAGAAGAAATTCCCCGGAAGGATGTCCTGCCCGTGGAAGGGGATATCCCGGATGCGGCGCTTGGAGTGGATCTTCACCTCCATGCCCGCGGCCTCCTCCACCTCCGTCGGGATGGGTCTCCCCTCGGCGGCGTAGATTTTGCTTCCGCCGTTCATGCGAAAGCCCTTTTTCGCCATCATTTCCCCCATCTTCCCCGGCATCTCCTCCAGGGCCCCCGTGCAGTTCGCGTAGACCACCGGCACCCCGAAGGCGTCGGCATAGAGAGAGCAGCGCAGGTCCGTCTCCCGCCGTTCCTTCTGCTTCTTTTTGGGGTCGGCGGGGCAGGCGTGGGGAAAGAGGATCATGCTCAGGGCCAGGTCCTTCACATTGTCGTAAAAATGCTTCCGCCTTGCATCGTAGCAGATCGCGACCCCCACCAGGCCGAAGGGCGTCTGAATGGTGCTGCCGAACTCTCCCCGCTTGAAGACGGCGGCCTCCCCCTCGGATTTCGTCACCGCGCCGCAGACCCCCGCGGGAGAGGCGATGAGATAGCGGTTGTAATAATCCCCGTCCTCCCGGTCCAGGTATCCCACGCCGATACAGGTGTTGTATTTCCCGGCGGTCTCCACGGCCCAGGCGGCGGTTTCCCGGCCTCCCTCGTCGGCATATTGCCAGATTTCCCGGCTCGCCATATAGCCGCAGAGGGCCAGCTCCGGCAGCACCACCAGTTCCGGGGCGGGCAGGCGGGCGATCAGTCCCTCGATGAAGGCTTTCCGTTTTTCGGCCCCCTTGGGGCCGTTGTCCAGGGTCAGCGCAAAAACTCTCATATCCCGACCACCTTACAGCACCGCCACCCGGATGGCCAGGACGCCCCAGCGGGCCTGCTCCTCCGGGGAATAATACTTGTCCATGTCCGCGCTGGAGGCGTCCTTTTCCTCCGCCGGGGAATAGCCCATCTCCGACAGGGGCAGGGCGGCATACAGCGCCCGGAAGGAGGGGAAGGGCAGCAGCTCCTTCACCTGCGCATAGAAGGCCTCGGCATCCTCCGAGACCCCTTCGAAGCGGATCACGTCCCCCACCCGGATCTCCCGCCGTTTGGGGTCATTGAGCCGCAGCTCCAGGGTCTTCCGCCCGTCCTCCATGCGATCATAGGCCGGGTGCGTCAAGTGCATGGCGTGCAGCCGGAGGTTCATCCAGATGCGCGGCTCCCCCTCCAGCGGCTCCACGGAGGCGATATCGCTGCGCCGGAAGATCCAGTGGTCCAGATTCAGGCTCTCCTCCGCCCAGCCGTATTCCGACGCGCAGTATTCCTCAGAATCGTAGACGGCCTCCCCTTCGAAGGTCTCCCCCCAGACGGTCCGGAGGCGCGTCTTCCTGTTGTCGAATTCCGACAGGTTCACCTTTCATCGCCCCTTCCTTCCGCTGTGATCATACCACATCTTCGCCCGTTCTGCAAAGCTCCCTTGACGCTTCCGGGATTCCCCGCTATAATATGGAAAAATCCCCGCGTCTTCCCGCGGGGATGCGTCTTTTTTCGAGGTCAACGCATGAATCGATCCAAACCTGTCCTCAGCGTGCTGGCCGCCGGCGTGGCCTGGGGCGTCATCAGTCTCTTTGTCCGTGCCCTGTCCGCCGCGGGCCTGGGCTCCCTGCAGATCGCCTTTCTCCGGCTGGCCCTTTCCGCCCTGGTATTCTTCCCCTTCCTGGCCCTCCGGGACCGAAAGAAGCTGCGCATCCGGCTGCGGGATATCTGGATGTTCGCGGGCACGGGCATCGTCAGCCTGGTCTTCTTCTATGCGCTCTATTTCTATGCCACCATCCACAGCCAGGCCTCCGTGGCGGTGGTGCTGCTCTACACCTCCCCCGTCTTCGTGCTGCTCCTCTCCGCAGCGCTGTTCCGGGAGCGGATCACCTGCCGGAAGCTCCTGTGCCTGGGGATGACGGTGCTGGGCTGCGCCCTGGTGAGCGGCGTTTTCGGCGCAAGCTACCGGCTGACGGGGCGGGTGCTCCTGGCGGGGCTGGGCTCCGGCTTCTTCTACGCCCTCTACACCATCTTCGCCCGCGTCGCCCTCAAGCGCTACGATTCCATGACCGTCACCGCCTATACCTTCCTGCTGGGGGCCCTCGGCTCTCTGCTCCTGGGCAGACCCGGCGCTGCGATCGGCGTCCTGGCGGCGTCCCCCGGGCTGCTCCTGCCCCTGCTGGGCATCGGCGTCGTCAGCACGGTGCTGCCCTACGGCCTCTATACCTGGGGCCTGCAGCGCATGGATTCCGGCCGGGCCGCCATTCTGGCGGCGGTGGAGCCCCTGGTGGGGGCGGTGCTGGGCATGGCCCTCTACGGCGAGCCCCACGACCCGGCAAAGCTGGCGGGTATCCTCCTGATCCTGGCCGCCATCCTCCTGCTGAACCGCCCGGAAAAGGAAAAATGAAGGGAATACCGACGAGCGGAGGGCGCTGCAAAATGCAGCGCCCTCCGTTTTACTGCCGCTCGTTCAAACCGGCGTCCCGCGCCATGGCATAGGCCCACCGGCGTTCCTGCTCGCTGAGCCGGCCCCCGTTCTCCTGAAGATAGCGCTCCCATTCGCGCTGCTTCCAGCCCTGGGCGTCGGCGTATTCCGTCAGCTTCTGGGCCCACTCCCGGTCCGCCCGGCTGTCCAGGATGGCATCCCGCCGCGCCTGATAAGCCCGGCTGTAGTCCCGCTCCTCCTCGTTCCAGGCGCGCGCATAGTCTCTTTCCTCGTCGTATTTCGCGTCGCCCACGGCATCCCGGACAAGGCCGTAGCGGAAATCCCGGTCTGCGTTCCACTGTTCCAGCCGGTCGCGGTAGCGGTCATATTCCCGGGAAGCGTAGTCGTCCAGCCGATCGGCGGCGTCCAAGCGGCGTCCGTACTGGTCCAGATACCGCTGATAGGCCGTCTGATCATAAGCGTTCAGTCGGTCCGCTGCGTCCAGCTGCCGCCCGTATGCATCCAGATACCGCTGATACGCGTTCTGGTCGTAGGCGTTCAGCCGGTCCGCCTCCGCGAGCTGCCGGTCGACCCGGTTCTGATACATGCCGTAGTCCTGCCGGCCGTACTGATTCAGCCGGTCGGCGAGCTGGAGGTCCCTGCCCTGCCGGTCCGCCCAGCGGTCATACGCGCGGTCGTCGAAGCCAGCGTATCGGTCGCTGGCGTCCAGCTGCTGCTGGTATTCCCGGAGATAGCGGTTATAGGCGTCGTCGTAGACCTGGGGCAGCCGGTCAGAAAGCTGGGAAGCGTAGTAGTCCCCCGCCTGGGTCGCGGCGGTGACGGCGTAGCTGCTGGGAACGCCGCCGGTCCTCAGCGCCGCCTGCCCCAGGGCCTCCCGGGCGGCCCGGTCCCCTTCCCGGCGGTACTGCTTCCGGAGGGCCTGCCACACCGGGTCCGCGTCGGGATCATAGTTCCAGCGCATGGCTTCCGCCCGCGCCAGAGCTTCGTCCCGCCGGGCCTGATACGCGCTTCCCTGCCAGTCCTCCCCCGCCCGCGCCAGGGCTTCATCCCGCCGGGCGTCGTAGGGCGACCCGGTATAGGGCTCCGCAGCATCCCGGAGAAGCTCGTCCCGACGGGCGCGGTAATCGCCGCCGTCGTAGCGCAGGCTCCCGGCGGCCTCCAGGGCCGCGTCCCGCCGCGCCTGGTAGCCGCTGCCGGTCCACTCCATATCCCGGGCTCTGCGCAGGGCTTCGTCCCGCTGAAGCTCGTATGCCGGCTCCGGCTGCTCCGGGGCTTCGCCGTAGTCAACCCGGTCGAGGTAATCCCGCCAGTCCTGCGGCGTCTGTGTCTGCCGCGCCTCCCCGGTCTCCCGGGTCGTTCCGGTCTCCCGGGGCGCGGGCGGGGTATGCACGGGCTGCTTCCCGTTTCCCGTGTTCCCCGGATCGCCGCCGGAGGGTCCTTCAGCGCCGTCCCGGTTTACCCGGGGAGACGCCTGCCGATACATCGCGGCGATGGCGGCCGGGTCCGCGCCGTTTCGCGCCGCATAGGCGATCCGGTCCATATCGTTGGCGATCCGCACCCCGCCGTTTTTGTCCCGGACATAACCGTGGCTCCAGAGCTCCTCATCCGTGGCCGCGTCGAAATCGTAGATGTTCCCGTTGGAGCTTTTGAAGGGTCCGTGGAGATATTGATCGACGGGGGACTTTTCATAGAAGTGCTTGACGCCGTCCGCATCCGCCACCCACTGCGTCCCATCCGGAAGGATGCGGATCTTGCCTGTGTCGTTGCCGGCGGCCTTGTAGCCGGAGCCCCCCGTCACGGACTTCGGCGTCTGCGCCGCCGGCGGCTGCGCCGGGGCGCTGCCCTCATAGCCGTAAGCCTTGTCCGGCGTTTCGCCGGATGCGCTGCCGGCGCTGCCTTCCGCGGTCCCCACCGCGGCGGCAGCCGTTCCAAGCCGGGCCTGCGAGGCGGCGCGCTTCCTGTCCTCGTCCATGATCGCCCTTTTGAAAAGCTCGCTGTTTACCGTTTTCCTGCTTGCCATGTTACTCCTCCTTCGTCAGGGCCCCGCCCTGCAAATTGCTTCCGCTGTATTTGACTTCCGTCAGGCTGTAGATCACGCTCTCTCCAACCCCCGTCAGCTTCAGCCGGAAGTGGTCACAGCGCCGCAGGAGCAGGGGCAGGTTATAGCTCCGTTTCGCCGCCGGGCCCGTCACGCTCCCGATCTCCCGCCACAGGCCGTCGGAATCGTACATGACGGAGACGGCGACGCTGCTCCCTGCCTCCAGGGCACAGCGGAGCTGGAGGCGCAGGAGCCCCTTTTTGTTCTGGCTGCCCGTTTCCGACGCTGCATAAAAGCGGGTGAAATCCGCAAATTCCGCCATCCAGGAGACCGGCGGCTCCGCCTCGCCCTTGCCGCCGTCCAGCCGCCATATGTTCCCGTCGTCGCAGAGCATGGAAAGGCTCCCGTCCCAAAAGGCGAAGCCCAAAGCATGGGAAGCGTCCTCCCGGTGCCAGACCTTATAGCGCGTGTCATAGACGAAAAGGCTGAAGGACGCGCCGTCGGACATGCTGACATAATAGCGCACGCCGTCGGAGCCCGCCGAAGCGTTCTCCCAGCGGGCGTCGGCCCCCAGAGCGCCGGAGATCACCGCGGGGATGCCGCCGGTATAGGCGCAGACGCCCGCCCGGCTGAGATAAAAGAGGGTCTCCCCCGCCACAGCCAGGCTGCGGCTGCACCCTTTCCGGACTCCCAGGCGGGCCGAGGGCGTCCACTGAAAGTTGTCCGGCCTGTCTCCGTAGACCTTGTAGACCGCCTCCTCCTTGAAGAAGATCGGGTAGCCCATGAAGCTGATGCAGGCGGTGAAGTCCCCCGCGTCCACGGTCCCGCTCTGCCAGCTGTCGGTGCTGAGGCCGTCGAAGACGTTGAAGTTGAAGGGGTCCCCCAGGGCGCTGGCATAGATCGTATCCCCCCGGCAGCCCCAGAGGCGGTTTTCATTGACGCAGACGCAGTCCAGGTCCGGCACCGAACGGAGGAGCGTGACCGTGCCGCTCTCGGTATAATCCGCCGGCGCTTCCCCGAAGGTCAGCTCCGTGCCCCCGCTGCCCGGGGTGACGGCGAGGGCGCTGCTCGCGCCGCCGGTCCGGACAGTGAGGGCGCTGCCGTCCCAGCTCAGGGTATCCCCGGCGCTCAGGGCGGCGCTGAGGGTAAACTGCAGGGCCGTGTCCTCCGGTGTGAAATGATAGGTCCCCGCCGCCAGGCTGTCCTCCGCCCGGAAGAGCCGGCACGTGTCCAGGGTGAAGCTGTTTTCATAGAACCGGAGCTCATCCCCCTCCGCCTCCCGGACGACGACCGTCTTATTGTTCTCCGGGTGAAGGACGCAGCCGGAGACGGTCACCGCGTCTCCCGCCCGGAAGGCCCAGGCCGCGCCGGGGGCATGGAGGGTGTTGGCCCTGGCGCTCACCCCGGCATACGTGCCGTTCCGAAAGGACAGGGTCCCGCTCCAGCGCTCCTCCATGCTGCCGAATTCCTCGGCGGCAAAATCATAATATTTCTTGTCCGGGAAGATGAGAACCCGGCTCCCCATGGCGGCAAACTGTTTCTGCCCCGGCGTCACGCTGCCCCGGCGCGTTCCGCCGTAATAAAAGCCGGTCCCGTCGACCCACCAGGCCTCGTCCAGAGCGCCGATGCCGCCGGGGGCGGTCAGGGTCCCCGTCCGTCCCCGCCGCCTCCGCGGGACCAGCAGGGGGAATTCCCTGCCGCTGAGGTTTTCCATCCCGTAGAGGGCCCCGTCCCCGGCGCTGAGATTGTGATCGAGGCCGCCGAATCCCGTCTGCACCGCCGGACGCAGGCCGCTGCGCTCATCCAACTGTGGTAATTTCATCCTTCGCTCCTCTTATGTGCTGCGGATCGCCAGATGCCCCAGAGAGACATAGCGCGTCCGGTCGACCAGGAATTCCGTGTATGCGCCGAGGGGAACGGCAGCCTGCCCGGCCATGAAATAGGGAAGCTTGCCCCCCACGGTCGCCGCGCCCATATCGTTCTGGACCTCCAGGGTCAGCAGGGAGGGAAACAGCAGGAGCTTTCCCGCCGGCACGCTGTAAACGGCGTCGGTCGGGTCCGTCCAGCCCAGGGCATATTCCGTGCCTCCCAGCACCGTATAGTCCACGCCGGGAAAGGCAGGAGAGGCGTCGTCGCCCTCGCAGTAAAACACCCCGCCGGCATACAGCTTCGCCCCGCCCGGATCGGAGGCCAGCTCCGCGCAGCGCAGATGAAAGGAGGGGTTGTTCAGGGACGGCGCGTAATACCGCCCCAGCTTGATCTTGAGGTCCCACACCGCGCCGCCGTTGACGACCGTCAGGGAGGCCCCTTTGGTATAGCTGTCCGCGCCGTTGCCGATATGATGGTCGGAAACGCTCTGGGAGGCGACGAACGCGCCCCCTTCCAGATAACCCCGCGCCACCGAGACCTCCACGCTGCCGTAAGTCTCCGGATAGACATACTGCAAACAAAAATACCGGCCGCCGCCCCCGTGGATCAGGATGCGGAAGGTCCCCTCTCCGTCCACCCGGTTGTCCTCCGTGGAGACAACGGCGGCGGAGGTATGGGCGGCCAGCAGGGCCGCGGCTTCGCTCAGAATGGCCGGGATATCCTCCTTGGTGATCCGGGTATAGACCTGCCCGGAATAAACTTCCACTGACATGCGTTTTCCTCCCTATGCGCTTTCAAAATCCCCGCATACCGGGCCGAGCTCCTCGACCCGGCCTTCCGCCGTGACCACGGCGCGTCCGTACACGGCGTAGCAGCAGCTGCCCCGCTCCCCCGTGACGTTCTGCATCGTCAGGGCCAGCAGGGCCGCCTGCAGGACCTGGGTGTCGTTCAGCATAGTTTCACCTCGCAGCTGTGGCCGTCGGGCCAGGTGAATACGGCCCGGTCCGGCTCCTCCGTCAGAGAAAGGAAAAAGCTGGCGTCGCTGCCCTCCAGGCGGTATTCCACGGTCCCTTCCCCGCGGTCGACGGCGCAGTAGGCCAGCCGCCGGTGCTTCGCATCCACATAGTCCTCCAGCAGGATCTCCGCGCCGCCCCTCCGAAGGGTCAGCTCTCCCCCCTCCATGCATACGACGGCGCGGGACGCTTCTTCATAGACGTAGACCATCACGGGCCAGGGCGTCTCCGCCGTGCCCATCTTCCTTCTCGTCTCGTCCGTCCACCAGCAGGCTTCCCCGGAGCGCCGGAGCTGCTCCGTGCGCACCGGCAGGGCGACGCGCTCCGTGATGAGCTCGATCTCGCCGTCGTGGACGTCGATGTAGCGGAGGTCGCTCCGGTCGCCCCGCAGGCAGTTCTGCGCCCGCTGCCAGTCCGTGCGCAGCCGCCGGACGCACAGGCCGGCGGTGATCCCATAGGCGGCGTACAGGGCTTCCGTCAGGGTCTCCTCCGTCAGAGCCGGCGCGGTGAGGCTGCCGCCCGTGACCTTTGCCGCCGCCTGTGCCAGCTCTGCCAATCCGCTCTCCGTGAAATTGCCGGCGTCCAGATGCCGCAGCAGATAGCGCAGCTCCTCCATCAGCATATAGAGATAGTTCCGGATGGCCTCCACCTTGTCCTCCGTATCCTCGTAGCCGCTGAAATCGGGGAAGCCCGTGTCCAGGGTATGCATCCGGTCAGGCATGGCTTCCGTCCACCTCCGGCAGGCCCGTAGCCAGGCTGGTCAGCAGGCTCAGGACTCCCGCCAGCACGCTGGCCGACACGACCGCCGTCCAGTTCACCTCGCTCAGGACCGCGGCGGTGCCGATGACGGCCGCCGCCGTCTGGGCCATGGTCCGCAGGGCCCGGATGGCCGCCGCCTTCAAAAATTTCATCATGTCGATTCCTCCATTCGCTTCAGGATCACCGCGATCTCCGCCCGCGTCACCGCCTGATCCGGCCGGAAGCTCCCGTCGGGATAGCCCTTCATCAGCCCCCGCGCCATCAGACGGCGGATCGCTTCCTCCGCCCAATGGCCGCTGATATCGTCCTTCGCCGGGGATCGGGGGGATTCCTCCGGGCTGCCCTGCATTCCGGCGGATAAAGTCGCGTACCGCGGGCGGCAGACGGCGACGATCTGCTTTGCATAGCGGGTCTTCAGGGCCACGCAGCCGCCGTTTGCCTGGCTGCCCTCCTCGCCCGGCGTCGTGTTGCCTTCAACGGTCTTGAAAGCCGCACCGGCGCCGTCCGCTTCCACCGCCAGGCCGCAGTGCTGCGTCTCCTTCGTCCCGGAGAAATTGAAGATCAGGATATCCCCCGCCCGCGCTTCCTTCACCGGCACGGTCAGGCCCTGCGCCTCATACCACCGCAGCAGCGCCCCGCAGGAGGCCGTCCTGCCGCCGCCGAAGAACGCCGCCCCTTCTCCGGCCTGCCGGAAGCACCACCACAGGAAGCACACGCACCAGGGCTGCCCCTGCATCCGGGGGTCGTAATCCTCCCAGTATTTGACCCGGTTCGTGCCGGGCGGGCACTCCGTCACGCCCAGCTCTCCCCGGGCGAAGGCCATCACCGCCTCTTTGCTCATGGCGCTGCCTCCGCAAACCAGAAAATGTAGGCGGATTTATAATTGCTGCCGGGATTGGCCGTCGTGACGGTGCTGCCCGCCGTGTAGAGGGACGCGTTGACCGTTCCGCCGCCTGCGCCGGCAAAGGTCCCGTACAGGACCGCGCCGCCCGTGCCGTAAGAGCCGGAGCATACCGCGTCCGCCGTGGACAGGGTCTTTCCCAGCACGGTGAAGCTGCTGAAGGCGAGGGCATACACAAAGCTGGAGTAATTGGACCTGCCCGACAGGTCGATCCGGATGCTGTCCCCCGCCTCCGCCGTCACCGCAAAGCGCATGATCCGGTAATTCCGCCGGTTGGCGCCGCTGGCGTAATACGGATTGTATTCCAGGGTCTCTCCGGTCAGCGCCGCTCCGTTGCAGCTGGCGGCGATGTTCAGGTTATAGGTGCTGGCCTCGCTGTTGAGCGCGACGACATACAGGCTGTAGTCTCCCCCGGCGGTCACGGCAAAGGTCCCGGAGGACGCCGCCGTCCCGCTCTGCACGATCTCGAAGGCTCTGTAGTCCTGGCCGCACACCACTTCTCCCCGGTGGTAGCCCGTGTCGGCATCCCGGATCGCAAGCAAGCCGCAGGCCTGCTTCTCCGCCAGGCTGAGGGCGTTCCACTCTCCCCGCGTCATGAGCGGCAATCCTCCCCCGCCGCCCGCCGTCACGGGATTTCCCCAAATGCTCATGCCACTTCCTCCACCGTGCACTGGATCGTCATCGCCGCCGAGGGAGCCGCCCCCAGGGCGTAGGCCGTCAGCGCGCCCCCCTCGTTCCCGATCACGAGCCCCGTCACTCCGTCCTCCGTCAGGGCGGCCAGCTGCGCCGCCGTGGGCTGGAGGTCGATCTTGCTCGCGGCGGTCACCGCGGCCCCCGTCACCGTCACCGTCTGGGCATAGGGGCTTTCATTCCCCGTCCAGCCGGCGGAGAGGGCGACGCTCCCCCGCTTCTTCGGCGGATTGGCCGCGCTGTACTGCCGTTCGTTGGCCACGTTCCCCAGGCCCACGTCAGCGGCTGCCAGGTCCCGGTCCCGGCTGAGGTCATAGCCGCAGAGCTTTCTCGTCTGGGGCACCATCCCATCCGCCGCCGCTTCCGCCCGGACCGCCGCCGCCTCCGCGGCGGCTCCCGCCTCCGCCGCCGTCCGGGCATAGGCGGGCAGACTGCTCAGGTCCTCCGCCAGCGCTTCTTCCGTGCCCGTGTAGCCCGCCGCCCTCGCCAGGTCATAGGCGCTCAAGCCTGTCTCGCCCTTGAGAGAGGCGATCCATTCCTCCAATGTCCCGCCGTAGCCGCCCCGGACCGCCAGCCCGTAGGCGGTGAGGAAGTAGGGCGGGTTTTCCGCCCAGCCCTCCCCGTGGGCCATGACCGCCCCGTCGTAATAGGGCGGCAGCACCGGCCCGGAGGTCTCCTCCGCGGTCACGGCGGGCTCCGGCGCATAGGGAGGCAGGCTTCTCCGTTTTCTCATGATACTTCCACCTCCGGATATCCGCCGGCGGGGTCGTAGGTGCGGCTGAACCAGCGCACGAACTCGCCCCAGGCCGCGTTGAAGACCTGCATGGAGGCGGCGTAGCGGTCATATTCCCCGTTGGCATAGTGGATCATCGCCTGGAGATAGCGGGGATAGATTTTGTCGTGGGGCGGATACACCGCCAGGGTGCGGTCCGTTTCTTCGTCGTAGGTCACCGGCGTGAACTCATAGGGGTGCAGCAGGAACACGTCCGTGTAGACCTGCCCCTCACACTCGCTGATCCATGCCGCTTTCTGCGCGTTCGTATAAGCGTTGGGCTCGATGCCGTCCACGAACGCGATACACTCATGTACTGTCATAGCGTCCTTTCGTCCTTATTCGCCGGAATGTCAGGTGTCGGCCTGTCAGCCAACACCTGAAAGATTCCGGCGAAATGTCCTGTTCCGTGCGCGAGGGGTCCCCTTTGGGGACGTGCGCGTTCCTTTCCAAACCGAACCCGCTGACGCTGGGCTTCGGTTTGGTCTTTTTCCGGTGTCTTCGCTTCTCTCAGCGCTTTTCCAGCAGGCGGATGCGGGTCTCGTGGCCGCTGACGGTGTTTTTCTGCCCCTCCAGCTCCTGCCAGATGCGCCTGTGCGCCTCGCTGTTGCTGCCTTCCATAGCGCCGAGCTTCCCATTGAGGCTGTCCACCAGGGTGCTGAGCCTGGTGACGCTGGTGTTCAGCTTGATGGCGGGGGTCAGGATGCTGCCCGTCAGCCCTGCCAGGGCGATGATCACCACCACGACGGTCCATTCCATCGCCGCGCCTCCCCTCAGCTGCCGCTCATGATCCCCGCGGCCTTCAGGGCGTCCAGCAGGGCCTTGAATTCCTCCGCCGTGGGCGCGGCGCCGGCCGCCTCGCTGACCTTGGCGGCCATCTTCACCGCTCCGGCTCTGGTCCTGGTGGCGGCGGGCATGGCCGCTGTGCCGCTCATCTTCAGGTCCCCGGCGACTTCAAGGTTCGTGAATTTCGTGTACTCCATAACTTATCCTTTCCGTCCCCCGTTCTCGGGACGGAGCCCAGCCGTCGGCGGGTCCGTTCCGAAAGGAGGAAAATCAGGCGGAATCTTCCGGGCGTTCGTGCCCGCAGGTGCGGACACCCGGCATTCCGCGTGGTTTTACGACAGGTCCGTCGCCCCGGCGACGCCCGCGCAGGCGACGCCCCGCCAGTCGTGGAAGCCGGCGGTGAAGCGGGCGTAGCCCCGCCATACGTTGGCGTCGGTGTTCTCGTCCACGGTGCTGCGCACATCCAGGGGCACCCGGTCCAGCCAGATGAGGCTGCCGTATTCCTCGTTGTAGCGGCTGTCCAGCAGCAGCCAGGGAGAAGTCCCGGCGGTGATGAACTGGTTCAGATAAGGCCAAACGATGACGTTCCAGCGGCCGAACTGATAGTTGAAGCCGTTGTTGGCGGTCTCGGGGTCCTTGTCCGCGCCGATGGCGGCGAAGACGGCCTTTTTCAGGCTGTGGATGTTGGGGATCAGGATGGTGTCCGGGGCCACGTCCAGGATCTCGTCGTTGTCGCCGCGGGTGTTCTGCATCTTCACTTCCAGCATGCCCAGGGCGTCGGCGCTGAAAGCGTCGGAGAAGAGATTGCACTGAGCGTCGCCCTTCACCTTGGCGGGGTGAGCGGCATGGAACAGGGTCTGTCCGTCGCTGGTCTTCAGGTCGAAAGCGCCCCCCGCGTAGGAAGCGGAAGCGTCGCCCTTGATGGCGCCGCCCAGCAGGGCCGCGCCCAGCTTCTCGCGGGTGCGGTAGTAGGCGGTGACGAAGCCCATGGGCTTCCTGCGCAGGTCGATGGTCTTGGCGTCCTCGACGATCTCCCGGCTCAGGGAGAAGCTGTCCTTCCAGGTGACGGCCTCCAGCACCTTGCTGAAGCCCTCCTCCTGCCCGTCGGTGGGATAAGCGCCGTTTTCGCCGGCGACCCGGAAGCCCTCCATGGCGGTGAGGCTGGTGTACTTCTCCGCCCAGTGGGAGGTGCTGTCCTTCTTGAACACCCGGTTCACGATGCTCTCCCGTTCAAACTGCTCGCCCCGCTTCTCGATGAGCATGCGAAGGGCGGTCTGAGAGCTGCCGAAAATGCTGTCGTTGACGCCGCTGCCCTCGGAAAACGTGATATTTGCCATATTCTTCCTTCCTCCTTTCCGAATCAGTCAAAGCGGACCAGCACGCGGGAGCCTGCCGCGTCGCCGTCCTTGGCTACGACGGTCGCCACGCCGGAAGTCGTGGTGCCGGTGACCTGCATGCCGTTAGAGGCGTGCAGGGTGACCTTCTGACCGATCGCCACGCCGCTGAGGCTGGCGGAGTTGGTGCACTCGAAAACCTGGTCCGGCTGCACCTTGATGACGGGAATGACCGTCCCCGCGCTAACGGCGGCGGATTTCTCGCACATACTGATGTAGGCGGGCTTCGCGGTGCCCGTGGCAATCGCCAGATTGCCGGAAGACTGCACCAGGGCCATGCCCAGCTTCGGGGTGATCGCCCCGCAGGGCAGATATTCCCAGGGGGCAGCCCGCCCGTCCTCATTCGCGTAGGGGATAAAACCTCTCATTGGATTCCTTCCTTTCTCTCGTCCTTATTCGACGGAATGCTTCGCATCGCCGCACGGCGCTCCGCTCATTTGCCGAAGCGTTTCTTGTCCGCGCTGTAGTATCTGCGGATCTCCTCGTCGGTGGCGTCGGGCAGAAGGGCACGGATGATGGCCAGCTCCGTCTTCGGCACGCTGACGCCCTCCTGTCCGCGGGTGCTGGTGGCGGAAAGATGGTCCTTGCCCGCCGGCCTGGCCCGCAGGGCCTCCGCCGTATGCCGGTCCCGCAGCTGCTGCAGCTTTTCCCGGGCTGCCAGGGTATAGGCGTCCACAAAGTCCAGGCCCAGGGCCACATACTCCCGGAATCTCTCCCCCGCCTGACTGCCCAGGATGGCCCCCAGGTCGCTCATCTCCGGATCCATCGCCCGGATCTTCGCCAGCTGCTCCGCCACCGGGTCCTCCCCGGAAGGGGGAAGGGGCGCTCCGGCCCCGGAGGACGCGGCTGCGTGGCGCTCCTCCGTATGGTCTCGTTTCTCCATGCTCTGCTCCTTTCTCACTTCTGCTTCTGCTCCGTTTTCCGGCCGTCTCTCAGGTCGCCGCCCCGGACGACCCTGCCGCCGCTCTTTTTTGCCGCGGTCTGGGCGGGGGCCTTCACGAACTGTGCGCCGCCGTTCACGATCCTGCCTGCGTAATCCTTTGCCATGTGCTTCACTCCTTTCGTCCTTATTCGCCGGAATCCGGCGTTTGGGCTTCCTTCTTCTTTTCCAGATACTCTCTGGTGTCGCCTGCGCCGGGGTAGTGCAGCAGCTCCAGCTTCGTCCAGAGGAGGATGCGGGTATCCGGGTCCCGGGGGTCGCCGAAGGCCCCCATCTGGTACATCCTGGCTGCCTCCTGCCACAGCTGTTGTCGGTCGTTCACCAGGGGCGCGTCGGTGTCGCAGCTGAACAGGAAGCGATCATCGCTGAGGATGCAGTGCCACTCGCCCTTCTCATCCTGCTCATAGAAGTCGTAGCGGTTGAATTCCTCATATTTGGCGTTCCCCCGGTCGTCCTCCGCCACGATGCTCCTCGGCTCGTCGGCGTAGGCCACCTTGAGCATGGCGATGCGCTTGAAGAGTTCGGCGTAGGCCGCCTCCTTCATTACTCGCTTGCTTTCCAGCCGTCCGGCGCTCTGCGACGCCGCGAACTGCTTGGCGACGCCGCTCTGGGCCGTCGCGTCCCTCCGTCCCTGGAAGGAATCCGTGATCCCCAAAGCCTGCCGGGCTTCCTCATAGACCCCGGCCATGTACTGCATCTCCTGGCTCAGATCGCCGGAGAACTGATACACCCCGATCAAGGACGCATCCGCCGCGCTGCCGATATACCACTTTTCGCCGTCCTCCGGGTCCATCCGGAAATCCGCCCTGTCCGGCAGGGTGATCCTGGTCCCCGCCTTGATGAAGCGATCGATGATCTTCTGCTCCATGCGGTTCATGGTGTTCTGCTGGTCGGCGATCTTGTCCACGTCGGAGTCCCCCAGTAGATGCCCGTAGACGCTGACGTTCTTCTGCAGAAAGATGGGGAACACGTCGGGCTTGTAGTAGGGCAGCACCGTGGGCTGCATCACCGGCAGGCCTCTTTCGTCCGCCGCGGCCGCCGCACCGGGGATGGCGGTCCCGTTGAGGGTGGTGAAGCCGGCATACAGTTCTTCGTTTTCCTCCTCGTCCTCCCGAGCCTGCTCCGAGCCGCACAGGGGGCACTTTTCCGTTTCCTTCTCCAGCGCTTCCCCGCACCGGACGCATTTTCTGATCCGCCGGGCTTCAAAGTCCTCCATATCCTCCAGGACCGTATCCTGTACCCAGCTGAACTTGCCGATGCCGCCCTTCTCGTTGCGGTAATAGGCGACGTACTGCGTCACCATGTCCTCCGCGGCGTCGGCGTCCGGCGTCCGGGCTTCCGGAGCTTCCTCGCCCTCGTCCACGTCCTTTCCGTAGGCCCGCCTGATATAGACCCGCGTCTGGGGCAGCTTCAGCACGACGGCGTCCATGTCCTCCACGGACCCGAAGACCCCGTCCTGGGGAATGACCTGCTTCGGGTGGAGGATGGAGACCGTCACGTCCCCCACGGTGCTGTGCGTCCTCTTGGAATTGTCCCACTCCACCAGCCAATAGCCGCCGCCCTGAATAGGGACCGTGCGCTCCATCTGGTCGTTGAGCGTCTCCATGGGAAGGCGGTCCAGCTCGTTGCGCAGCATATCTTCCAGGATTTTCGCCCGCCATTCGTCGCTCTGCCGCCGGGCGGTCACCTTTGGCTGGGGAATGACGGCGCTCACTTCGCTTTCGATGTTCTCCGCGATGATGTTCCGCAGATGGCTCGTCTTCCGCAGCGCCCCGCTCTTTTTCCGGTCCCTGGGCGTCAGAGGCGCGATCTCCCGCACCTCCCCCCGGTACAGTGCCTCCCGCTCGTCCATCCGCTTTCCCAGGTCGCCCAGGGCTGCTTCGTTCCGCCCCAGCCAATCCTTCCAATAGTCCAGCTTTTCCTGTGTCGTCATGTCGTCCTCCTGTAGCGGAATGCGTCGCGGCTCCCGTTGGTCGCCGCTCGAAGATTCCGCCCCGTTTTCCTCATTCCGTGCGCGATGGGTCCCCTCCGGGGACGTGCGCGCTTCCTCTCCGGGCCGGACCCGCTTCGCTGGGCTCCGGTCCGGTTCTTTTCCCCGTCCCCCGGCTTCCCCGGGGGAAGCTGTCGCCGCAGCGACTGATGAGGGGCCCCCCCGTCCCCCGTCCTTATCGTTTCGGCTCTCCCCTCGTCCTTATCCGCCGGAATGTCAGGTGTCAGCCTGACAGCTAACACCTGAAAGATTCCGGCGTAACGTCCTCTCCGTGCCGCACCCGCTCCGCTGGGCTGCGTCACGGTTTGGGATTCCCCCATTTGGAAATCAGATACTTCCGCCCGTCCTCGTCGGCGCCCCAGTAGTCCTCCCACATGTCCTCGGTCCAGACCGCCTTGGCTTCCGCATCCGGCGTCATTACCGTCATGCGCTGCTGGCCGCGGATATACCAGGCGATGGCCAGCGCCATCACGCAGTCGTCGTGGGCCCCCTCCTCCGCCTCCGGGCGGAGCTTCTCGTTGCGGACGAAGGTCAGCATTTCCTCCAGCGTCGTGCGGTCGTTCACGGTATTGATCCCGTCCCGCATAGCTTCCACCAGCTGCCCGATGATCACCGGCCTCGTCCGCGCGTTCGTCTGGAAGCCGAAGGCCTTGCGGATCGACCCTGTGTAGGTATCCTCCTGCTCCCGGACGTACTGATTCCGGTATCCCAGCTGCTCCAGCCGCTTGATGGGATAGGTGCTGTAGTTGGCCTCGATGCCCACCAGGGCGTCGTTGTAGTATTTCCCCAGGCAAAAGACCTGCTTCGCGTAGGTGTCCTCGTCGTACTGATGCCGCAGCACCGCCACCTGCTCCCCCGTCACGTTGTCCAGCACCTGGGCCACGAACCAGTCGCTGCCCTCGCCGGAGGTGTCGCCGCCGATGACGTAGGGCCTGCCCTTCTCCGGCTCCCGGAAAATCGTCACCGGGCCGCCGGCAGCATCGGCCCACTTCGGGTCCTTGATCCCGTCTCCCGGCCCTTCTCCGCCTTCATAGGACCAGAACCCGCTCTTTTTGGGCTTATCGATCCTGCCCAGCCGCTCGGAGACCGCCTGCCCGTCAAAGACCGTCTTCCCCGTGACGCCCCACTCGCCCAGGCAGTAGACCGTGTAGTAATACGGGTCCGTGTCCTTGAAGGCTTCCAGCGTCCGCACCGCCTCCGCCGTGAGGAAGCGGTTGTCCTTGTAGGTGCTGCGGTGGGTCGTGGCCCGCTCGTCCGTCATGTCGAAGAAGCGCTTTTTCAGCCAGTGGGTGATGCTGATGGGGTTAAAGCTCAGGATCATCTGCAGGTAGTGGGGAAAGTCCGTCCGCAGACGGATGTCCAGCTGGTTGAAGTCCCCTTCCGTGATCTCGCTGGCCTCCTCCACCCAGATCCCCGTGATATCGTAGATGGATTTCAGTTTCTCCACGTCGTCCAGCCCCGCAAAGAGGATTTCCGACCCGTTGGGGAAGGTGATCCGCATGTCCGAAATGTTCACCTTGGCCCCGCTCCCCGGATAATGCTCCGCGATCTGGCCTCTGAGCTGCGCAAAGCAGCTGTCCCGCAGCGTCTTTGCCACCTTCCGGCACACCAGCCAGCGGTGCCCCTTCTCCGTCGTCACCCGCTCCAGCACCTTCCGGCCTGCGAAGATGCTTTTCCCGCTGCCGCCGCCCCCGCAGAGCACCAGATACCGGTGCTCGTCGAAGAACAGGGGCAGGAAGGCCGGATTGGAGCTCGCCCGCAGGGCCTGATACCAGCGGCGCACATCCCCCCGCAGGACATCAGTCCGTTTCTTCATCCTCCGGCTCCTCCAGCAGCCGCCCCTTTTCCGCCAGGCTCAGGGGGCCGGCGTCCCCGCCGGGCTGCTCATCCAGACCGCCCAGGTGGTTCTGCAGATGGTAGATGAGGCCCCGCACATCCTTTTTGGTCAGCAGGGACTGCTCCCGCCACTCCCGCATGAGCCCGTAGGCCCGCTGTACCGCGTCCTGCAGCTCCGGATGCTCCTGCCGGTCGCAGAGGCGGCGCCACTCCGCCAGCGTGACCCCCAGGGCCTCGCAGAGCCCCCACACCGTCGGCGCGACCACATATTCCCGGCAGAGGATGGGTTCCCCGGTGTCGCTGAGGATGGGCCGTTCCTCAAAGGTCTTGGGGCCGGTCTCGACGCGCTCCGTGGCCGCCGTCGTCCGCCGGATGGAAGCGAAATAGCGGTCGACGGCCTTTTCCAGGCTCCGGGGAGTGAACTTCCGCTTAGCCCCCATCCGCGCCCTCCTTCGCATCCCGCAGCAGGGCGAGGGGGTCCGTTCCCGCAGCGGCGGCCAGGTCCATGAGCTCGCCGGCATAGATGGGCCGCAGGCCGCTGACGGCCCGGTGGAAGCTCTGGTAATCCATGCCGCAGGCCCTGGCCGCCTCCGACTGCCGGATGCCGCTGCGCCTTAGGGCGCGGCGAAGCGCTCGGTTCACGCTGTCGTCATGCTTCATCCTGAATCTCTCCTTGTATTTTTTCTTGTCCCTTTCCCGATTTTGTGCTATAGTGCTTTATCAACGTAAAACGGGAGGAATTCCTATGAAATACATTCTCATCATCGGCGACGGCATGGCCGACGATCCCACGGAAAAGCTGGGGGGCAAAACGCCCCTGGAGGTGGTCAGCAAGCCCAATATGGACCGGCTGGCCGCCGAGGGGGAGCTGGGCAGCGTCAACAACTGCCCCAAGGAGCTGCCCGCCGGCAGCGACACTGCCATCCTCTCCATCTTCGGCTGCGACCCCCGCAAGTGCTACACCGGCCGCGCGCCTCTGGAGGCGGCGGCACAGGGGGTCTCCCTGCAGCCGGGAGACGTGGCCTATCGCTGCAACATGGCCTCTCTGGAAGAGGGGGACATGCCCTTCGAAGCGCGGCGCATCCTCTCCCATTCCTCCGGCGGCATCGACGGAGAGCTGAGCAAGCGCCTGGTGGAGGATCTGTTCGCCGACCCGGAATTCGCCGCCCTGGCGGCAAAGGCGCGGGCGGAAGTCCACCCCACCCTCACCTACCGGCACATCGTCCTCCAGCACGGCGGGGACACCACCGGTCTGACGCTGACCCCGCCCCACGACCACCTGACGGAGGTCTGCGGCCCTCATCTGCCCCGGGGGGGCAGCGCCGGGCCGGTGCTGCGGGAGCTGATGGAGGCTTCCTTCCGCTTCCTCTCCGCCCATCCCATCAACGTCCGGCGCCGCGCCAAGGGCCTGCTTCCCGCCAACTGCATCTGGTTCTGGGCCGAGGGAACGGCGGCTGCGCTGCCCTCCTTCGAGGCGGCCTACCGCAAGAAAGGGGCCGTGATCTCCGCGGTGCCCCTGTGCCACGGCATCGGCGCGCTGATCGGCCTGGACCGGATCACGGTGCCCGGCGCCACCGGCGAAAAGGACACGAATTACCTGGGAAAAGGGCAGGCCGCCGTGAAGGCTCTGCTGGAGGACGGCTATGATTTCGTGGGCGTCCATGTGGAGGCTCCCGACGAGTGCTCTCATAATGGAGACACCGAGGGGAAGCTAAAAGCAATCGAGGACATCGACAAATTTGTTTTGGGCGAAATTTTGTGCAAAATGACGGGAGAAGATTATCGGATTTTAATACTCAGCGACCACAAGACCCTGACGGACACCCGGGGCCACGCCCACGGCTATGTGCCCTATATCCTCTACGACAGCCGGGTGAAAGCGGGCTCCGGACTCGCCTATACGGAAGCCAACGGCCTCCTGGGTCCCCACGTGGAGGACGGCGTCGCCCTCATGGGCATGCTGTTTCGGGAATGACGCTGCGGGACCGGGCCTTTGCCAAGCTGAACCTCTGCCTGGACGTGGGGGAGAAGCTGCCCGACGGCTACCATGCCGTGCGGGGCATCATGCAGAGCACGGATTTCTGCGACGAGGTGCTTCTGACGCCAGGGGAAGGACCCTGGCGGGTGGAGAGCGGCCTGAGCTATCTCCCCTCGGGGGAAACCAACCTGGCCGCCAGAGCGGCGCTCCACTTCCGGAAGGTGACGGGACTGGGCCCCGCCGGGGGGCGCATCACGCTTCATAAGCGCATCCCCGTCTGCGGGGGCTACGGCGGCGGCAGCAGCGACGCCGCGGCGGTGCTGCGGATCATGAACCGCCTCAGCGGCAATCCCCTCCGCTGGGAAGAACTGGAGGAGATCAGCCTGCCCCTGGGGGCGGACGTGCCCTTCTGCATCCGGGGCGGCACCGCCCTGGCGGAGGGCAAGGGAGAGAGGCTGACCCCCCTGCCGGACTTCGCGGGCCGGGCCCTGGTGCTCTGCCGCCCCGATTTCAGCTGCTCCACCCCCCAGCTTTTTCAGGCGCTGGACAAGCGGAAGATCCGCATCCGCCCCGACGTGGCGGGCATGCGCCGCGCCGCGGAGGAAGGGGACACGGCGGGTGTGGCCCGGCGGCTCTTCAACGTCTTTGAGGAGGGTCTGCCCAAAAAGCAGCGGGACGCCGTATGGGAAATCCGCAACGCCCTTCTGGGCGCGGGGGCCCTGGGCGCGGCCATGACCGGCTCCGGCTCCGGGGTCTTCGGCCTTTTCCCCGACGGGGACGCGGCGGAGGAAGCCTGCCGGGTCCTGGGGGAACTGGGCGTCGAAGCCCACCCGGCCCAAACCACGGGAAGGCTGGTTTAATCTGGCACATCGCGGATAGAATAAGGGCGGGAGCAAAAGCTCCCGCCCTTTGTTGATCTTCTGTCTGCGAAAGGATGAACTTGTATGAAACGCGCTTTCGGCCTTCTTTTTCTCCTGCTGTTCTTTTTCTCCCTCTGGGCCATCGGCATGGACGAAGCAGCCGCGGCTTCCCTGCCGGACAAGCTGCTGCGGCTGCGGGTGGTGGCGGAGAGCGATGCAGGCGCGGACCAGGCGGACAAGCTGCTGGTGCGGGACGCGGTGCTGCGTTCCCTGCAGCCCCTGCTCGCGGACTGCGGCAGCCTGGCGGAGGTCCGGGACGTCACCGCCGAAGCCCTGCCCCGGCTGGCGGAGGCCGCCGGCGAAGCTCTGGGAGGGCGGGCCGTGCCCCTGGCGCTGAAGCTGGGAACGGAGGACTGTCCCCGCCGCGCCTATGAAGATTTCACCCTGCCCGCCGGACAGTATGAGACCCTCACCGTCACCCTGGGCGGCGGCGAGGGCCATAACTGGTGGTGCGTGATCTTCCCGCCCCTCTGCCTGGCCGCCGCCGGAGACGGCGGCGAGGAGGGGGAGGAGGGCTGGAGCGTCTTTTCCCCGGCGGAAAAACGCCTGATCACCGCCGAAGGCGCGGAGGTCCGCTTCCGCTGCCTGGAATGGCTGCGAAAGCTCCGCACCTGGCTGGGGTAATATATGGAAGCGCTGCAAAATGCAGCGCTTCCGGTGATATACCCGCTTCGCGGGTGTGATATCCCGCTTCGCGGGGTGATATTCGGCCGCAGGCCGAGTGATATCGTGCCCTTTGGGCACGGTTCAAGCCGTCGACACTTTGCCGACCGCTTGAGGGCTGTTTTTGCGACGCTTGCGTCTTATTTCTCCCCGAACACCGGAGCCGGCCTGCGCTTGTGCTCGCTGCGGCTGTGGAAGCGGTCGATGGCTGCCTTTTCCTCCTCGCTCACCTCGCCCCCGGCCAGGTAGCGGTCGATGGCGGCGTAGGTGACGCCCATCTCCTGCTCGTCGGTCTGCCCCTCGAACAGGCCGGCGGAGGGGGCCTTGGTGATGATGTTCTCCGGCGCGCCCAGATAGCGCAGGAATTCATAGATCTCCGTCACGGTCAGGTCGCCGATGGGGTTGAAGTCATAGGCCCCGTCCCCCCATTTGGTGAAATAGCCCATATAGACCTCGCTGCGGTTGCCCGTGCCCGCCACCAGCCGGTTTTCCGCGGCGGCCACGGCATAGAGCGTGGTCATCCGCAGCCTCGGATTGATGTTGGTGGATGCGGCGCTGTTCAGCGTCGTGATCTCCCCCAAGGCCGCCGTCAGGGCCTGCTTCGTGGCCGTCAGGTCCAGCACCCGCGTCTCGATCCCGAATTTCTCCGCCACCGCCATGCCGTCGGCCATGTCCTCCCCGAAATTCCGCTTGCTCTCGCAGGGCAGGCAGATGCCCACGGTGTTCTCGCAGGCCAGCTTGCAGAGGATGCCCGCGAGGGCGCTGTCCTTACCGCCGCTGTTGCCGTAGACGATGCCGGAAGTGCGGCTCTCCGCCAGCTTGGCCCGGATAAAGGCGACGCGCTTTTCCGTTTCTTCCCGATAATCCCGCATGGTGATTCCCTCCCTAAAACTGCTTATGGGCCGCCGGGAAGCCCGGCAGCCCGCCGTGATTTCTTCCTTTTAGGTAACACCGCACAATTCTGGTGCGCAGATTGCGCAGTCAGAATTTTCGTCAGATTGTCTGAAAATCGCGGGGAATACTTCCTGTATTGGCCAAGATTTTCGGGCAATATGACGGAACATGATGCAAGCAAGATGTGTGCCGAGAATTATGCGGTGTTGCCTTTACTGTCCGTCCTCCGCCCGCGTCAGCTGCTTCACCCAGCGGTAGCGGTTGACCACGATGCCATTGGGGATGCACTTCAAAAACTGGTCCGCCTTGAGGAAGCAGAAGACCACCAGGGGCGGCGCGTGGAACACAAAGGCGCTGACGGCGGCGGAGGGGATGGTGAACAGCCACATGAACAGATTGTCCACGATGGCCTGATATTTGGGGTTGCCGCCCCCGGCGATGATGCCCCCCTCCACGGGGTATTCATAGCAGGAGCCCACGCTGGTGAGGGCCAGCACCACCAGAAACTGCTCCGCCAGGCTCCTCGCCTCCGGGGAAACGGCGTAGAAGGAGACGATGGCCTTTCGGGTGAGGAGCATCAGGGCCGCCTGCACGACGCCGATGGCGAGGAAGATCAGCTGCAGGGTGCGGGCATAGGGCTTCACAGAGGCGAAATCCCCCTTCCCCACAGTCTTCCCCATGGTGACAGAGGCGGCGTTGGCGGCGGACATGCCCACCACCACGAAGATGCCGAAGATCACCGCCGCGATGGCGTTGGCGGCGATGACGGGTCCCTCCATGTGACCCAGCACGCTGGTCTGGGCTCCCTGCGCCACGCCCCAGAGAAGGCCGGAGAACATGACCGGCAGGGCCGCGGCGGCGAAATCCTTCAAATAGGCGAAGTCGAAGCCGAAGATATCCCTCAGCTTCATTTTCAGCTTCTTGTCGATGAACAGCAGATAGACGAGGATGATGATGAGCTCCACCGTGCGGCTGGTGAGGGTGGCGACGGCTGCGCCCCGGATGCCCAGCTCCGGGAAGCCCAGATTGCCGAAAATGAAGCAGTAGTTGAGGCAGAGGTTGATGACGATGGTGCTGCAGGACATGACCGTGCCGATGAAGGCGGTCTCCACGCTCTGGAGGGAATACATGAGGGTGTTGGACACGGCGAAAATGAGATAGGTCCAGCACATGAGCCTGAGATAGCGCATCCCCTCGGCGATGACCGCCTCGTCCCCGGTAAAGAGGCTCAGGGCGGCGTGGGGGAAAATGCGGGTCAGCAGGCAGAACAAAAGCCCCGCGGCCAGGGCGAATTTCACCCCCACGCTGGTGATGCGCCGGATGGGCCGCGTCTCTCCCCGGCCCCAATACTGGCTGCCCAGGACGCTGACGCCCATGCCGATGCCGCCGCAGAGCTGCTGCAGGATGAACTGGATCTGGTTCACCAGCGTCGCCCCGGAAAGGGCCAGCTCCGTATAGCGCCCCAGCATGATGTTGTCCACCAGGTTCACCGTGAGGGCCGCCAGCTGCTGGAGGGTGATGACGACGAGCAGGGAGAAAAACCCCTTGTAAAAGCTTCTGTCGCGGGTGATGAAGGGCCCCTCCGGCAGCGCCGGGGCGGGCTTTTTAACGCGCTTCGGCATCCTCGCCCCTCCTTTCCCGGGAAATAATGATGGTATTTTACCCTGTTTGTATCCTTCCGTCAACACCGTGTTTCCCGGGAAAACGGGGGACGTTGCATTTTGCAACGTCCCCCGATGATATCGTGCGCTTACGCCGTCGGGTCGTTGACGATCCCCATAAAGAGGGGCAGGTCGTCCATGCCCAGGATGACGAAGAAGAAGGGCCTGTCCAGGATGAACTGCACGGTCCGCGGCGGCTCCAGCGCTGCGCCGCCGCCCGCACTGACGATGGTATAAGCGGCGGCCTCGCAGCCCTCCTCGTCCACCTTGACCCGGCAGGCATGCTCCGCCTTCGTCAGGGCGGCGGGCGCAGCCCCCAGAAGGGGGGTGAAATCCGCTTTTCCCAATTCCAGGATATCCGTCACCCCCAGATCCCTCAGGATCGGGATCAGGTCCAGGTCGGCGTCCACGTCGAATTTCGGCAGGGAGATCTCCAGGGTCACCTGCTCCCACTCCGGCCGGTTTCGGAAGTCGCTCAGGAGGAAATCCGGGATCGTCCCCTCCTCCAGGAGCTGTTCCGGGCTTTTTCCCTCCTCCGGGAGAAGGAAAAGGATCCGCCGGTTGCTGGAAAAGCGCAGGGACGCCCCGGTAAAGCCTTCCCCCCAGAAGATCTGGTCTTCCCAGCTTCCGTGCATGAAATCCCGCTCCATATCCCCCGAAGGCGCATGGAAGGTCTGGGGTGCGGTAAGGGCCGGGTCGAATTTGTGCTCCCAGTCTCCCTTGAACCAGATGGTGGCCGCCAGGGCCATCACCGTATCGGGGGCCAGCTGCACCTGCCCCGCCTGCTCCCGCAGGAGGCCGCCGGTCTGTTCGTTCAGCCAGGCCTGCAGGGCCCCGTTATAGCCCTCGGAGCCCATCTCCCCCCGGAACACCGAGGCATAGTAATCCCCCGCCAGGGTGTCTACAGCGGCCTTCACATAGTCCATATCCTCCCGAAGCCAAAGGGAGGAGGCCAGACGGCAGAAGCCCGCGTCCTCCCCGTCGTAGTAGCTCCGCTCCCACAGCGCCTTGGCGCGCTGCCGCTGGGTCTCGATATCCGGCGAATCCAACAGCTCCAGAAGCTGGGCGCGGCTCTCGCCCCCCGCGGTCTCCGCCAGCATGCTCAGGGCCAGGTAGACGTTCAGGGGGGAACAGACCCGGTTTTTTCCCCCGTTGTCGCAGAGGAATTCCGCTGCCGAAGCGCGGAGGAACCGGTTCAGATCGCCGCTGTGGGGCAGATAAAGCCTGCCGCCCTTCTCCGCCGCGGGATACTTCGCCTCCGCCACGGCGTAGGCCGTGTTTCCCTTGCCGGGGCCGGAGAGGAAGACCGTCAGCGCCGCCGCCAGGGCGAGCACCGCCGCGAGAGGGGCGGCCCAGCGCAGTTTTCGCCGCCGGCGTGGCCCCTGGGCCTCCTCGATCTGTCCCTCCGCCGCCTGTCCGATGGCCTCATAGAGTTTTTC
>JAEEGI010001902.1_pt1 | contig 51707 bp, 43 predicted proteins | sample 8958751 | NCBI WGS metagenome assembly JAEEGI01 (sample SAMN16246545, study PRJNA631951) | gut metagenome | biome: gut microbiome; feature: rumen; material: KS-attached | host: Bos | place: Iran: Karaj | collected 2018-10
ATGACCTCAGCCCATGCACCCACCGTGGTGAACAGGGCGAAGACGAGCAGTACTGCGGCTCGCGCCGGACACATCATAACTATTCTTGTTGACTTCCAATTACAGTTTTTTTTCATCATTTTTTGAATTTAATGGTTATTTTGCCCGCAAAGATAGTAATTAAATACGAAACTTCCAAATAATTAGGCAACAAGTATGGTTCATTCATGACAATTCGTGTTCCAAAAATCTCCTTTCCTCGCCTGCTTCCGCAGATATTAAAAGATTTTTGTGGGAAATCCTTTGAGTTCTCGAAAATGTTTCGTAACTTTGCAACCTTGGCAAAAAATAGGGAAAAACAGAAAAAGAAAATGAAACGCATCACTTTTGTTACAATCCTCTTATCCGTCTGCGTGACCGTCATGGCAGGAAGAAGAACCGAGAGCAAAATCAAAAGCCTGGCACAGACCGTCCTGCAGACGCAGGCCGCTGCCCGGGGACTGACGGCAAGTACCGCCCAGAACGACCTGCGGATCGTAGAACAGCTGGACGGCATCACCATTGTTTCCGCTGGCACGGACGGTTTTGTCGTGATAACCAACGATGATAGTCAGCAACCCGTCGTCGGCTATTCGTTCTCGGCGTATGACGAAGGGAACTGTGCCGACGGTTTCCTGTGGTGGAAAGATGCTATCAACGAAGTGCTGACCAGTGGCCAGCCCATAACACGCAGAACGGTACCCTCACAGTTTCAACCTACTGTGGAACCGCTGCTGAAGACCGTCTGGAACCAATATTATCCCTACTACGAGAAGTGTCCCGTCGTCAATGACGAGCACTGTGTGACGGGGTGCGTGCCCACCGCCTTGGCTCAGGTGCTCAACTACTACCGATGGCCGCTCCGCGGCACCGGGTCAAACGGATGGATGGACTTCAGCAACACCACTTTCGAGTGGGGCAACATGCTGTCCGACTACGCCAACGGGTCATTTGTACAGAAAGAGGCCGTGGCCACGCTTATGTATGTCTGTGGCAGAGCTACTGACGTGAACTACCAGCCAGCCAGTGCCGGTGGTAGTGGTGCGTCTCTCAGTTCAGCCGCAAAAGCACTGCAATGGTATTTCGGGTATGATAACCCGCAAATCCTTAGCCGCGACAGCTACTCAGGCGACTGGACAAGCATTATCTATGGCGATCTGTCGAAAGGCAGTCCTATCCTTTACCTCGGATATTCAAAGGACAATACCAATCCCGGCCACGTCTTCGTCCTCGATGGCTACGATGCCGACGGCAACGTACACGTCAATTGGGGGTGGGGAGGCAGCCGCGACGGCTATTTCAACATCGACGCGCTGGAGCCCGGGGCCGACTTTTCTGCCAAGCAGGGCATGATCTACAACATCCGCGACTACGTACCACAGCCAAGACTGTCAGCTACCGACATCCACATCATGGGCTCCACAAAGGCAGGTACAGAGCACACCTTACAGGCTACAGTAACCAACAGCGGCACCGACTTCAGCGGAGCACTGTGGCTTTTCGTGAGCAAGGACGCTGCGGGCAACGGCACACTCACAACACAGCAGAACGTCAGCATAGCCTCGTCGACAGAAGGTATCATCACCTTTTCCTTTACGCCAGCTACCGACGGCCATTATTGTCTCAAACTGACGACCGACAGCGAAGGTGACGCCATCATTGGGAAAATATATTTTGACATAGGTGCTGACGACGCGTTTATTTCTTTCAGTGACAAGACTGCCAAACAATCATGCATCAGTATGTACGACCTTAACGGCGACAATGAGCTCAGTTACAAGGAGGCGGCTGCCGTTACAACCCTATGGTTCGACAGCCCATCGAAGATGAGAGCGCTGACACTGCTGAGCAGTGCAGAGTCATTTGACGAGTTGAAATACTTCACCTCTGTCACAAAGATACCCTGGGGCATATTTCAGGCTAGTGCCCCCGGAGGTTATATCAGCTCCCTGAAGTCCATCACGCTGCCGCCCAGCGTGCAGACCATCGAGGAGCGAGCCTTCCAGGCATGCCGTTCACTCGAGAGACTGACCTTCAGTGACAACACCCAGATTGAGGAGTTGCCGAAGCTCGCCTTAGCCGCCTCCTATAAATTGAAGAGCATCAACCTGCCAGCCAGCATCAAGACCATTGGCGACATGTGTTTCTACTACTGTGAGTCGCTTGAGTCCATCGAGATGCCACAAAGCCTTGTCTCCATCGGAGAAAAGGCTTTCTATGAGTGCTCTAGTCTGAAAGATGTTCAGCTGAACGAAGAGCTGACGTCGATAGGCGATATGGCATTCTATTATTGCTACAAACTGAAAAAGATCGTCTTCCCCCAGTCTTTACAGCATTTAGGGAGCAATAGCTTTTTAAGCCACTATGCCTATCTGGGACTGCAGGACATCTACGTCAACTGGAAAGAGAACCTGCTTACAGGCACAGGCGACGAAATCGATACCAGTTTTACCGATGCCAAACTGCACGTCCCCATAGGAACCAAGGCTCTCTACGAGTCTACGCTCCCCTGGAGTAAGTTCAGTAATATTATTGAAGAGGTGAGACCCAGTGGCGACGTCAACGGTGACGGTGAGGTGAATGTCGGTGACATTGTGACAGTCTGCAACGTCATGGCAGGTATAAGCACCATTGACTCGCAGCTGGCTGACGTGAATGGGGACGGTGAAGTGAATGTAGGCGACATCGTCACAATCTGTAATATTATGGCAGGAAAGGAATAAATGTTTCGCTGACGATGACACCGATGACACCGATGACACCGGCCTATTTTTGTCATCGGCAGTTGAAAAATATTTCCATTATATATATAATATGTACATTATATATTATAATGCTACTGCAAATTAACCACACCGTCAGAAAATAAACACCCCCACTGTCATCGGTGTCATCGTCATCGGTGTCATCGTTTTGTCCCAGCAAAAATTTGCGCCCTGCCCAGAAAAAAAAATTCCCTGCCCAGGGAAAAATAGCTAAACGGCTTCTCGCTGGCAGAGAAACGGCCTCTCGCTCCGAGCGAGACGGCTTGTTGCTCGGAGCGGGCCCATCGATTGCTCGGAGCAAACCCATAGATTGCTCGGAGCTATCGATGTACATAGTACATAAAATCGAGCATTCTAAAAATATTTGAATATATATCACGAGGACTCCCCGTGATATAAGAGATGAAGGAAATAAAAGAAATGAAAGAAATGGAAAAGTAAAAAGGTAAAAAAGTAAAAGAATTCGGGCTGATGTGAGGTCAGTCCGATTTTTTTTATTATTTTTGCAGGCGCATAATTGATCTAAGATAAACGAATAACGATGAGAATAACGATGAGAATACTGACAGTGATGACGGCCATCCTGTTGGCGATGCCGATGGGAGCACAAGAGCAGAAGGCGTTTACGGTGGTGAAGCAGTTGCCCATCACGAGCGTGAAAAACCAATATCGCAGCGGAACATGCTGGGACTACGCCACGCTGGGCTATCTGGAGAGCGAGATTCTGCGCAAGACGGGCAAGACGTACGACCTGTGCGAGATGTTCGTGGTGAACAAGGACTATATGGACAATGCCACCCACTACGTGCGGATGCACGGATACAGCCAGATATCGGAAGGCGGCTCGTGCGACGATGTGCTGGAGGTGATTCGTCAGCATGGCATCTGTCCTGAGGAGGCTATGCCAGCACCTGGTTCACTGACGGGCGACTCGCTGGCGAACTTCAAGGTGTTTTTCCCTGAGCTGGAACGCATGGTAAGGAGCATCATTATGGAGAATGCCGATCTGAACAGGATTACCGAAAGCGAACAGAAGCAGGCCTTGGCCAAGCAGCCCATGCCACACTGGCGTGACAGCGTGCAGGCGGTGATAGAGAAGTATGTGGGCCGCTGTCCTGAGACGTTCGTCTATGAAGGAAAGACCTATACGCCGAAGTCGTTTGCCGAGAGCCTGGGGCTCGACCTGGACGACTATGTCAGTCTGACCAGCTATACGCACCATCCGTTCAACGAGTGGTTCGTCATCGAAGCGCCTTACAAATGGCGACTGAAGCCCAGCTACAATATCCCGATTGAACAGCTGATGGAGGTTCTTGACGATGCACTGGATGCAGGCTATACGGTGGCTTGGGGCGGCGACGTGACGGGCGACTTCAAGCGTGAAGGTATAGCGCTGCTGCCCGACAGCGTGGTGCCCACACAACAGCTGCGACAGGAGCAGTGGGACGACTGGCGGTTTACGTATGACCACGTCATGCTGGTCTACGGCAAGGCCATCGACGAGCAGGGCAAGCCGTACTATCTGGTGAAGAACACGTGGGGTGAATACGGCCCGTATAAGGGCACGTGGTATATGTCGCGTGACTTTATGACGTTGAACACCACCTACCTGTTCCTGAACCGTCATGCACTGCCGGAAGCATTGCGGAAGGCGGTAAAATTGTAACTTTGCAAGCGTACGGCACTTCGAGTCGTCGCAACAGTTGGTAGAGACCTTGAAGGCCGAGGTAGAGAAGCACCGTAACGGGGCCGAGCCGAACGACGACCTGACGATGATGGGAATCTATTTAAGAAGTTAAAGAAGTTCTCACACCTGAAGGTATGAGTGTGGCACGCAATAATGAAGTTAAAGGAGTTAAAGAAGGGGGTCGGCCTAACGGCCTCAAAATCTATCAAAATCTAATAGAAAATCTATCAAAATGATAATATAATGCAGAAAGTTTTGTGCTTTCTGCTTTTTTTCGTAATTTTGCAGCCTAAATAGAAAAATATTGGAAAAATGATAGAGAAGAAGTTTAAGAGAACAACGGTGACCTCTGCCCTGCCCTATGCTAATGGCGGTGTGCATATCGGTCACCTGGCCGGCGTGTATGTGCCGGCAGATATTTATGTGCGTTACCTGCGTCTGAAGAAGGAGGACGTGATGTTTATCGGTGGAAGCGACGAGCACGGTGTGCCCATCACGGTACGTGCCCGCAAGGAGGGTATCACTCCGCAGGACGTCGTAGACCGCTACCACAAAATGATCAAGGACTCGTTCGAGGAGTTCGGCATCTCGTTCGACATCTACAGCCGTACGACCTCGGAGACGCACCACAAGTTTGCTGCCGAGTGGTTCCGCAAACTGTACGACGAGGGCAAGCTGGTGGAGGAGACCACCGAGCAGTTGTATGACGAGGAGGCCAAGCAGTTCCTGGCTGACCGCTATGTGACGGGCGAATGTCCCCACTGCCACGCTGAGGGAGCCTATGGCGACCAGTGTGAGAAGTGCGGTCGCGACCTGAGTCCCACGGAGCTCATCAACCCCAAGTCGACCATCAGCGGTTCTACCCCCGTGTTGAAAGAGACGAAGAACTGGTATCTGCCCCTGAACGAGTATCAGGAGTGGCTGAAGGAGTGGATTCTGGAAGGTCACAAGGAGTGGCGCCCGAACGTGTACGGCCAGTGCAAGTCGTGGTTGGAGATGGACCTGCAGCCGCGTGCCATGACGCGCGACCTGAACTGGGGTATCCCCGTGCCCATCGAGGGTGCAGAGGGTAAGGTGCTGTATGTGTGGTTTGACGCGCCCATCGGCTATGTGTCGAACACCGTAGAGCTGTGCGAGAAGGAGCCCGAGAAGTGGGGCTCGTGGCAGAAGTGGTGGCAGGATGAAGACACAAGGTTGGTACACTTCATCGGTAAGGACAACATCGTGTTCCACTGCATCATCTTCCCCGTGATGATGAAGGCTCACGGCAAGTATATCATGCCTGACAACGTGCCTTCTAACGAGTTCCTGAATCTGGAGAACGACAAGATTTCAACCTCGCGCAACTGGGCTGTCTGGTTGCACGAATACTTAGAGGATATGCCTGGCAAGCAGGATGTGCTGCGCTATGTGCTGACAGCCAATGCCCCCGAGACGAAGGACAACAACTTCACCTGGAAGGATTTCCAGGACCGCAATAACAACGAGCTGGTGGCTGTCTACGGCAATTTCGTGAACCGTGCCCTGCAGCTGACCAAGAAGTATTGGAATGGTGTAGTGCCTGCCTGTGGCGAATTGCTCGATGTCGACAAGCAGGCCCTTGAGGAATTCAAGGATGTGAAGCAGAAGGTGGAGGCGCTGCTGGATCAATTCAAGTTCCGCGACGCCCAGTTCGAGGCCATGAATCTGGCACGTATCGGTAACCGATACATCACAGAGTGTGAGCCTTGGAAGGTGTGGAAGACCGATCCGAAACGCTGCGAGACTATCTTGAACATCTGCCTGCAGCTGACAGCTAATCTGGCCATTGCCTTCGAGCCGTTCCTGCCATTCTCGAGCAAGAAACTGCGCGACATGCTGAATCTGGAGTCGTTCGACTGGAACGAGCTGGGCAGCACCGATTTGCTGAAGGCCGGTCACAAGCTGGGGGAGCCCGCCCTGCTGTTCGAGAAGATTGAGGACGACGTCATCCAGAAACAACTTGATAAATTGGAAGCCACCAAGAAGGCCAACGCTGCTGCCCAGCAACAGGCAGCGCCCATCAAGGATACCGTCGACTTTGAGACCTTCGAGAAGCTTGACATCCGCGTGGGACTGGTGAAAGACTGCCAGCGCGTACCCAAGAGCAAGAAGCTGTTGCAGTTCACCATCGACGACGGTAGCGGCAAGGACCGCACCATCCTCTCGGGTATTGCTGCCTTCTACGACGATCCGTCAGTATTGGTGGGCAAGCGCATCCTCTTCGTGGCCAACTTCGAGCCTCGCAAAATGATGGGTATCGAAAGTCAGGGCATGATTCTCTCTGCCGTTGACTTTGACGAGAGCCTCAGCGTGGTAACCACAACGAAAGACGTGAAACCCGGAAGCCAAGTCGGTTAATGGCTTTTGGCTATTGGCAGTTAGCCTTTAGCCTAGGCCAAAAGCAAAATGCTAAAAGCTAAAAGCAAGAATATGCAGGCGATTATATTGGCAGCGGGCATGGGGCGCCGACTGGGCGACTACACGAAGGACAATACGAAGTGTATGGTCCCCGTGAATGGCGTGAAGCTGATTGACAGACTATTAGGCCAACTGGCCAAGCAGCAGTTGAGCCGCGTCATCATCGTGGTAGGCTATAAAGGCAAGGAGTTGCGCGAGTACATCGGAAAATCATGGGGACAGGTTTTTGATGTAAACTCGACAGAATCATGGGGACAGGTTCTTGATGTGAACTCGTTCAATCAAGCAACCTGTCCCCATGATTCCCGCTCACCACTCACTATTGAGTTCGCCGAAAATCCCGTCTACGACAAGACCAACAACATCTACTCGCTGGCCATTGTCAAGGACAAGCTGCAGGAGGACGACACGCTGCTCATCGAGAGCGACCTCATCTTCAGCGACCGGATGATTCCGATGATTGTCGACAACCCCTACCCCAACCTCGCCCTCGTGGCGAAATACGAGACGTGGATGGACGGTACGATGGTGCGGTTGGATGACGAGCAGAACATCGTGAACTTCATCTCGAAGGACGCCTTCGACTATAACGACGTCGACTCGTACTACAAGACGGTGAACATCTACAAGCTGAGCCGCCAGTTCTCGCAGCAGAAGTATGTGCCCTTCTTGGATGCCTATACCAAGGCAGTAGGCAACAACGAGTACTACGAGAACGTGCTGCGCATCATCTCGCTGCTGAACAACCACGACATGAAGGCACTGCCCATCGGCGGGGAGAAGTGGTACGAGATAGACGACAAGCAGGACCTGGACATTGCCGAGGCGCTGTTTGCCGACGAGCAGGACGTGCTGCGCAAATACTACGGCCGCTATGGCGGTTTCTGGCGGTTCCCACAGATGCTGGACTTCTGCTACCTGGTGAACCCCTACTTCCCCAGTCGCCGAATGAAGGACGAGTTGCGCGCCAACTTCGATACGCTGTTGACGGAATACCCTTCGGGCATGAAGGTCAACACGCTCATTGCCAGCAAGTGCTTCGGCGTGAGCGAAGAGTATATCGTGCCTGGCAACGGTGCCGCAGAGCTTATCAAAATACTGATGGAGCTAACAGCCAAAAGCCAACAGCCAACAGCTAGAACTGGATTCATTCGGCCGACGTTCGAGGAATATCCAAACCGATATGACAAGGACCAACAGGTGACCTTCGTCCCACAGAACGAGGACTACCGCTACACGGCCGACGACCTGATGGCATTCTTCGGCGACAAGGACATCCGCCAGCTGATGGTGATCAACCCCGACAACCCCTCGGGCAACTTCATTCCCAAGAAGGACGTGCTGCGTCTGGCACAATGGTGTGAGGAGAAGGGCATCCGCCTGGTGGTTGACGAGAGCTTTGTTGACTTCAGTCGTGACTACGCCATCAACTCGCTGTTGAGCGACGAGACGCTAGAGCAGTATCCGCACATGGCGGTGATGAAGAGCATCTCGAAGAGCTATGGTGTTCCAGGCCTGCGACTGGGCATTCTCTGCTCCGCTGATAAGGAACTTATCAGCCGTATCAAGAAGGAGGTAAGTATCTGGAACCTAAACTCTTTCGCAGAATTCTTTATGCAAATCTATAACAAGCATGAAAAGGACTATCAGCGCGCTTGTGCGAAGTTCGTCGCCGAGCGCGACAGCTTCGAGAAACAGCTGCGCGAGGTGCCTTTCCTGCGTGTGATGCCCACCGAGGCCAACTATTTCCTCTGCGAAGTGCTGCCCCCATTCAAGGCCAGCGAGATTGTGATCCGCATGCTGAAACAGCACAACATCCTGACACGCGACTGTAGTCTGAAGCCAGGCCTCGACCCCAACAAGCAGTACATGCGCATTGCCGTCCGTAACCACGAGGACAACACCCGACTGGCAGAAGGACTGAAGGGAATGATAAGTGATAAGTGATAAGTGATAAGTGATAAGTAAGGAATAGGCATGGTTACAGTTATTCAACAATCACAGATAGAGCAGTTGCACATCAACCCGGCAGAATGCATAGAATGGGTAAAATTCGGCTTTCTGGCCAAAGACGGATCACAGATGCCCGCCAAGCTCAGTGTGCATCCTCAGGGGGAGGACTTTATGACTTCCATGCCCTGCCTGTTGCCCAAACACAATGACAAGAAATATTTCGGTATCAAACTGGTAAGCCGCATAGAAGGCCAAATGCCCACACTGAAAAGCGATATCACCCTCTACGACGCAGAAACGGGCCAGCTGCTGGCAGTGATGGACGGCGACTGGATTACCGCTATGCGCACTGGGGCTGTAGCCGCTCTGGCCGCAAGAACCTTCCAACAGAAAGGTACTGACACCTACTCTATGATTGGCTTGGGCAATATTGCCAGAGCCGTGGGATTATGCCTCATAGAAGACAATAAGGACCGTCGCATTACCATCCGCCTGATGCGCTACAAGGATCAGGCCGAGCAATTCATTGAGCGTTTCAAGGCTTACGACAACGTCACGTTTGAGATTATCGACGACAAGAATGCTTTTGTGGCAGAGGCTGACGTTCTGATCTCCTGTGTCACCGTTGCCACAGAACTGCTATTCCCCGACGACACCCTTTTTAAGAAAGGGGTAACGGTCATTCCTGTTCATGTGCGTGGTTTCCAGAACTGCGACCTGTTCTTCGACAAGGTATTTGGCGACGATACGGGACAGATAGAAAAATTCAAGTACTTCAAGCAATTCCGCGAATACGACGAGATTCACCACGTGTTGCAAGGCAAGAATCCAGGACGCACCAACGACGAAGAGCGCATCCTGAGCTACAACTATGGCATTGCCCTTCACGACATTGTTTTCGCTTCGCGTATCTACGAGAAGGCAAAAGCGAGTGCCGACGGCTTTGAATACGTGAAACAGGACCAGAAAATCTGGGTTTAATCACGCCAATAGGCTTCGAAATGGTGGGTGACGCGCTGTTCCACAGGGGGTAGCGTCATGTAGTCGCCATAGGTGCGTTCCAAATAGTCCTTATAGCCCACCATCGTCTTATACAGCTTCCCTTCGAACTCGATATCGACCGACGAGGCAATATCCTCAGCAGGAAAACAACCCTTGATCTTAGGGCCCGCCTCCGTCATGTTGCAAACGGTGCGAGTGGGTTCATCCAACACGATGAGTTTGCGGATACGGCGCTCTATCTGTTTGACGGACAACGGCCAATGCTTATAGACGAAATAAGCCAATTTTGATTGCAACGGATTGCTGTTCGATATCTTACAGCGGCGAATCTTATAGAGTAGTTTCTTCTCTTTGAAGATGCGTTCACGTTCCTGTAAGTCGTCCGTCACATAATCCACCGGGAAGATATCCATAAAGACACCAATCTCGTAACCTTCGGTCTCGTCCTCGACCATCAGCGTACGTTGATCTATCACTTTAGCAAAGGTGTAATAATAATGGCTATCTTGCTGGGGATCAATGGCTTTATACACTCCACCCTCATCACGATAAGTCTTCAAAAACTGCTCGTAATCGCGACGTAGCATATAGATGTCAATATCGTCGTCCCAGGGGATATAGCCCTTGTGGCGCACCGCTCCGATGAGTGTACCACTCGACAGGAAATAGCGCAGGCCGTGAGCTTCGCAGAAATGATGGACACTGTCGAGAATGCCTATCTGAATCTGTCGCAACTCGTGAATGTCTTCTATCTTTCTCATCGCAGATTAGGAGCGTCCGAACAGCCACTTCTTGAAGAACGGGCTGATGCGGAGGATGTTGGAAGTGATGATGCTGAAACCAATAACCACCAGTCCCAAGAGTACGGAAAGGAGGATATCGACTACGAAATTATGGGGATAGCTCTTGAAGAACTCGCCTACGTGCGGCAGGTCGGGCATGAACAGGAAATGGATGAGATAGATGTCGAGCGTCCGTCGGCCAATATACTGTAGCGACGCCCCCATAAAGGTCATTCGGGTGAAATACTGATGGTAGTGGCGGAAGTACATGAATGTAATGGTCAGCAGTCCGAAACGCGAGATGGTCAAGGGGATGACGCCCCACGTCATACGCATCGTGTGCCACTTCAGGGCGTCGAGCGTAGCCAGTATCACCACGACGATAACCACGGGGAAGAACCACTTGCTGTCCATCACTTTCTGGGCATTCGTCCAATAGCGGTGCACGATATTGCCGTAGAGGAAGAAGGGGAAATAGAGCAGCACCTGTACGAGGGAGGAATCCTGCAGGAAATAGTACAAATCGGTCTTCTGCCCCCTGTAACCGGCAGCCCACGAGAAATACTTGGGCTGGTACCACGTCTCATAGAATACCAACGACACCAAGAACAACAGGGTGATGGGTATCCACGATTTCCATTTCAGTTTGCTCTCCAAATAGGAGAAAACATAGTAGATAATGAACATGTAGAGCAGGGCTATGGTAAACCAATAGCCACCCTTTGTCGACAGATGGAATGCATTTTCGACCGCTGGCCAGAAATGGCGGTTCAGGATGGCCATCGCCAAGAAGAAGAATGCCACCGTAGGAATAGTCTGCACCTTGACTTTCTTCCAAATCAGCGCACCGAAATTCTTCAGGTCCCACACCTGAGAGGCTTTATAGGCCAGAAAGCCGCTGACAAAGAAGAACAAGGGCATGCGGAACAAGATGAGGAAGGGTATGGCCGACGAATGTTTCCATTCCTCGCCAAAGCCCATGCCTGCCACATGGTTGGCAACAACCAGTATCATGGTAAATCCTCGGAGCGCGTCCAACCACTCCAAACGAGGTTTTTTAGCTACTTTGTTCTCCATATTCGCTGCAAAAATACGAAAAAAAAGTGAAAAGTGAAGAGTGAAGTCATTTTTTTTCGTACTTTTGCACCAACATTATGGATAATCTGAAGGAAAAAACGGCAAAAGGCATTGCCTGGGGAGCCATCAACAATGGGGCTACTCAGGTGTTGAACCTTGTGTTTGGCATTTTCTTAGGCCGTCTGCTTTCGACGGAAGATTATGGCATCCTGGCACTGATTACCATCTTTACGCTCCTGGCGGGATGTATCCAGGCAGCAGGATTCTCGCAGGCACTGGCCAACCTGAAGCCTCCTACGCAGCGCGACTACAATGCGGTGGCGTGGTTCAACATCCTGGCAGGCTTCACAATGTATTTGGTGCTGTTTTTCTGTGCACCACTCATTGCGCGGTTCTTCGACCAGCCCGCGTTGACGGACGTGTCGCGACTGGCCTTCCTGACCATTCCCATATCGGCTGTCGGCATTGTACCCAACGCAAAATTATGGATAGAGTTGCGCAATCGTGAACAAGCCATTGCCAGCATTGCCGCCCTGCTCGCCTCAGGCTGTTGTGGTGTCTGGCTGGCGTGGAACGGTTACGGATACTGGAGCTTGGCTTGGCAACAGGTGATATACATCAGTGTGGCCAACATCCTGAAATACTATTTCACGGGGTGGATGCCTACCCTGCCTGTCGACTTCAGTCCCATTCGCAGGATGTTCAATTTCTCGTCGAAGATGTTGCTGACAAACATGCTGACGGTCATTAGCCAAAACGTGTTGACATTCATCTTCGGTAAACTGCTGCCCATCTCGGCCGTTGGACTGTTCAACCAGGCCAACAAATGGAACACCATGGGGAGCTCGCTGATTTCGAACACGATGGCACAGGTGGCACAGCCCGTCTTGGCGAACGTCAACAGCGAAGAGGAACGGCAGGAGCGCATCTTCCGTAAGATGCTGCGTTTCACATCCTTCCTGGGCTTTCCTTTGATGTTCGGATTGTCACTGGCAGCCCATGAATTCATCCTTCTGACGGTAGGCCCCACGTGGGAGCGTTGCGTGCCCCTGCTTCAGATCCTGTGTGTGGGAGGAGCCTGTCTGCCTTTACAAGGACTCTATCAGAACTTCATCATCAGTCGCGGACGTTCTGACATCTACCTGCGCATGGTAGCCCTTCAGATCATTCTTCAGATAGGCATCACGCTGAGCCTGTCGTCACAAGGTATTACCGTAATGGTGGCAGCATTCTCTGCATTGAACGTGCTGTATACCGTCTGTTGGCATCTTGCCCTGCAGCGCATACATTCTTTAGCTTTACTGGATATGTTGAAAGACACAGTTCCGTTTGCATTCATTGCAGCCATCGTGATGTTGGCAACCCACTACATGACACTATCCATCGACACACTCTGCTTGTTGCTGCTGGTACGCGTCATCATAGCCGCCCTACTCTATTTTATCGTTATGAGGCTGCTCAACGTAACCATTCTTAAAGAGTGTCTGCAATTTATCCGCAAGAAGCAATAAGGCGTTTCTTGTAGCACCACTTTACCGAGAGATAGGCAAAGCGGAGCAAAGAGCGCGTCTGGCGATGGGCCAACAGCCCCTGCAAGCATCGGAAGAGTAATGACTGAGGTTTATAGGAAAGTATTTCCGCTATCTGCTGTCTGTCAATACCCACAGCCAATGCCTGATAGTAGACGTTGAGCATACCGACCTCGAGTGCAAACAGGAAATCACCGTTTTTGTCGTTCTGACGGAAATACTGCCAAAGTGTTTCGTTGGCTTTGAGGTACGACACCACATGCTTCGTCGACAGATGGTTGGCAAAGGTGCTGGCAGAGGAATCGTCGCGATAGAAATAGATGGAATCATCGACGTATGCCACCCGTTGGGCTGCATGAATGAGTCGCGGTGTTAAAGCCATATCTTCTGCCATGTTGATACCTTCCACCGAATCAATGCCGTGTTCCGTATATACCGTTTTGCGAATCAAGCGAGCCCAGATGTGAGGAAGCAGTGTGTGCTGTATCAGCATCAGTTTCAGAGAGACATCCTTGTTCAAATGCTGTTCCCGATGAAAGACTATCGTATCGTCTTCATAGTGCGAGCTATAATTACCCGAAACGATATCGGCACCCGTTTGTTGCTGGCAGGCCACCAGTTTCTCGACAGCATCCAACGGCAAATGGTCGTCACTGTCTACGTTCAGCACAAAATCGCCTGTTGCAGCCTCCAAAGCAGTCTTTCGTGCCGCTCCTAAGCCACGATTATGGTCGTGACGAATGATATGAACCTGTTGTTCGCGATGGGGATATTCCGACAGGACTTGCCGGATAACCGCCACACTATTGTCTGGCGTACAGTCGTCGACAAACACATATTCTATGTCGTCGTATGTCTGTCCGAAAAGCGTTTTCGAACACTGTCCTACATATTTCTCTACGCCATATACAGGTATCAATACAGAAACTTTCATCGGCTACTCAATGGGAATATGCTTAAACTTACTGTTCAGGAACGACACCATCTTAGAGAGCCACTTGATGAGTGGGAAGATGCTATGGAAGTGAGACAGCACCGTGAAGTCGTGCAGCATACCATTGTTGATTCGTGCAAAACGCTGATAGTCTTCACGATAGAATGGATCCACCAACTCGTCAATCAGTCGGCGATTCTCTGTCAGCGTGTCTCTCCAACGCTGTTTGCTAAGGCCACCGCCCTCACATTTCGCCAGCACATCCATCACAACAGAAACGGTTACCCGATCCTTCACCAAAGGCTCTACCACCGATTTCAGATCGGCAATCAGTTTGTATGACTCGTCAAAGCCATACTTCTGCAACACCTCTTTGCGATAATACACCGACTGATGGCAGATTCCGATGGAGAGGAAATCGTACAATGTCATGGTCTCTTTCGGCATTCGCTGTTTCCCGCCATAGACATCGCCACCCAAGATGATATCGCCATCATACCGGTTTACCAACGACAGCACGTCGGCATTGGCAAACTCGTCACCGGCATTCATAAATACCACATAGTCGCCCGTCACCAAACGAATGCCTTTGTTCATGGCGTTATAGATGCCGTTGTCGCGTTCCGACACAGAGGTAGTGATCACGTCTTGATGCTCAGCAATGACGTCGAGCGATGTGTCGTTACTGTCCCCGTCGATTACAACGACCTCCTTCTGCGCATAGTCCAGCTGGCGAATACTTTTCAGCGTTCGCTTCAGTCCGTCAGCGTTATTGTAGGTGACAACAATGATGGAATACTGTCGTTTCTGATTGTCCATAGCTGTTTATCGATAATACTGCTCCACTAAGGTCTCCACACACTCTGGCACCAAACCGCTGATGCGCTCCCCTGCCCTCACCTTCTGGCGAATCTCCGTACTCGACACATTAATCAGCGGGAGGTCGATGGTGCCTGCAAATTCATCACGGGGGTAGACGATAACATCATAATGACGGAGAATATCCTTCCAATGACGCCAGCGCTCAAAGTGCGCCCAGTTGTCGCCACCAATCAATAAGCAGAAACGATGGTCAGGGAAATCTTTCGAAAGCTGTTGCAGCGTATTCCAGGTATAGGAAGGCTTAGGCAAGCGGAACTCATAGTCACAGGCCTTCACACCATTGATACCTTCCAAGGCCTTTCGCGCCAATTGATAACGCAGGCTATCATCTAACAAATCAGAGTCATTACGTTTCAACGGATTCAGCGGCGAAACCATCAACCACACCTCATCAAGCTCACATTGCTTCAGCACTGCTTGTGCCAATGCAACATGACCTGTGTGTATCGGATTAAACGACCCGCCGAAAATCCCGATTTTCATGGTCTTATCTTTTTCCTTTTTTATTCTTGAAAAAAGATTCTACAACTCGTAGCGTTTCCTGCTTGGCAGTCTCCAAATCGTCGTTCACAATGATACGGTCAAACTGAGAAGCGAATGTCATCTCATACTCAGCCTTAGCCAAACGCTCGGAAATAGCCTCGGGAGTATCGGTACCGCGACCTTCCAAACGACGACGCAGCTCCTCGACGGAGGGAGGCTGAATGAAGAGGCTCAGGGCCTCGTCACCATAGTATTTTTTGATGTTCACGCCACCTTTAACGTCGACATCGAACACCACATTCTGTCCGGCTTCGCGCTGGTTTTCAACCTGTTGTTTCAATGTGCCATAGAAACGGTTTTCGTACACCTCTTCATACTCCAGGAACTCATCGTTATCAATACGATGGCGAAACTCCTCGGGTGTCAAGAAGAAATATTCCACCCCATTCTGCTCAGTGCCACGAGGGGCACGAGAGGTACAACTAATTGAGAAATATAGCCTCAGCTCTGGGTGCTCCCGCATGAGCCAGTTTACGATGGTACTCTTTCCGCTGCCTGAAGGGGCAGAAACAATCAACATCTTACCTTTCATCATTCTTCATCCGTGAAATTAGTGCAATTCGTGGTCAAAATCAAAGCGCGTTCAGAACCTGCTCCTTGATTTGTTCCAATTCGTCTTTCATCATCACCACGATGTTCTGCATCTCGGCCTGATTCGACTTCGAACCTGTGGTATTGATTTCGCGACCCATTTCCTGAGCGATGAATCCCAGTTTCTTACCCTGTCCGGCAGCATCGGCCATTGTCTCGCGGAAATACTTCAAGTGGTTCGCCAGACGCTGTTTCTCCTCACTGATATCAAGTTTTTCGATATAGTAAATCAACTCCTGCTCCAGACGGTTTTTGTCGTACTCAGCCTCAGGGATCTGCTTCAGTCCATCCACGATGCGACTGCGGATCTTTTCCACACGTGCCTTCTCGTAGGGTTCTATCGAAAGCATCAGACGCTCGATGTTGTCAATCTTCTCAGCAAACTTCTTCTCCAGTGCGGCACCTTCCTGCTTGCGGAAGTCTACCAGATGCTGGATGGCATCACATACACCTTGTCGGGCAGCAGTCCATTCCTCTTCTTCAAGCACTTCGACCTCCGTCTTCGTCAACACATCGGGCATACGCACCAAAATCTGCATCCAGTCAGTATTTTGCATATCATTGCCTGCAGCAAAGGCTTGCAACTGCGAGAGATAACTCTGCATCAGCGCCGTATTGACAGGTACAGCCTCGGTAGTGGCATCCTTTTCAATCCAGATGGCAAACTCCACCTTGCCGCGTTGCAACTGCTCGGCAATCATCTGGCGAATCTCCATCTCCTTCTCACGATAAAGGGGTGCAATACGGGTAGTCAGGTCAAGCTGCTTCGAATTGAGCGACTTGATTTCTACGTTAATCTTTTTTCCTTTGTAGGCCACAACAGTCTTGCCGTAGCCCGTCATTGATTGTATCATAACTTGGTATTTTTCTTAAATATGGTTGCAAAGGTACAAAATTTTTATGAAACATGCGAGTATTGAAGGAAAAATTCGTACCTTTGCACTTTAAAAAGTGAAATATGGCTTGCATATTACATATAGAAACAAGTACTAACGTCTGCTCTGTCGCCGTTTCCGAGGACGGACAATGCATCTTCGAACAACAAGAGCGGGGCGAGCACGGTGCCGGTGCCGAGCGGTTGGGAACGATGGTTGACGAGGCAATGTCGTTTACCGACAATCACGCTATTCCCTTCGATGCTGTTGCCGTCAGCTGTGGTCCTGGTTCTTATACAGGACTGCGTATCGGTGTCTCTATGACCAAAGGCATCTGCTATGGTCGCGACCTGAAGTTACTGGCTGTCCCCACGCTGGAACTACTATGTGTTCCCGTACTGCTGAGAAATCCGGAGATGGAAGAGAACGCTCTGCTCTGCCCCATGCTCGACGCTCGGAGAATGGAGGTTTACGCTGCTCTTTACGACCGCAGTCTGAAAGAGGTTCGTCCCGTCAGTGCCGACATTGTTGAAGCTGACACCTACAAGCAGTGGCTCGACGAGCGGCCCATCTATTTCTTTGGCAATGGCGCCAAGAAATGTATGGACATCATCCATCACCCCAATGCTCATTACATGGACGGTATCGAGCCCATAGCCAAATGGATGCAGCCGTTAGCAGAGAAGCGTTTCCTCAACGAGCAGTTCGAAGACGTGGCATACTTTGTTCCCTTCTATCTGAAGGACTTCGTGGCCATCAAACCCAAGAAACTACTCTGAAATAAATAGTAAATTGTAAATCGTCAAATTGTAAATTACATAAATGGATATCAAAGGATTAGATTATAACACCCAGCGCGAGAAGTTGGTGATGCCTGAATATGGGCGCGAGATACAAAAGATGGTGGATCTGGCAGTCAGTCTGCCCACCAAGGAAGAACGTAATATCTGTGCTCAGTCCATCATTGAACAGATGGAAAACAAAAATCCACAGATTCGTACCAGTCCAGACTACGAACAGACCCTTTGGGACCATCTATATCTGATGAGTCACAAACAACTCGACATAGACTGGCCCTTCGATGTGGATAATGCTGAGAAAATCCTTACCAAGCCACAGCCACTACCCTTGCCTGGTAAAGACGGGATACCTTTTCAGCGCCACTATGGACGTCTGATGGCCAAGGTCTTCGAAGAATTGAAGGCTATGCCTGACGGTCCTGAACGCGACGAGCTAATACGTCAGACTGCGAACCAGATGAAGCGCGACCTGACAACATGGGGACATGGTTCAATGGATGACGAGCGTGTTGCTGATGATTTAGCCCGTTTCACGGATGGTATCATCCAACTCAACCTTTCCGAGTTTGAATTCGAACACATGCAGGCCGCCAAGGCTGGTGATAGCAAGCGCAACAAGAAAAAGAAGTAAATGGCAACTTTCAAGATAGAAGGCGGACACCTGCTTAGTGGCACGATTACTCCCCAAGGTGCCAAGAACGAAGCGCTTCAGGTGATTTGTGCCACCCTGCTAACCAGCGAGCCCGTTACCATCAGCAACATTCCCAATATCCGCGACGTCAACAACCTCATTCTGCTGTTGAAGGATGTCGGGGTGAAGGTTTTTCCTGGAAATTCCGGCATATTTACCTTCCAAGCTAACCAGCTGAACATGGAATTCCTTGAGAGCGACAAGTTTGTTGAGAGATGTTCCCAGTTGCGTGGCTCCGTATTGATGATTGGTCCGTTGCTGGCACGCATGAGCAAGGCCATTATCGCCAAGCCCGGTGGCGACAAAATCGGGCGACGCCGTCTGGACACCCACTTCTTAGGTTTCCAGAAGCTGGGCGCCAAGTTCCACCAGCTGGACAACCGCGAAGTATACGAAATCGGGGCGAAACGGTTGAAAGGCTCATACATGCTACTCGATGAAGCTTCCGTTACAGGAACGGCCAATATCATTATGGCCGCCGTTCTTGCCGATGGTACTACCACCATCTATAATGCTGCCTGCGAACCCTATATCCAACAGCTCTGCCACATGCTCAACCACATGGGAGCAGACATCAGCGGTATTGGCAGTAACCTATTGACTATCAAAGGTGTAAAACTGCTTCACGGCACTGAGCACCGATTGTTACCCGACATGATTGAGGTGGGCTCGTTCATCGGAATGGCCGCCATGTGTGGCAACGGGGTACGCATCAAGGACTGCTCACTCGATAATCTGGGTATCATACCTGATGCTTTCCGCCGTTTGGGCGTCAAGATTGAAGTCGAAGGCGACGACCTGTTCATCCCACAACAGAAACACTATGTGGTCGATTCGTTCATCGACGGCACCATCATGACGTTGGCTGATGCACCTTGGCCAGGACTGACTCCCGACTTGCTCAGCGTACTCATCGTGGTTGCCACACAGGCACGTGGTTCCGTGCTATTCCACCAGAAGATGTTCGAGAGTCGTTTGTTCTTCGTCGACCGTCTCATCGACATGGGAGCACAGATTATCCTCTGCGACCCCCATCGTGCCGTCGTTGTAGGTCACGACCGTAAAATAAAGCTTCGCGCCAGCCGTATGTCCAGTCCCGATATCCGTGCAGGTATCGCCCTACTCATTGCCGCTATGTGCGCCAACGGCACAAGCATCATTAGCAACATCGAACAGATAGACCGCGGTTACGAGAATATCGAGTCCCGCCTGAATGCACTGGGCGCAAAAATAGAGAGAATAAACTAGTAACACTAGTGTATGACTAGTATAACTGGAGCAACTAGAAACAATGATCAAGCAAGAAGACGTTTACAAGATAGGCCGATTAGGTAAGGCTCACGGTGTCAAAGGCGAAGTGTCGTTCCAGTTTACTGACGACATCTTCGACAGCGTAGATGCCGAATATCTTGTACTCGATATTGACGGCATCCTAGTACCCTTCTTCATGGAAGAGTACCGCTTCCGCAACGACAGCGTCTGCCTAGTTAAGTTCTGCGACGTCGACACACAGCAGCGTGCCCAGGAACTGACGGGATGCGATGTCTACTTTCCCCGTGCGTTAGCCGAAGAGGCCGACGAGACACTTTCATTAGCAAGCCTCGTAGGCTTCGAAATCATCAGCGTTTCCGATGGTTCGGTCATCGGTACTATTGCCTCCATCGACGACACCACCCAGAACATCCTATTCGAACTGGAAGACGGCACCCTGATTCCTGCCAGCGACGAGCTGATAGAAGACATCGACACAGGACAGCGACAAATAAAAATGACTATCCCCACAGGATTACTTGAAATATGAGAAAAAAACAAATAGCCATATTAGGCTCTACGGGGTCAATAGGCACACAGGCTCTTGAGGTCATCAAGGAGCATAGCGACATGTACGAGGTATACTGTCTGACTGCCAACAACAAGATAGAACTGCTGGCAGAGCAGGCTCACCAGTTCAAACCTGCTGCCATCGTCATAGCCAACGAACAGCGGTTGGACGAATTGAAGCAGCTGATGAGCGACCTGCCCGACGTGAAGGTCTATGCCGGCAAGCAAGCCCTCGACGAAATTGTGGAGGCCGGCCCTATCGACATGGTATTGACGGCTATGGTAGGCTTTGCCGGACTCTCGCCTACCATCCATGCCATCAAGGCCCGTAAGGCCATTGCGCTGGCCAACAAGGAGACGCTGGTAGTTGCCGGTGAACTTATCCTGCAACTGGCACAGGAGTACCACACCCCTATCCTACCTGTCGACAGCGAGCACTCTGCCATTTTCCAGAGTCTGGTGGGTGAAGACGACAACCCCATAGAAAAGATTCTCCTGACAGCATCGGGTGGCCCGTTCCGTCTGAAGAGTATCGACGAACTGGGCACTGTCACCAAGGCCGATGCCCTGCGCCATCCCACGTGGGATATGGGTGCCAAGATTACCATCGACTCTGCCACCATGATGAACAAGGGTTTCGAGGTCATCGAGGCCAAGTGGCTCTTTGGCGTCGATGCCCGTCAGATTCAGGTATTGGTACATCCGCAAAGCATTGTCCATAGTGCCGTACAGTTCCACGATGGTGCCGTGAAGGCCCAGCTGGGCGTTCCCGATATGCGACTGCCCATCCAGTATGCCTTCTCGTTTCCCCAGCGACTGTCGCTCAGTGGTGACCGTCTCAACCTCTTCACCTCACAGAAACTGGAGTTCTTCGAGCCCGACCTAAAGAAGTTCCGTTGTCTGGCACTGGCATTCGAAGCCATCGACCGTGGGGGTAACATGCCTTGCATCGTGAATGCAGCCAACGAAATCGTTAATCGGGGATTCCTCGACGACAAGTGCGGATTCCTCCAGATGGCCGACATCATTGCCGAGACCATGCAACGTGCCACGTTCGACAAGAATCCCAGCTACGACACCTATATTGCCTCCGACGCCGAGGCCCGTCGTATTGCCACAGAATTAATGAACAAATAAGAATATAGTATTATAATGGAAGTATTTTTAATTAGAGTATTACAGTTCATGCTGGCCATTTCCCTGCTGGTATTGCTCCACGAGGGTGGTCACTTCTTCTTCTCAAAACTTTTCGGCGTCCGTGTCGAGAAGTTCTATCTTTTTTTTGACTGGAAATTCAGCCTTTTCAAGTTTAAACCCAAGAACAGCGATACGGAGTATGGTGTAGGCTGGATACCCTTGGGCGGCTATTGCAAAATTTCCGGTATGATCGACGAGAGTTTCGATACCGAACAGATGAAACAGCCCGCACAGCCTTGGGAATTCCGCACCAAACCCGCCTGGCAGCGTCTGCTGATCATGATTGGCGGTGTACTGGTCAATTTCCTGCTCGCCCTCTTCATCTATTCCCAGATTCTCTTCTGGTGGGGCGACACCTACATTCCCGTCAAGGATATGACGCTGGGTATGAAGTTCAACCAGGAAGCCAAGTCGTATGGTTTTCAGGATGGTGACATCTTGGTCGGTACCGATTTGAAAACCTTCAAGGATTTCTCTGCCGACCTCTATCGCGACATCTCCGAGGCCCATCGTGTAGATATTATCCGCGATGGCAAGCCCATGAGCATCACACTGCCTGGGAACCTCAACCTGTTGGGCATGCTCAAGGCTGATCCCTCGTTCGTTCGTCCATTGCTCCCTGCCCAGGTCGACAGCATTCTGCCTGGCTCACCTGCTACTGGTATCGGATTACAGAAAGGCGACAAAATCCTCGCGCTCAATGGTGCTCCCATCGACTCCTACAACGAGTTTGTTGACCAGCTAGGCCGTCGTCACGACATGCTGCTTACGGCAAAGTCTCAGGCCGATTCACTGAAAGCCCGCACGGTAAGCATTGTTTTCGGTAACGACACGCGTTGCGATACCACATCTGTCATCCTTACTCCCGACCTCAAGTTGGGCTTCATCATCAAGAGCATTGCTGATATATACAATCCCGTTACCACCGAATACGGATTCCTCGAGAGCATCCCTGCCGGCATCAAGTACGGCTGGCACGTGCTGGCATCTTATGTCGACGACATGAAGTATGTCTTCTCTGCTGAGGGTGCCAAGTCACTGGGCGGTTTCGGAGCCATCGGAAGCCTCTTCCCGCCCATGTGGGACTGGTATATGTTCTGGAAGATGACAGCTTTTCTCAGCATCATCCTCGCCTTCATGAACATTCTGCCCATTCCTGCCCTCGACGGCGGACATGTGCTCTTCCTGCTCTACGAAATGATTACCCGTCGCAAGCCATCTGAGAATTTCATGATCAAGGCGGAATACGTCGGTTTTGGCATTCTCATCCTCCTCATGGTCTTCGCAAACCTCAACGATATCCTTCGCTGGCTGGGATATATGTAGTAAAACTCTTAAAAAAGTGTAAAAATAACACCGAGAATGAAAATTCCCGGTGTTTTTTATTGTCATATGGAAATAAAGTAGTAATTTTACACCCAAATTCAAATAAGTGTAACCTAAAAAACTATTCATCTAATGAAAAAATCAACATTCGTATTGGCTGGAATGGCAGTGGCAACAGCCCTGTTGACAGCATGTGCTTCTGGCGAACAGAAGGTACTGACGGCGTCTGGTTTGGATGCCGCCAAGTTCGACACCACCATCAATGAGAAACCCGTAAAGCTGTACACGCTGAAGAATGCGAACGGCATGGAGGTGTGCATCACCAACTATGGCGGACGCGTGGTTTCGCTCGTGGTTCCCGACAAGGATGGCAATCCCACCGACGTAGTGCTGGGCTTCGACAACATTGCCCAGTATGCCGACACGCTGAACACTCCCACCGATTACGGTTCCTCTGTAGGCCGTTATGCCAACCGTATCAACATGGGTAAGTTCACGTTGAACGACTCAACTTACCAGCTACGTCAGAACGACAAGCACGACGGTCGCGACCACTGTCTGCATGGCGGTGGTGCCACAGGTTGGATGAACCAAGTGTATGATGTCGTCGAAGTGAATGACTCGCTGATTAAGTTGCAGATCAATGCTGCCGACGGTGAGAACGGATTCCCTGGCAACGTAGTGGCTACAACCACCTATAAGGTAACTGCCGACAACGTGCTCGACATCGTCTGGGAAGCTACCACCGACAAACCGACCATCATCAACCAGACCAACCACAACTACTATAATCTGAGTGGTGATCTGGAGAATGCAGCCTACGACCAGGTACTCTTTGTGAATGCCGACAACTTCACCGAGAGCGACGAGAGCTATATGCCCACTGGCAAAATTCTGCCCGTTGAAGGCACGCCTATGGACTTCCGCACGCCGCACGCTGTGGGTGACTCCATCAAGTCAGAGTACTATCAGATTAAGAACGCTCATGGTTACGACCACAACTGGTGTCTGAACACCAATGGCGACGACACACAGGTTTGTGCTTCGCTCTATAGCCCCAAGACTGGCATCTTCATGGAGATGTTCACCAACGAGCCTGGCGTACAGGTCTACAGCGGTAACTTCCAGGGTGTCGGTGGCGAGGAGAACGTGGTTCGCAAGCTTGGCAAGAAGTATCCTCAGCATGTAAGCATCTGTCTCGAGAGCCAGAAGTATCCCGACTCGCCCAACCATCCCGAATGGGCCAGCCCCGTGGTGACTCCCGAGAAGCCTTACTATAGCCACGCTGCCTATAAGTTCTCGGTAAAGTAAATAGTAAATTGTAAAATAGTAAATTATCATGGCATTATTAGACTGGATTGTCATTGGCGTATTCTGCCTTGCGCTGATTGGCATTGTGGTATGGGTTGTCTCACAGAAAAACGACAACTCGGCAGACTATTTCCTGGGTGGTAAAGACGCAACGTGGATTGCCATCGGTGCATCAATCTTCGCCTCGAACATCGGTTCCGAGCACCTCATCGGACTGGCTGGTGCCGGTGCTTCCTCTGGTATGGCTATGGCCCACTGGGAGATTCAGGGTTGGATGATCCTGATTCTGGGTTGGGTATTCGTGCCGTTCTATACCCGCTCGATGGTTTACACCATGCCTGAGTTCCTGGAGCGTCGCTTCAACAAGGAGTCGCGCACCATTCTCTCAGTCATCTCGCTGATTTCGTATGTGCTCACCAAGGTGGCCGTAACGGTTTATGCCGGTGGCCTTGTGTTCCAGCAGGTATTTGGCATCAAGGAACTCTGGGGCATCGACTTCTTCTGGATTGCCGCCATCGGTCTGGTGCTCATCACCGCTGCCTACACCATCTTCGGTGGTATGAAGAGCGTGCTCTACACCTCTGTGCTGCAGACACCTATTTTATTATTAGGTTCACTCATCATCCTCGTCCTGGGCTTGAAAGCCCTGGGCAGTTGGGACCAGATGCTGGCCCTCTGCGACGTGAAGCCCAGCTACGATGGTGCTACAGGAACGATGATTCACCTCATGCGTTCTAACAGCGACCCGCAGTATCCTTGGCTCGGTGCCTTAGTAGGCTCGGCTGTCATTGGTTTCTGGTACTGGTGTACCGACCAGTTTATCGTACAGCGTGTGCTGTCTGGTAAGAACGAGAAAGAGGCCCGCCGCGGTACCATCTTCGGTGCTTATCTGAAGCTATTGCCAGTGTTCCTGTTCCTTATCCCCGGTATGATTGCTTTTGCACTGCACCAGAAGTATCTGGCAGCTGGTGGCGAGGGATTCCTGCCCCTGCTGGCAAACGGCAACCCCAATGCTGACGCCGCCTTCCCCACCCTCGTGGCAAAGATTCTGCCCGCTGGTGTGAAGGGCCTCGTGGTCTGCGGTATCCTTGCAGCCCTGATGTCGTCGCTGGCTTCGCTGTTCAACTCTTCAGCCATGCTGTTCACCATCGACTTCTGGAAGCGCCTGAAGCCCAATACCTCTGAAAAGAGTCTGGTAACCATCGGACAGATTGCTACCGTCGTCATCGTGATTCTCGGTATTCTGTGGATTCCCATCATGCGCTCTGTAGGAGATGTGCTCTACACCTACTTGCAGGACGTACAGTCTGTGCTGGCTCCTGGTATCGCTGCCGCCTTCCTGTTGGGTATAACCTGGAAGCGCGCTTCTGCCAAGGGTGGCATGTGGGGCTTGCTCTCAGGTATCATCATCGGTCTGACCCGTCTGGGCGCTAAGGTGTACTACAGCAATGCTACCGATGCTGCCGACTCGTGGTTCAAGGCCGTGTTCTACGACTTCAACTGGCTGTTCTTCTGTGGTGTCATGCTTGTGGTATGCTGCCTGGTAGTGATTATCGTATCACTCTGCACAGAGGCTCCCGACGAGCAGAAGATCCAGGGTCTGGTATTCGGCACTTCTACTCCCGAGCAGCGTGCCGCTACCCGTGCCAGCTGGAACCACTGGGACATCATCCATACCGTTATCATCCTGGGTATCACCGTAGCATTCTACATCTACTTCTGGTAAACGAAGATGACAACGTATTATTCCGAATTCCAAAAAGTATTGCTGTCCGTCGACTGCATCATCTTCGGCTTCGATAACAACAAGCTCAAGATACTCATCGGCAAGCGCAATATGGATCCTGGTCGTGGCGAATGGAGCCTCTACGGAGGCTTCGTACGCAGCGACGAGAGCCTGGACCAGGCTGCTAACCGCACACTGCGCGAACTCACTGGCCTTCGCAACATCTTTATGCGACAGGTGGGAGCCTTCGGCAATCTCGACCGCGACCCGGGTGAACGTGTGGTGTCGGTGGCATACTATGCACTCATCAATGTCAAGGACTACAGCGAGCGCCAGCGCAAACAACATGGCGTGGAATGGGTCAACATCGAGGACATTCCGCAGATGTATTCCGACCACAACAAAATGATTGTGAAGGCCCGCAAACTGATGAAGCAGAAGATGAAGACTGACCCCGTAGGCTTCGAACTGTTGCCCGATTTGTTTACGCTCACCCAGCTGCAGCGACTCTACGAGGCTGTGAATGGTGAAGAGCTCGACAAGCGCAACTTCCGCAAGCGCATCAAGGAGATGGACTTCATCGAGAAGACTGACCTCATCGACAAGAAGACGTCGAAACGCGGTGCATCGCTCTACCGTTTCAACAAGAAAGCATTTACAGAAGATAAGACTTTTAAGTTATAGTTAAGAGTTAAGAATTAAGAGTTAGAACTATGTTAGAAGAACTGAAAGAAAAAGTATTCCGTGCCAACCTCGATTTGGTGAAGCACAACCTCGTTATATTCACCTGGGGCAACGTCAGCGCCATCGACCGTGAGAAGGGCCTCGTAGTCATCAAGCCCTCTGGCGTGGAGTACGACGTCATGAAGGCCAGCGACATGGTCGTTGTCGACCTCGAGACTGGCAAGGTCGTTGAGGGCGACCTGAATCCCTCGTCCGACACGCCCACACACCTTGTATTATATAAGGCATTCCCCGAGCTGGGCGGCATCGTGCACACCCACTCCACCTATGCCACGGCATGGGCACAGGCCGGCAAGGACATCCCCAACATCGGCACCACACACGCCGACTATTTCCATGACTGCATTCCCTGCACGGAGGCTATGACGCAAGACCAGATGGCCGAGTACGAGTACAACACGGGCGTAGTCATTGTCGACCGCATCACCAAGGCCAACATCAATCCCGTCCACACCCCTGCCGTACTGGTCAAGAACCACGGTCCCTTCGCCTGGGGTAAGGACGCCGATCAGGCTGTCTACCACGCCGTCGTCACCGAGCAAGTAGCCAAGATGGCTTTCATCTCGTTCATGGTCAATCCCGAAACCACGATGAATCCCCTGCTCGTCGAGAAGCACTTCTCACGCAAGCACGGCCCCAACGCCTACTACGGCCAGAAGAAAAAGTAAAAAAGTAAAAAAGTAAAATATGAAAGCATTTGAAAATTTAGAGATATGGTGGGTGACTGGTGCGCAGTTGCTGTATGGCGGTGACGCAGTGGTTGCCGTCGATGGACACTCCAAGGAGATGGTCGAGGGCCTGAATGCCAGTGGAAACATCCCCGTTAAGATAGTATACAAAGGCACAGCCAACAGCTCGAAGGAAGTCGAGCAGGTCATGCTCGCTGCCAACAACGACGAGAAGTGCGTAGGTATCATCACGTGGATGCACACCTTCTCGCCAGCCAAGATGTGGATCAAGGGTCTGCAGCAGTTGCAGAAGCCTCTGCTCCACTTCCACACACAGTATAACGCTGAGATCCCCTGGGCAACGATGGACATGGACTTCATGAACCTCAACCAGTCGGCTCACGGCGACATCGAGTTCGGACACATCTGCACCCGCATGCGTGTTCCCCGCAAGGTCGTTTGCGGCTACTGGAAGGACGAGGCTGCCCAGCGTCAGATTGCCGTCTGGGCTCGCGTAGCTGCTGGTGTGGCCGATGCTCACAACGTGCGCTGTCTGATGTTCGGCATGAACATGAACAACGTGGCTGTCACTGATGGCGACCGCGTGGAGTTCGAGCAGCGTCTGGGCTACCATGTCGACTACTACCCCGTATCTTCTCTGATGGAGTACTTCAAGAAAGTTACCGATGCCGAGGCTGATGCTTTGGTCGAGGAGTACAAGAAGCTCTACACCATCAAGATTGACGAGAGCGGCGAGCAGGTCTACTGGGAGAAGGTGAAGAACGCTGCCAAGGCCGAGATCGCCCTGCGCCGCGTATTGAAGGACGAAGGTGCTACCGCTTTCACCACCAACTTCGACGACTTGGGCGACGCCGACATCAACGACCCGAACTTTGTAGGCTTCGACCAGATTCCCGGTCTCGCTTCACAGCGTCTGATGGCCGAGGGTATCGGTTTCGGTGCTGAGGGTGACTGGAAGACCGCCTGCCTCTATCGCACGCTGTGGGTCATCCAGCAGGGCATGCCCACCGGCTGCTCGTTCCTCGAGGACTATACGCTCAACTTCGCCGGCGACCGCTCCAGCTGCCTGCAGAGCCACATGCTCGAGATTTGCCCGCTGATTGCCAGCGACAAGCCCAAGCTTGAAGTTCACTTCCTCGGCATCGGCATTCGCAAGCAGCAGACCGCCCGCCTCGTGTTCACCTCGAAGACAGGTCGCGGCATCAAGGCTACCGTCGTCGACTTGGGTAATCGCTTCCGCCTGATTTCGCAGGAGGTGGAGTGCATCGAGCCCAAGCCCATGCCTAACCTCCCCGTGGCCAGCGCCCTCTGGGTACCGCAGCCCTCGTTCGAGATTGGTGCCGGAGCCTGGATTCTGGCCGGCGGCACACACCACAGCGCCTTCTCCTACGACATCACCGAGGAGTACTGGGAGGACTTCGCCGAGATGCTGGGCATCGAGTACGTCAAGATAAACAAGCAGACCAACACGTTCGACTTCAAGCAGACGCTGCGCAACAACGAAGTGTATTATATGTTAAACAAAGCCCTAAAGTAATATGACAGCGAAACAAACCATAGAGGCTGGTAAAGCCATTCTGGGAATCGAATTCGGTTCCACACGTATCAAGGCCGTGCTCATCGACCAGGACAACAAACCCATCGCCCAGGGCGCTTTCGAGTGGGAGAACCAATTGGTTGACGGACTTTGGACCTACAGTATCGACATCATCTGGAAAGGTCTGCAGGACTGCTACGCCGACCTGCGCAAGGACGTGAAGAAGCAGTACGACTGTGAGATTGAGTCGCTGGCCGCCATTGGTTTCTCGGCTATGATGCACGGCTACATGGCCTTCAACGAGAAACAGGAGATTCTGGTGCCCTTCCGCACATGGCGCAACACCAATACCGGCAAGGCCGCTGCAGAACTGAGCGAGCTGTTCAACTATAACATCCCCCTGCGCTGGAGCATCTCGCACCTGTACCAGTGCATCCTTGAGGGTAATGAACACGTGAAGGACATCAAGTACCTGACGACTTTGGCAGGTTATGTACACTGGCAGGTGACGGGTGAGTTCGTGCTGGGCGTGGGCGATGCCTCGGGTATGATTCCCGTAGATTCCGCTACGAAGACCTACGACGCCACGATGGTGGAGAAGTTCGACAAGCTCATTGCTCCGAAGGGATACTCATGGAAGCTGCTGGACATTCTGCCCAAGAGCCTGAACGCCGGCGAAGCTGCTGGTGTGCTGACCGCTGAGGGTGCTAAGAAGCTCGACGTGAGCGGCAACCTGAAGCCCGGCTGCCCCGTTTGTCCTCCTGAGGGTGACGCTGGCACAGGTATGGTAGCCACCAACGCAGTGAAGCAGCGCACGGGTAACGTTTCTGCAGGAACTTCTTCTTTCTCGATGATCGTATTGGAGAAGCCGCTGAGCAAGCCCTACGAGATGATTGACATGGTGACGACGCCCGACGGCAGCCTTGTGGCTATGGTGCACTGTAACAACTGCACCAGCGACATCAACGCTTGGGTGGGTCTGTTCAAGGAATATCAGCAGTTGCTGGGTGTGCCTGTCGACATGAACGAGCTCTACGGAAAACTGTTTAACAAGGCCCTCGAAGGCGACACTGACTGTGGCGGTCTGATGGCCTACAACTACGTCTCTGGTGAGCCTGTAACCGGATTGGCCGACGGTCGTCCCCTGTTCGTGCGCTCGGCTAACGACAAGTTCAATCTGGCCAACTTCATGCGTGCCAACCTCTACGGTGCCATCGGCGTGCTGAAGATTGGTAACGACATCTTGTTCAAGGACGAGAAGATCAAGGTGGACCGCATCACCGGTCACGGCGGATACTTCAAGACTGCTGGCGTAGGTCAGCGCATGCTGGCTGCTGCCCTGAACAGCCCCATCTCTGTGATGGAGACTGCCGGTGAAGGTGGTGCATGGGGTATCGCACTGTTAGCTGGCTACCTGATTAACAAGAATGGCAAGTCGCTGGCAGACTATCTGGAAGAGGTTGTCTTCGCAGGCAACACGGGTGTCAGCATCGCCCCCACCCCAGAGGATGTGGCTGGTTTCGAGCGTTATATCGAAAACTACAAGAAGTGTCTGCCCATCGAGCAGGCCGCTGTAGCGAATAAATAGAGAGAAGAAGGCTGCGATTATACGAGAGAAGAACGGAACGTGTTCCAGTTATTCCGAGCGAAAGCAGGCTCGAACGAAGTTCAAGTAAGATGTAAGAGAAAGCGCAAAATAATCTTAATTTATTTTGCGCTTTCCTTGTTTATTCGTAACTTTGCCCTCAGAAAAATGGGGGTCGTGCCGGTTCGATCGGGATACTCATCAAATTACATCGAAAACTGAGTTGACTTCTCTTGTCAATGGCGGGCCACGATACTGCGCAAGCAGGGAGCCGCAAGGCCGGTGGATTACAAAGGCAGAGGGTGCTCGAATCTTTTAACAAAGGAGTTTTCATCACATCACTGGGCGGCCCCTCTTTTTTAAATTGACAATTGAGAATTATGATTTGATTTTCAACGCGTACTAAAGAAACTATTAGACTATTATGTTTTCAGGAATCATCGAAGAGTTTGCTACGGTTGTAGCCATCAAGAAAGACAGGGAGAATATCGATTTCACACTGCGTTGTTCATTTGTCGACGAGCTGGGCATTGACCAGAGCGTAGCTCATAATGGCGTGTGCCTGACGGTTGTCAAGATAGAAAACGGCACCTACACGGTGACAGCGATGAAAGAGACGCTGGACCGTTCGAACCTGGGACTGTTACAGGTTGGCGACAAGGTAAATGTGGAACGCTCGATGCTGATGAACGGCCGTCTGGACGGACACATCGTACAGGGGCATGTGGATGAAACGGCCCGTTGTACTGCTGTGGAAGATGCTGACGGCAGCACGTATTTTACCTTCGAATACAAGCAGGACAAGGAAATGGCCCGCAACGGCTATTTCACCGTCGACAAGGGTTCGGTGACGGTAAACGGTGTCTCGCTGACGGTATGTAACCCCACGCAGAACACGTTCCAAGTGGCTATCATTCCCTATACCTTCGAACACACCAATTTCTGCGACATCAAGGTGGGAAGCGTTGTGAATTTGGAGTTTGACATCATCGGCAAATACATTGCACGACTTCATCAGCTTCAATGACGAGGAAGGAAAGATACAAGCGCGTTCTGGACTATTTCCGCAAGGAGATGCCTGTAGCTGATACGGAACTGGAGTTTGGCAGTGTGTTCCAGCTCCTTGTAGCCGTCATCCTGAGTGCACAGTGTACAGACAAGCGCATCAATCAGGTGACGCCTGAACTGTTCCGCCACTACCCTGATGCCAACAGCATGGCACAGGCTGAGGTGGACGACGTGCTGGAACTGATCAAGAGCGTATCGTATCCGAACTCCAAGGCCGACCATCTGGTGAAGATGGCACGGATGTTGGTGGAGCGCCATGACGGTGAGGTGCCCCAGGACATGAACCTGCTGCTGGACCTGCCTGGCGTAGGGCGCAAGACAGCCAACGTCATACAGAGTGTCGCCTTCGGCAAATCGACCATGGCCGTTGACACCCATGTGTTTCGTGTGAGTCACCGTTTAGGACTGGTAACGGAGAAAGACGACACACCCTACAAAGTGGAACGCATGCTGGTAAAAAACATACCCGAGGAAGATATTCCCCGGGCACATCATTGGTTGTTACTCCATGGCCGTTACGTCTGTACAGCTCGTCGACCGCATTGTGAAAAGTGTGGACTTAACGGCGTTTGTCCTTCGGCCGTCCGCCAGGGAATTTCCCATTTGGAAAATGTCCGTTAGGAGCCTGCCACCCTTTCATCATCTGACGATGGAAACGGCTCTCGGCCATGATGGCGTCAAACACCTTAGAAGGCGACACCACCTGCATCATCTTCTTGTGATACTGCTGGTCGAGCTGCTTGAGTTCAATATTGGCCTTATCCCACTCACGGATTGACTCGGCACACTTGGCATCGTCCCCAGGCTTGGCAGTCGGACGCATACGGCCATAAATGGCACGTTGCTTGGCCTGCAACTCCCTCATCAAGGGGAAGAACTTGGCGGCCTCCTGCTGGTCGAAATGTGCTTCCTTCGTAATGAAAGCTTCAAGATCGGCCTGGAACTTCTCTGGCGAGAATTTCTTGTCCTGGGCACTGACCGTCAGCGTCATCAGCAAGCAGAATAGAATAACAGTGTATTTCTTCATTACTCTCAATTTTTAAAGTTAATTTTCGGCCAGACATGCGTAAATCTCGGTATTATCGAGCATCGCATAGTCTGCAGCCTCATCTATATATTGACTTTCTGTGTTGACATTTGAAACAAGAGGTTGCTCTTCAGCAGACTCAGGGGTATGATGGAATGTAAGTCCCATAACAACCACTGCAACCATGCATGCAGCCGCATAGAGCCAGGGGCGCAGAGCCACCAGGCGACTCTTCGGACGACGCTGTGACAAAGAGACCTGCTCTGCCTGCTGTTCACGCTCAGGCAATTGAGCCATAACCCGCTCTGTCAGCTGGTCGAAATAACCTTCTGGGACTCGGAAGTGATTTTCCTTACCGAAACGGTCTTGTATTTCCTTTTCTTCGTAGTTCATTTTTGCCTTATTTTTTAGTATGACGTTTGTTTTCGCAAAAGGTTTAATCGCGGTGCTTAAAAAATTCAGATATCTTTTTCACTGCAATATGATAAGAGGCTTTCAGCGATCCTTCTGAGGTTTTCAGAATACGGCTCATTTCGCTGTATTTCATGTCTTCGAAATATTTCAGAGTGAATACAGTGCGCTGAACATCAGGCAGTTGACTAATAGCTTCCTGCAGCATCGCTTCTGTTTCATCACCATCGAAATAGTTATCAGCAACCAGCATATTAGCCACTCCACTCTCCACATCGTCCGCGTGGATCATCGTATTATTTTTCTGTTTGCGCAGAAAATCGAGACTCTCATTCACGGCAATGCGATAAAGCCATGTCGACAGGCGCGACTCCTGATGGAAATCGTCCAGATGGCTCCATGCCTTGATAAAAACGTTCTGCAGCACGTCGTCGGCATCTTCATGCGTGAGCACCATGCGACGAATCTGCCAGTAAAGCTGTTCACCATACTCGCGCACCACCTGTTCGAACGCCTTGCGTTGCGTCGTGGGATCCGACAGTTTCTGCATCAACAATTGTTCTTCTTGCTTCGTCATTCTACGAAAGTCTTCAGTTGGTTCCAAATCACTTTGTCGTAGCCATATATATCGGGCCACGTCTGCAGCACACCTGCTTCGTCAGGCCACAGCGTATAGTATATAATATAAAGAGGTACGCGAGGCTTCACAGGAATATAGCCGATAATCTTATTGTGCGATTCCTGATCGGGATGAGCACTCACCCACGCTATGCCCTGGTCGCTTTCTGGCGTCAGCCCCATCGCAATACGGATGCGGTCGAGCAACCACTCGTCAGGATTGTCGAGCACGAAACGAGCCAGTTCGAAAGGTTTCGATACACGCACGCAACCATGCGAAAAAGCCCTCGCATTGCGTTGGAAAGCACCCGGGTTCGACGTGTCGTGAAGGAATACGGAGAAACTGTTCTTGAACCGGAACACGATACGTCCCAGCGAATTGCCTGCCCCACCCTGCTGCGCGACACGATACTTGCCGCTGAGCAGCATCTGACGCGACACCTGACGAGAGTCGAGCGTTTGGTTGGTAGACTTATCGATGATGTTGTAGCGGTTTCGTGCAAAATAGGCCGAATCGCCAGCACGATGCGCAACCTCGTTCTCGATGATACTCGTTGGAATTATCCACTGCGGATTGGCCTCCATCCACTCAATATTGCTGGAGAGCTGGGGAGTCTTTGTATTCACATTACCACAGACCACTCGCATATCAAGCGTCTCCTCAGGACTGTAGGCATACAGATGGAAAGCAGGAATATTGACCACAATACGCTTGTTGTTGACATCCAAAGGCTGGTGCCTGCGCCACCGGCTACGCTCCATATTGACCATGATGCGCTGGCGTTGTTCGGATGAAGAAGCCTGAGGAAGCATGGACTTCAACTGCTGGTAGAAGGCGTCCTTGGGCTGTATCTCGCCAAGATAGTCAGCAATACTGTCATTGGCTATCTTGTTGATGACGAACGACATATAGCGTTCTCCAGGCTTATCGATATCCACATCGAACAGGCCACGATACTTGACGTAATTACGTGTGGTGTCTTGTCTCTCCACATCCAAATTGTTGAAGGTGCGATGAGGATTCACAAATCCGAAGCGCTGACCATAGCAATATCGCATACACGCTTTCGTCAACCGGTATTCCAGCCGTGCAGCCACAAGACTGGCCTTGTTCTTGCTCTCGTCGAAAGCGAGCGTACGGAAAATATTCAAATCATTCTCTATCGCCTTCACGCCAAATGTCTGTTCCGACATTCCGATCTCGCCCAACCGATGCAACCAAGCCAACAGGGAATCGGCACGCTCGTCGACGCCGATACAGTCAATCCACAACAACGGGCTATCGTCCTTTTTGTAGTAGTTGCACACATCACGATCGGCATCCGTCTTTACGGGGTCTGAAGCGGCCATCTGCCGCAACTGATGGTGAATATCGGAAACGCCTAAAATAAAGGCAGGCGTCTTCATATCAGAAAACGCCTCCATCGAGATAATTCTTTCCTTATGTACATGATTGTCACACCCCGAAACGAGGAGCAACAACAATGATAAGCAGGCTGTTAACGAACGGCAACCTTTCTTACCACTTTGCCTATCTTCAGAATGTAACAACCTTTAGGTACGTTAAGTTCTATGCGTTGAGCGGGGCTCTCAATCTTCACTGTTTTGACAAGACGACCCGTCAATGAAACGACCTCCAACGTCAAGCCCTGGGCACCATTGATGGTCACCCACTGCCCATTGACGGAGATGGTTATGTCGTCCTCTATCGTCTGCTCCTGCGGTATCATTTCTGCTTCAGCAGCACTCACAAAAAGAGGTGCTGACAGCATCATTGACAATGCAACGGAGAATATGAGTAGTCTTTTAATCATAAGCAATATACTATATAGTTTGTGCAAAAGTACGAAGAATATTTGATAATTCCAAATTTTTTGGCATAAAATTTCATTTTATACGTCAAAAACGGCCTGTTCGTCTGTCAAATGGCTATTAGGGAACACTTCCTGAGCCTCACGAAGTAGCACGTTCTCGTCTTCATATCGTGACGAATAATGTCCCAACAGAAGTTGTTCGACACCGGCATCACGAGCCACCATAGCAGCCTGTCGGGCAGTAGAATGGTGATACTTCTGGGCCAGCAACAGATTGTCTTCGCCATAGGTACTCTCGTGATACAGCGTCGTCACGCCTTTCAGCCGCTCGTGCAGCGTCGGAATATAGCGGGTATCGCTGCAATAGGCATATGCCCGCGGAGCCTCCGCAGGCGTCACCAACCGCTGGTTCTCAATGACTTCCCCATCGGCTGTCGTCCAGTCGGCTCCAGCCTTGATATTGTTCATCTGACTGATGGGAATCTCATAGAAATCAATCATGTCGCGACGGATATGAGGCAATGGTGGCTTTTCGCGGAACACGTATCCGCAACAGGGCATCCGATGCTCCAGGGGGATGGTCTCAACAGTCAGCGAACGGTCTTCATAAACGGTCTGCTGCTGTGTAGTATCCACAGCATGGAAATCGACCTCGTAATCGAAATCGTGACAGAACATCCGCATCTGCAACTTCAGGATATCCTCCAACTCACCTGGGGCATAAATGGCCAACCGTGCCGTACGCCCTAACAAACCGAACGTGCTGAGCATCCCAATCAGTCCGAAACAATGATCTCCATGCAGATGAGTGATGAAGACGGCACTGATTTTGGTAAATCGGATGTGGGAACGGCGCAACTGCACCTGCGTTCCCTCCGCACAGTCAATCAAGAACAATTTACCCCTCACCTCCACCACTTGGGCCGAAGCATAGTGGCGAGGCGTAGGCAATGCACTTCCGCAACCTAAAATGTGTACTCTGAACGGTTCCAAGAACAATCAGCTTACAAGAAGAATTCGTTCTGAGAATCCTCCAGTTGAATTTCTTTTCCGTACTCTTCCTTGGGTTTCTGACGACTGTATTCGAAGATCTCTTCACCATCTTTGTATACCAGCGAGTCTGCACCCAGCTTCACAATATCGTAAAGATAGATCTCGTCTTCTTCACTGCCACCTTCGCGCATCATCACGATTTCCAGCTGGCCACGGGTCAGACGCCACGTGCGATAAACAATCGAGCTCTGTTGAATGCCCTCGGCAATACCGCCTTCCTTAATCGAGATACCCACCTCGTCAGAACCGTCCAACGGGTTAGGCATTACCCAGTTGCCAAGCAGCGTAGCCTGATTGACAACCATCAGGGCAGTATCTTTTCCTGAGTTTGGAACGACGGCCATGCGATCGCCAACGTGCATACCGCCAAACACCTTGTTATTCTCCTGCGCCGTTGAAATGTCAATCGACAGCGTATCACCCATATCGGTTATTAACTGCAGGGTATTCATGGCCGTACCTTCGGCACATACGCCGTAAATCGTAGGATCGGCATTTGCCACATCGGCAGAGTCACCATTATCGAAGGGGACTTTCTCGGTTTTTCCACCACACGCAGCCATCGTTATCACGACAGCTGAAACAATTGTAAAAACTGCAAGTTTTTTCATATTCCTATTCTTTATTTTCGTTAATCTCTATTTTCTAATGCTTTTGCCTCGTTCCACAGGGCATCCATCTCCTCTAAGGTCATATCCTTTAAAGGCTTGCCTACACGGATACTATGCTCCTCAATATAGTTAAAGCGACGGATGAACTTCTGGTTGGTCTTCTCCAACGCATTGTCAGGATTGAGTTTATACAGGCGGGCGGCGTTGATGACAGCAAAGAGGAAATCGCCTAATTCTTGTTCGGATTTTTCCTTGTCCTCCTTACGCATTTCTGCCTCCAGTTCGTCCAGCTCTTCACGCACCTTGGCCCATACGTCCTGCTTGTCTTCCCAGTCAAAACCCACGTTGCGAGCCTTGTCTTGAACACGATAGGCCTTGATCAGCGAGGGCAATGCCGATGGAACACCCGAAAGCACCGTCTTATTGCCGTCTTTTTCCTTCAGTTTAATCTGCTCCCAACTCTCCAGCACTTGCTCGGCATCCTTGGCAACAGCCTCGCCATAGACATGGGGATGACGGAAAATGAGCTTGTCGCACAACTTATTGCAGACATCGGCAATGTCGAATTGGCCCTTCTCCTCTCCAATCCTGCCATAAAAGACAATATGTAGCAACACGTCGCCCAACTCTTTACAGATCTCGCGTTGGTCGTCGCATATCAAGGCCTCACAGAGTTCGTAGGTCTCTTCAATGGTATTTGCACGCAGACTTTCATTGGTCTGTTTACGATCCCACGGACATTCTTCACGCAACCTGTCCATCACGTCCAACAAACGCCCGAAGGCCTGCATTTTCTCTTCTTTAGTATGTTTTCTTTCCATAGCCAACTGCAAAGGTATGAATTTTTTTCGAACTACCAATGGTAGTTTCGTATTTTTTTTTTGGTTTTTCGCTCAATTTTCACTACCTTTGCACCCAATTTTATAAATAAGTTATGGAATTAGCAAGCAAATACGACCCAAAAGAGGTCGAATCGAAATGGTATCAGTACTGGCTGGACAATAAGTTGTTCGCCTCGAAACCCGATGGACGTCAGCCCTACACCATCGTTATCCCACCGCCCAATGTGACTGGTGTGCTGCACATGGGCCACATGTTGAACAACACCATTCAGGACATCCTGATTCGTCGAGCCCGCATGGAGGGCAAGAACGCCTGCTGGGTGCCTGGCACCGACCACGCCTCGATTGCTACAGAGGCTAAGGTGGTGAAGAAACTCGCCGAGCAGGGCATCAAGAAGCGCGACCTGACTCGCGACGAGTTTCTGAAGCACGCATGGGAATGGACCGACGAACACGGCGGCATCATCCTGAAGCAGTTGCGCCGTCTGGGTGCTTCGTGCGACTGGGACCGTACGGCCTTCACGATGGACGAGAAGCGCTCTGAAAGCGTCATCAAGGTCTTCGTCGACCTCTACAACAAGGGCTATATCTATCGTGGTCTGCGCATGGTGAACTGGGACCCCAAGGCGCTCACCGCACTTTCTACCGAGGAGGTAATATATAAAGAGGAGCAGAGCCATCTGTTCCACCTGAAATACTATGTGGACGGTCCAGTTCCCGAAAGTTCTCTTTCGGGCAACGGCAACGTCATCCACAAGGACGACCGCGGCTACTACGCCGTTGTCGCCACCACCCGTCCTGAGACCATTATGGGTGATACCGCTATGTGTATCAATCCCAAGGACCCGAAGAACCAGTGGCTGAAGGGCCGCAAGGTTATCGTGCCCCTGGTGAACCGTGTCATTCCCGTCATCGAAGACCGCTATGTCGACATCGAGTTCGGTACGGGCTGTCTGAAGGTTACTCCCGCTCACGACACCAACGACTACATGCTGGGCAAGACGCATAACCTCGAGACCATCGACATCTTCAATCCCGATGGCACCATCTCCGAACAGAGTCCGCTTTACGTGGGAATGGATCGTATGGACTGCCGCAAACAGATTGTCAAGGACCTGCAGGCCGCTGGTCTCATGGAGCGCATTGAGGACTATACTAACAAGGTGGGCTACTCTGAGCGCAACCCCGACACTGCCATCGAGCCGCGTCTCTCGCTGCAGTGGTTCCTCAAGATGGAACACTTCGCAGAGATTGCCCTGAAGCCCGTCATGGAGGGTGAGATGCACTTCTATCCGCAGAAATACGTGAACACCTATAAGAACTGGCTGGAAAACATCCAGGACTGGTGCATCTCGCGCCAGCTGTGGTGGGGACACCGCATTCCCGCCTACTATTATCCCGGAAAACCCGGAAATTCCGGAGAATCCGGCGAAGCCTTCGTCGTTGCCGAGACTGCTGAAAAGGCCCTCGAACTGGCTCGCAAGGAAAGCGGCAATGCCAACATGCAGCTCTCTGACCTTCGTCAGGACGAGGACGCCCTCGACACATGGTTCTCATCGTGGCTATGGCCCATCTCGCTGTTCGACGGCATCAACAACCCCGGCAACGAGGAAATCTCGTACTACTACCCCACCTCAGACCTCGTAACGGCTCCCGACATCATCTTCTTCTGGGTAGCCCGCATGATCATGGCCGGTGAGGAGTACATGGGCAAGTTCCCGTTCAAGAATGTCTATTTCACAGGTATCGTTCGCGACAAGCTGGGTCGTAAGATGTCGAAGTCGCTCGGCAACAGCCCCGACCCCATCGAGCTCATCGAGAAGTTTGGCGCCGACGGTGTGCGCATGGGCATGATGCTCTCTGCTCCTGCTGGTAACGACATCCTCTTCGACGAGGCTCTCTGCGAGCAGGGACGCAACTTCAACAACAAGATTTGGAATGCCTTCCGCCTCGTCAAGGGCTGGCAGGTTAGCAATGATATCGAGCAGACTGGTGCCGAGAAACTGGCCATGAAATGGTTCGATGCCAAGTTGAAGGAGGTAGCCGCCGAACTCGACGACCTCTTCTCGAAGTATCGCATCTCCGAGGCCCTGATGGCTGTCTATAAGCTGTTCTGGGACGAGTTCTCAGGCTGGTATCTGGAGATGGTGAAGCCCGCCTATATCGACGGACAGCAGCAACCCATCAACACCAAGACCTACGAGGCTACCCTCGACTTCTTCGACAAGCTGCTGAAGATGCTCCATCCCTTCATGCCGTTCATTACCGAGGAATTGTGGCAAGCACTCTGCGAGCGTAAGGATGGCGAGAGCATCATGCGCGAGTGCCTCGCTCTCAGCGGCTTGTCCGCTGAGGATGAAAAGCTTCTCGCCGACGTGGAACTGGTGAAGCAGGTAGTCAGCGGTGTGCGCACCGTACGTGCCCAGAAGAACATTGCCAACAAGGAGAAACTGACGCTGCAGGTGGTGAACTCACAGCTCGAAGGCCAGTATGGTGATGCCGTCATCAAGATGGCCAACCTGGAGGCTATTACTCCCGTCAGCGAGAAAGACAGCACCGCCAGCACCTTCATGGTAGGCATGACGGAATATGCCGTTCCCCTGGGCAACATGATTGACATCGACGCTGAAATCGAGAAGCAGGAGGCCCAGCTGAAGCACCTCGAAGGATTCCTGCAGGGTGTGATGAAGAAGCTCTCGAACGAGCGTTTCGTCGCCAACGCCCCAGAGGCCGTTGTGGCTATGGAACGTAAGAAGCAGAGCGACTCGGAAGAGAAAATCGCTGCCCTGAAAGAGTCCCTCGCAGCCCTCAAGGCTCAGAAGAAATAATTAGGACCCCTCTCCACCTCCCCCGAGGGGGAGTGAACTAAAAAGCCTCCCCGAGGGAAAGTGCCTAAAAAAGCCTTCCCTCGGGGAGGTTTTGGTGGGGGTTATTTACAGTTTAATCTTCCATACTCGTCCGCCATTGGCTGGTACTGCCATACGAATGGAGCTGTCGCGCTTCATGCGCATAGCCAGCTTCTCCTTCGTCAACAGGTCGGTGGCAATGACGTTCTTCTCCTTCATGTCCATGTAGTCGAAGGCATGGGCAGGCACATTCACGTCAATCACCGCTTCCTGGTCCTCGAAGTTCACCACCACCAGCAACAGTTCGTTGTCAGCCTTACGCAGGAAGGCATACTGACGCTGCAAGTGCTGGTTCACATACATCAGGTCGAACGACAGTCCCTCGGCCACAGCCTTCTCCTTGCAGGCCAGCTGCAACGTCTTCTGATGGATGGCATAGATTTGCTCCTCGTCAGGCGTCAGTTTCTTGGCGCTGGCACGACAAAGGGTGTCGATGCTCCAATAGTCGAAAATCGTGGTTCGTCCGTCGTTGCCGCTGAATCCCTCACGGTCCATGCCGCGCTCGCCATATTCTTCACCGGCATACAGCATGAAGGGGTTCTTATACATCAGCACCGAGGCTATCATGCCCGGCACACCCTTTACTGCACGGGCAGCAAAGAAATCGCTACCGATGCGCTGCTCGTCGTGGTTCTCCAGGAAGTACACCATGTGGTCGCGGATGTCGTCGTTCTGCTGCCAGGCATGGGTAATGGCACTGGCTGATTCTATCCGACAGATCACGCTGCGCATGGTGTCGTACATGCCCACCTTGTCGTAGAGCCAGTCGAAGCCCGATTCCAGATAGTTGCGGTATTCGAAGGGGTTGTACACCTCACCCATGAAGATGATGTGCTTGAACTTCTTCTTCACAGCCTTCGTGGCATACGCCCAGAATTCAGCAGGCACCATCTCGGCCATGTCGCAACGGAAACCGTCGACGCCCTTCTTCGCCCAGAACAGCAGGATATTCGTCATCTTCTGCCATGTATCGGGGATGGGGTCGAAGTGGCCAATGCGTCCGGCATAGTAGTCCACGCCGTAGTTCAGCTTCACCGTCTCGTACCAGTCGTTCCGTCCTGGGGCATTGTCGAAGTGGTCGTTACCTGTGGCTTTGGCGGGCTCTTCCATATAGGGTTCCGTCTCGCCGTTATACAAGTCGAAATAGGGTGCAAAGCGCTCGCCCGGACAATAGTAGAAGTTGTTCTGCGGGTCGAATCCGTGCAGCGACTGGTCTGTCTCGCCCAGGTCCTTCACGCCACGCGGCTTGCAGATGCTCTTATACTGACGCGCCACATGGTTGGGCACGAAGTCGATAATCACCTTCATGCCAGCCTCGTGCGTGCGCTCCACCAACTGTTCAAACTCCTGCATGCGCTGCTTCACATCGACAGCCAGGTCGGGGTCCACATCGTAGTAGTCGGTGATGGCGTAGGGCGAGCCTGCCTTACCCTTCACCACGGCGGGGTGCTGGCGGGGAATGCCATAGGCCGTATAGTCGGTCTGTGAGGCATGGCGGATTATGCCCGTATACCACACATGACTATATCCCGTCAGGACCAACTCCTTCAGCACCTTCGGTGTGAAGTCGTTCATCTTGCCACAACCGTTCTCAGCCAACGTACCATTCTCCTTCCGAGTCGTATTCCTGTTACCATACAACCTCGTAAACACCTGATAAATCAGTACCTTCTCCTTCATTGCGCGGTAGCACTTTACCTTTTTACTTATTTACCTTTACGCGATAATGCCGTGGGCGGGAACTTCCTTGTTGATCTTGCCAATCATTCCCTGCAGGGCCTTACCGGGACCGCACTCCGTGAAGTCGCTGGCACCGTCGGCAATCATGTTCTGCACAATCTGTGTCCAGCGCACGGGACTCGTCAGCTGGGCAATCAGGTTCTGCTTGATCTCAGCAGGATTGGTGTGAGGCTTGGCATCCACATTCTGGTAAACGGGACACTTCGGAGTCTGGAACTCAGTATTCTCGATGGCAGCCTGCAACTCGTCCTTGGCGGGCTGCATCAGCGGAGAGTGGAACGCACCACCCACCTTCAGCGGCAGGGCACGCTTGGCACCAGCGGCCTTCAGCTGCTCGCAAGCCTCGTTGATGGCGTCGATGTCACCCGAGATGACCAGCTGTCCGGGATTGTTATAGTTGGCAGCCACACACACGCCCTTGCCCATCTTGGCAACCTCCTGGCAAACCTCCTCGACCTTCTCGTCGGGCAGACCAATGATGGCAGCCATCGTCGAGGGCTGAGCCTCGCAAGCCTTCTGCATAGCCATAGCACGGGCGTAAACCAGCTTCAGACCATCCTCGAACGACAGTGCTCCGGCAGCTACCAGCGCCGAGAACTCACCCAGCGAGTGGCCGGCAGTCATCTTCGGGTCAAAGGCATCACCCATGCAGATAGCGCTGATCACCGAGTGCAGGAATACGGCAGGCTGTGTCACCTTCGTCTGCTTCAGGTCCTCGTCAGTACCCTCGAACATAATGTCCGTAATGCGATATCCAAGAATCTCGTTAGCCTTTTCAAACAACTGCTTGGCAGTCTCGTTCTGTTCGTACAGGTCCTTGCCCATACCTACAAACTGTGCTCCCTGTCCGGGAAAAACAAATGCTTTCATTTTCTCTCTTTATTTAATAATAGTTTGCGTACATTGTAAATCGGGGTGCAAAGGTACACATTTTCTTTGACATAGCCAAATAAAAAGAAAAAACTATGAGAATATTTGGCTATTTCAAAAAATGTTATTACCTTTGCAGCCGCAATCGAAGAAGATTCTCGCTTAATCGGAAAGTTCATCCCTTCGTGATGACCTTCCTCACGTTCGGCCAATTGCAAGCAAGCTTGCTTGGCGCTCACTTATTCGGAAGGTTGGCAGAGTGATCGATCGCGCTGGACTCGAAATCCGGTATACCCCTTTCGGGTATCGGGGGTTTGAATCCCTCACCTTCCGCCAAAAGGAGCATCCACATCAAACAAGTGGGTGCTCCTTTTTTCGTGTCAAGACACTTCAAAGGTGACAGATGTTGTTAGAGCCCTAACTCCACCTGTCCGTAATTCAGGAGTGTTAATCCTAATATCGCAATCAACCACGCAAATGGCTCCAGTTTCTGAACGGATTACATTCTCATCATGCATATCGCTCAGATAGATTTCTGGAGTCGCATAGGTCCAATTACGAGGGTTTATCAACTGAAAACCCATTTGTTCCATATACTTTCCGATTTCCTCATCAGACACATGTGTACCGCCAACAAACGGCTGCTCCACAACAATTTTGAATTCTCCCCTTTCATCTCTCCCAAATCCCAGCACTTTTAATTGCGTTTCAGGGAAATACGTATTATGAAGTGCTATTCGGTCAAGTGCCAAAATCGGCAGAATAAAATAGTCCAACCCTATACTTTTAATAAGTGTTGTCCCATGATCAAAAACAACTGCTTCACCTCCTTCTGCAATTTCCTCACCAAAAGAATGGGCAAGAGCATCGTTTACATCCTCAATCCAACAGCCGGAAACCTTAGCCCACTGCTCGATTACAGCTTCTTGCTTCGTTCCAAGTTGGCGCTCTCTTTGGAACTCGCTGAGAGTCTCTTTAACATCTGAATCTGAGCTATTTTCTGCTCCCGCGAGTAAGGATGCAATGACATTTGCCTCACCGCCCGCTGAGCAGCCATACTGTTCTCGCGGTGAAAATCGTTGATATACAAGCCGTCCGCTGATAAACTGTTCTGCATAATAGTCGAGTTTGCGCAGCCCCTCAGGCGTAAAGCCGTCTGTGATGATCGCTCTTAAGGAAGCCCAAAAGTCTGCATTGTTCATATTTGTCAACTTTAAATTCTGGTGCAAATATACATATTATTTCTGAAACCACCAAATTTTGGCAACAAAACGCTATCAATGCCATGGTGTGGACGGAGCGGAGACATTCTCCTGATCCTTATAGGGGCACTGGATTTATCTTAATAAATGAACCCCACTAACCACAAAGGCAGTTTCTTGCCAATGGGGAACTCCATAGAGTCAGCCAGAATAAACGAGTTGGGAATATCGGCTATTTGGTCGAAAGACTTATCTTTGCCACCAACCTCGATAGTAATCCTTCCGTCAATTTTGAAATCGCCTTGAGCCTTTCCGTATTCCACAGTATGATTGTTCGACAATTGATTCACGACATAGCATTCGCGTATAGTACCAATCTTTTGTTCGGTGCTTAGGGCATAGTGCATGTTGGGATTGTGAAGGTATATCTTATCGGGCTTCTGCATTTTTGTCACCGATTTATTGTCGGTATAAAGTAGATTTAGCAGCTCTGCCTTCTTCATGCTGGAAAGATAACTCAGAACGGTGGTTTTGTTGATTTCCAGATAGGATGCGAGTTTTGCAATGCTTACGTTGTAGGGGACGTTATTAGCCAAGAACAAGAGCATAGCCTTGAGTTTGCGCGTATAAGCAGGATCCACGCCACAAAACTGTGTCATCTCTTGATCAATGATGAAACTGACCACATTTTCTATCCGACTGTAGTACTCCTGTTCGTCTCCATCGTAGAAAGGATAGTAGCCCACACGCAGATATTCTTCGAAGAGTGCCTGGGGCTGACATACCTCGCAAACTTTCTGACAAATTGCATCTGCATCGCTCAGAATCTCATCCAAAGTATAGGAAGGCAATTCTATGCCTTTGTAGAATTGCAGGAATTCTCGGAACGAGAGTCCGGCCATATCGTAACTGAGCACTCGTCGCGATAAGTCGGCATCCGCATTCAGTATCTGCAACAACGATGAGCCCGTAAACGTTATTTTCAAGTCAGGCCACAAGTCAATGATTTCTTTAATCTCCTTGCTCCAAGTAGGATACTTATGCACCTCGTCAAGAAAAAGATGTTTGCCGCCCATCAGATGAAAACGCTCCGCAACCTCGAGCAATGTATGATTGGTGAAATACATACTGTCCATCACCAGATAAAGCGCTTCGCCAGCATTTACACCATACTTTTTCTTGATGTATTGGCGCATTAGGGTCGTTTTGCCAACGCCACGGGAACCGCGTATCGACACTAACTGTTTTTCCCAGTTGATGGAGTTCATCAATTGGCGAACAATTTTCGTACTGAATGAATTGTTTTTTTGGTTTTTCCTTCTGTGGGCTTGAACCACACCAGTGGTTGTGGCGAGTGGTGTGGCTCTGGCGTAAAAGCGCGCTTTTAAAGACAGAGTCATAACACTGGGCACAAAGGCTCTGAAAGAGTATCAAGCCAACAGAAGGGGTTTTTATTGTTTTTGTTTTCATCAGAAGAACTTCAGAAAGTTGAATATATTATTCTTCATCCTTTTGGGTACAAAGATAGAAAAACTTATTGTAATAACCAAATTCTTATCAAAAAAAGTGATTATTCTAAGCGATTTTACATAAAAATCGTTTATCAAAGTAACCATTATTACCTCAAAAAAGTAAAATGGAGCTAAAAAACGGATTGGCTGCCACTGTCGCTGGAATTCTCGGTTAATGGCCATTAGACCTAAATCACAAAATGGATCATCGAGAACCGTCCCCAAATTTCCTATTTTCGACTGAAATTATACGCAATAAATTATTTATTCAAGCATAAAACCAGAGAAAAAAAGCTTTTTCCTTGCATTTTCGCCTTTTTTTTAGTATCTTTGCATTTGGAAAAGGCTGTCGCATCATCCATTCAGCCAATGCCAAAAGCCTCTATTTTCAAGTCTTTTGGCGACCGCCGCAAGATATTCGCACGCCCGCCACAAGATATTGCCCCGCCCGCCGCAACAATTTGCCACGGGCGGGGCAAATTAACAACATGCCGTCTCGCTCCCTGCAAACCCTAGGTTTAATCCCTGTAACTACGGGGTTTCTCCCCCTTTCTCCCCTAGTATTTATTATGAACGTTTCCTATGACTTGTTAAGACAGTCCGAACGATGCAAAGAAAAAAACGGAATAATGCATAGGTCACATACCGAAATATGCCCAAAAACGCCATTTGCTACCATACTACCATACTTGCTACCATATCGGGACCACCTTTAAACAAATGCCTTTTGAAAGATTTATGGTAGCATGGTAGCAAAATCACGAAAAATAATTTTTTCAATTAATCGCTCGGAGCTATCATTAATGGCACCTTATTCAGAAATAACCCAAGGTTATTGCGGAATAAGGAACGCTTGTTTTCAAATAAGGTATCCTTATTGTTCAAGTCACAAAAGCCGTTTGTCTTATTTTAAATAAGACAGTTTGGGGCGGGGTTAGGGCACTGTGACAAAACTATAGCACAGTTATAGCATAGTTATAGCAGGGTTTTGGAAAACTATGCTATAGGCTAAACGCCCTGTACAAAAGGGTTTCAGGGAAATTGTAGCTATCATAGCATAGTTTTTCTTTTATTATCTTTGTATCGTACCGAATGTAGATAAAAACTGCCGAAACGTTGTTCAGGCTAACGGATGTTAAAATTGCACAAAGCAGGGTGACGCATCGCCGAAGTCAGGACTTGAATTCTCCTGTTTCAATCAAAAACCAGTCCCCGTGATTGACTGGACGGCGAGTGCAAGTGTTTCCGTGAGAAGCGTTTCGTGCAGAAAGCATGGGGCTTCACACATCTTTATGACCATGTGCCACAAAGGGATAAGGCAGAGGCTCGCCACCATGTTCGCTCGTTCTTTAGTGGCGGCAATGGCCCCTACTACCGAGTTCATCACGGCGAGGACATGCTCTCGCCAGAGCAGCAGGACGCAATTATGAAGATCATCGGCAAGTTCGGCAGCACCGAGGGCATCCGTTTCGACCACTACGTGATGGCTTGGGACTTCGGTTAGAATGTGAAAAGAAAAATCAGCGAGTCAAAACAAGGCCCACTGATTATTGTTTTGTGTACTTAAGGATAAGAGGTGCCGTACCAAGTAATGATGACGACACCTCTCACATAAATTCTCTTACCCTGGTGCATTTATCCTCCTGGGTAAGGCCACTGTGGAGGGTTGTTAGGATTACTGCCACAGAGCATTTTACTTTGTTGTATTTCGATTGTTTTTGTCGTAGGTTTTATATAAGTTTTCTTCATCGTATTACCTCCTTTCTTCCGTTATGAATATAAATACCTTGTTGATTGGGCTGGCCTTTTAGTTTCATGCCGCCCAGCGTGTACCAGCCATCGGTAGTCACTTCCCCCGTGCGGGTATCGAGCGTACCGATGGATGTCGTCTCACCGTTAATACCTATGATTCGTACAATGATGATTACGGGGAGTTCGTTGGCACCAGCACGACGTGGCGCGTTCAGATGGGTGTCTGTGCCGCTATAGATAAGGCGTGCACGGAACGGTGCGAGTGACGCCCCCTTTACGAACCTTACGAATGTTCCGGCAGCGATGGTTTCATTAGGCACATAGGTGGAGAATCCGTAGGTGGGCTCTGTCGGGTCAGCGCTGGCCCAGGAGAGTGGAGTGTAAGTCCCCTTGAACTTCCAGGCCTGATCTGTTCCCGATGTGGCGCCGACCTCTACCAGTGCGTTATCGTAGCTGCTGGCAGCTATAACGGCGTTGTTGGTGAAGGTGGCGGAAGTGCCTGTACACTTGAATATGTAGGGTGTGTGAGCGCTGAGCGTTGTTGCAGAAGCCTGCTCCGTAATGGTTGCCTCCCATTGGTCGTTCGTCGTGCTCCATTCCACGCCCGTAAAGGCATAGAAGGTGCAGCCTGAGGGAGCAGTAAAGTCGAATGGCAGGCACATCGTCGAATAGGAGTTTGCCGTCAGTCCGGAACGGGTAAACGTCACCTTGGTCTGCTTTCCGCTCATCGCTGTCAGCTCGTCTAAGGCATTGGCCGTCTCATTCAGCGTGGCGACATTCTCGGTCCATTGGGCGTCAATGGTCTGGTTAGCGGCAGACATAGTGAGGGTTGCACTAGTGGCGGTGAGGTTGCTCAGCGAGCCACCAGTAGTCACTGTGTAGTTGCTAAAAGTATAGCCTGTCTTAGAGCCGTGGGCTAGGTTAAGGCTGACTACCTCGTCGCCGCCAGCGTAATAGTAATCAGTGCTGTTTAAGTTATACTTGATGCCATGCGAGTAGACTGTGATGACATTATGCTCATAAGTGCTAGTGGCAGTACCAAGACCGCTGATAGTTACATCGGTGCCTGCAATGATGGAATATACCTTGGTGCCGTCTGTGAAAGTTCTTCTAGCGTCGTCTATGTTAGCGGGATTCTTCGTATAGTAGCAGTTGGTACAACTGATGGACTTAAAAGAACATTCATTTGCTCTTTTCAGACCAATGGGATGGAACTGGCCATTTCCAGTATAGTCTCCCTTGAACAGGCAATTGGTCATGACGAGATCCAAAGTTTTGTCTTTGTTGTACCATCCGAATATTCCACCGATATAACCCCCAGATTGCGTAAGCGTTCCGCCATAGACACAATTGGATATCGTCAGTTTTTTAGCGTTATCACCATGAGCTACAATACCTCCGGCATACCCGCTTCCTGCGACATTGGTGTTCACTATACAATTGTCGATGAGACAATCACCTCCCGAAGTTCTGGCTACCAGTCCGCTGGCATAGTAGCTACCGGCTGTCACAGTTCCTGTGATAGTCAGATTCATGATAGTACCATCATTGAGGTAACGGAAAGCCCCTTCATTTCCTGTATCTGCAGAGAAATTGACAGTCATCGTTTTGCCATTTCCATCAAAAATACCTCTAAAAGATGTGCTTTTCGTTGTCATCGTGGTAATCGGATCATTTGCCGTTCCGATATTGGCACCCAATTGCACATATTTGCTGTCGTAGTTGTCCACATTTGCGGCAAACGTATCCCACTGGGCCTTAGTGCTGATCACTAGGTTCACCCTGATTGGAATGGCATTGCCGCGATGAACACACCAGTTCTTCTTGCTGCCGTTGAGTGCTGTCACCAATGCCGTTGCTGTCATGCTGCCAGCATCGGTGCCCTGAACAGTAGCAGCAGACCAGTCGGAGATATAATAGCAGTTGGTAAGACTTGTTGCACCATTGCGGGCGAAGATGGCGCCTCCTTGAACTGTGACTTCCGCCGGAGCAAAGAGTGAGTTGGAAATATTCAGCGTGCTGTTACTATTGTGCCAACCCACAATACCACCACAACTTGTGGTAGTTGTTCCCAACAGCTTGCCATCGAAAAGACAGTTTGTTATGTTGAGCGTACCTGTGTAACTGTCTGCCACCAAGCCACCGTGAGTGCCATCTCTGTCTTTGCCTGTGTCGTTGGTGGAGTTAATCGTTACACTGGATTGACAGTTGGTAATCGTACCTCCATTACTGATGGCTACAATACCTGCGGCAAACTTGTATCCGCTGTTAATCGTGCCAGCCACCCTGAGGTTCTTGATAGTTGCACCTGTAATATATGCAAAGGGTGCAGCATTATTTCCTGTCGCGGTGTAATTGAAGGTCAGCGTGTTTCCGCCTCCGTCAAACGTGCCCGAGAATGTTTTGGTTCTCATCGTGGTCACAGTGATGTCGGCAGTCAGCTTGAAAAACTTGCCGCTATATTCGTCATCACTCGTGGCGAACGTTCCCCAGTCGTCAGAACTTGCGATAAGGTATGGGTCTGCGGATGATGTTCCCGAGCCACTCCACGCATTTGCACCCTGCACCATGAAGAGCATGGCTGATAATAAAAATAGTAGTTTTCTCATCTTCATATAGTTTTTAGAAATCTGTACAAATAAATAAAAGAAGCGTGGCACTGTTACGTTCCATATCTCCTGTTGAAGGCCCTAGGAAAACCCATAATCCGAGATATAGTAATAGCAGTCCACGCAATGCATGGAGTCTGATTACGCTGTCGTCTGGATTATCTTGTGAAAGTTTCCTAGGCTTTACAACAGTCAGACAGGCATAACGCTCCGTGATTCCCACAATGTCAAGAAGAGCAACATAGTTGCAATTCTGAGGGCAAATATAGGAAAAAATGCGCGGACTGCCAAGTTTTTTGTTCATTATCTTACTTTTTATGTGAAATCTTTTGTTCTTTCACTGCAAAATTACGGAAAATGGCCTGAAAGCATGTTCTCACGGCGCACAATTATGTTCTCATGGCGCATAAACTGCGATTTTCTGCGTAATACAGGCATTTCATCGGAATATTTTCGTAACTTTGCAATTAAAATCGCAATGAATATGAAAAAACTTATTTACATCTTTGCATTGGTTCTGGCGCTGGGCGCCTGCCAGAAAAAGAGTCAGCAAACAGCGGCTGTGGTATCGGATGCCGACAGCATCTATACCTATGATTTTATTAAAATGCACTTTGTGAAGGAGCCGGAACGGTGTCTGGGTCTCATCGATACTGCCGAGATGAAGGGCACGATGACCCAGGACAGCTGTAACATGATGCGCAGCTATGTGTATAACACGGGTATGCAAGACCGCAAGCAGGGCAGGCTTTACATGAGAAAGGTGCTGGACCGCGAAGGAATTGACAAGACGAGCGAAGTCTACCTGTCGGCACTCGACGGCTACACCACGATATGTATGTCTGAGGGGAATGCTGAGGAGACGTTGAACGCAGCACTCGAAGGTATCGAATTGGCCCGCCAGTGCGGCTATAAGCGCCAGGAGGCATCCTTCTACGCCACAGCAGGATCGGCAATGGAGTTGCAGCGCCCTGGTTCGGGTGAGGTGTATTTGAGGAAAGCCATCGATATCATCAGAAGTATGGACGACGCAGGTGTCCAACCCAAGGCTTCGTACTATATGAGTCTGCTGGCCCAAAGGCTTGGCGAGAACAAGAAATACGCCGAAGGGGCACAGGTATGCCGCGAGCGGCTGGCCTTCATCGACGAGATGGAGCAGAAGGGTATCA
>JAEEGI010001904.1_pt1 | contig 51705 bp, 39 predicted proteins | sample 8958751 | NCBI WGS metagenome assembly JAEEGI01 (sample SAMN16246545, study PRJNA631951) | gut metagenome | biome: gut microbiome; feature: rumen; material: KS-attached | host: Bos | place: Iran: Karaj | collected 2018-10
CCTTAGTAGATTCCTTCAACTTACTATCCTTATGATTGCTCTTAAAGGTATTTTTAGGATATATTATTCCTACTACTGATATTACTATTATGCTAAATATAAAAGAAGCAAGAAGGCCTGTAATTACTATTTTATTTCTGTAATTATAATTAAGCTTTAGCTTCTTAGTGGCTAGCACTTTCTTCTTTTTCTTTTTCTTCTTTAGTGCATCTGCATTTTCTATTGAATAATCGGCATTAGAAAAGCTGAGCTTATAGTGTCCACCTGCATTTCTAGCATACACTAAAATAGTTCCTGCAAGAAGCATTATGAAATATACAGGATTCGGCTCTTTGTCAAAGTATGCAGGAATAAGCCAGGCTACTACTGTATCTGCAACAAAGCCTGAATATCTCATTGCTCTTGATATCTGAATATTTGACAATAAACAAAAGATAACCGAAATATATCCCATACCTATGGTTATTGCAAGCCTTCTGTCCTCAATAAACTCATCTAAAGTTCTTGTCGCATTACTATCAAAGTAATCCGAGGCCATGTTCTGAAAATCATTATAAACGGCGAACATTCCACTCGCCACATAATATCTAAATATATAGAACATGAATATCATCAGTGCTAAAAGCAGTAAATAGCCCAGGTTCTGCCATATCTTATTATAAAACAGCATACAGCAGTACATTGCCTCTGCAAAAACTATTAAATTAAGCAATAGCACCGAATAATCCGAGCCTACGGCTGATAGGAAGCCTCCGACTCCTCCCATTACTACCAGATATACTGTAAGTCCCTTTAAAAAAAGCGCCAGTAGTCTGTTTTCACGCTGAGGTATCCTCTCCTGTTTCAGCACAAGGCCATCAACCAGATACATTAATTCTGGTTCCTTTATCTTCTTATTTCTAGCCATTGTCTGTCATCTCCCAAGAAACCTTTCCATCCTTTGCTCCTACAGCTAAATAAGCAGTGAGGAATGGATGAAGGTTACGTACCATGCCCTTTAAATTTGCGCCCTGTGCATTTGTCATAGGTGTCTCGAAAATATCTATATAAGCATCCTCAAGCTCTCGTCTACTTCCGATTGAATACTCGGTAAAGGTAAAGCCTGCAGCATTCCACAGCATGAGTCGCTGCTGCACATTAAGTGCCATAAAGGCATTTATTATCTGATAGGTTCCTGTTAGTACATCCTCAGAGAGCTTTTCATCCTCGCTTAGCTCCATAAGTATTACCATTTCACTTCCTGAAACTGAAACTCTTTCCTTTACCATGAGCTTTTGTGCCTTCGCACTGAGCTTCCAGTGAATATCTCTTATCCTGTCACCAGGAATATATTCTCTTATGTCGCTGACCTCAGAGAAATCACTTCCCTTCTTGCCGCTTTCTTCTGACTCACTCATGGCTGAAAGGAAGCCTCCCGGCTCAAAGTCTATAGCTTCACTTCCTTCAGGAAGAGCAGTAACAGTACATGAGGATGTAACCGGTACATGAAAATAAAGCATTCCAACGAAATCCTGAAGAATGACCTTATTTATCATTACCTCGTATTTTCCAATTTTTTCTATTTTCAGTGGCAGATCCATCGAACTTTCATCCTTTGGCTGAACCGGCAATGCTAAATTAAAATCATTCTTACTTCCAAAAAATATGTTCCTAGCGCTCATATCAAAGTTGCAATCAAGCGCCATGGCCCAGGTCGGATTACTTACAGAAACCCTTAAGGGAATCTCTTCTCCTTTTTTAACCCTATCTGCACCTGATACAGCCTTTACCTCGATATTTTTTGCCAAATAATAGCCGCTTGCTATTGATACCATTACCAAAATGACTATTAATACATCAAGCAGCCACAGGAAGTAATTATGAAAAATAAAATACAGAGCCGTATTTACAGCAAAGAACCAAATAAGCTCGATAATTCTGAATATCCTAGGCTTTATTTTTATTTTTCTATTTTCCATATGCTTTTCCCTATACTTATCCTATTTTAAAGCCTTAATGCTGTTTTTATCATGTTCTAGGAGGTTTTACTTCATGAAGCAATCTGTTCATTGCCTCCTGAATTCCCATTCCCTCAGCCTTTGCTCTAGCACTAAGATGCACTCTGTGACCTAATACATCCTTTACAACAGACTGAACATCAGAGGCATTGACAAAATTTCTTCCATTTAGAACTGCCATGGCTCTTGCCATTCGAAGAAGTGCTATGGTTCCTCTAGGACTAGCTCCCATTGAAAAAAGATCATTTTTTCTTGTCGTCTCTACTATAGTTACAATATAATCATAAAGGGCATCATGAACAAAAGCTTTTCCTGATATTACCTGAAGCTCCTTTAATTCATCAAGTGTCACAAGTGACTGTACACTCTCAAGATTATGCCATACTTCGCCTTTAAGAATTTTTATTGCATCCTCATGAGATGGATAGCCCATAGATAAACAGACCATGAATCTGTCGAGCTGAGATTCTGGAAGCATCTGAGTACCTGAAGAACCTGTAGGGTTCTGCGTAGCAATTACAATGAAAGGCTCTGGAAGCTTTCTCGTTCTTCCTTCTATACTAGCCTGTCTCTCTTCCATTGCTTCAAGAAGTGCAGACTGTGTCTTTGGAGATGTTCTGTTTATCTCATCTGCAAGGAACAGATTGCAGAAAAGAGAACCATCATGAAACTCAAACTCATTTGTCTTATTATTGTACATTGAAAAACCTAAAAGGTCACTTGGGAGTACATCAGGCGTAAACTGTACTCTGTGATATTCAAGGGAAAGAGTCTTTGCAAAGGTGGTCGCAAGGGTAGTCTTTCCTACACCTGGAATATCCTCCATAAGAATATGTCCACCTGCGACTATGGCTGCAAGTACCTTCTGGACTACATCCTCTTTTCCCTTTATAATTTTATTTACTTCACTTTGGATTCTATCAACTACTTCACCATAATTTTCCAATTATTTTTCCCTCCATTTTTCCATCCGCAAACCAGCCCTTTATCAATAGCCGCAGAAAAATATACTCTTAAAACACAAGGCCTTAATTGTGTAAATTTACTATGAACAGAGTATCTATTTCATTATAACATATATTTACTTAAAATGGTACTTTTTTCTCAAATTTATGCGCCAAATTTTGAGGTAAAATAAAAAAGATCTCCTTAAAAAGAAGACCTTTTTTATAGTATTTATTGAATTTCTCCAAGAAGTCCTTTTATTCCATCCTTCATAAAAATGTCCTTATAATATCCGAGTTCTCCTTGTATAAGTCCGTCTATTACATTCATTCCAAGAAGCTCTACCGGTGCCTTATCATCGGTAAATAAATGGCCCTTTGACACATAGCCCGTAAGTCCCGCCTGTACATTTAACATAAGGTTATAAAGCTCTCCGGCATATTCTTCTCCCTCTGCGCTCTTTTTCCTATATTCTTCCATTTCAGAATTAAAGCTCTCAAGCATAAGAGTTTTTCCCTCTACGCCTCCTGCAAAAAGCTCCCTGTTAGTGCTCCATGGAACATTACTGGTATATACCTCCGGGAACACGCTCTTTACAGTATCTGAAAGATAGGTAGTAATATCCTCCTCTCCATCACTTCCGTGCATGTTCATGTTCATTACCATCACGCCGTTTTCATTAAGGTGCTCCTTAACAAGAGTAAAAAATTCAACAGAGCTCATCTGAAAAGGAATTGTTATATCCTGATAAGCGTCTACCATTATTACATCATACTTATCATCTACTGCATTTAAAAAAGCTCTGCCGTCATAGGTATAAACCGGAATATTCTCATCTAGCTCGAAGTACTCATGTGCTAGATCAGTTATCTTTTCATCTATTTCAACTCCTGTAATGTCAGAGCCTTTAAAATACTTCTGACACTGAGTTGCATAGGTTCCTGTTCCCATTCCAAGAATTAATATCTTAGGCTGCTTCTTGCCTGCCATTAAAGGCGCTGCAAGAGCATAATCGTAATACATATTTGTAAGTCCATCGGTTTTCATCTTGACAGACTGCACTCCGAACATTACATTTGTTGAAAGAGCAGTATCGCTCTCTGAATCCTTCACCTGTAAATAGTTATATATTGACTCGCCCTCGTAGGTAAGCGAAGTTTCCCAGAAAGCAAAATTAGATCTGTGCCCTAAAACGCAGCCTAGTATAAAGGCCAAGGTTCCGACAGCTACCGTCTTTTTTCCTCCGCCATTTGATACAAAATACATTATGCCAAGAAGCAGCAATATTCCTGAAAAAATGAGGAAGGTCATTGAGGTTCCTACAGCCGGTATCGTTACAAAGGTAGGAAGAAAGGTTCCGATTATGCTTCCTATTGTATTGCAGGCTCCAAGTCTACCTGCTACGCTTCCGCTCTCCTTTAAATCTGAAACTGTATACCTTATAAGAGATGGAGTAACCGTTCCAAGAAGGAAGAGAGGAAATACGAATATTATAAGACAGGCTAAAAAGGCAGCCCATATAAGAAGATTCGTATTCACCGTAACAATAAGTATTCCAGTAATTCCGACTATTATGTATTTACCTGCAAACGGTATCAGCGCTATCCATATGGCTGCAATAATTATCCTTCTAAATAGCTTTGATGGATCATTGTCCTTATCTGCCCATTTTCCACCGAATACATTTCCGAGGGCCATTGCAATCATTATTATTCCTATGATTATGGTCCATACAATCTGAGATGAGCTAAAGTACGGCGCCACCAGTCTGCTTGCTCCAAGCTCTACCGCCATTACAGCCATGCCATCAAAGAATTCGGTAAGATAAAGATACCACTTATTCTTTAAAATACCTGCACCCGCTCTCTGAGGCGGATTTTTTTGCTCTGCCTTAGTACTTTCCTTTTCTTTACTCTTTGACATAAGTATTCCCCTTCATTATTTAATTTTCAGAACATTTTCATTATATCAAAAATCATATGATTTACAACCACATTCTAATCTCCGAGCCTTAGCTCCCTTAAATATCCTTCTCTTTCTTCATAATCTGGCATAACACCATAAATTACAGCATAAAATTTTTTAGAATGGTTTGCCTCTAGAAGATGTGAAAACTCGTGTACTGCTACATATTCAATCGCCCTTATAGGCGCAGCTATAAGCTTTGTATTTAAGGTTATTATGCAATCTGTTATATTACAGACTCCCCATCTTGTTTTCATGCTTCTAAGTCTGAGCCCAGGCTTTGGTATGTCATATTTAGTACTCATAAGTAAATACATCCTATCATAGACATCCATTAATACTGCCTTTACATAAGCATCTATCCAGATATTATAAATCGCAGACTTTCTGCCAAGGCTCTCCGGCATTTTTGTATGAAGCTGAAGTTCTTTATTCCAGACCAGGATGCTTTCCTTTTCATCCTTAATTACTTTTAAAACCAGCTTTTGTCCAAGTATTGTAAAAATTTCACCGTCATTAAAATCGTGACTATCCTCAGTATTTATTTTTGTCATTTCAGAATATTTTTTAAGTGCCCTAAAAATAAAATCCTGCTTTTCAATCACAAATTTATCAACTCTTTCAGCCGCCACACCATGGCCGGCCGATACCTCTATCCTTCCACTACTTTTTACATGCAAATTTATGTTTTTAACTCTTTTTTTGGTAAGGTAATAAGTAATTTCTCCCCTTTGTGTAAGTACTTTTCTTTCCATCTCCATTTTTGCGTCAATCTCTGGCCTCTCTTATTATTTTTATCACCAGTTCCTTTTCACTATTTATTATAGCAGCTGCTTCTTTTCACTTTTTATACCGGTAGTTGTTCCTTTTCACTTTTTTTACAGCAGCAATTACTTTTCCGCTTATATTTTAACAACAATTTCTTTTTTATATTAATGAAATGTTTTTAGAGCATTATAGCATAAAAATAAGCATCCTGAAAGCTATTTCTCTCAGGATGCCTTAAATCATCATTTATCTATTAAATTTTTCTATCTATCAAATAGTCTAGCGAATTACTCGTATATACAATTTGCAGATATGATTGCCCTTATGTTTTTATATAAATACGGCTTGTATTCATCTATAGGAAGCGGCTCATTGAACATTATCGAAGAATAACAGGTCGAACCCGTCAGATCAATAATTGAAAAAAGCAAAATATCCGGCTTTTCGCACTTTACTCTTGCTTTATCAAGCATCTGCTTATATACGTTATAAAAATCAAATTCTCCGCCGTTTGCCTGATAACTAAAGGCATGCTTATAAACTCCCCAGCTTAGATCCTTTGATATCAACCTCATAAGCGGCCTGTTATTTTTCAGCTGATTTATGACATTATCAACTAAAAATATCATTTTACCTTCAATATCCCTAACCTTTTCCTCTAATGCAAGCTCTGACTTCAAATAGGCATCAAGTGCGTTTTGGAAGAGGATGCTAGCCTTATAGGCAATCAGCTTTTCTCTAAGATCATATTTATCCTTAAAGTAAAGATAGAAGGTTCCCTTCGCAACCCCTGCTTCCTTAACTATATCTGCAATGGTCGTTTCATTAAAGCCCTTATATGTGAATAGGTTAAAAGCAGATAAAAACAACTTATCGCTCTTTTGCTTTTTCTTGTCTTCTACCTTGCCCATTCCGCGTTACCTCCAGCTGTATATTCCTATACATAAATTTAAAAACATCATTAGAATTATTTTATTATACTACAGCCGTTTTTGCAATTTTTTTTGCAAATTTTTTTCAATATGATTGCCTATATAATTATTCCATGATTACTACAAATTTTACATTAGAATCCATTTCCTCTGATGCTCCTGTAAAGCTTGTATAATCACTCGAGGCCTCACTTACTCTCTTTAAGGTATCTATTATTTCTTCAAGATCAGAATCTAGAAGCTCTGAAAGCTTACTTATGCCTTCTTCCTTATACTTCTTTACTCCGTCCTTTAATTCAACAGATCCGTCAAAAGCCGCCTTTGCTCCTTCTGTAAGTGCTGCTATGTTATCAGTAAGCTTTGCTCCGCCGTCAGTAAGCTTAAGTTTTGCATCGGATAGCTTCTTTATGCCGCTACTTAGCTTACTGCTGCCTGCATTAAGACTATCACCTGCACTGCTCAATTTTTCACTGCCTGCATTAAGCTCTGTTATTCCAGAAGTTACCTTTGTAGTACCGGAAAGAAGGCTGTCTCCTGCAATCTTTAATTTATCAGAGCCCTCGCCAAGCTTAGCCGAGCCTTCTGATAAAGCATTAACACCGTCTAAAAGTGCTCCTGCGCCGGTGCTTAGCTTGTCAATTCCTGCATCAAGAGCTGTAGCTCCTGCATTCAAATTTTCTGCTCCAGCAGCTAATTCTCCTACTGAAGAGTTCATGACTGCTGCCTTTTCATTAATTGTTCCAACACCCTCTGAAACCTGCTCTGCTCCTGCTGAAATTGTCTTAACAGCTGTGGATAAATCATCTGCTCCTTTATTTAAGGTATCTGCTGCAGCATCAAGCTTTTTTGCACTAGCCTCAAGTACTGCTATTGTCTTCTCAAGTTCTAATGTCTCCTCACTTCCTGCACCGCTTTTTTTCAAAATATAAAGTGCCTGCTTATTGGCTTCAATAGATGAAGAAAGTGCCTGCTTATAAGCTGCATTTTCATTTTTAATGCCAGCTGATAGGGTATCAAGTGCACCTTTTTCCTTAGATATTTTATTCAAACCACTAGAAACCTGCTCTGCCCCTGCAGCCGCCTTGCCAAGTCCTTCAGCTAATGCCTCTGTTCCTCCTTTAAGTGCCGAGGCGCCCTCAGAAAGGGCTTTAGCGCCGTCTGCGACGCCCTGTGCACCTTTAGTCAGAGCACCCATATTACTTTCAATTTCAGATGCTCCTGCACTTAAGGCTGATATTCCATCTGTTACTTTTCCTGTTCCGTCAAGGTATTCATTTACTCCTGCAACGTACTGACTCACTCCGCCGGTATACTCACCTAATCCCTTTGTAAGTTCATTTACGCCGTCTATATACTGATCAGCACCTGCAACATAGCTATCTGCTCCTGTAAGATACTCTGAAACACCGTTTGTCAGCGTTTCTACTCCCGTAGAATACTCATTTACTCCGTCAACATAAGTCTTTACTCCATCAGTATATTCTATGGTTCCATCATTTAAAGTAGAAAGCCCATCACTAAGCTTTACCGAACCATCATATATGTCATCTGTTGCAGTTACAAGCTGATTTATGCCGTCCTTCAGTTCGCTTATTTTTGATGTATCTACATCATCAAGACCCAGGCTGCCTAAAAGATCACTTGAGGCAAGATGATAGACTGTAGGCATTTCAAAATTCTCCACCTCCGCTGTTATTGTAACCGAAGTTGTAAGTGCGTCCTTTATTTCTGCTATGGTTTCATTATTATCCTTATTGCCTATTTTGTCAGAGAGCCCTGGAACTGCAAATCCCGCTATAATATATTTATCTCCATCCGAAAGTACCCTTCCATTATCTATGCTCACATGATGAAATTTATTTCCATCTAAAATGGTTCCCATCGCGACGGCAAAGATTACATCATTATCCTCTTTCTTTGAATATTCATAGGTCATCTCGAGCTTTCCTGATTTTCCATCAAGGTCACTTACCTTTACTTCTTTGCCATCTAATTTATAGGTAACCTTTATTGCAAAAGGAAGCTCCTTATCAGTTTTTCCCTGATAATATATGTCATTTCCTGCTGCCTGCCAGGTAATGCTCTCGCCATTCTGTGAAAAAGCTTCCTCGCCCTTTACATTTGTTATATCAGCTAGAGAGGACTCATCTGCTATTTCACCAGCCTTAGCAAAATTCTTTATCCAGTCACTGACTATCACATCGCTCTTTTCTCCCTGCGGAGTCATTCGTACATAGACAGTTTCTTCCTTTTCTAGAGACTTTTTCTCTGCGGAATCTTTCTTAAGAGCACTATCCTCTGTATCCTCTGCTACCTCATCGGAATTCATTTTATCAGCATTTATCACATCAGAGTTTTCTAAAACATTTTTATCTGCTGCGTTTGCTTCACTCGCGCCTGCATAAACTCCTCCAAGTGCTATAACTACACCTGACATTACTGCTACAGCCTTCTTATGCTTCATATCCATGCTCCATTCTGCGGCCATTACCGCCATTATTGTTTTTCATGTTTCTTTTATTTTTGTTTTTTTCTTCATCTGACAAAAAGCCCATTGTAGTATGTGCTATCAGCGGATCAAATAGATATAAAAAGGCTGGTAGGATTGTAATTACTACGACCATGCTTATAATAGATCCTCTTGCCATAAGGAAGCACAAGGAACTTATCATATCTATTGAAGAGTAGACTGCAACTCCAAAGGTTGCTGCAAAGAAGCCGCTAGCACTCATTATTATTGATACAGATGATGCCTTATGGGCTACTAAAAGAGCCTCTTTTTTATCCTTACCGCTATGACGCTCCTTCTGATACCTAGAGGTCATAAGTATCGCATAATCTACAGTAGAGCCGAGCTGAATTGTTCCTATTACAATCGAAGCTACAAATGGAAGCGTTGAATTTGTATAGAACGGAATTCCCATATTTATAAAGATAGCAAATTCAATTACTGCAACTAATATAAATGGAAGCGAAACCGATCTAAATACGATAAATATAATTAAGAATACCGCTAAAATAGAAGTAAAATTAACTACCTTAAAATCATGATCTGTTATTTTAATAAGATCAAGCGTAAGAGGCGCTTCTCCTACAAGTACTGATTTTTCTGAATAATCATCTAGTATCGCATTGATTTCATTTACCTGACAGGTCATTTCATCTGATGCGACCTCATAGTCAGAGAGAATTATTTCAATCTGATAATCCTCATTTTTCACCTTACTTACCGCTCCATTTGGAAGCATTGATACAGGTACCGCCGGCCCAACTAAAGAATCAAGTCCGACCACTTGGCTTACACCGTCAGTATCCTTTATTCTCTCTACCATTTTATCTATTTCAGTCTGATTCATTTTAGAATCCATAAGTATCATATAGGCTGAATGAACATTGAAATCTTCTGCTAGCTTGTTATTTGCTATTACACTTGGTAAATTCTCTGGAAGAGAGGAATCTAGTTTATAATATACCTTTGTATGCGACTGTCCGTAATAGGCAGGAACAAGTATAATTAAGAATAGTATCATAAATACCCAGTTATGCTCGGTTATAAAGCCTGATAACTTCTCAACAACTGATTTGCCGCTTTTCCCGGATTTTTTCTCATCTGCTTTCTTTAGCGCCTTATCAATATACTTATTTATGAATAATAGAAGTGATGGAAGAACAGTTACACACACTATAACTCCAAAAGCAACGCCCTTCATCATTACTATTCCAAGGTCTTTTCCTAATAAAAAGCTCATGAAGCAAAGTGCAAAGAAGCCCGCCATTGTTGTAAAAGAAGATCCCACAACGGATTTTATGGTATTGCTTATGGCATGCCCCATTGCTCTTTCAGGCTCATCTGGATATCTATGCTTATTTTCGATAAAGCTATTGTAGAGGAAAATACTATAGTCCATTGTAACTGCAAGCTGCAGGACTGCCGCAATGGCCTTTGTTATATAGCTTATTTCACCAAGGAATACATTCGTTCCCATATTAAGTAAGACTGCAAAGCCTATACTAAGAATAAAAATCAAAGGAACCACAACTGATTTCATTGCTACTGCAAGAGCCAAAACGCAAAGTAAAACCGCAATGACAACATATACAAAGGTCTCCTTATCTGCAAGCTCTCTGGTATCCTCGACAACTGCTGTCATTCCACTTGCAAAGGCGCTTTCTCCAGCAATTTTTCTAATATCCCTTATTGCCTTCATTGAAACATCTGAAGAGGTAGATTCAGAAAATAATGCAATCATCATTGTCGCACCTTTATCAGAATAAAGGATATCCTTTGCTTTTTCAGGAATCGCCTCTACCGGAACAGATATATCAAGCAAGCTGTCATACCACAGAACTGACTCAACGCCTTCGACCTTTTCAAGTTCAGATTTAAGTTCTGCTGCCTGTCTTTGATTCATCCCTTCTACTACTACCATCGAAAATGCTCCGATTCCAAAATCCTCAGTCAATATCTCCTGACCCTTTACCGTTTCATTTTCTGCTGGAAGATAGGTAAGCACATCATAATTAACTCTGGTTTTTATCATTCCAAAGGTTGATGGGATAAGAAGCAAAATTGCAATAATTGCAACTAATACCCTATGGCTTGCTATCCATTTTCCAAATTTAAGCATTCTACCTTCTTTCCGCATTTATCCATGGCTCTATCTTCTAAAAACAGTTTAAACTAGCCTTCTAAGAAGCCTTTTCAAAATGCTATTTTAATTTATGACCATTGGTCACTTTTATAATTAGTGTTATATCACAAAAATGACCAATAGTCAATATCTTTTTTAAAAAAAATAAAAAAAGCGCTAGCATATTATGCTAACGCCCTTTTTATCGCATGTTTTTCATTCAAACTGCATTTATAAAACTACAATAACAATTATTTATCATCAACCTGCAAACAAACAGCCTTCAAATACATTTTCAAGGATTTTTCCATTTATCTTTCTTCCATAAACAGATTCTTCAAAATTTCCTTCCTCAACGTACATTCTGCAGATTTCTCCATCAGCAGATTCTACATCTACTATATCCTTATTCCCATTAGTTCTATATAGAGTAAAGGTTTCTCCTGCTTTAAATGTCTTAGTTTCAATGTCATTTCCCTCTTCATCTACTACGTACATTTCAAAGTCCTGCTTAAGAGTCAGCTCAATATTAGAAAGTGAATACCAGTACAATACATCTAAATTTGATTCAAAGCCTTCTTTAGTTACCTTAAAGCTTGATACAGCAGAGTATGTACTTATATTTGCACAGTTAGTGCTAAGATTTACATTTTTAGAATTAGTTGGTTCTCCAACAAAAGAATAATCTTCTTTATCTACAAGTTCTAATTTATCACCGCTTAAATCGAAAAATAAAATAGTGTTGTAACCGTATTCATCATCTACCTCTATAACAAGCTTCTGAATTCCATCAATACAGAATATGTAAGGATTAATCCCCATTCCCCAGTATAAATCATCGGATTTAAAGATTTCTCCCCTATAATTAATTTCTACCGAAGCTGAAGTATACTCATCATCTACATAGCTCTCCGGAGTATATTCAATCCAAAGCTTCTTTGATTCACTCATGTCTCCGAAATCATAAATATAGCTTCTTTTATCCTCTTCATTTACATATTCATTAAGGGACATTACATAGTTATCACCTGCATTTAAATATTTCTCATTTATGCAATCCTCGCAATAAGAAAACTCTACTCTTGCAAATATGTGATTATTATAATCTATGCCTATCATATGGCCTTCTAAATAAAGATTGATACCTTTTGCATCGATTGTGAATTGATATTCCTTTACGTAGCCCTGATCGTTTAGTCTATTTTCAAATGCTGATGTCAGCTGATCCCAGGTAATCAACCCATTGTCAATCATGTCACCTATTTCATAGTTCTGATAAACAATTGAATTAACTGCTTCCTTTGCAAAATCAGCGTACTTCTCCTCCTTAAGGATTTCATCTAAATAAATATACTCACCGGTCTTTCCATCTACATTTTTTCCGGTATATAATGTATAAGATTCATCCCCCAAATTATCATCAAATTTTTCAACCACCTCAACACTAAATACATTTGAATCTGCTCTTTTTATGTAGCTATCAACATCATATGTACTATACTCAAAGTCCTCAGTTCTTCCTGCTAGCTTTTCATCGATTGCTTTTCCAAAAGACTTGACATTTATGAAATAACTGCTCCTTATTTTTTCATTTATATCAGCTATTCTGCTCTTCATTTTCTGAAAATTTACATCCTGATTCTCTAATAATTCTATTACCGGATAATGACCATATAAAGTAAGGCTTCCAGCTTCATTATTATCATAATAATATTCTATTTGGGTATTTATGTCCGGGTAACGAATCACACCATCATCGCTATCAGCCTCTATTACAGTAGTTGTAGCCTCTGTGGTTACCGCCTCAGTTGTAGTGGCAGGCTCCTCTTTAGTTGTAGCTTCAGTAGTAGCTACAGTTGTAACTTCATTTGTTGTGGTAGTTAAAGCCTCTGTGGCAGGAGCTGTTGTTGTAGCTTCCTCCTGCTGAGCTGTCGTTGTTACACTCCTTCCTCCAGAATTGCCGCAGCCCGTAAAAAGCATTATTCCTGCACTTATTACAGCTGTCATCTGAATAATTCTTTTCTTCATATATTGATACTCCTTCCTCTAAATATATGTAATTATACATTTACCATCTTATTTGAAAATTTTTTAAATCTATACAAATCTTTGCATAAATCCAATTCACTAAACAAATTTATTATCTTATAATTTTTTCCAAAAATCAAGTCCCAAATATTAGTGCCAAAAAGTACTTATTATTCAATATTTCATCATATTTTTCTCCGAAAACGTGTTTTATATCTTATTTATTATTATAATCGAAATGAAATGCGAAAAAGCCAGTGCATCTGACCTGCACTGGCTTTTTCACTTCTCGATTTGAGTTAGAAAAAAAGTCCCCCAACTTTTCTTCTATTATTAATGTGAGCTCCAATCCCCCATTTATGGGGCTCACACTAATTTATCTCATTTTTTTCTATCCCTAAATTGTATCCCTTTCGATTGAGTACATTATATCACACCATTAATGACAAACTAGTTACATATTTTAGGCCTTTTTTATCTTTTCTAAAATATTTAGTTTTAGTTTAGTTTTCCTTTAAAAATTTCCTTTGAAATACAAAAGATCCCCACCCGTTTTTTGGACTAGCAAGGATCTTATTTTACGCCTTAAATTGTAATTCCATGTGTATCTATAAATCTCACAGTTACTGTCGTTCCTTTTCCTATTTCACTTTGCACTTCTATTTTTCCATGACCTAAGGTCTCTATTCTGTTCTTAACATTTCTAAAACCTACATGAGTGCCATCTATATTTTTCAAGCTATTTACATCAAAGCCCGCTCCGTCATCAGCAACTGTAATTATATACTCATCTCCCTTTTTCTTAGCTGAGATTGTAACAGTTCCGCCCTCGTCCTTTCTACATACGCCGTGCTTAACTGCATTTTCTACAAGCGGCTGTAAAATAAGAGATGGAACCATGAAATCCAGCTCCTTAATATCATAAACGATATTTAGTCTGTCATCAAATCTCTTTTTCTCAATCGCTAAATAATTTCTTACATGCTTTAACTCGGCCTTGAAGGATATCATCTTATCATTTGATATGGAATTGATATTTCCACGCAGATAATCTGCAAACTCATCCATGGTCTCATCTCCAAGATTTTTATCTTTGGCATATAGATATTTGATCGTAGAAAGAGCATTGAATATGAAATGCGGACCTATCTGGGATACAAGTACCTCTACCTGCATATCCTCAAGCTTTCTATTCTGCTTTGCCATTTCCTTATGATATTCAGATGACTGAAAATACATATAGTAAAAGATAATGGCATAAACTATTGCTATCCTGCCATAATTATCATTATCAACAAGCGTTTCAACAATAAGAGATGCAAGGCATAGCACCATTAAGGCAAATACAATTACATTTTCGAACTTACTTCTTCTAAGAGAATTTTTAACAACTGCAATAAGTGCAATCACATAATAGATAACTACAATTGCATGCATTGTATATCCAAGCGGTCCTCTTACAAAGGTATTTCCATCATAGGAAAAGGTAATCGGTGAGAAAAATGCCGTGAAGTAAACAAACGCATTAAATAATGCCGGCAAGAACATTATTATCTTTATTTTTGGAAGCTCGTCTTCAGCAAGATAAAGTGTTATAAGAACATATATAAGAAGAGGTCTTATTATATATCCTGTAATCGAGCACACCTGTCTTAGGAAATTAAAATCAGGTAAAAGGCCTAATTGATAATCTATATATGATACTATTAATTCAATCAGGCTCAGTATCGCTGCCATTACAAATATTCTTCTTCGCTTTTTATCTATGGAAGTATTTGCTATAAGGAACAATATCATGAATATTATTCCCACTAGCGGTGCAAAATTATCTATTATGAAACCCGTAAAACTCATTATTTTTTACTCCTGGTTTTTTATTCTAATATGTTAATTACTTCCATACACCTTCTGACTTAGTCTATCATTGTTTATATCGCCCCAGCTGTATTCTGACATATATTCACCGTTATAAGCATTTAGACCTTCCGGCTTTCCAGCTAGGAAATCATAATAATCACAATGAATCTTCTTAGTATCTATGGCATATTTGTTCCATGAGGACAAAAGAGCATCCTCAACTCCCGCCTTTTTAAGCGTAGCAATAAGATCTCTTTTGATCTGCTGGAAATAATTATTTGTCTTTAAATCATCCTCCGCATCCTCCCAGAGCACTGCTCTTAATTCACCTGAGGTAACAAAACATCCTCTCCTGTCAACTAAATAAGCAAGCATCTCCTTTGATTTGCTGCGGTCAAAATCCAAACTCTTTCCATTTACAGATGCATCGAAATTACCGAAGCATCTTGCAGTAAGCTTTCCATCATTTTCTTCATTATCAATAGGATTTCTAAGATTTTTCAGCTCCTCACGAATTCTTTCTTTATTAAATGGCTTTGTTACATATCCGCTTGAATGAATTTTGAAAGCATCTCCCATGTATTGCTCATAGCCAGTAACAAAAATTATATTTACATTTGGTTTTAAGATCTTCAGATCTCTAGCTATTTCAATACCGCTCATACTTCCCATTTCTATATCAAGGAACACTATGTCAGGAGCCTTTTCATCTGCTGCCTCAATCAGCTGCTTTCCAGTTGAAAAGCCTAATACCTCGGCCCTCTCTCCCTCTATTTCCTTTACTATATTGACAATGTTCTCTAATGATAGCTTCTCGTCATCCGCACAAAAAATTCGCATATATCCCTCCTTGAATTAAACCCTGTTAACTCATTATAAACCTAGTGTTTCTGGTCCCCAGCCTTAACACTTCGCCCATAAATAAATACAAAAACACCAGAGGTGCCATATCTTCAAAAAAGCTATAGCTCCCCTAGTGTTATTTTACCATATATTCAATTTATTACAAGTATGTATTTTTATTTTGTGTAAATGTATCCAAAAATATATTTAAAAATTACATTACAAGCTTAACTTCATTGACATCCTTTAATGCATCAGCCTTAAGGAATGGCTTATCGAGCTTTTCTCCGTTGAGGTAGAATTCCTTGCAGCCAGACTCAGCACCGTTTGGATTCTCAACAGTAATATTGAGCTTCTTTCCACGGAATACCTTTGTCATTGTGAAGTTCTTCCACTCGCTTGGAACAGCTGGTGTTACCCAAAGACCATCAATGTCAGGTCTCATACCGCAGATACCCTCTACGCAGCCAACCATACATGTTGAAGCTGTACCTGTAAGCCAATGTACATGTGAACGTCCTTCGTATGGAGAATCTGTGCTCTCTGTGAACTGACCATGTGTATATGGCTCAAGAACTCTTGTATCAGCATCATCGTTCTGTGATGCAGGTGAGCTCTCTGTGAAGTAAAGGTGTGCTCTGTTTCCATGTCCCATAAGGGCTTCTGCAAGGATGATCCATCCCTGTGTCTGTGAGAAGATACCACCATTTTCCTTTGTTGATGGGTTGAAAAGAAGTGCAAGAGCGCCATCGAAAGCATGCTTTCTGTATGATGGAGCCATAAGACGAACACCATAATTAGTATTGAGCTCTCTATTAACTGAATCAAGAGCCTTTTCAGCCTGATCCTTTGTTGCAAGGCCTGAAATAACAGCCCATGACTGTGGGTTGAGCCACATTGAAGCCTCAGGATCCTTCTTTGAACCGATAACTACGCCGTCTTCCTTGATACCACGAACGTATCTGTCATCTTCCCAGCACTTAGCATTGATTGTATCTCCAAGCTCCTTCTGAGTCTTGTCAAGATATTCGATATATTCTGCATCATTCTTGTACTCAGCGTACTTACGAAGAATTGTCATTGCATAGTAGAGCTGCATTGCTACGAAGGTAGATTCACCCTTCTTACCAAGTCTTAAGCAGTCATTCCAGTCTGCATGAAGACCTGCTGGCATATTGTCATCACCAAGATGTGTCATTGAGAAGTTGATTGCTCTCTTAAGGTGATCATACACTGTTCCCTCACCAACTGTAGCGTAAGGAATAACTTCATCTATAAATGCTACATTACCTGTCTCTGCAATGTACTTATGAACTGTTGGGAAGAGCCAAAGTGCATCGTCTGCTCTATATGCTGGATGTCCTGTCTCAGCAACCCACTCTGGATCATCAGGTGTTCCTGATCCGCCAGCCTTAAAGTCGAACTTAACAAGTGGAAGTCCGCCGCCGTTGTCAACCTGAGCTGAAATCATGAAACGGATCTTCTCAAGAGCCATTTCTGGATCAAGATGGATGATACCCTGGATATCCTGAACAGTATCTCTATATCCATAACCGTTTCTTTCTCCGCAGTATACTAATGATGCTGCTCTTGACCATGTAAATGTAATGAAGCACTGATATGCATTCCATGTATTTACCATGCTGTTGAAGGCTGCATCTGGAGTATTTACCTGGAAATTTTCAAGCTTTGCATGCCAGAACTTCTTGAGCTCAAGGAGTTCCTTATCAACTGTTGCATCAACGTCTGCATAACCCTTCATGATTTCTTCTGCATCGTTGTTGTTGTAGCAACCAAGAATATATGCTACGCTCTTTGTCTCACCTGGCTCAAGCGTGATCTTTGCCTGAAGTGATCCACAAGCGTTGTCATTGTAGTTAAGAGAATTATCGCACTCACCATTTTCAACTGCAACCGGGTTTCCGAATGAATGATATCTTCCGATGAAACGTGCTCTGTCACCGCAGTAGCTGGCAACTGGTGCACCTGCAAGACCGATGAATCTCTCCTTGCCTGTTGATTCCTCTGTAGCTCCACAAGTATTTTCATTTATTCTCTGAACAAGCTTATTTCCCTTGAAGTATGTTCTTGAAATGAAAAGAGTATACTGAAGGTTTACCTGATCCTGATTATAATTATTGTCATTTGAGAACTCGCAATATGAGAATGTGCTAAGAGTTCTCTTCTTGTCTGATTTATTTGTAAGCTTAAGTCTCCATACCTCGTATGTCTTATTTAATGGAACATAGTAAAGTGCTGATGACTCAATTCCTGCATACTCAGCCTTCATATCTGTATATGCTGTACCATGATGACACTCACTCTTGAATTCCTTTGTATCCTTGCCTACTGGCTGCCATGATGCTGACCAATAATCCTTTGACTCATCATCTCTGATGTAAAGGTATCTGCCTGGCTTATCCTCCTGATTGAATACATAACGAAGAATTCTTCCATTAGCTCCGCTCTTAACAAAGCTGTATCCACCAGCATTATTTGTAATGATTGCACCATATTCAGGTGATCCTAAATAGTTTGCCCAAGGCGCTGGTGTAGCTGGATTAGTGATAACGTACTCTTTTGCTTTTTCATCAAAGTAACCGTAATTCATTCTAAGTCTCCTTTTTTAAATATAGTAGCATGCATTTATTATTATGCTATGCCCACAAATCTCACTATACTCATTTTACTATACTTTAGTCAAAACTTCAATGTCATTTTATTAAGTTTTTAATGTAATTTTCTATATTTGCCACTGTAATTATTTTACTGTACTGACTCCTGGTTTTCTTTTCCTTGACTTTACTTCCAAAATGAGGTATATTTATATTACTTTATTACATTTATGCGTTAGCGTGATAAAGCGCTTAAATACTAAGACGCGTAAGTTTTTACAATTAATTTGGAGGATGTAGAAATGCCAATTACAGAGTACTTAGAAAGGAACGACAGGGAATTTGGTGAAGATGTCGCCCTTGTCGAATTAAATCCTAGCCTTCCTGATAATAGAAGAGTAACCTGGAAGGAATATAATCTAGTACAGCCAGAACCTTCTCGACCATACCGCAGACAGATCACCTGGCACGTTTTTAATGAAAAAGCAAACCGTTTTGCTCATATGCTCATAGAGCGCGGAATTGAAAAAGGGGATAGAGTCGGTATCCTTCTTATGAACTGTCTTGAATGGCTTCCTATATACTTTGGTATATTAAAGACCGGTGCCCTTGCAGTTCCTCTAAATTTCAGATATACCTCAGACGAAATCAAATACTGTCTTGATCTTGCTGATGTAAATGTTCTTGTTTTTGGTCCTGAATTCGTTGGCCGTGTTGAGTCAATTGCAGACAAGATCTCAAAGAACCGTCTTTTATTCTATGTTGGACCAGCCTGCCCGTCATTTGCAGAGGATTATATTTCTCTTACAGCAGACTGCCCATCTAGCAATCTCGATATAAAGCTTACCGATGATGACGATGCAGCAATATACTTCTCATCTGGTACAACCGGTTTCCCAAAGGCCATACTTCATGCACATCGCTCACTCATGCACTCATGCGCAGTTGAGCAGAATCACCATGGTCAGACCAGGGATGACTGTTTCCTTCTTATCCCTCCTTTATACCATACAGGTGCAAAGATGCATTGGTTCGGAAGTCTTATTTCTGGAAGCCGTGCTGTTATTCTTAAGGGCACAAAGCCTGAGACTATTCTTCAGGCTGTTTCAAATGAGCATTGTACAATCGTCTGGCTTCTCGTTCCTTGGGCACAGGATCTCCTTAATGCCCTCGATAGCGGAGAACTAAAGCTTGAGGATTATAGCACCAGTCAGTGGAGATTATTACACATCGGTGCTCAGCCTGTTCCTCAGAGTCTTATCAAGCACTGGCTTGAATATTTCCCTCAGCATCAGTATGATACTAACTATGGTCTTTCTGAGTCAATCGGACCTGGCTGCGTACATCTTGGCATCGGAAATATCAATAAGGTCGGCGCAATCGGAATTCCAGGCTATGGCTGGGAATGTAAGATAGTTGATGAAAATAGAAAGGAAGTAAGTAGGGGTGAAGTTGGTGAACTCGCTGTTAAGGGTCCTGGCGTAATGAAGTGCTATTACAAGAATCCTGCTGCCACCGAGGAAGTCCTTGATAGTGAGGGCTGGCTCTATACAGGTGACATGGCAAAGCAGGATGAAGACGGTTTCTACTTCCTTGTTGATAGAAAGAAGGATGTTATCATTTCAGGCGGTGAAAATATTTACCCTGTTGAAATAGAGAACTTCATGCATGGCTTTGATCCTATCGACGATGTCGCAGTTATTGGACTTGCTGATAAGCGTCTTGGCGAAATTTCTGCTGCCATCGTGCAGATAAAGAAAGGCTTTACCTGCACTGAAGAAGAAATCAATGCCTTCTGCGAAGCTCTTCCTCGTTACAAGCGTCCTAGAAAAATCATCTTTGCAGATGTTCCTAGAAATGCAACAGGTAAGATTGAAAAGCCTCTTCTTCGTGAAAGATATGGAAGCGTAAACCTTGTTGCTGCAGAAAACAAGAGCTGATATTTATCATTTTTAAAATCACAAAAATCCGGAGATTTTTCTCCGGATTTTTTTTGCTTTTTCTTTTGCCAGCCTTTTACTTTAACTCGCTTTTTTTGCAGGCCTTTTACTTTTTCTTTTACTCGCTTTTTTGCAGGCCTTTTACTTTTACTTTTTCTTTTACTTACCTTTTCTTTTGCCAACCTTTTTCATTTTTCTTATATTTTAAGTAAGCTTTTACTATTCTAATTTTCTTCCGACTCTAAGAGCTTTGCATATATTTCTCTTTTAGGAACGCCTCTATCTACTGCAACCTGCTTCATTGCTTCCTTTTTGCTCATTCCTTTATCCATATAAAGCTTCATATGCTCCTCTAGACTTACGCTTTCCCATTGCTGCTGCTCTTCCTCTAACAGCTCGGAATGTTTTTTTCCTTCTATTACAATTACAAATTCACCCTTTGGTTCATTCTTTTTATAAAATTCAAGAAGCTCTGATACCGTACCAGACTCTCTTTTTTCATGCTTTTTAGTCAGCTCTTTTATAGTCGCAGCCTTCCTATCTCCAAAGTCCTTTGAAAGAAGCTCTAAGGTCCTGACAAGTCTATGCGGCGCTTCGTACAGAACTATTGTGCGGGTCTCTCTACGAAGATCCTCTAAAATTTCTTTCTGCTCCTTTTTATCCTGTGGAAGAAAGGCCTCAAAACAGAATCTTCTTGTTGCAAGCCCTGACATTGTAAGGGCAGTCGTTGCCGCACATGCTCCTGGAAGTGAGGTCACTTCAATTCCTGCTTCATAGCAAAGCTGAACTAATACCTCTCCTGGATCTGATATTCCCGGAGTTCCTGCATCAGTAATTAATGCTATGCTCTTTCCCTTTAGCATTTCATCTACAAGTACTCTTCCCTTATCATATTTATTAAATTCATGATAGCTTGTCATTGGCGTATCAATTTCAAAATGATTAAGCAGCTTAATACTATTTCTGGTATCTTCTGCTGCAATCTCATCGCATTCCTTTAATGTCCTTATTACCCTAAAGGTCATATCCTCAAGATTTCCTATAGGTGTCGGACATAAATATAGCTTTCCTCTTTTTATTTCCTCAGCCATTTTATTTTCCTCGTCTAAATGCTTATAAGAAAAATACAGCAGAGCAAATGCTTTTATCCACATTACTCTGCATAAATTTTACTTTATCAACTTTATCAATCTAATAACCATATACTTCGTGGATTTCGTCAGTATAGACACCCTTTTCCTTATAAACTATAATCGGTTTTTCCGTAATAAGTTCTTTTCCTCCGCCTTTAACAGCCTCTATCAGTACCATATTGGCCGGAGAATCTATGAAAGGATGGACCATTTTCATTCTCTTTGGCTCGAGCGAATATTTATTTAGCATCTCAAATATTTCTGCTAGCCTTAGTGGTCTATGTACCATGTAAAAACGTCCTAATGGTCTTAACAGGAGACTGGCCTGCCTTACAACATCCTCAAGAGTAACAAGTACCTCATGCCTTGCTATGCTAAAGGCGTCTTCCGGATTCGCCTTTCCCTTACCCTTTGCCATATACGGAGGATTACATGAAACTACTCCAAAGGCAGCCTTACCAAAAAGCTTATCTGCTTCCTTTATATCTCCATTTACTATTTTGACCTTATCTAAAAGTCCATTCATTTCTACGCTTCTTCTAGCCATATCAGCCATATCCTTTTGGATTTCAAGGCCGGTAAAGCTTACGCCTTCTGTTTTTGCGGTAAGAAGTATTGGAATGATTCCCGTACCTGTTCCTAAATCTATGGCCGGCTCATTTCTTTTTACTTTCATAAAACCCGATAAAAGAACCGCATCCATTCCAAAACAGAACTTTCCAGGATTCTGGATTATTTTCAATCCGCATCTTTGTAAGTCATCAATTTTTTCATTTTCCTTTAAATAATCAGTCATCAAGACCATTCACCTTTTTCTTTTCAAGTGCCTCTAACTGCTTTGCTGCTTCCTTTTCTTCTGCGCTTACATTTTCATCAGAATTTGAACGATGTCTTCCTCTCTTATTGAATTTAAGTTCAGAAACAGGATAATCACGTCTGTCCTTATCATCAGATTCTGGATCTGATACATCTACTGTAACGCGCTGTCTAAGTACATTTACTCCAACAACAACTCCTTTTAGATCTTCCGGTGTAGTAACAAAATCTCCTACATTAGGAAGAGTTCTATTAAGTTCTTCATATGCCAGCTCTTCATTTGCAAGGCAGCACATAAGTCTTCCGCAAAGACCTGATATCTTTGTAGGATTAAGAGGAAGTCCCTGCTCCTTTGCCATTTTTATTGATACCGGTGAAAAGTCTGATAAGAAGGAAGCACAGCATACTGGTCTTCCGCATATTCCTATTCCGCCCTTTACCTTGGTTTCATCTCTTACACCTATCTGACGCAGCTCGATTCTTGTATGGAATACAAATGCAAGGTCCTTAACAAGCTCTCTGAAGTCTACTCTATTATCTGCTGTAAAATAGAAAAGAAGCTTATTAGTATCAAATGTATATTCACAATCTACAAGCTTCATAGGAAGCTCTCTATATCTGATTTTTTCAAGGCATATTCTAAAGGCTTCTCTTGACTTTTCTTTATTTCTAAAATTAGTTGAAGCATCTTCATCATTTGCCATTCTTATTATTTTCTTTAAAGGAGGTGTAATCTCACTGTCCTCTACCTCATGAGGAGGTAATACTACAAGTCCATATTCAACGCCTCTTGCTGTTTCAACAATTACATGATCCTTTGCTTTTACTTCATAGCCTGTTGGATCAAAATAATATATTTTTCCAGCCGTTCTGAATCTAACTCCTATTACTGTAACCATAATTCCCTTTCTTTAATGCACGCATCACACTAAAAGTTCTGCCGCATTATCCGATTTTACGTTAGAAGAAATCATCTGCTTTACTGTATTTATATTCTTAATATAGTCAAAAATCTCTTTGTATGTATAATGCCCGGCCTGTCTTTTTATTTCTACAATATTATTCTTAAAGTAAATATTTTTAGTATCCTTTCCAGATTTATACACGGATACATCTCTATACCACATAAGAAAGATATTTATTACAAAGCCAGTGCTCTTTTTATCTGAAAATAACTCATGTATTTCTGAATATCTATCAGAAAATTCTTTTTTATCCCTGCTTTTAAGATGCCCTATTACCTTCTCAAAATTATCCCTAAAGACCTCAGATCTCGCAAAATTTAACGCTGTTCCAAGACTTCCTCTTGCTACTGCTGCAATATTTGCGGCTTCCATTTCATCAACCTCTGTCTCACGGGTTAAATGCCTAATAACAGCCTCATCCGATACCCCGGGTATCTCTATTAATCTAAGTCTTGAAATTATAGTAGGAAGAAATACCTCTGACATTTTCGCTATGAATATGAACTTGCAATATTCAGGCGGCTCTTCTATAGTTTTTAATATCGCATTCTGAGCCTGCTCATTCATCAGCTCGGCATCTTCTATTACATATACCTTATATTTTGCCTTGAATGGTTTTATATTAACTGTAGCATTTATCTGCTCTCTTACCTCATCTACAGAAATAAGAGTTTCTTTTTCATGCGTTACATGGATAATATCCTTTATTGGTCCTTCTACCGAAAGCCCCCTGGTTATTATCATTTGCGCAAATATTTCAGCAATAAATTTTTTTCCAACTCCTTCAGGTCCATAAAATAAATATCCCTGCGAAGCCTTTTCATTTTTTGCTGCATTTTCTAATGCTCTGACAATAGTCTTTCTTTCTATTACTTCTTCAAATCCAGCCATGTTATCTAATTACCTTTGCAGATAACCTCATAATAGGCTTTCCTTCTCCTGAAAATTTTTCTTCATATTCAGTCATTATATTGCCTTCGGAATATTCACTATTATGAAGGTCCCTTGTGACCTCTGAGAGCTCGAATCCATTTTCTTTAAAGCTCTCTAAGGAATAATCAAACAAATCAACATTATCTGTCTTAAATTCTATATGTCCGTCTTCTGAAAGAATCTGCTTGTATTTTTCGAGGAAAACCGGCGAGGTAAGTCTTCTTTTTGCATGCCTCTTCTTTGGCCATGGATCTGAAAAATTCAGATAGATTACCTTTACCTCTCCCTTAGCAAAGACTTCAGTAATATCCTTTGCATCAAAGCTTAAAAAGCCAAGATTTTTATCTTCAGTCTGAAGCTCCTGCGCCTTTTTTACTGCCTTCATAAGAACACTGTCATAACGCTCTATTCCTAAATAATTATTATTCTTATTTCTAAGCGCATGCTGATTTATGAACTGACCCTTTCCAGTTCCGATTTCTATATATAAAGGCTTTTCGTTCCCGAAAAAATCCTTCCATTTTCCTGCCATCTTTTCTGGCTCATGAACTACAAAATCATTTTCTGCTATAAAAGCTTCACTTCCCTGAATATGTTTTAATCTCATAACTATTTCTGCCTATATCTATTATTTTCTTTTTAATACAATTATCTGCTTAATGCAATTTTCTGCTTGATAAAGCCTTACGCCACAGGGCTTCACAGTCTATAGCAATTCACAAAATCTAGCTTATCCTTTTAATCTCAACGTAAATTTAATTATATCACATCTTCTTCCAATATAGAAGTAAAAGTTTCAAAAAAAAAAGCACCAATCCTGGAGCTAATATCACAGGATTGATACTTTGTGTGCACCTCCAGGGATTCGAACCCTGGACACCCTGATTAAGAGTCAGGTGCTCTACCAGCTGAGCTAGAGGTGCTTATTTGTTTGTCTTGCGTTTGTTTATCTCTCAGACGCAAGTAAGATTATACACAAGATGAATTAATTTGTCAAGCACTTTTTTAACTTTTTTTGAATTTTTTTTGAGAATCTTTTAAACCCCTTGAAAATCCTTGATTTTCAGCCATTTTTTATTTATCTTCTTGACAAAATTAGTTTAAATGCGTATAATTTATTTGCTATGTTTCAGTAGCTCAGTTGGATAGAGCGTTCGCCTCCTAAGCGAAAGGTCGTGCGTTCGACTCGCATCTGGAACATGAAATGGCCACTGAATTAATTCAGTGGCTTTTCTTTTCTTTATCGTTTTTACTTATATAAAGTACGTAATTAAAATTTTCAGGAGAAAAATCTATGGATAATAATTCTGCTGTTAATGAAAAAGCTCCTCTATCTGGCAATGGAAAGCTTTTTGTTATTTTAGGAAAAAGTTCATCTGGAAAGGATACTATTTTTAAAAGTATTCTTGAAGACTCTTCTATTCCCTTAAAAAGACTCATCACCTACACTACAAGGCCGATCCGCAGCGGTGAAAAAGAAGGCAATGAATATCATTTCACTGACGCTGCAGGACTTGCTGCTCTTGAAAGTGCTGGTCTGGTAGTTGAAAAGAGAACCTATGATACTATCTATGGTCCATGGACCTATTTTACAGCCATAAATGACAATATCAGGCTTGATAAGGAAAGCTATATCGTTATATCTACTCCCACGGGTTTTCTTTCATTAAAGGATTACTATTCAAAAAAGGGCATAGAGGTAATTCCAATATATATTTACGTGGATGACTATGTTCTTTTGACACGCGCCCTAAACAGGGAGCATTCTCAGCAAAATCCAAAATATACCGAGCTCTGCAGACGTTTTATCGCTGATTCTAAAGATTTTTCTGATAAAAAACTAAGCGATGCAAATATAAATGTTAAATTTACTAATGACGAGCTCTCTGTTTGTATTGAAGATGTAAAAAAGTATATTTTATCATTTTTATAAAAGACCAAAATATCAGAAGTATTTTTTACACACATCGTTAAAACTTTCATTTCCTTGTTTGTTCAAAAAATATAAAAAAATAGGAAGCGTTTCCCGCTTCCTATCTTTTATTTGCAAATGTTAAATTTTTTCTTCTTTCTCTTCTCAATTTTTCTTTTCTAATAGGAAGAATTATGTAAAAATATACAAATCCTACTATTAAAATTATCACTCCTATTATGAAGCTTCCTCTTAAAGCCCTTTGTTTAGCACTGCTCATCTGCGACTTTGTTATTTCAACGCCTGCATCTACGATAGTTTCTTCTTCCTCTTCCTTCTCTGCATGCTTCACTGGAAAATATATGCCAGGATCAATAAGAAAGCTTGGCCATTTTTCACTAAATGCCTTTTGCGTCAGGGGGTAATCAGCCTCATAATAATATATTTCAGCTTTACCAACTATTTTTCCGCCGTACTCATAAGTAACATTTCCAACAACATTGTCTCCATGTTCATATTCTGCCGGAGGATCTAAATTTACCTTTTTTACAGCGTCTGAAAAATTCGCTGTATTTGGAAGAACTACCTTTTTGCTTGAATCAATCTTTAATAATGATGCAACACTTGCTCCAAATTCATCATTCTCAGAAAACAGCAATGGAATAGATTCATTAGAAGTTGTTTCACTATTATGAATATTATATTCCTTGTAGTTTTCAAAGGCAAAATTACAGATTTTAATTGTATCATCATATGAAGTAAGTGCATTAGCTTCATGAAGAATGACTGCAACTATCGTCATATCTCCCTTTTTAGCATAGGTTACAAGTGTCGTTTTTGCTTCATCTGTTCCACCTGTTTTTCCTGCTATTGCATATTCATAGTTAAGTGTTTTTCTTATAAAACGATGATGATTTGCTAAAGGTCTTGATACGTTCTTATTTGTCGGTGGTATCGTATAGGTTCTTGTACCTGCTATTTTTAATATCTCCGGGTACTGAGCCGCTGCAACACAGATAAGTCCCATATCGTAAGCACAAGTGTAATGATTGTCATCATGTAAACCATTTGCATTTACAAAGTTTGAATTTACTCCTCCAAGCTCCTTTACCTTTGCATTCATCATTTCTGCAAAAGCCTCCATGTTCGAGCCTGAAACATGTTCTCCTATTGCATATGCTACTTCATTTGCCGATTCAAGAAGCATTCCATATAAAGCGTCCTTTAATGAAAGCTGCTCTCCTGCAACTAAACCTATCCTACTTCCATCTACCTTTGTTTCTGCATCTCTAGACATTGTTACTGTCTCTGTAAGGCTGCAGTTTTCTACTGCTAAAAGTGCTGTAAATACCTTCGTTATGCTCGCTGGATAATATGCTGTATATGCATCCTTCTCATATAGAACGGTTCCGGTATTACAATCCATTACTATTGCTGCATCTGCTTCTATATCAGGTCCTATCGGCCACAGAGCATTATCAGCATCATTATTCTTTTCAGCTACCTCAGATGCATTTATATCAACAATATTCCCTTGCCCTACATCCAGAAATACAATAACTGCAAGCAGAAAAATCAACAATTTCTTTATTTTATGCATTCTGTATCCTTCTTATTGCTATTATTTCTATTTTTTCCCAAAATTTGCATCAATTTTTTTACTTATAGTAATATAATTTGCACTGATTATTATTTTTATTACATATAGTAATAATTACAAATATCTTTGATACAAATTTATGGTTCATTTATTCAAGGTATGTTTAAAAATCTATATATCCCTGTAACCAGATCACTCCGTAAAATCTTCTTCCGACTAAAGGTTCACCCTCTAAATCGTTTTTATTAATCGCAACCTTAATTTTAATTCCGTTTACTTCAAGATCGAGTACGTATACCTTTCTTTTTGTAACACTATTTTCTTCTAACTTAAAACCTTCAATATTACCAAGTATCTTATAACTGTCTGCTTCTGCTCCATGTGGCATAATTGAGGTATTTACAATTGTAAAAATATCCTCCTTCATTGAACGCTCGCTTACCTTGGTATTTAAATCTAATTCGTCAAGAGTGAGATTTTCCATGGCAGAAACATCACCATTTTTAGCAGCCTTTATTAATCCTCTCTTTTTTATTACATTAAGTGGATCAGTTAAATCTAATTCTTTTGTTTTTCCTGGTAACAAAATTTTTCCTTCTAACGACAATCCTGAAAAACAAACCATTACCTGGCCTTTAAGCTTATCCTTTTTATAAATCTCATAGTCTAAAACATTCTGAAGATAAAAAACGAGTGATATTCCTGCTCTTGGATCTTCGCACATTACCGAGTAGGCTTTCGTGTCTACCTTTTTCGAAAAGATAAGGTCTTCCTCCATTGAAACCTCATCACCTGTTATGTAAGGAAAATAATGATCCTCTTCGAATTTCATTTTTGCATTTTTAGTTGGTATTGTTTCACCTACTAATTTAACTCCTGCATCGAAGAATACATCATATTCTTTTTCTACAAGCTGCTTTTGCTCTTTAATTCCTGCATACAACTTTCCATTAACAATTTCGTCTTTGGTTTCCTTTATCATATTGGTAACGATTTTTTTACCACTTTCTTCATCAATTCCTAATGCCCTTAAATAGTCATGCATATCTTTTTCTTTCCTTAATTAAATTAACAATACTACTTATTTCCAAGTGCCTGATTCAATACTTCCTTTTCATCCTCTGAGAGAATAATTATAGGATTTTTATCAATTATTTCCTTAATGTAATTATAACAACCTTCTTTAGAATGAATAGATGTGAGAATAAAGCCAGAATTCTTTTCATTTAACATGCAAAGTGAGAAACTGAGCTTTCCTCCATTTTCTCCAAAAGCATCATACTTAGTAAGTGCCATCTTCTGAAAGGTTCCATTTAATTCACTTATTACCTTTTCACTATGAGAATCAAGCTTCTTTTGTTCTTTCTCGATTTTTTCAGCTAGCTCATTCTTATTTTTATCAATTCTCTCACTCATTTCACTCTGCTTCTGTTTGAAGGTATTTACATCCTCGATGCATCCTAGCACAATTTCCTCAAGGTTTTTAGCTTCCTTGCCCTTCATGAATTTTTTGTACTTAATCTGCAGATTTGCAACCTTCCATAATAAAAATAATACTATTCCTATTACGAAAACTTCTATTACTGCAACGATTATTATCAAAACTACCGCATATTGTTGCAATGTTGCCATATTTATTACTTCCTCTCACCGCTTTTGATTATTTTCATTATTCTCTCGAAATCATCAGCATTGTAATATTCTATAGTAATTTTTCCTTTATTCTTATTGTTATGCTTAATAACAACTTTATTTGAAAAAATACTCTTTAATTCATTCTCAGCTTCCTTATAAACATTCTCAAGATCCTGATTTATCTCTTCCTTTTTGTCCTTTTTTGAATCTTTTTCATTCAGCCTTTTATTTACAAGTTTTTCCGTTTCTCTAACACTTAAACTATTGTCTCTAATTGCATTAGCTATTTCGAGCTGAAGATCTAAATCTTCAATTCCAGCTAATACTTTGCCATGCCCTTCTGTTATTATCTCCTGGATAAGCATTTCCTGGATTTCTTTTTTTAAACCTAATAATCTTAAAGAATTTGTAATCGCAGATCTGCTTTTTCCAACCTTTGTAGCTATTTCATCATGGCTTAAATTATAATCTTCCTTTAATTTTTTATAAGCATTTGCTTCTTCAATAGGATTTAAATCCCTTCTTTGAATATTCTCAATAAGTGCTGCTTCAAAAGTTGCCTGTTCAGTCAAGTCCAGAATTACACATGGAACTTCCTTTAGTCCTGCTATTCTAGCAGCTCTCCATCTTCTTTCACCAGCAATTATTATATATCTGCTTCCATTTTTCTTTAATACAAGAGGTTCTATTATACCGTTTTCTCTAATAGAATCTGCAAGAGAATTCAATGCATCCTCGTCAAAATAACTTCTAGGCTGATCTTTATTTGGCTCGATTAAAGCAAGTTTCACATTTAATGGCTCGCCGGTATTTTCTTTTACTATTACCTTTTCTATTTGCTTTTCTACCTTTACTTCAACCTTATTTTCCTTTTCTGGCTCAGCTATTTTTTTATCCGGTATAAGCTTATCCAAACCTTTTCCAAGTCCGCCTCTTTTCATTTTCTACATCCTTTCAATCGTTTATTACTTCTTCTTTTTGTTACTCTTTATAACAATTTCATTTTGTATATTTCCAAGTCCGTCTTCATCTAAGATTTCCTCTGCTAAATCATCATAAGCTCTCGCTCCAGCAGATTTAGAATCATAAAGTGCAATTGGCTTTCCGTAACTTGGTGCCTCGGCTAATCTAACATTTCTTGGAATAACTGAACCGTAAATTTTACTATCTACATTTTCTTTTACGTTTTCTACAACCTGTGCTGACAGATTTGTTCTAACATCAAACATTGTAAATACAAGTCCCATTAACTTAAGATTTTCATTCAATCTTTTTTTAACAAGATCTATTGTATGCATCAGCTGGGAAAGACCTTCAAGTGCGTAGAATTCACACTGAATTGGAACTAATACATCTGAAGCAGTTGTCAGCGCATTTATAGTTAAAGTATTTAGTGATGGAGGGCAATCAATTATAATATAATCGAAAAAGCTTTGTATATTATCAACCTTCTTTTTTAAGATGTATTCTTTAGATTCAACACCTATTAATTCTATTTCTGCAGCTGCAAGATCAACGCTTGATGGAAGTACAAAAAGACCTTTTATTTCTGTCTCCACCATACATTCTTCTATTTCGCAGTTATCTAATATTAAATCGTAAGTAGAATACTCAATTTCTGCTTTATTTATTCCAAGACCACTTGATGCATTACCCTGAGGATCAAAATCGATAGTCAGAACCTTCATTCCTCTCATGGCCAAAGCAGCTGAAAGATTTATCGCAGTTGTAGTTTTACCAACTCCGCCTTTTTGATTTGTTATAGCGATTATTTTACCCATTTCTTCTCCATTCCTTACTAATGTTCCACGTGGAACATTTTTCTTACTATTCCTTTTAATGTTCTACGTGGAACATTTTTTCTTATAATTTTTACATTTCATAAGAAAATATCACTAAAGTCTACGCCCTATATTCTACCACAAACTTTCGGAAATTCCAATAGATTAAAGCAACATTATCAAAAAAAATTTCAAAAAAACACGCTAATTTGCTATATTTTAGCATTCTTATTATATTTTTGGCCATATATTTCTTATCATTTCTATTTTTTTATTCTAAATGTTCCACGTGGAACATTCCACTTCCTGATTTAATTACTGATGTTCCACGTAGAACATTTCACTTCCTTATTTAATTATTGATGTTCCACGTAGAACATTCCAATCCTGATTTAATTATGATGTTCCACGTAGAACATTTCACTTCCTTATTTAATTATTGATGTTCCACGCAGAACATTATACTTTCTGATTTATTTATTGATGTTCCACGTAGAACATTCCACTTCCTGATTCAATTATTTATGTTCCACGTGGAACATTCCACTTCCCGATTTAATTATTGATGTTCCACGTAGAACATTTTATTTCTTGATTTAATTATTGATGTTCTACGTAGAACATTTCACTTCCTTATTTAATTATTGATGTTCCACGTAGAACATTTACTTTATGATTTAATTATTGATGTTCCACGTAGAACATTTACTTTATGATTTAATTATTGATGTTCCACGTAGAACAATATACTTTCTGATTTAATTATTGATGTTCCACGTAGAACATTCCACTTACTGATTTAATTATTAATGTTTCACGTGGAACATTCCACTTCATTATTTAATATTTATGTTCCACGTAGAACATTTCACTTTCTTATTTAATTATGATGTTCCACGTGGAACATTCCACTTACTGATTTAATTCTTATGTTCCACGTGGAACATTCCACTTCATTATTTAATTTTTATGTTCCACGTAGAACATTTCACTTTCTTATTTAATTATGATGTTCCACGTAGAACATTCCACTTTCTGATTAATTATGATGTTCCACGTGGAACATTCTACTTTCTGATTCAATTATTGATGTTCCACATGGAACATTCCACTTCCTGATTTAATAATTGATGTTCCACGTAGAACATTTCACTTTCTGATTTATTTATTGATGTTCCACGTAGAACATTACTTCCTGTATTTAAATATCTATGTTCCACGTAGAACATTTTCTTTCTATTTTAATTATTAATGTTCCACGTAGAACATTTCACTTTCTTATTAATTTTTTTATGTTCCACGTAGAACATAGGAGAAATATACTCGATATCATAATAAAGCATTTTAATTTTCAATTTATAAAAAGTTTAAAAAAAGGTGAGTGTTCATTATTCTGAACACTCACCTGATTTTTTATCAACAAAAATTTAAAATATAAACAAACTTATCCACAAATTACAATGGTTTTGATGATGGTTTACCACCAGCTCGTGGATATTTATTTGAAATATTACCTCTTTTTAAAATATAATAAAGAATTCTCAAATCATTTGATTCTTCTATTTTATATTTAAACTTTAAGGAAAGCTTTGAATTTAAAATTGAAAATGCTTTTGCTGCTGTTAATTCATTATCAGTTTCGCTTATCATTTTATAGGCAATAAATATTCCTCCAGTCTTAAGAAACGGAATATCATATTCGCTAAGTGTCTGAAGATTTGCAACAGCTCTTGAAACAACATAATCAAACTTTTCTCTATAATTTACATTTCGTCCTGCTTCTTCTGCTCTTAAATGATATACATTAATATCAGTAAGCTTTAATATATTAAATATAAGCTCATTTAAAAAAGTAATTCGCTTATTTAATGAATCAATAAGTGTGACCTTTAAATCAGGACGAACTATTTTTAATGGAAGTCCAGGAAAACCTGCGCCTGTTCCAACATCAACTAATGTCGCATTTTCTTTTATTCCAGGTCCATCCTTAAACAAAGGAGCACAGCTATCAACAAAATGCTTATCAACAACATCCTTGAAATCAGTGATTGCTGTAAGATTCATTTTCTCATTCCATTCTACTAGAGTAGAATAATAATTATAAAACTGCTTCACCTGTTCTTCAGTTAACTCAATTCCTTTATTTTTAAAGGCTTCTGCTATATATACTTCTTCAGAATTCATTCTACTGTTGTCTCCTATATTTTGACTCTATGTAAACAAGTAACACTGAAACATCTGCTGGTGAAACTCCCTGAATTCTTGAGGCCTGACCTAGATTTGCAGGACTAAATTTCTTAAGCTTATCTCTTGCTTCAATTCTAAGCGACATTACATCATCATAATTAATATCAGCTGGAATCTTCTTTTTCTCAAGCTTTTTGAACTGCTCAACCTGACGAAGCTGTCTCTTGATATATCCATCATACTTAATATTAATCTCAACTTCTACCTTTACATCATCTGCAAGCTCTGGTCTATTCACATCAAGCTCTTTTAGCATTTCATAATCAAGTTCTGGTCTTTTAATAAGTTCTGCCATAGAAACAGCTGTTTTTAAAGGAGTTGATCCATGCGATGTAAGAAATTCCTGAACTTTTGCATTTGTAGTTACCTGAGTATTATAAAGACGCTCTTCTTCCTTTGCAATTTCAGTTTCTTTAACTAAAAGCGCATCATATCTTTCCTTTGAAATAAGTCCTACTTCATACCCCTTCTTGGTAAGTCTTAAATCAGCATTATCCTGACGAAGTATTAATCTATATTCAGCTCTTGATGTCATCATTCTATATGGTTCAAGAGTTTCCTTAGTTACAAGATCATCTATTAAAACGCCAATATATCCTTCACTTCTATCAATTATAAGAGGTTCTTTATTCTTAAGCTTCATTGCAGCGTTAATTCCTGCAACTAATCCCTGACCTGCAGCTTCTTCATAGCCACTGCTACCATTGAACTGACCACCAGAAAACAGATTTTCAATATTTTTAAATTCAAGTGATGCTTTTAACTGATCTGGATTTATGCAATCATATTCAATAGCATATGCATGCTTAACTATCTGAGCATGTTCAAAACCAGGAAGAGTTCTATACATTTTAAGCTGTACATCCTCTGGCATACTTGAAGACATTCCAGAAAGATAAGTTTCATTGGTATAGAGGCTCTCTGGCTCTACAAATATCTGATGTCTATTTTTTTCAGGGAATCTCATTACCTTATCCTCAATGGATGGGCAGTATCTAGGACCAATACCCTTAATAGTTCCAGAATATAAAGGAGATCTTGAAATATTATCTCTAATTATCTTATGAGTTTCCTCATTTGTATAAGTTAAAAAGCAAGGTACCTGCGGCTTTTCGATATCCTCAGCCTTATCAGTAAAGGAAAAAGGTACAACCTTTTCATCTCCTCCCTGCTCTTCAAGCTTTGAAAAATCAATAGTTCTTTTATCTATTCTTGCAGGAGTACCTGTTTTAAATCTGAGCATTTTTACACCGTGCTCAATAAGGCTTTCTGTAAGATGATTAGCTGAAGGAGTTCCATTAGGACCTGTATAAATATTTGTTTCTCCTACAATGCAGCGCGCATGTAAATAAACACCTGTGCATAATACTACAGCTTTAACATTAAAAATACCGCCTGTTAGAATTTTTACACCAGTGATTTTGTTATTTTCATCAGTAATAATATCAGTAACTTCTTCCTGCTTGATAGTAAGATTTTCCTGATTTTCTACTACATTTCTCATATTACGGGAATATTCCTGCTTATCTGCCTGGGCACGAAGTGACTGAACTGCTGGACCCTTAGATTTATTTAACATTTTTATCTGAAGATAAGTCCTGTCAATATTTTTTCCCATTTCACCGCCAAGAGCATCTATTTCACGAACAATATGTCCCTTAGATGAACCACCAATGTGTGGGTTACAAGGCATCATGGCAATACTGTCAGTGCTCATTGTAAACATAATAGTATTTAATCCTAATCTTGCACATGCAAGTGCAGCTTCACATCCAGCATGTCCTGCTCCGACAACGGCAACATCATACTCTCCATAAAAATAATCCATTTCTGCCTCTTTTCTATTTACCCATACAGAATTTCTCGAATATCCTATTTATTAGATCTTCACTGATATCTTCTCCAGTGATTTCAGATAATGAATGATAAGCTCCCATAATATCAATAGTATAGAAGTCCTCTGACATTCCCATTTCTATGCTCTTTTCAATATTAGAAATGTAATTTAAGGCTTCCTTCAAATTAGAAAGCTGTCTTTCATTTGTGATATAAATATCATCATTATTCTTAAGTCTTCCACTAAGGAATTCTTCTTCAATGTATTTCTTTAATTCATCAAAGCCCTCTCCCTTTTTAGCAGAAGTAATAATAACCTTACTATTAGTATCTTTTCTTATTTCTTCTAGTAATGATTCATGATCATTACCATTTAAATCTGATTTATTTAAAAGAACAACGCTCTTTTTATCCTTAATCAAATTAAAAATTTTCTTATCATCTTCACCAATACCCACAGATGAATCTATTACAACTATACAAAAATCAGCTTCCTTAGCTTTACTTTCAGCCTTTTTAATACCTATTTTTTCAATTACATCCTCAGTTTCATGAATACCAGCAGTATCAATAATATTTAAAACTATATCACCAAGTCTTATTGTTTCCTCGATGGTGTCTCTAGTTGTTCCTGCTATATCAGTTACTATTGAACGCTCAGATCTTGAAAGAATATTCATAATAGAAGATTTACCTGCATTAGGTCTACCAAGTATAACAGTATTAATACCTTCATCTATTATTTTTCCGTCCTGATATGAATCAATCAGATTATTTAGCTTTTCCTTCATATTTCTGATATCATCATTTAACGAAGCATCAAAGCCATCAAGATCTAAATTTTCAGGATCATCAAGATATGCTTCTATTCTAGCATCATCATTTAATAGAATATCTTTTATTTCATCTATTTTTTCCTTTAATCCACCCTCCATCTGCTTAATTGAATTTCTAGCTGCAAGCTTACTTTTTGCAGATATCAGATTCATTATTGCTTCTGCAGATGAAAGATCAATTCTTCCATTTAAAAATGCTCTTTTACTGAACTCTCCCGGCTCTGCAAGTCTTACCAGACCAGTATTAATAATTTCCTCAAGTATACTTTTAGTAACACTTATTCCACCATGGCAATTTATCTCAACTACATCTTCAGTGGTATAGCTCTTTGGAGATCGCATCACAGAAACCATGACTTCATCAATGATACCTTCATTTTTATCAACAATGAACCCATGATTTATGGTATGAGAATCAACTTCACTTAAAAAATGCTTTCCGCTCTTTTTTACGAGTATTTTATCCGCTGCTTCTACAGCCAGGTCTCCACTTATTCTAATAATATTAATTCCTGCCGAAGATACAGCAGTTGATATTGCGCATATTGTATCAGTATTATACATAAAAGCCTCTCTATTAACTAAACAAATAAATACTCATTAGACGACATTTAACTGATAATTTTCAAAACAAATAGATCAATTCGAATTATTAACATAAAACAAAAAGCAGTTTATTAAACTGCTTTTTGTCTAATTTCTTATTACTTAACTACAGCTTAATTAAGCATTATCACCTGATCCAGTATTGTTATTGTCAAGTAATGGATTATAAAGTGGTGATGCGAGCTTCTCTCTAGAATCTCCATTAGCTGCTCTTTCAGCTGCCTTCTGCTCACGATAAGCTTCATAATCACGCTTATAATCAGTGCTGTAATCCTTTGAATTTTCATTATTAGCACTGTACTTCTTTTCAAACTTACCATTATTACCGTAAGGCTTTCTTCCTCCGAAGCCTCTATTTCCGCCTCTACCATAAGGCTTCTTTCCGAATGATCCTCTATTATTACCATAAGAATTTCTACGATAATTCATAGCACCCTTCTTTACAGTAATAACAACTCTTCTATATGGCTCCTCACCTTCACTGTGAGTTTCAACAAACTTATCTGCCTGAAGAGCTGAATGGATAATTCTTCTCTCATAAGGATTCATTGGCTCAAGAGAAACGCTCTTTCCTGTCCTCTTTGCCTTCTGAGCAAGATTCTTTGCAAGATTTTCAAGAGTATCCTTTCTTCTCTTTCTATAATCTTCTGTATCAAGCTTTACCTTTATATATTCCTTAGTTCCCTTATTAACAACAAGGCTTGTAAGGTACTGAAGTGAATCAAGAGTAGCACCTCTCTTACCAATGAGAACACCCATGTCATCACCTACAAGGTTTACATTAATAGTTGCATCCTCTTCAGAGTAAACAGCCTCAATGTTTGCTGAAATTTCCATAATTCCAAGAACCTTAGAAATGAATTCCTTTGCTTCAGCTATTGCTTTATCGATATCTTCCTGTGAATTCTTTTCACCGCTATTTTTTTCAGAAGCCTCTTCTGACTCATCTGCATCCTCAGCATGGAAATCATCATCTGACTCTTCTTCCTTAGCCTCTTCCTCTGAGCTTACTTCTGTCTTAACTTCAACAGCTTCAACCTTTTCTGCTTCCTTTACTTCTTCAGAAGCTTCCTTAGTCTCAACTGTTACCTTTATCTTAGCAGGCTTACTTCCAATTCCAAGAAAGCCCTTTGATTCATGTTCAACTATTTCAAACTGAATGCTATTCTTATCAATCCCTAATTCTGCAACTGCATTTGCAATTGCCTCTTCTACAGTTTTTCCTGTAAATTCTCTAAAATCAGCCATTTTATTCCTTTCCGCGAATAAAAATTACTTCTTATATTTTTTATTTTTGTCATCACCACTAAAATAGTTTGCATATGATGAAATACTTCCAGCCTTATACTTTGTGCTATTATTAGATGTTTCTGACGAATTTTCATTTTTGCTATTATTCTTATATCCTCCAGCATACTTAGTAATTGAATTACTGCCACTAGATGTATAAGGATGTTCGATATTCTTAGTATTCTGCTTTGCTACACTTGCTGTCTGATTACCTGTAACAATGCCATATTTTTCTCTCTTCTTCTTAAGCTTTTCAACATTCTTTGCAATTATGGCATCAACACCTACTTTATCAATATACTTATTGATGCATAATGACTGAATCGTACTGATAACTGAGCTGAAAACCCAATAAATACCTACACAAATAGGCATTGCGGCACAGAAGATAATTGACATGATTGGCATTAAATAATTCATTGCCTTCATTGTCTGAGCAGTTGGATCAGGCTCATTTGATTTCTTCTTCTTTTCATCCTTCTTAGGTGCCTGAACAAGCTTATTCTGAAGTATTGCTGTAAGACCTGAAGCAAGAGGTATTATTATACCCGGGAATTTCCAACCTGAATTATCAAGAATGTTTAATCCCGCAAACAATCCATTTACACTAATTATCTGAGTAATATTACTGCCAATTGAATTAACAGCAGATGTAAATGCACTTGCATCACAAGCCTTTAAGCTCTCACCAACGGATAATCCCATAATCTTTATGCCATTAGTATTAGCTGTTTCAAGCCAGGCTGGGACACTTCCTATCCAAGAACCAACGTCCTGGAATTTTTCCCATGTACTGGTATTAAAAGCATAGAGAGTATCAATAAGATGATTTAAAGTAAGTGTTCCTGTTGCATTAACCTCAGAGAACTGCTTAATTGTACGTACCATGAGGTTATTCTGACTTACAAAATAAAGAATAGGTGTAGCATAATTATCTACTTCCATGATATTTTTAGCAACTGATGCATACATTTGATAAATATCATGAACGTAGGCTGGTACTGCATAAATTACACGGTACATTCCCCAAATAACCGGCAAAGTTATAAGAAGAGGCAAACATCCGCTCATCATATTAGTACCATACTTGTCATATACAGCCTGAATTTCTTCCTGCTGCATTCTCATCGAATCAGTATCTTTTTTTCCTTCATATTTCTTCTGAACTTCTGCAATTTCAGGTGAAATTAAAGCCTGAAGCTTAGTAGATTTCTGCTGCTTTATCTGAAGCGGCAGCATTATCATTTTTGTGACTATTGTAAACAAAACTATACAAACTGCTAATTTCTGAATTCCAAAAAGCTCCTGGAATTCATATAGGGCATTCATTATAAAACCAAATAACTTAGCTATTGGCGAAAGCCATCCTGTTTCCTGTGTTAAAATAAACGTAAACGGTGTCAAATTTATTCCTCCTGACAAAAATAAAATTATGGCACAGGATCATAGCCTCCTTTACAAAATGGATTGCATCTTAAAATGCGCCATAATGCAAGTAGGCCACCTTTCACTGCGCCATATTTTTCTATTGCTTCGATTGCATACTGAGAACAGGTAGGTGTAAATCTACACGTACTCCTACCCTTTAACCTTGAAATATATTTCCTGTAAAATCTAATAGATGCTATAAAAAAACGTTTCATGTCATTTATATTATTCTGTGTGATTTAAGAAGCTTTATCAAAGCTTCGTTGATTTCAAAGTAATTTTTCCCTTTAGCGCTCATCCTTGCGACAACTACTATGTCGCATGAAACGGATATTTCCGGTTTAATTTTCCTAAAGCTTTCTCGTATTAACCTTGTTAATCTGTGTCTTACAACACTATTACCCACTTTTTTGCTGACAGAAATGCCAAGCCTGACATTTTTGTCCTTTAATTCTTCGCTATTATCTACATTTACATCACTACTAGATGTAAGAACATGTACGACAAGCAGACCGTTCGCTCTATGACGGCCATTCTCATAAACTCTGGAAAACTCTCTCGAATTTTTTAAACTGTATTTCATATTTAACCTTTAAGGTCTGGTCCTTTAGGAAAGACTGGCAGAACAAATATAATTATGTTATGCTAGCCTACCTACGGACAAATAGTAGACTGGTAATTAAACTGTAAGCTTATGTCTACCCTTAGCGCGTCTTGCTGAAAGAACCTTTCTTCCGCCCTTTGTGCTCATTCTGCTTCTGAAACCATGAACCTTAGCTCTCTGTCTCTTCTTTGGCTGATATGTCATCCACATGATAGAATTCCTCCTTTTATCATTTTAAGTAAAGTCACAAAAACATCATTTATTCTACTTCATTTATTGCAAGAAGTCAACCAAAATTTTAAAATTTTTCAAAGTTACCCACAAAACATATTATTATAGAAGAAAATAGTGCCATTATATCCCCAAAATATTATCAACTTATCCACAAAACGTGGATAAGTTGTGTATAACTTTGCTTTATATTCATTTTATAACTCGTTTTAAAAGTCCAATTCTTAATACTTTCAAAAGTTAATTTATTATAAACAGGTTGTTGATTATCTAATTTTTAACAATTAATTTGTTGATAACTATTACCTTTCGTTCAAAAAAGTCATATTTTATAAACACTTGCAAAAAAACTGAAAATGTTATATGATATAATTAACGGAGTTTTGCGCACAAATTACTTTTCCTTCTATGAGAATTAGTTTTTTGTGTATTAATAATGGAGAAAAGTTATGGAATCAAACATCAAAAACATTCAGGATAACTGGAACGAAATAACCGATTTTCTAAAATCAGAATTTGAAATGTCAGAGGTTTCATACCGCACATGGATCAAACCTCTTTCACCTTATTCATTAAAAAATGATATTGTTACTATTGTGGTCAATGATGAAATAATCGGATCTAATAGTTTAGATCATATCATAAAGAAGTATAGTGAAAATTTAAAAACATCCATATGTGCAGTAATGGATCATAAATATGACATAAGCTTTGTCTTAAAAAGTCAGATAAATGAAGAGCTCAAGCAGTCTTCATTTGAAAATGAAAAGGAAGTAAAGAAGGAAAGACCTAAGGGAGATATTTATTCTTCCCTTAATACTACCTATACCTTCGATACCTTTGTTACCGGACCAAACAACAATATGGCTCATGCCGCAGCACTTGCTGTAGCTGAAGCACCTGGTACCTCATACAATCCTTTATTTATATATGGAGGAGTTGGTCTTGGAAAGACTCACCTTATGCATTCAATTGCAAATTTTGTTCTAGATCATAACCCTGATGCTAAGGTAGCATACGTTACTAGTGAAAAATTTACAAACGAGCTTATTGAAGCAATCAGAAATAATGGATCTAAGACTTCAGCTGCAACACCTACTGAATTTAGAGAAAAATACCGCAGCGTGGATGTACTTCTTATAGATGATATTCAGTTCATTATAGGAAAGGAAAGTACCCAGGAAGAATTTTTCCACACCTTCAATACCTTATATGAAAATAAGAAGCAGATCGTCATATCATCAGATAAACCACCAAAGGATATGATCACTCTTGAGGAAAGACTTAAATCAAGATTTGAAAGCGGCCTTACTGTAGATATTCAAAAGCCAGATTATGAGACCAGAATGGCAATCCTTAGAAAGAAGGAAGACATAGACGGTCATAAAATAGACGATGAAGTATTAAAGTACATAGCTAATAATATAAAATCAAATATCAGAGAATTAGAAGGTGCTCTAAATAAATGTACAGCATTATCCAAGCTAAAGAAGACTGAAATTAATCTTTCTCTTGCTGAAGAGGCATTAAAGGATTATATTTCTGCAGATTCTAATAAAAAGGTAATTACTGTACAGTTCATAGTAGATACTGTTGCTGATAAGTTCAAAATCTCACCTAAGGACATAGTATCAACTAACAGAAGCAGAAATATTGCTAATCCTAGACAGATTGCAATGTACCTTTGCAAGAAATTTACCAACCTTTCAGTAACTGATATAGGAAGACAAATGAATAAGGATCATTCAACTGTATTACATGGAATCAATAAAATCGAAAGTGAGCTTAAATCTGATCCACTTTTACAGAATGATATTGATCAGCTTTCAAATATAATTCTTCCTCGTGATAATAAATCACAAAATATCAACTAGAATTTTACTTATATATATAAGAAGAAACTGCAATTATTTTATCCACAGTTTATATACACATCTAATGTCCTAATCAACATACCCGTGGATAAGTTTTTAGGCCGATTTTTTTATAAACAGCAATAAACACATTTTACAGATCGAATCAACACCTCTGTAAACATTTTGTAAATCGCTATTTTTAAGGCATTAAACCACTTATGAACATATAAACGGCCCCTAATGCTACGGCTACTAAAAATTACTATTAAAAAAAATAAAAAAAGAAAAATCAAAGGAGCAATTTCAAAATGAAGATCATTTGTGGACAAAAAGAACTTTTAAAGGGAATCCAAATTGCATCTAAAGCAGTAGCACCAAAATCATCTGATCCAAACATGGAATGTATAGTAATAGATACAAAGAATAATGACATAAGATTAGTTGCTAATAATATGGAGCTTGGAATTGAAACTATCATTAGCGGTGAAATCATTGAAAATAATTCAGTAGATAGAATTGAATTAACTGCCAATTTATTCCAGAATATAATTAAGAGTTTACCAGATACTAATATAACAATAGAGTATAATTCTGGATCAAAGGCAACTATTTCAGACAGCAGTGACAGAAAATTTGAAATTAATGTTACTTCTGCAGATGAATTTCCTTTTCCTACAAAGTTAAATAAGTCAAATCCTATTGAAATTTCACAGCTTGCATTAAAGACAGCCATTGGTCAGACCTCTTTTGCAGCATCTAAGAATGGAAATGGAGATATGATGACAGGTGAATCCTTCAAGATCGTTGCTCCTTCAACTCTTAGATTATCTGCTTTAAATGGACATAGAATTGCAATCAGAAATGTAACTCTTGATAAAGAATATGAGAATAGTTCGATAATAATACCTGCAAAATCAATGGATGATATTGCATCAATATTGTCTAATGATGACGATAAGAAGGTATCTGTATATATCGGTGCTAATTCTGCAATGTTCGAATTCGATGATACTACTATAATTTCAAGACTTATAGAAGGTAAGTATTTCAATGTTGAACAGATGCTCTCAGATGATTATGAAACTCACATCATAGTAGACAAGCAGAGCATAGCTAGCTGCATTCAGAGAACTAAGCTTGTAGTTTCTGATTCTGAAAAACGTCCTGTTATTTTAAATGTTACTGATGGTAACGTTCTAATTACCATGAATGGTAGCAAGGGTAAGTTCGAGGAAAATCTTGAAATTGAAAAAAATGGTAAGGATATTGAGATAGGTTTTAATCCAGATTATCTTATTTCAACCTTTAATGCAATTACAGACGAAAAGGTAGACATGTATTTTATAAATTCTAAGGCTCCATGCTTCATGAAGGATGCCAATGAAGTGTATATTTACCTTATTTTGCCAATTAATATCAATGTTAACTAAAAAAGGACGAAAATATGGACAGCTATAAAATTCATGATGACTTCATAAAGCTTGGACAGGCACTTAAGGTAGCAGGCTATGTAGACGATGGTGTAGAAGCGAAGCTCGTTATACAAAATGGTGAAGTAACTGTAAATGGTGAAGTCGATACACGCAGAGGAAGAAAATTAGTTCCTGGCGATGTAGTTGAATATGATGGAAAAACACTAAAGATAGAATAGTATGATTATAAAAAGCATAGAATTGAGTGATTTTAGAAATTTTGAAACTTTGAAAGCTGAATTTTCAAATGGAGTAAATATTTTTTCAGGGCAGAATGCTAATGGAAAGACTAATATTCTTGAGTCAATATATTTAGGTTCTACCACAAAATCACAAAAAGGAAGCAGGGATAAGGACATAATCCGTTTCGGAAGGGATGAAGCTCATATCAGATTGTATGCCGAAAAAGCAGATATAGTGCATAAAATAGATATGCATCTAAGATCTGGTAAAGCTAAGCAGCTTTACGTGGATGGCATGCAGATCAGAAAATCTACAGATTATCTTGGCATGATACATGTAGTATCATTTTCTCCGGAGGACCTCCTTATGGTAAAGGAGGGACCTGCTTTAAGAAGGCGATTCTTAGATTTAGAGCTTTGTCAGCTTGATGCAATTTATATGCATAATTATGCATCTTATAATAAAGTTCTAGAACAAAGGAATAATCTTCTAAAAGAATTAAAGGCTTCCTTTGGATATCAGAATCCAAGAACAAAGGATACTTTGTCCGTATGGGACGAACAGTTAGTCATGTATGGCAGTCCTATCATAGAGGCAAGAAGGAGCTTTATAGATGAAATATGCTCATATGCCAAAGAAATTCATAGCAAGATATCTAATGGTCTTGAAGAATTAAAAATTGAATATGCTCCAGATGTTACTGAAGAAAATTTTATTAATGTCCTTAAGGAAAATTCGGATAAGGATATAGTTTTAAAATCTACTTCTTCAGGCCCTCATAGGGATGATTTTATATTTTTGATTAATGGTAATGATGCAAGAAAATATGCTTCGCAGGGACAGCAGCGTTCATGCGTTTTGTCATTAAAGCTTGCAGAAATAAAGTATGTAACTGAAAAAACGGGAGAACTGCCTATTCTTTTGCTTGATGATGTTTTATCAGAGCTAGATAGAAGCAGACAGACAAATCTTTTAGACAGCATAAGTGATATGCAGACATTTATAACCTGTACTGGTCTAGAGGAATTTGTAAGCGGAAGATTGAATACTGATAATGTATTCAGGGTAGAGAATAACACTTGTCACAAGGATAATAGAACCGGAGGTAGTGATGTTATATTATGAAGATAACAGCAAGGATAAGGATTTATTGAATCTAGCTGAAAATAGTGCCAATAAAAATGAATCAGTAGATAGTTTTGATGGCTCTGAGGATGATGAGAATAAGACAAGAGTAATTGACATTGATGATTCAGGTCTTGAGGATATGGACTATGGAGAATCAGTTGATCTTGACAAGATAACTCATACTGACAAAGATCAGGAATATGGTGCAGATCAGATTCAGATCCTTGAAGGATTAGAGGCTGTTAGAAAAAGACCAGGTATGTATATTGGAACTACCTCGCTAAGAGGACTGCATCATTTAGTTTATGAAATAGTAGATAATTCCGTAGATGAAGCGTTGGCTGGTTTTTGTACAGAAATAAACGTGATAATTAACCAGGATAATTCTATAACTGTTATAGATAATGGTCGTGGAATTCCGGTAGAAAAGAATAAAAAGAAGGATATTTCTACTGTAGAGGTAGTATTTACAATTCTTCATGCCGGCGGTAAGTTCGGAGGCGGAGGATATAAGGTATCAGGTGGACTTCATGGTGTAGGTGCATCTGTTGTTAATGCGCTTTCAGAATGGCTTGAAGTAACAGTTGAAAGAGAAGGAAAAAAATATACTCAGCGTTTTGAAAAGGGAAAGCCTATTACTAAGCTTGAAGAGGTAGGAGATAGTGATAGAAATGGAACTACAGTAACCTTTAAGCCTGATGCTACAATTTTCGAAGATACAGAATATGATTTTGCGACATTAAAAACAAGGCTTCGTGAAATAGCTTTTCTTACAAAGGCTTTGAAAATTACTCTTGAAGACAAAAGAGAGGGAATGAAGCAGATAAAGACCTTCCACTACGAAGGAGGAATAAAGGAGTATGTTGCTTATTTAAATAAAAATAAGACAATTCTTTATCCTGATATAATTTACTGTGCTGGCAATAAGAATGACATAGAAGTAGAGGTTGCCATGCAGCATAATGATAGCTTTAATGACAGTACTTTCTCGTTTGTAAATAATATTGTTACTCCAGAAGGAGGAACTCATTATACAGGTTTTAAGAATGCAGTTACAAAGACCTTTAATAACTATGCAAGGCAGATGAAATTCATAAAGGAAAATGATAGTCCTCTCATTGGAGAAGATATAAGAGAGGGTATGTCTGCCATTATATCAATCAAGATATCCGAGCCTCAGTTTGAAGGACAGACCAAGCAAAAGCTTGGTAATTCTGAAGCTAGAGCAGCTGTAGAATCAGTAGTTACTGAGCAGCTTACATATTTCCTTGAGCAAAATCCAGCTGTTGCAAAGATAATATGCGACAAGGCCATTCTTGCTCAAAGAGCAAGAGATGCAGCAAGAAAGGCAAGAGATCTTACCAGAAGAAAGACTGCCTTAGAGGATGCTGCTCTTCCAGGAAAGCTTGCTGATTGTTCAGATAAAAATCCAGAGAACTGTGAAATATTTATCGTAGAGGGAGATTCTGCAGGAGGTTCAGCAAAGAGTGCTAGAACTAGAGCTACTCAGGCAATACTTCCGCTTAGAGGTAAAATATTAAACGTAGAAAAAGCAAGAATAGATAAGATTTTTGAAAATAAAGAAATAAAAGAGATGATTACTGCCTTCGGAACTGGCATACATGAAGATTTTGATATTTCAAAGCTTCGTTACAATAAAATAATAATTATGACAGATGCCGATGTAGATGGTGCTCATATAGCTACTCTTATGCTTACCTTCTTGTACAGATTCATGCCAGAGCTTATTAAGCAGGGACATGTATATCTTGCACAGCCGCCTCTTTACAAGGTCGAAAGATCGGGTAAGGTGTGGTATGCCTATAATGACGATGAGCTAAATGAAATAATGCTTCAGATAGGCAGAGATGGAAATAATAAGGTTCAGCGTTATAAGGGACTTGGAGAAATGGACCCGGAACAGCTCTGGGAAACTACTATGGATCCTAAGACAAGAACCCTTCTTAGAGTATCTGCAGATCAGGATAATGAATCAGATGTTGATATGACTTTTAATACTCTAATGGGAGATGCTGTAGAACCTAGAAGAGAATTTATCATAACAAATGCAAAATATGCAAAGAATATAGATATCTGATGATTTTGTTTTATGAAAAGGAAATAATAGATGGATGAACATATTTTTGATAAAATAGATGAGGTCGATCTTAAAAAGACCATGGAAAAATCTTATATTGAATATGCTATGTCCGTTATTGCATCAAGAGCACTTCCTGATGTAAGAGATGGACTTAAGCCTGTTCAAAGAAGAATTCTCTATGCAATGGTAGAGCTTGGTAATTATCCGGATAAGCCTCATAGAAAGTGTGCGCGTATTGTCGGAGATACCATGGGTAAGTATCATCCTCATGGAGACAGCTCTATTTATGGAGCGCTTGTAGTACTTGCGCAGCCATGGAATACCAGATATACCTTAGTTGATGGACATGGAAATTTTGGTTCAGTAGACGGTGATGGTGCAGCTGCAATGCGTTATACAGAAGCACGTCTTTCAAAGATATCTCTTGAGATGATAACTGATATCAATAAGGACACTGTTGATTTTGTACCTAACTTTGATGAAACTGAGAAGGAACCAGTTGTTCTTCCATCAAGAATACCTAATCTCCTTGTAAATGGTACAACAGGAATTGCAGTAGGTATGGCTACAAATATGCCTCCTCATAATCTTGGAGAGGTAATAAATGCCGTAGTAAAGGTAATAGACAATAAAAAAGAAGGCCTTGATACAACCCTAGAAGAAGTAATGGAGTATATAAAGGGACCTGATTTCCCAACAGGTGCTACAATTATGGGAAGGCAGGGAATAATGCAGGCCTATAGCACTGGCAGAGGAAAAATCACTGTCAGGGCCGTATCAGAAATAGAGGCCATGAACAATGGTAAGACAAGAATTATTGTTACAGAATTGCCTTATCTTGTAAACAAGGCAAATCTTATAAAGAATATAGCAGACCTCGTTCATCAGAAGAAGATAGATGGAATAACCGGACTTCGTGATGAATCAGACAGAGAGGGAATGAGAATTGTAATAGAGCTGAGAAGAGATGTAAATGCAGGAATTATCTTAAATCAGCTTTATAAGCATACTCAGCTTCAGGACACCTTTGGTGTAATAAATCTTGCTCTTGTTAATAATGAGCCAAAGATACTTACACTTATGCAGCTTTTAAAGCTTTATTTAAAGCATCAGGAGGATGTAGTAAGAAGACGCACTCAGTATGATCTTAATAAGGCAGCTGAAAGAGCTCATATACTTGAAGGTTATCTTGTTGCAATAGATAATATTGATGAGACAATTAATATTATCAGAAGTTCAAAAACTACTGCTGAAGCTAAGGAAAGACTCATGGGAAGATTTTCTCTTGACGATCCTCAGGCTCAGGCAATCCTTGACATGAGATTTAAGGCCCTTACTAATCTTGAAAGAGATAAGATAAAGGATGAGTATGATAATCTCCTGAAGCAGATGGCAATTTACAAGGAAATACTTGCAGATGAAAATAAGCTTTTAGATGTTATTAAGACTGAAATTCTTGCAATCAAGGAAAAATTCGGTGACGAGAGACGTACAAAGATAGAATACGATTATACAGATATAAAAAATGAAGATCTTATTCCAGACGAAAATACCGTTATTGCACTTACAAAGCTAGGCTATATTAAGAGAATGTCTACTGACAACTTTAAGAGCCAGCATAGAGGCGGCAAGGGAATAAAGGGAATGAATACGATAATGGATGATTATATTGAGGATCTCATTATGACCACAACCCACCATTATCTCATGTTCTTCACAAATAAGGGAAGGACATATAGAATAAAGGCGTATGAAATTCCTGATTTCTCAAGAACTTCAAGAGGAGTAGCAATAGTAAATATTTTAAATATTGCCAGTGATGAGAAGATAACTGCAATGATAGCCTATAAGGAGGATGTAGATAAGAGATACCTTATTATGGCTACAAAGAGCGGTCTGGTAAAGAAGACAAAGCTATCAGAATATTTCAATATCAAGAAGAAGGGATTAATAGCAATCAGTCTTCGCGATAATGATGAGCTGATAGAGGTAAAGGCTACTAACGGAGAAAGAGATGTTCTTATTGTTACAAAGAACGGAATGTGCATACGCTTTAATGAAAAGGATGTTCGTTCAACCGGAAGAAGTGCAATGGGCGTAAAGGGCATTACACTTACGGATGATGATGAAGTAGTGGCAATGCAGCTTGACGTGCAGGGAAATAATATGCTCTTTATTTCTGAAAACGGACTTGGAAAGCGTACACCTATAGAGGCATTTAAACCTCAGTTCAGAGGCGGTAAGGGACTTAAGTGTTATAAGATTACAGAAAAATCAGGTGTTCTTGTAGGTGCTAAGGCAGTAAGTGATGATAATGAAATAATGATAATCAATACTGAAGGAACAATTATGAGAACTCCAGTTGATGGAATAAATATAAGCGGCAGAATTACAACTGGCGTAAAGCTTATGAATCTTGATACAGAAAATACAAAGATAGCAAGCTTTACAAAGGTGAGAGAAAAAATGAGTGATGATAAGACGATTGAAGATCTCTCAAATGAGCTGAAGGAAGAGGATGGACCAGTTACTGAAGGAGAAGACGCTGATTTAAATGATCCTGAATATGCTGAAGCAGAAAGAAATGGCGTAAAGGAAGAAGAAAGCTCTGAAGAAATGAATGTATCTGATGAAGAAGACATGAGCGATACAGGAATTGAAAAGCTTATTGAAAGAGCATTAAAGGATAAGCAGGAGCAGATGGAAGATAAATCAGAGGAAGAATTTGATGAAGATTCAGAGGATGGTACAGAAAATCCTGAAGATAATTAAAGTAAACTACCACATATCTAAAGGAATGTGGTTTTACGGCTTAAAAATAATAAATTAAATAAGTAATAGTCCTTTCTATAATTGTAGAATATTCTACAGGAAAGGACTATACTTTTATAAAAGGAGAAAAAATGAAATTAATATCCTGGAACGTAAATGGAATAAGGGCCTGTATAACAAAGGGCTTTTATGAATCAATAGAAAAAATGGATGCAGATGTAATATGTCTTCAGGAGACAAAAATATCAGAGGGACAATTTGAATTAGATGCAAAATATGACTATAAGACATATTTTAATTATGCAGAAAAAAAGGGATATTCAGGAACAGCAATATTTACAAAGAAGGAGCCTATATCAGTAACTTACGATTTAGGACTAGATGAATTTGATCATGAGGGAAGAGTAATATGTGCAGAATATGAGAAATTTTATTTAGTATGCGTATATACACCAAACTCAAAGGAAGATCTATCTAGACTTGAATATAGGGGAAGATGGGATGATGCATATAGATGTTATTTAAAGTCATTAGAAAAGAAAAAGCCTGTAATAACATGCGGAGACTTAAACTGTGCTCATAAGGAAATAGATCTTAAGAATCCAAAGACCAATAGAAAGCATGCAGGCTTTACCGATGAGGAAAGAAATAAATTTACAGAGCTTTTAGATGCAGGCTTTATAGATACCTTTAGATATTTCTACCCGGAATTAGAAGGTGCATATTCATGGTGGTCTTATAGATTTAAAGCAAGAGAAAAGAATGCAGGCTGGCGCATAGACTATTTTCTTACCTCAGAAATACTAAAGGATAAGCTAAAAGGGGCAAAGATACATTCAGATATATTTGGTTCTGATCACTGTCCGGTAGAGCTTGAAATAGATGATAATAAAAAAAAATAATAAAAATGATATTCAAATATATGGTGTGTGGAATTAAAATTCATACACCATATATTGTGTTTTATGAGAAAAATAAGGCGTTTAGAGCGAAAAATAAGAAAAAAAGTAGTTGACATAAATAAAATGTTTTGTTATAATACTTAAGCACGTCGAACAATGACGACAGAATAAGACATACTGATATTTCTAAAGGTTTAGCTTCAAAAGATTCTAGATTTTTTCGAATGTAGTTTTTCTAAGTTCTATCTCACCAAAGTGCAATATATTATTAAATATACAATTAAATATCATATATTTAATTCAGAAACTGGAGAAATACTCAAGAGGCTGAAGAGGCGCCCCTGCTAAGGGTGTAGGTCGCTAACGCGGCGCGCGGGTTCAAATCCCGCTTTCTCCGTTCTCATTTTTGTCAATTTTCACTCCTAAAATTTGTAAAAATAAGCGGTTTGAAAAAAAATCAAAAAACTTTGAAAAAAGTACTTGACAAATAAAATGAGGTGTGATAAAATCTCACACGTTGTCGCTTCACGAAGCAGCAAAATCAAGGCTTACATGATACAAGGGTAAGCAAACACAAAAACGAGGTCAGCAAAAAAAATAAAAAAGTGCTTGACAAACTAAAGTTGATGTGTTAAAATGATTAGGCTGTCGCGAAAAAAGACAGCAAATAAAAAAATCGAACATTGATAACTTAATAATGAAACAACCTTGAAAATTCCAAATAAATTTCGTTCAGCAATGAACAAATCGAATGGAAACATTCAGAATCTGAATTAATTCAGAAAACGGATAAACACAAACGCGTAAGCTTTTTAAAAAGCAAACAAAGTTAACGTTTATTTTGAGAAAACAAAGAATCAAACTTTTAACATGAGAGTTCGATCCTGGCTCAGGATGAACGCTGGCGGCGTGCCTAA
>JAEEGI010001907.1_pt1 | contig 51672 bp, 28 predicted proteins | sample 8958751 | NCBI WGS metagenome assembly JAEEGI01 (sample SAMN16246545, study PRJNA631951) | gut metagenome | biome: gut microbiome; feature: rumen; material: KS-attached | host: Bos | place: Iran: Karaj | collected 2018-10
TATTCTTATCTTTCAGACTGTTCTTATCTTTCAGACTGTTCTTATCTTTCAGACTGTTCTTATCTTTCAGACTGTTCTTATCTTTCAGACTGTTCTTATCTTTCAGACTGTTCTTACCTTTCAGAATATTCTGTTTTTGAACTAACATTATCTTTTTGCTTCTTAAACTAAAGTTTTAGCAATTTCCATCAGGCTTTCATGTTCATTTACTAAAGGATCATCTAGTACCCTCTCAAGAAGAGCATTCAGGATTTCTCCTACCTTCTTTCCCTGAACTCCCAGTGACATTATGTCCTTTCCATTTACCTTCAGTTCCTTTATGCTAAGAGCATCCTCAGCTTCCTCTATCTGACCATATACATGCATTATTTCAAAAAGATGCTGATATTTGCCCGGCATGAATACCGGATTTTGTGCTGCAAGATCTGCCTTTTGCACTTCAAAAACAAGCTTTATTATGTCTCTTCCGACCTTTGCGACCATTTTTCTTACCTGTTTCTTTGGCACGCTCCCCCTGCTTCCCGGTCTCCTGTCGTGATATTTTACCAATCTTGATACTACATCTATAGTATGATTATCCGACTTCAGCCTTTTTAGGATTCTTATCGCCATTTTTTCACCTTCTGCAGGATGTCCATAAAAATGATCTATTCCATTTTCATCAGTGGTCTTTGTCACCGGCTTTGCTACATCATGAAGCAGAACTGCCATTTTTAATAACAATGCTTCTTCTTCATTTAAACCATCTTCTTTTACTAATACATTTGCTGCCCTCAAGGCCTCTACCGTGTGAAGTCCGACATTATAGATATGATGAGGGTTATTTTGCTCTGTTTCCATCATGCGGTCAAATTCCGGCAAAAATATGCTTGTCATTTTAGTTTCATAAGCGGTCAGTATTTTTTCCGGATGCTCTGAGGCTAAGAGCTTCGTGAGCTCTGAATATATTCTTTCTGCTGATACATTCTCCAGCTCTTTTGAGTGATGCTCCATTTCCTTTAGAGTTTCTTCTTCTACGTTAAAGCCAAGCTGCGCTGAGAACCTTACTGCTCTCATTATTCTAAGCGCATCCTCACTGAAGCGCTCATCCGGATTTCCTACGGCTCTTATGATTCCTTTTTCGAGGTCTTCCTTGCCTGAGAATATATCGATTATACCGTCATCATCATTATAAGCCATGGCGTTTATCGTAAAATCTCTGCGTTTTAAGTCCTCTTTTAGATTGGTCGTAAAATTCACTGAATCTGGATGTCTATGGTCTTCATAAGTGCCATCTACCCTATATGTCGTCACCTCATAGCCGTCATAGCCTCCGCTTTCGTTTTTAAATAGTACTGTTACTGTTCCATGCTTTATTCCAGTATCCACCGTGTGCGAAAACAGTGCTTTTATCTGAAGTGGAAGGGCATTTGTGGTTACATCCCAATCATGGGGAATTCTTCCCATAAGGCTGTCTCTTACACACCCTCCGACTGCATAGCCCTGATAGCCCGCTGCATTTAAAGTCTTTATTATTTGCTTTACATTCTCCGGCATTTGTATTGTCCATCTGCCATCCATAATTTATTGCTCCTTACTATAATATACTACTCTTACTGAGGCTTTTTAAAGTCTACGTTATAGACAAGCCTTAGGAATTCTCCTACCGGAAGAGGTCTGCTAAACAAAAATCCCTGCGCATGATGGCATCCCACACTTTCTAAGAAATCAGCCTGAGTTTCTGTTTCTACGCCTTCGCAGATTAATTCCATTCCAAGCTTTTCTGCCATTTCTGCTATACTTGAAATTACTATCTTCTCTCTTTCCGTTGTTGACTGATTATGGAAGAAATCCTTATCTATCTTCAGTACGTCAAACTTAAAATCTGAGAGCATGTTCAGGGCTGATAAGCCTGAACCGAAGTCATCTACTGATATGCTAAAGCCATATTCCTTTATCTTTGATAATACGCTCCTAAAGTGTTCATCTACCTGTCTTAGGGCGGTTTCAGTTATCTCTATTTCAAAGCTCTCTGGCTTTACCCTATATTTCTTTACTGTTTCTAATAAAAATTCTGGAAGCTGATCATTATTGAAGTGGATTCTTGAGAAATTAACGGATATCGGATATACTTCCTTTTTATCATCCATCAGATTTCTTACAAGGGCACAGGCCTCTTCAAATACATAATAATCCAGCTTCTTTATGAAGCCGTTTTTCTCAAATACAGGAATATAAGCGCTCGGATTTACTATTCCCTTTCCCTTTCTGTCCCAGCGTGAGAGCGCTTCACAGCCATATACTCTTCCTGTTGTAAGGTTGTATTTTGGCTGATAGTATACCTTGAATTCTCTTGCTACAAGAGCTTCCTCCATTACGTCTTCAATTTCCTTCTCCTCTGCTATTTCATTATGCATTTCATCCTGATATAGTGAGTAGAGGATATGCTTTCTCTGTGCATTCTTTCTTGCTATGTTCGCCTTATCTACTGCCATGATGGCACTGTCACCGTTCTGCATTACGTAGGTTCCGATTACTATCGTAAGCTTATAAACCGCTCCGGTGTCATCTTCTATCTTCTTTCCGGATTCACTTATTCTATCCGCAATTTCATTAATGTTCTGTTCGTCCTGATATTCTACGCAGGCTAGGAACTTATCTCCTGTAACTCTGCTGACGATGGCACCTTCACCGCATTCTCTATTTATCATTCTGCCCATTTCTATGAGAATGAAGTCACCGGCTGAATAGCCATAGGTCTCGTTTATGAGCTTGAACTGATTTACATCGATGTACATGATTGCATATTTCTTTTCACGGTTTTCAATATGCACCCTGTTGGTTTCATTGAGGAAGGCGTTGAAGTTATAGGTGTTGGTAAGCTGATCTCTTTGTGAGGTAAGTATGCTCTTTCTAAGAGTACGGTCTCTTATTATGCTCTCACCTACGATCTTGGTTACCATGGCAAGTGTGTCTATTACCATCTTACTCCAGCCCTTTCCCTTTTCATAGGAAAGTGCTGATAAATATCCTACAAATTCATCCTTGTCATATATTCCGAACTGAATTATTCTCCTTAACTTAGGGGTATTTTCATTTGCAAAGTATTCTGGTACATAAACATCCCCATCATTTTCTGATACGAATCTATGATTTAGATTCTTTAAGAAAAGCATTCCCTTTTTATGCTTTTCATAGGACATATGACTGATTTTTTCTTCTAAAAGCAATTCGTTCCTTTGTGCCCACTCATGAGTCGCATCTATCCACTTTTTATCGTCTGAGACCTCAAAAATTATGAGATGATTTATTTCAAGAAGTGTTCCTACTACCGATAAAAGAGTGTCTATTGCATAGCCTGAATAGTTCGAATCAAAGAGGATATCTATGGTATCACTTATTATTTCTGCATTTACTATGGAATTTCTTTCCTCTAGATTATTTACCGGCTTATATTCTGAGTATTTACGTGCCGCTGAAGAGAACTTGTCCATGCTCTCTGAATACTTGGTAAACTGGGCCTTTCCATGGTCTTTTGCTACATAAAGGGCGATTGCCGATTTTTCAAACAGCTTATCATAGAAGTTGGCATCCTCTGGATATACTGCCATTCCAAGGCTTGCTGAAACATTATAATAATTCAGCTTGAAGCCAAAGCCCTTATGGAATATATCCATTACATCTTCTGCCTTCTTTTCTGCATCAGCAACGGTCTTCATGTTGGTTACAAAGATTCCAAAGGAGTCCTTTCCCAGTCTTGCAATATAATCGCCAGGTGTAAATATGGAACGCAGCTGATTTGCTATGTGTATCATCATGGCATCTGTGTAGATTTTTCCGAATTTGTCCCTTATTTCATTAAACTCATCTATGTCAAGATAGAACATGGCATGTATTGCTGCTCCGGTCTCACTTTTAATTTTTTCCTCGATCCTTTTCTTGAAGGATTCTGCATTTAAAAGACCTGTCCTGGTATCTCTCTCCAGCTTTCCACCTTCTTCTATTTCTTTTATTTTCTCCTCGGTTACATCTATGCTCTTTCCTATTACTGAGAGGACATTTCCATTATCATCGAATACCTTTCTTCCACATAGCTTGATCCAGGTTATGTCTTTTTTCTTATTCTTGCTCTTTAATATGACCTCAGATTTCTTTTCTTTTCCAAAAAAGCTCTTTATGAATACTATGAGCTTTTCTCTGTCCTCTGGTTCAAGAAGCTCATTTTTAGTGATATATTCAAGCGGATTATCTATTTCTTTTTCATCTGAATCTATTAGTCCGCCCTCATAGCCTACTCTTAAGAGCTTGTCCTCTACGGTGTCGTATTCCCAGGTAACATATTCATCTGTCTCAAGAGCTGCCTCAAGCCTATTCTCCGCAAGCTCTCTATCCCTCTCAACCTGCTTTTTAATGCTATTTATGTAGGTAAGAAGGCTTATTATTCCGGCCATGCCAAATATGAATATGGTTATTACATTATAGACAAACTTTAAATTTTCCTTCTGTATGTCGGCTATAGTGAGCTGCCCGTTCTGACTTATCTCATTCAGGTCTGTTTTCATGAGAATATAACATATTATCATAAGTACGACCATTATGATTCCTATTATCGTAAGTAATACTTCCGCATTTAGTAAATGACTTTTCCTTTTCCTATTTATCCTATCCTTCATAGTACGCTCCAATACAGTTTTTTTCGACCTATCTAATTATATTATTCTAACCTTTAAATCCCCATTTTTGTTTACGGGCACACTTTCCCTATGTTATATTTTAACATAAACGCCACCAAAAGTATACTAAAAATTGTAAACCTTTAAAAAATTGTAAAAAGCCCTTGACTTTATTTTTCATAAGTGTTATAGTACATATAGAACAAATACAACAGCTACAATAGTAAGGAGGGAAATATGAACGTAGATAAATTTTCACAGAAATCTCAACAGGCCATAAGCGCCACCGAAAAGTGCGCTTACGATTTCCACCATCAGGCAATAGATCAAGAACATCTCCTTTATGTACTCGTTAATGATGACGATGGTCTTATCCCTAAGCTTTTAACCAAGATGGGAATCAGTCCTGAGGTATTTCTTGCTCAGGTTTCTGGTCTTCTCAATAAAAAACCAAAGGTCGAGGGCGGTCAGCCTTATATTTCAAATGAACTTAATCAGGTGCTTGTAAATGTAGGCAGCATTGCTAATAGCATGGGCGATGCTTATGTTACTGTAGAGCACCTCTTCCTTGGCATTCTCCGCTACCCAAACCGTGAGGTAAAAGAGCTCATGAAGAGCTGTAGAATCGACGAAAAACGTTTCTTAGAGGCGGTTTCAGAGATAAGAGGCGGTCAGAAAGTCACAACCGACAATGCAGAAGATACCTACGATGCTCTTTCTAAGTATTCTACAGATCTTGTTGAAAGGGCTAAATCCGGAAAGATGGATCCTGTCATCGGCAGAGATACTGAAATCAGAAATGTAATAAGAATTCTTTCCCGTAAGACCAAAAACAACCCTGTTCTCATAGGAGAGCCTGGTGTTGGTAAAACTGCCGCTGTTGAAGGTCTTGCTCAGCGTATTGTAAAGGGCGATGTACCTGAGGCTCTAAAGAATAAGAAGATCTTTTCTCTAGACCTTGGTGCCATGGTCGCTGGTGCTAAGTACCGCGGCGAATTCGAAGAAAGACTTAAGGCTGTTTTAAATGATGTTAAAAAGAGCAATGGTCAGATCATTCTTTTCATCGATGAGCTTCATACCATTGTCGGTGCCGGAAATAGCGAGGGCTCCATGGATGCCGGAAATATGCTCAAGCCTATGCTTGCTAGAGGTGAGCTTCACTGCATCGGCGCTACCACCCTCAATGAATATAGACAGTACATCGAAAAGGACAAGGCTCTTGAGAGACGTTTCCAGCCAGTAATGATTTCCGAACCTACTGTAGAGGATACCATTTCAATCCTCAGAGGCTTAAAGGAGAGATACGAGAATTACCACGGAGTTAAGATTTCAGATTCTGCTCTTGTGGCTGCTGCTACTCTCTCTAACAGATATATTTCAGACCGATTCCTTCCAGACAAGGCCATCGATCTTGTTGATGAGGCCTGTGCCCTTGTTAAGACAGAGCTTGATTCAATGCCTACAGAGCTTGATGATGTCAGACGTAAGGTAATGCAGCTTGAAATCGAAGAGGCTGCTCTTAAAAAGGAAACCGACACTCTTTCACTTCAGCGTCTCGACGCTCTGCAAAAAGAGCTTGCAGATGCCAAGGAAAAGCTGAATACCGGTACTGCTAAATGGCAGGAGGAAAAGCAGTCTCTTGAAGAGCTTCATGGCATTAGAGCTGAAATTGAAGATGTAAAGAATCAGATTGCAGAGGCTGAGCGAGGCTACGACCTTAACAAGGCTGCTGAGCTTAAATACGGCAGACTTCCAGAGCTCATTAAGACTCTTGAATCTAAGGAAAAGGCAATAGAAAAGGATACTGTTTCTGTTCATGAGAATGTTACTGATGAGGAAATTGCAAGGATTGTATCGCGCTGGAGCGGCGTTCCTGTTTCTAAGCTTACTGAAAGCGAGCGCAGCAAGACTCTTCACCTCGGTGATGAGCTGCATAAGAGAGTAATCGGTCAGGATGATGCTGTTTTGAAAGTTGCGGAGTCAATCATCCGTTCTAAGGCTGGAATCAAAGATCCTAAGCGTCCTATCGGTTCCTTTATGTTCCTTGGACCTACTGGTGTTGGTAAAACCGAGCTTGCAAAAGCTCTTGCAGAGGCCCTTTTTGATAATGAAAATGCAATAATCAGAATTGATATGAGCGAATACATGGAAAAGTACTCTGTTTCAAGACTTATAGGTGCTGCTCCTGGTTACGTTGGCTACGAGGAGGGAGGCCAGCTTACTGAAGCAGTTCGCCGCAGACCTTACAGCGTCATTCTCTTTGACGAGGTTGAAAAGGCTCATCCTGATGTCTTCAATCTCCTGCTTCAGGTGCTTGACGATGGCCGTCTCACCGATTCTCAGGGCAGAACTGTAGATTTTAAGAATACTATCCTCATCATGACCTCTAATATCGGTTCCCAGAGACTCCTTTCTGGAATTGATGAAAACGGTAATATCTCTCCTGACTGCGAGGCCGGAGTTACAAGCGAGCTCCGTGCTAATTTCAGACCTGAGTTCCTTAACCGTCTTGATGAAATCATAATGTTCAAGCCTCTTACTAAAGATAATATCAATGGCATCATGGAGCTTCTTATTGCTTCACTCAACAAGCTTCTTGATGACAGACAGCTTACTGTAAAGATAACTGATGAGGCTAGAAATTCCATTATCGATGCCGCTTATGACCCTATGTACGGTGCAAGACCTCTTAAGAGATATCTCCAAAAGAGCGTTGAAACTCTTGCTGCTAGGCTGATTCTTTCAGATGAACTTAGTGAGGGCGACACCATCTTGATAAGATTGAACTCCTCAGGCGCTCTTGAGGCTGTAAAGGAAAGCTGAGATGCGAACAAGCGCAGGCATTAGCCAAATCAAAAAACAGATATGCACAATGCATATCTGTTTTTTTGTTTTTAGACCTGCTTTAGCTTCTTTATGGTATCCTTTGCTATTACCAGCTTGTAATGCTCCTTAAAGTACTCAAGGGTAGATGGTATCATATAAAGCATGGTAGCATATTCATTTGCTATCGAACATACCATTCCAAAATCTTCTGCAAGCATCTTCTTGGTCATTAAAAGAAGTATATATTCGCCGTTTTTTTCGTTTTTATAGAGAATGCTTTCCATTGGAAGCTTTTCATCTACAAGCTTTGAGAAGGTTATAACTTCATCTACATTTTTGAAAATAAATGCCTGTGCAAAGGTCGGTCCGCCGTTTCTTGTCTTCTTTACAGTCTGCTTATTTGCAGATTTCTCTGAGCTTTCTGCCTTTTTTTCTTCCTTCGCTATTTCAGAACTTTCTGCCTTTTTTTCTTCTTTTGCTATTTCAGAGCTTTCTGCCTTTTTTTCATTTTTCGCTTTTTCAGAACTTTCTACCTTTTTTTCATTTTTTACTTTTTCAAAGCTCTCTGGTATAACCATGAAATTTCCTGGTACCTTGGTTCTGCTGATAGCACGAAGCTTATTAAGGCCTGCTGGCATTGCCTGGCCCTTTTCCCCCGGCTTTCCATCCGGCTTATTTCCCGATGAAGCTCCGCCTGGCATTCCCGGCATTCCTGGCATTCCTGGCATTCCCGGCATTCCTGAGATTCCAGGTGCTCCGCCTGACATTATATTCTTTATCTGATTTAAGAAATCTCCTACATTTCCAAAGGCCTGAATATTTATTGTAGATCCATCAGGACCTATTCCTGTAATATTTGTACCAGTTGAGCCTGATGAAAGATTCTTTGGTATAGGAGGAAGCGGATTCTTTTCATCCATATCCTCTTCGTCAATCATATCGTCATCTTCATCATCTTCTTCAAAATCATCAGATTCCTCTGAAAAACTTGAGTATCTTGTATCTAACTCTTCCGGATCTATTACCTTTGAAAAAACTACTACAAGACAATTATTTGGCATTGGAATGGCCTCTACCATTAAAGGCGTTCCCTCAAAATCATAACCATATTCATCAGATGCTTTATCTACTATTTCTGAAAAAAGCGTATTTGCCTTTTCCTTGCCATAGGTGAGCTCTGAAAGAATGATATTTCTTTCTGCTAAATCCTTTGGTGAAAGTACACATCTGAAGGAATTATCATCTATTCTTTGTATTGTCATTTATCCTCCACTATCTCTTTATCCCTTATTTTTCCCTTATTTTTTCTTATTTTTTCCTTTTTCAGCCACTTTTTACGGCTGCTTCTTTTTCAATTTTGAAACATAGTATATGATAATATTTCTTGATTGTCAAGTTTTGCATCACTGCTTTTCAATCCCCTTACTTTTTACAGGGTTCTTTTCTTTTTGTCAAATCCTTTTACTTTTTACAGGGTTCTTTTCTTTTTGTCAAATTCTTTTACTTTTTTTCCCAGAACAACGAGCTTTATACCTTATTGTCATTTATATATAATTTTTTATTCTTTTTCCGAGTGCCCCCTCTTCTAATTTAACAATTTTGTTCAAAAAATGGCTTTTTATTCGTCACTTTGACTAATTGTCTTTTATTATTTTAACGTTAGAATTATAGTCAGAACAAGCGCTTGTTACTATAATTTTCAGGAGGTATTAGTTTTAGAATAATAATATACCACAAAGCCGGTAGAAGTAAAAGCTATTGATATTTCTTGATAAAGACCATATGTATTAGTTAATATGTTAATTAAACGTATTTTCGGAAAAAACACAGATTGTTTCAGTCTGCATTGATGATAGGCAGTTTAACTTTTTTTAGTACTTCTTTTTAGGAAAGCACATTTAACTCTATTGTAATTACGCATCACAAAGGTTTTATATGCTATCACTCCTTATCAGAGAGGCCTAAAGCAGATATGCAGCTAAACCATACTAATTATTACAGAAAGGGAGCATTCACGTTTACATACACAAACTCCTGGTCTTTTTCCTGTATATTAATAACAGCTTTTATAATTCTGCCACTATTCACAAAACATGAATTAATTTACTACCACGATGATTAATTCAACTTATTTAAAATTTTGCACAATTAAATATAATGTAAATAATAGAGACCTGCTTACAGCATAATAGCATATACAGGTCTCTTTTTCTTATTGCTCGTGTGAAATGTTTCTAAAGCGTGTATAATCCGGCTGCCATACAAGCTTTACTACACCTGTAGGACCGCTTCTTTGCTTACTTATGATTACCTCTGCAATACCCTTTTCCTTGGATTCCTTATTGTAATAATCATCTCTATAGATGAATAATACAACGTCGGCATCCTGCTCGATTGCTCCTGATTCACGAAGATCTGAAAGCATAGGTCTTTTATCAGTTCTGCTTTCTACTCCACGGCTAAGCTGTGAAAGGGCTAGTATAGGTACGTCAAGCTCTCTTGCAAGCACCTTTAATCCTCTTGATATACCTGCAATTTCATTCTGTCTTGATTCTGCATTCTTTTCACCTGTCATAAGCTGAAGGTAATCGATTATTATGAGTCCTAAATTCTTTTCAAGCTTGAGCTTTCTGCACTTTGAACGAAGATCCATAAGCGTCACGCCTGAGGTATCATCTAGTACAAGGCCTGATTCTGCTATTTTTCTTGCGCCCTCCATGAGCTCTCCCCATGCATCCGGCTCGATTGCTCCGGTATTTATTTCTCCCGCCGAAACCTTTGATACGGAGGACATTATACGCTTTACAAGCTGAATCTTTGGCATTTCGAGACTGAATACTGCAGTTGTAATTCCTCTGTTTATGGCACAATAGGAGGCTATATTCAGCGCAAGGGCTGATTTTCCCATGGCTGGACGCGCTGCAAGGAGAATGAGTTCTCCGCCATGCATTCCCGAAGTCATTTCATCAAGATCGATGAAGCCTGTAGGAACTCCGGTAAGTCCGCCGCTATTTTTTGATGCCTCTTTGATGGATTTAAGAGTTTTTAATACTATCTGATTAATATCCTCCATTTCTCCACCAGAGTGCTTACTTACTACATCAAATACCTTTTTTTCTGCAAAGCTTAATATTTCTTCAAGGCTTCCATCATTTGTATAGCACTTTTTCGAGACTTCATCATTTGTATTGATGAGCTCTCTTAATATTGATTTTTCCTTTACAAGATTTGAATAGTAGGTGACATTTGAGGTAACGGTGCCTCTGCTTATCATATTTCCTACATAATCAAGTGAGCCGTAATCTGTAGGCCCATACATTCTTGCTAATTCTTCTGTTACAGTAAGCGGATCTATAGGACTTTTTTCATTAAAGAGCTTTCGTATTGCCTTAAAGTAATTTTTATACCTAAGATCGTAGAAATCATCCTCTGTAAGTATGTCCATTACCTTAATTACTGCATCTGAGTCTATTATCATGGATGCTATTACGCTGCTCTCTGCCTCTTCACTATGAGGCTTTACCAATATCGCGCTTCTATTATCTTCTTCAGCCATAACCTTCGCTCCTGGCATTTTTTGCCTTTTTACTTATAAGCAATCGCCTCTGGCATTTTCTACCTTTTACTTATACGCAATCGCCTCTGGCATTTTCTACCTTTTACTTATCTGCAATTACTTCTTTGATTTCTACCTTTATGGTTCCTGTTACCTTTTGATGAAGCTTTATAGGAATATCGAATATTCCAGGTGTCTTTATTGGCTCTGGAAGAACAAGCTTCTTCTTGTCAATGCTGACATTTATCTGCTTCTTCATCTCTTCTACGATTTCTTTTCCTGATACTGAACCGAAGGTACGACCATTTTTTCCTACCTTGATGCTGAGCACTATTTTCTTTGTCGCTAATTCTTCAGCATATGCCTGTGCTGCCTCATATTCCTCCTGAGCGCGCTTTGCCTCTGCTGCCTTCTGAAGCTTTAAGTCATTTAAATTCTTTGGTGTTGCTTCAAGTCCTAAATTCTTCTTTAAGATGAAGTTATTTGCATAACCATCGCTTACCTTTACTATTTCACCCTTTTTACCTAGTGACTTTACATCTTCTATTAATATTACCTGCATGTCTTTTTCCTTTCTAATCATATATCATTATTGGTTTATTTTTCTTTACTCATCCCATTTTTCTCTTTGCGAGACTTTTATCCTTTTAGGAACTGTTTAAAATACTATTCTGAATATGCTTATTCTTTAGGCATACCGATTCTTTATATTTCCTTATTCTTTACCATTTCCTCTATGATCGCCTTGACCTCGTTCTTTGCTTCTTCTACAGATACCTCTGTAAGCTGAGCTCCGGCTACTGTCATATGTCCGCCGCCGCCAAGCTTTTCCATTATTACCTGTACATTTACGTCATCTATCGATCTTGCACTGATATATATTTTTCCATTATAGTCAGTAAATACAAAGGAGGCTCTTACATCCTTTACATTTAAGAGTTCATTTGCTACCTGCGCTGCTAGTACCGTTGGGCTGTCTACGCCGCTTCCCGGTGCTACTGCAAGCATGTAATTATTAAGGAACATTTCTGCTGAGGTGATTGTCTTTGCCTGCAGCATATGATTCTTTATGTCAGTTCTAAGAAGCTTTCTGATGCGGGTTATGTCTACACCGGACTTTCTTAAATAAGCTGCTGCCTCAAAGGTTCTTACACCTGTCTTTACAAGGAAGTTATTTGTATCAATGAGTATTCCTGCATACATTGCATCTGCCTCTAAGGTCTTTAGCTTTAGATTATTTCCTACATACTGCAGAATTTCTGCTATCATTTCACAGGCTGATGATGCTACCGGCTCTACATAAGAGAGGGTTGCCTTTATCGGCTCATCGGTCTGTCTGTGGTGATCGAGTACCACTATGGTATCTGCCATGTCAATAAGCTCAGGGCATTCTGTTCTAGCTGGAATATTAACATCTACTACAACGAGCATTGTCTTTTCATCCATCAGCTCACGAGCCTTATCGCCCTCTATGAAGATATCCTCTTCATATTCGCCGCTTTCCTTGAAAAGCTTCATCATGGTCGCTACGTCAGAGGTAACATTGCTTATTACGATATTTACCTTTTTATTTAAGGTCTTTGCTATCCTATAAATACCAATGCAAGAACCAAAGGCATCTGCGTCTGGTATCTTATGTCCCATTACAAGCACCTTTTCCTTGCTTTCCATGAATTCACGGAGAGCATGTGCCTTTACTCTTGCTCTTACTCTTGTCTGTCTTTCCACAGAAGCTGACTTTCCGCCGAAATAGCTTACCTTATCGCCTTCCTTTACTACAACCTGGTCTCCACCTCTTCCGAGTGCAAGGTCAAGTGCAGCTCTTGCCATGTCATAGCTCTTGGTATAGCTTCCATCATATACACCTATTCCCATACTTATGGTAACAGGCAGCTTATTTCCTACATTTATTTCTCTTGCATCATCAAGGATCCTGAACTTGTCATTCTTTAGCTTTTCAAGATATTTATTCTCAAATATGAAGATATACTTATCCTTCTCAAGCTTTTTGATGATGGCCTCTGCCTCGCTTACATATCTAGTTACAGTACGCTCTACAAGGCCCGCGAAGATAGGTCTTCTTACTTCATCAACGGATTCCATGGTCTCGTCGTAGTTGTCGATATTGATAAGTCCTGCAAGCATTTTCTTATCTGAATTTTCCTGCTTTAACTTATTAATTTCAGTGATATCGTAAAGATATATTACAACTATTGAATTTGAATCTCCATCTCCATTATCAAAATCCCAGTCGTTTGGAGACTGAAAATCTGCATCAGTTATTCTACGCATATATACGCGATAATCTGAGGCTTCATATTTTATATTTATGGTTACATCCTTTTCATCCTTTGGCAGCTTAGCCGGTGTAATTTCCGGTATGTAACGCTGAATAAGGGTATTAGTGCCGATTTCATCATTTATGACATCTAAAAAAGCACTATTTCCATAAAGGATATTACCGTCCACATCGAGAACTGCATAAGGAAGTATCAGCTCCTTTAACAGCTTTCTCTGCACCTGGCTATAATCTGCTGCGAACTGCACCAGGTTGTGGTTTATTGTCTTGAACCTTGAAACAAACAATATAGTTGCTACTAATAGGTAAAACAAGGTAAATAGCACTGGTATCAGTATTACATCCGGCTGTGCCACATAAATACAGATATCCATTGCTATTAGTATCAGGCCCATATAAAATGGCCAGGATATATACGACTTCAAGGGCTTATTCAAATGCACCTTCTCACTCTCGTTTTTCTTTCCCATACACGCGCCTTCATTCTGAAGCTATGCTCCACTCTTTATTGTTTTAAACTCACATACACACAAACGTATATTCTATTCTAACACAATTTATATGTTTCTGCAAGTTTTCATTCACAGCCTCATTTTTACATTATTTGTATATTGCACATAATTCAATTAAGCCGCATATCAAATCTTCTAAAGATTTATTTTTTTACAGCTTAACTGCAGTTTCACTGAAGTGAACTGAAGTTTCACTGAAGTGAAACTTCACAATTGTCAAATAAACTTATTAGTTATTAGACCAGACACACTTAATATACTATTTAAGATACTTCTTAACATATGCTCCTGTGTAGGACTCCTTAACCTTTGCCACCTGCTCAGGGGTTCCTTTTGCTATTACGCAGCCGCCATTTTTTCCGCCCTCCGGGCCCATGTCGATTATGTAATCAGCACATTTTATTACGTCAAGGTTATGCTCGATTACTACTACGCTGTTTCCACCGTCTACAAGTCTTTGCAGAATATTTATGAGCTTTTCTACGTCTGCAAAGTGAAGTCCTGTTGTTGGTTCATCTAATACATAGATTGTCCTACCTGTCGCCCTTTTTGATAGCTCGGTAGCAAGCTTTACTCTCTGAGCTTCTCCGCCTGAGAGCTGTGTCGATGGTGCTCCTAGCTTCATATAGGACAGGCCTACATCATAAAGTGTCTGTATTTTATTTTTTATGTTCGGTACGTTTGAGAAAAAGCTGAGTGCTTCTTCTACTGTCATGTTCAGTACGTCATATATATTCTTTCCCTTGTATTTTACTTCAAGGGTCTCTCTATTATACCTCTTTCCATCACATACCTCGCATGGTACATATATGTCTGGAAGGAAGTTCATTTCTATCTTTATTATTCCGTCACCCGAGCAGGCCTCGCATCTTCCGCCCTTGGTATTAAAGCTAAAGCGTCCCTTGCTAAAGCCCTTCATCTTTGCATCCGGTGTCTGAGCAAAAAGGTCTCTTATATGGTCGAATACTCCTGTATAAGTTGCCGGATTTGATCTAGGAGTGCGTCCGATAGGTGACTGGTCTATGTCGATTATCTTATCGAGCTGCTCTACTCCCTCTATGTCGTCGTGATCTCCCGGGATTGTTCTTGCCCTGTTCAGTTTTTTAGCAAGTGCCTTATAGAGTATTTCTGTTGTAAGTGAACTCTTTCCCGAACCCGATACTCCTGTTATGCATGTAAGTACTCCAAGCGGTATATCCACATCTATATCCTTTAGGTTATGCTCTCTTGCTCCCTTTATGGTCAGCTTTCCCTTCGGCTTTCTTCTTGATGATGGCACGCCTATGCTGAGCTCGCCTGAGAGATATTTTCCAGTTATGGATTCCTCATTATTTATTACATCCTCTACGCTTCCGCTTGCTACTATTTTTCCGCCATGGTCTCCTGCTCCCGGGCCTACATCTACCAGGAAGTCTGCTGCACGCATGGTATCCTCATCATGCTCTACTACGATGAGGGTATTTCCAAGGTCTCTGAGCTCCTTTAGGGTGTTAAGCAGCTTATCATTGTCTCTTTGGTGAAGTCCGATGGACGGCTCATCTAGAATGTAGGCTACTCCTACAAGTCCCGAGCCTATCTGGGTGGCAAGTCTTATTCTCTGCGCTTCTCCGCCTGATAGTGAAGCTGCCCCTCTTGAAAGGGTAAGGTAATCCAGACCTACATTCACTAAGAACTTAAGTCTTGCGTTTATTTCCTTTAATATTAGCCTTGCCACCTTCTGCTGATATGGGGTAAGGACTACATTTTTCATTTCTTCTAATAATTCTGATATCGACATGTTGCACATTGAAGAGATATTTCTTCCGTCAATGGTAACTGCAAGGGCTTCCGGCTTTAATCTTTCACCGTGGCAGGCGTCACATGGAGTTATCTGCATGAAGCTCTCATATTCTGCCTTTGATATTTCTGAGGCAGTTTCACGGTATCTTCTTCTTACATTTTCTATTATGCCTTCAAAAGGTACGTCGTAAACACCTTCTCCGCGCTGTCCTTTATAATGGACCTTTATTATCTTTCCGCCTGTGCCATACATCAAAAGGTCTGTGATCTTTTTCGGATAGTCCTTATACGGTGTATCGAGGCTGAATTTGTATTCCTTTGACAAGGCGGCAAGGGTACAGCCCGTAAAGCTTGTCGGATCCGGCGCACTCTGCCAGCCGAGCACTGCTATGGCTCCTTCATTTATGGAAAGGGTTTTATCTGGTACTATGAGCTCTGGGTCAAATTCCATCTTAAAGCCTAATCCATGACATACAGGGCAGGCTCCGAACGGATTATTGAAGGAAAAGGTTCTTGGCTCTAACTCATCAAGGCTTATTCCACAGTCAGGACAGGAGAAATTCTCGGAATAGGTAATTCTATTTCCTTCTCCGTAATCTGCTACAACCAGACCATTTCCTACTTTCAGGGCGCTATCTAAAGAATCTGTCAGTCTCTTTTCAATTCCGCTCTTTAATACAAGTCTGTCGATGACCACCTCTATGTTATGCTTGTCATTTTTTTCAAGGACTATTTCCTCTGACAGATCTCTCATCTCTCCATCTACCATTACTCTTACGAAGCCGCTTTTTCTCGCATCCTCAAAGATTTTTTCATGTCTTCCCTTCCTGCCTCTTACAACAGGGGCGGTAAGTACCATCTTTACTCTTTCAGCGCTTCCCTCTTTTGGTGCATGCTTCATTATTTCATCGCACATTTCATCTACGCTGGTCTTTTTTATTTCTCTTCCGCATTTCGGACAGTGCGGTACTCCGACTCTTGCATAGAGAAGTCTGAAATAATCGTAAATTTCTGTTACTGTTCCTACAGTTGATCTTGGATTCTTATTGGTAGACTTCTGGTCGATGGATATGGCTGGTGGAAGGCCTTCTATGCTTTCTACATCTGGCTTTTCCATCTGGCCAAGGAACTGTCTTGCGTAAGAAGATAAGGATTCCATATATCTTCTTTGTCCCTCTGCGTAAATCGTGTCAAAGGCAAGAGAGCTCTTTCCTGAGCCTGATACTCCTGTAAATACTACAAGTGAGTCGCGCGGGATATCTAAATCAACGCCCTGCAGGTTATTGGTCCTAGCTCCTCTTACTTTTATAAACTTCTTTTTGTCCTTTTCCCTGATCATTTCTTTCCTCCGGCTGTGTTTATTTTCAGCCTCATAAATCATACATACCATTCAGGCAACTATTGCCTGGTTATAATAATAAAACTAAGCTTACTGAATATGCTCCTTTAGTTCCTTTATCTTATCTCTCAGCTCTGCTGCCTTTTCAAAGTTGAGTTCTGCAGCTGCTGCCATCATTGCCTTGGTAAAGGCTTCGATATTCTTATTTATCTCTTCATTGCTCATGGATTCCATTTCCTTTTCTGACATCTTGCTTACGCTCTCAACGTTCTTTGAAATCGCTATGAGATCTCTGACCGCCTTCTTGATGGTAGTCGGGGTTATGCCATGGGCCTTATTATAGTCGTCCTGGATTTTTCTTCTTCTATTGGTCTCGTCTATGGATTCCTTCATGGAAGCCGTCATATTATCTGCATACATTATGACTCTTCCCTCGGCATTTCTTGCTGCTCTTCCTATGGTCTGAATAAGCGAGGTCTTTGAACGAAGGAAACCCTCCTTATCTGCATCAAGAATCGCCACAAGTCCTATTTCAGGAATATCAAGACCTTCTCTTAGAAGATTTATTCCTACAAGGACATCGAATTCATCAAGTCTCATGGATCTGATTATTCTTGCCCTCTCAAGAGTATCAATGTCTGAATGAAGATATTTTACCCTTATCCCCGCTTCCTTTAGATACTCTGTAAGGTCCTCGGCCATCTTCTTGGTAAGTGTCGTCACCAGGACCTTATTTTTCTTTGCTGTCTCTTTATTTATTTCGGTTATAAGATCATCTATCTGTCCTTCTATAGGTCTTACAGATATTTCAGGATCTAATAGTCCTGTAGGTCTTATCACCTGCTCTGCTCTTTCTAGCTCGTGGCTTTCCTCGTAAGGTCCGGGAGTTGCCGAGCAAAAGAGCATCTGGTCGATTTTGTCCTCAAATTCTCCAAAGGATAAAGGCCTGTTTTCCTTGGCAGATGGAAGTCTGAAGCCATATTCTACAAGTGTAGACTTTCTGGACTGGTCACCGTTGTACATCGCACCTATCTGCGGAATACTTATATGAGACTCATCTACTATTATTAGGGTATCAGGTGGAAAATAGTCGAGGAGGGTTTCCGGGGTATCTCCAAAGTTTCTTCCATCAAGGTGCATTGAATAGTTCTCAATTCCTGAACAAAAGCCCGTTTCCCTCATCATTTCTATGTCATAGTTCGTGCGCTCCTGAATTCTCTGAGCTTCTAGCAGCTTTCCATTTGACTTAAAATATTCAATTCTGTCTGCTAATTCTTCTTCTATCTTCTTTATTCCTGCTTCCATGTGCTCCGGGGTTACTACATAGTGAGATGCCGGGAACACAACAATATGCTCCATCTGAGCCTTTTCGTGGCCTGTAAGCACGTCGAACTCGGTTATTCTATCTACCTCATCGCCAAAGAATTCAATTCTGTAGGCTGAGTCTGCGTTTCCTACAGGAAATACATCTACTACATCTCCCCTTACTCTGAAGGTTCCTCTTTTAAAGTCGATGTCATTTCTTTCATATTGAATTGATATGAGAGTCTTTAGCACCTCATCCCTATCCTTTTCCATTCCAGGTCTTAAGGACAAGGTCATGTGCTGATAGTCTATAGGGCTACCAAGTCCGTATATGCAGGATACCGAGGCAACTATTATTACATCCCTTCTTTCTGTCAGGGAGGCTGTCGCCGAGTGACGGAGCTTATCTATTTCATCATTTATTGCTGAATCCTTTTCTATGTAGGTATCTGTAGATGGCACATAGGCCTCTGGCTGATAGTAATCATAGTAGGATACAAAATATTCTACTGCATTATGCGGAAAAAATTCCTTGAATTCTCCATACAGCTGGGCTGCAAGGGTCTTATTATGTGATATGATAAGTGTCGGCTTATTCAGCTTTGCTATTATATTTGCCATGGTAAAGGTCTTTCCTGAGCCTGTTACTCCAAGCAAGGTCTCAAACTGCTTCCCTTCCTTAAAGCCCTTTACTAATTTTTCTATGGCCTCAGGCTGGTCGCCCGTAGGCTTATAATCGGACACAAGTTCAAAATGGTCCATCATAACCTCCATATTATTTAAACCAATTGATTAAAAAAGCCTGGCAATTATCTACCAGGCTTAAATCATCTAATTTCCAGAAGCATTACCTTTACCATCTAGGGCTATATTCCTAGCTTCTTCTCTTTCCTCTTCATTGAGGATGCCATAGGTATCTATGACAAGAAGGAGCTTTCCCCCGGTGTGGCATATATTCTTAATATAGGATGTATTTTCATTTCGGATTATACCAGGAAGCTCGAAGAGATCTTCTTTTCCCGCATGTATTATTCCTTCTACCTTGTCTACTTCGAAGGCTATCATTTCCGTCTTTTCGCTAGAGGTATATGTAACTATGAGCTGACTGGTGGCACTTGCTGTGCCTTTTATATCGAGCTTTTTTCTAAGATCATATACAGGTACTACCTGATTTCTTATGGTCTTTATGCCCTTAAACACGCTTTTAGCCGTTGGTATAAGCGTTATTCTGCCAGTTTCCTCTATGGCTATTACATCCTCAATATTTATTCCACATTCCTGATTCTCTACTTTGAACTGTAAATACTCCATATTATCACTCTCAATCAGACTTAAAAATCAGATCAATAAAAGATCTTACTTACCGTTCTGCTCCTCTGGCTTCTGATTTATAAATGCAAGATATGCATTTATGAATAAGTCAATGCTTCCATCAAGAACTGCCTGAGCATTAGAGGTCTGCGCATCGGTACGTGTATCCTTTACCATTGTATATGGCTGTAATACATATGAACGTATCTGGCTGCCGAAATTGATTCCCTTCTGAACGCCCTGGATACCAGAGAGCTTCTCTGCATTTGCTTCCTGCTCCATCATATAGAGCTTTTCCTTGAGCATCTGAAGAGCCTTGTTCTTATTCTGAAGCTGTGAACGCTCCATCTGACAGGTTACTACTATTCCAGTTGGCTTATGTGTAAGACGTACTGCAGATGAGGACTTATTTACATGCTGTCCACCTGCACCACTTGAGTGGTAAGCCTGGAATTCAATATCTGCTGGATTAATTTCGATGTTAATTTCTGTATCAATATCTGGCATTACATCACAGGATACAAAAGATGTCTCTCTCTTTCCTGCTGCATTAAACGGCGATATTCTTACAAGTCTATGAACGCCCTTTTCTGACTTTAAATGTCCATAGGCATTCATTCCATCTATCTGAAGTGTAATGGACTTATATCCTGCATCGTCTCCCTCGAGGAAGTCGATTACCTGAACCTTATAGCCCTTCTTATCGCACCATTTCTGATACATACGAGAGAGCATTCCGCACCAGTCCATACTTTCTGTTCCGCCGGCTCCTGCATGAAGAGTAAGAATGCAGTTGCATCTGTCATATTCACCTGTAAGGAGAGTGTCAAGACGCATTGTCTCAAGATCCTCCTTAAAGCTTTCTACTTCCTGCTTTAATTCCTCAAGAGAATCTCTGTCCTCTTCCTCATTTGCCATATCGATCATGACAACAGTATCTTCATAGCGGCTTTTTAGGGCATTATATTCATCTATAAGTCCCTTCAGACCATTCAATTCTGTGACATACTTCTGAGTTTCTTCCTGGGATCTGTTCCAAAAACCAGGTTCCTCCATGATTCTGTTTATTTCGTCCACTTTTTCCTGCTTTGTAGCGAGGTCAAAGTGAATCACCCATTTCTATTAATGGCTTTTCATAAGAAGTAAGATCAAGTTTTAACTGATCAAACTCTACCATTATCATCACTTCCCTTCTTTGTTTACAGACAGATACCAGAATACATACTTTAGTAAACAAGTATGCATTCTGATACCATTAGTTTACATGTTAAATTTTAAGACTTAAGACATTCTTCCGTGACAGAACTTGTACTTCTTTCCTGATCCACATGGACATGGATCATTTGGCTGTATCTTCTTTGAATCACGTCTTATTGCCTTTCTTGGTCCTGAATCATCCTTATTGGTTCCAGTCGCCTTTGCTACTTCCTTACGCTCAACCTTTTCCTCTACACGGATGTGTGAAAGCATTGTAACTGTATCCTTCTTTATTCCCTGTATCATGTCGTTGAACATGTCATAGCCCTGGTTCTTGTATTCCTTAACGGGATCCTTCTGACCATATGCCTGAAGTCCAATACCCTGACGGAGCTGATCCATATCATCGATATGCTGCATCCAGTGAGTGTCGATACTTCTAAGAAGAAGCACACGCTCTGCCTCACGGATTCCTTCCGGATTAGGGAATTCAGCTTCCTTTTCTTCATAGAAGTGGGTAACCTCTTCCTTTACCTTCTGGAGAAGCTCTGCCTTTGTACCATTCTTTCTCATCTCTTCGCCAAGATCAAATGGTGGCAACGGAATGATTGGCTCGAGCATATTATCAAGCTCTCCAAGATTCCATTCATCAGGTGTCTGATCATCACCGATTACCTTATTTACACACTCTTCAGCGATGTCATTGAAATACTTATAAATTACATCACGCATTGATTCTCCATCGAGAACTCTGCGGCGCTCCTCGTATACGATTTCACGCTGTTCATTATTAACTTCATCATACTCAAGAAGATTCTTACGGATACCAAAGTTATTGTCCTCTATCTTCTTCTGAGCATTTTCGATTGCCTTTGAAAGCATTGGATGGTCGAGCTGCTGTCCCTCTGGAAGTCCCATTGAGGTAAAGATAGACATAAGTCTCTCTGATCCAAAGAGTCTCATGAGATCATCTTCAAGTGAAATATAGAATCTTGATTCACCCGGGTCTCCCTGACGTCCTGAACGTCCACGGAGCTGATTATCGATACGGCGGCTTTCATGACGCTCTGTACCAACGATCTTAAGACCTCCAAGATCTGTAACGCCCTCGCCAAGCTTAATATCTGTTCCACGGCCTGCCATGTTAGTTGCAATTGTAACTGCTCCTATTTGGCCTGCCTTTTCAATTATCTGAGCTTCAAGTTCATGGTATTTTGCATTAAGTACATTATGAGGGATTCCAACTTTCTTAAGTCTTGCTGATACTTCTTCTGAAGCCTCAATTGTAACTGTACCTACGAGAACAGGCTGCCCTTTTTCATGAGCTTCCTTAACTGCTTCTACCACTGCATTAAGCTTTTCTTCTTTTGTCTTGAATACAGCATCGTCATAATCTTTACGCTGTACTGGTTTATTTGTAGGTATAACAATAACGTCCATTCCATAAATGTCACGGAACTCACGCTCTTCTGTAAGAGCTGTACCTGTCATACCGCACTTCTTATCATACTTATTGAAGAAGTTCTGGAAGGTAATTGTTGCAAGAGTCTTTGTCTCACGCCTTACCTTTACATGCTCCTTCGCTTCGATTGCCTGGTGAAGACCATCTGAATAACGGCGTCCTGGAAGAATACGTCCTGTAAAGTCATCTACAATAAGTACTTCTTCTTCACCGCTATCTGAACCCTCAACCGGTCTAACTACATAATCCTTATCCTTTGCAAAAAGATGATGTGCACGAAGTGCAAGGATTATATTATGCTGAATGTCTATATTCTCTGGATCTGAATAATTTTCAATCTTGAAGAATTTTTCAACCTTCTTGATACCATCTTCTGTAAGGGTGATATTCTTGTCTTTTTCATCTACGATGAAATCGCCGGTTTCTTCGGCATCCTCACCCATAAGTGTATCCATACGGCTGAGTTCCTTTGCTGTACCCTTTTCGAGCTGGCGGGCAAGTATGTCGCAGGCAGTATATAGACTAGTTGACTTTCCGCTCTGACCGGAAATAATAAGAGGTGTACGTGCTTCGTCGATGAGTACTGAGTCTACTTCATCGATGATTGCGTAATGTAAGCCTCTTTGTACAAGCTTGTCCTTGTAGATTACCATGTTGTCACGAAGGTAATCAAAACCTAATTCATTGTTTGTACCATAAGTGATATCACAGGCATAAGCCTCTCTTCTTGCATTATTGTCTGGATTTGAACTAAGGATACATCCTACTGTAAGTCCAAGGAATCTGTGTACCTGACCAATATTCTCAGCATCACGGTTTGCAAGATAATCATTAACTGTTACTACGTGAACACCCTTACCCTCAAGAGCATTCAGGTATGCCGGAAACGCTGCTACGAGTGTCTTACCTTCACCAGTCTTCATTTCTGATATTCTTCCCTGATGAAGAATAATAGCACCAAGAAGCTGTACATGGAAAGCTCTTAAATGAAGTACTCTGTTTGCTGCCTCACGAACTACTGCGTATGCCTCTGGAAGGATGTCATCAAGTGTTGCTCCCTTTGAAAGGCGTTCCTTAAATTCGTCCGTCTTAGCTCTAAGTTCTTCATCTGAAAGCTCCTGCATTGCTGGCTCGAGGCTTTCGATCTTCTTTGCTATAGGCTCGATTCTCTTTACCTCATGCTCGCTGTGCGTTCCAAAAATCTTCGATAAAATGTTCATTTCCAAAAATTGCCTTTCCTAAATTTAAATTTCAGGCTCGATAAGACCATATGTGCCATCTGAGCGCATATATACAACATTTACTTCATCTGTTGAAGCATTTCTGAACATATAGAAGTTATGTCCAAGAAGGCTCATCTGAATGCATGCCTCTTCAGGATCCATTGGCTTCATTGCAAACTTCTTAACCTTTGAAATCTTTACCTCTTCATCATCAACCTCTTCCTCAATGAATGTCTTTGAGAAGCTTGTTGCTGACTGTGTCTTATCTATAAGCTTTGTCTTATAGCGACGAAGCTGACGCTCTATAATGTCCTCTACCTTATCGATAGCTGCATACATATCTTCATCTACTTCTTCTGCACGAACGATTGTTCCCTTAACCGGAATTGTAACCTCTACGCGCTGTCTGTTCTTCTTCTCAACTGAGAATGTAACATGAATCTCTGTTGATGGTGTAAAATAACGCTCAAGCTTTCCGATCTTCTCGTAAATTGCGTTCTTCATTCCCTCTGTAACATCAATATTCCTACCACTAATTATGTATCTCATAATAAGTTCCTCCGTTTTCTGCCCGGCAGTGTATTCACCGCCTCGGCTATAAATCATATGTAAGGCTTAATGTAAGGGTCTGATTAAAGACATTCTGCCATTTTTCGCCTTCGCATATAATTTGTTCAGTCTATTATAACACAAAAAGTGTAAACAAACAAGATAATTTTATATTTTGTTTGTTTCGCCCATATTGGTATTTTTTACCATATGCCTGTTTATCCATAAGACAGATGTAACATATAAACGTGGATAAAGTGGATAACTTTGTGCATAAGTATTTTCAACGTTCTATTGTTGACGAATGATTGTGGATAACTTTTCTCTTTCTCCACACCCGAAATCGTTTTCTATTTTTCCCTGTAATTATTTTACTATTTTTATTCACATTTGTGCAAGTTGCACAAAAAAGATACATTTTTTATTGCATTTAAGTGCGTTTCATAACGTTTTGTATCTAATTTTCGATATTTTTAAAGATATTTCGTAGGCTAATAATCTGATTCCAGCTTCATTTTTCCAGTCCTTAAGCCCTGCTTCAAATTATCGCTCTTTCCCTTAATTTTAGGGCCTTTCCGGGCATTTTATACTACACCTTCCCTTTATCCCTTTTTTCTTTATCCACGTTATCCACTTTATCCACACTGCTTCAAAGTTTATCGACATTTAAGTGGATAAATCAGCCGGATTATCCCCAGTTATCAACACCCCCTATTTTATATTCTACAGCCATAGCAAAAATTAAGCAAAAATATGTGTAGATATTTTTGCAAATACATTGTATACTAAAATGGTACTTTTCTTTTTATAAAAAGCTGATTTTTTTACAGGGCATGTACAATAATTTTTAAGAGGTAATATTTTATGGAAAAAGACATCAAGCTCGGAGTTGTTCAAAGACTTATCATAGACAGACACGCTTCTAACGGCGTTTATCTTACAGCTCTTGATTCTTCAAAGAGCGTTTTACTACCTGCTAATCAGGTTACTGATGACATGCAGGATGGCAACAGCGTTGAAGTTTTCGTTTATAAGGATTCAGAGGATAGAATAATTGCTACTACCAAAATCCCTCCTATTTCTTTAGGAAAGCTCGCCAGACTTAAAGTTAAGGATGTTACAAAGATCGGTGCCTTCCTTGACTGGGGACTTGCTAAGGATCTCTTCCTTCCTTTCAAGGAGCAGAGCCGCCATCCTGGTAAGGGCGAAGAGGTTTTAGTTGGACTTTACATTGATAAGAGCGATCGCCTTTGTGCGACCATGAGATTATACAAATATCTTGAGACTGGTTCTGAATATAAAAAGGGCGACAGCGTAAGCGGTACCGTCTATGAAATCATTGATAATTTCGGCACCTTCATTGCAGTTGATGATAAATTTTCTGCAATGATACCTAAACGCGAGGTAATTAAAACTCCGCTCCGCCCTGGTGATTCTATTACTGCTACTGTTTCTAATGTTCTTGCTGATGGAAAGCTCGAGCTCACTTTAAGAAGTGCTTCTACTGAGATGGAAGAAACCAATACCATTCTCGAAATGCTCGAAAAGGCCGGCGGTTTCCTTCCTTATGGTGATAAGACAGATAGTGATACAATAAGACAGGTCTTTAATATGAGTAAAAAATCCTTTAAGAGAGATCTAGGTCACCTTTACAAGGAAAGAAAGATCGTCATCGAGGAGAACGGCATAAGACTTGCCTAGTAAAGCTACCTCAGCTGCCCTTATGCATTAATAAATGCAGTTTTGTTCTTTACAGATCGTTTGGCACTATTGCCACTGATATAAAATCCACATGCTCACAGCCTGCTTTTAGCAGTGCGCGTGAGCATGTTTCTATTGTTCCGCCCGTTGTATAGATATCATCTACTAAAAGCACTCTTTTATATTTATCCGATGCTCTTTTCTTTGATACCGCAAAGGCATCGGATATATTTCTCATTCTTTCTTCTAGCGTAAGGTCCTTTTGCTTTTTGGTATCCTTTACTCTTATTAAATAATTAAGATCGCAGGGGATTTCCAGACCTTTAGCAAGCTTTCTTGCTATTAGAGCTGCCTGATTATAGCCTCTTTCCCACCACCTCATGAAATGGATGGGCACTGGTATTATGACCTCTGGTGCAAGACTCTTTATATACTCTCCGTAGCGATCTAGCATCTTCTTTGCATAAAAATCCGCATTATCCCTATGGTTATGATATTTAAAGTCTGCTATGGAAGCGCTTATTTTATCGGTATAGGCAAAGACCGCCATTCCATGCTCATAGTTTGCTAGTCCATTTTTCTCCTTTTCCCTGCACCTGCGGCATATGGCCGCTTCTTCTGAGAATAGCGGAGCTCCGCATTTTAAGCACCTTTTTTCATCTATTATAGGAAGCTCTTTTTCACATTTTTTGCAAATAAGCTCTCCCACTGGCATTATGATTTCCCTGCATATAGGACATCTTCTAGGATAGGCCGCCTCTAGCACTCTTCCTAGCTTTTCTTTTATTTTTTCTGATTCTATTTCTATTTTCATTTTGCGCTCCTTCTTTTTCTACCACGAGGACCGCTTTTTTCAACTAACAAAACCAGGCGGTACAATCGCACCGCCCGTTTTTTTTTGCACAATTATATTTAGTATTTTTTAGTTAATGCTTGCTGGATATACACCCTGCTCTGTGAGCTTCTTTAATGATTCTACAACTGTCTCCTTATCCTCATGATAAGTTACACCGAACCATCTGTCATGTGATGTAAGTACCTTTACACCGCACTCCTTATTCTTTAACATCTCGCCAATTACCTGTGGAAGAAGATATTCACCCTTGAGGTTATTGTCTCCGCCGTCCTTAAGGAACTTTGAGAAGCCCTCATCAAGTACATCAAGGAAATCTGGAGTAAGTCCCCACATATTCATTGATACTACATCATCAAGCTTTAAGCTTACTTCCTTGTCATCTGCGTCCTTACCTACTGCGATGTCGCCCTTCTTTAAGATGTCGAAGGTCTCTTCAACACTTGTAAGATTACTGTCTGCATCTACGCTGCACACACCTCTTGTAACTGTTCCATTGTCACTAAGTGTATTTCCAAGAATGAAGCCTGCCATGCAATAGTTACGCTTTGCTTCATCCGGCTGTGCTACGAGATAATCATGAACAAGCTGGAACCCTTCTCTTCCGTAATAGTCGTCTGCGTTGATTACTATGAACGGATCCTTTACAGTTCCCTTGCAGGCAAGAATTGCATGTCCTGTGCCCCATGGCTTCTTACGTCCCTCTGGTACCTTGTACCACTCTGGAACATTGTCAAGTTCCTGGAATACATACTCTGTATCGATGATCTTTTCAATTCTATTTCCTACTACTTCTCTGAACTGCTTTTCGATATCTTTTCTTGTGATGAATACTACCTTATTGAAGCCTGCCTTCTTTGCATCATAGATTGAATAATCCATGATAATTTCGCCATTTGGGCCTACCTTTTCAAGCTGCTTGATTCCCTGTCCATAACGGCTTCCCATTCCTGCTGCCATAATTACAAGTGTCGTATTTTTCATTTTTATTTTTCCCTCCATATTGATTATATTGGTTTTCATCTAGTACTATTATATCCATATAAAAAAATATTTCAATGTAATTTTTAATTTTTTCTCATTCAGCTTTGCTGTTTTAAAAGTCACTGTTTGGAACGAAGCAAATATTTTTGCCACATTTTTCCAACGTCTTTTTACTACATTTTCCGCTTTTCAGCTCATATAGATGCTATTGCAGCGCAGTTATTGTTCTCTACTAGCACGAGGAACTGCAGCGCAGCTATAGTTCTCTACTATCATAAAGTGCAATGGGAGCAACAGCGCAGCAATAGTTCTCTACTATCAAGGACCCGCGAAGGTGCTATGCTCCCTTATAATATATGCTCTTATAGGAGCCTGTACTGCAAAGGTGATCATACTACAGATGTACCTTTCCTGCGAACTCCATTATCCTATCCTTAAGGCCGGTATACCTTTTCTGCTCGTATACATTCTGTATCATCTTCCTTACTCTATCAGCGCTTCCTGCTATGGTAACGCATTTTCTAGCTCTTGTTACTGCTGTATAGAGAATGTTTCTTGAAAAGAGAATTGTAGGGCCTGATAAAATCGGAAGCACCACTGCCGGGTACTCACTTCCCTGGGATTTATGGATTGTTATTGCATAGGCAAGCTCTATTTCATCAAGCTTGTTGTACGGATATGAAACTACTCTTCCGTCATCGAACTCGACATCTACTAATTCCGCGAAATCATTGATTTTCTTTATTATTCCGCAGTCTCCATTGAATACGCCTACTCCGGTCTCCTTAAGGAAGCCTCTTTCATTCCTTATTTCCCATTCAATTTCATAATTATTCTTTATCTGCATTACCTTATCGCCGTCGCGGAAGATTACTCCATGGGCTTCTCGCTCTGTTTTCACCGGATCTGGCGGATTTAAATACTGCTGAAGAATATTATTTAGATTTTCAACTCCTAGCTCGCCCTTTCTCATTGGCGTAAGTACCTGCACGTCGTACGGCGTGCAATGTACATATTTAGGGAGCTGATCTCTTACAAGGATTATTATTTCTCCTATGATGGCCTTTACATTTTCCGTTTTTATCATGAAGAAATCCTTGCTCTTATTATCTAGCGATATTTCCATTCCTGCATTTATCTTATGCGCATTCATTATTATATCGCTCTCCTGTGCCTGTCTGAAAATATGCTTTAGGCATACTGTTTTAAAGCAGCCGGAATTTATCATATCTGAGAGCACAGCTCCTGCTCCTACTGATGGCAGCTGATTTACGTCTCCTGCTAATATGAGCTTTGTGCCTACTGGTATGGCCTTTAGCAATGAATGCATGAGATTTATGTCCACCATACTCATTTCATCGATTATGATGACGTCTGTCTCTAGCGGATTCTCTTCATTTCTCTGAAAGGCGAAGGAGGAGTCAGTCATATTTTCAAGACTTCGCTGGGACATATTATTAATATTGTCCTCCGGCTTTTTGTTTATTTCAAGCAGGCGGTGAATTGTCCTTGCCTCCTTGCCGGTCGTCTCCTTCATTCTTCTTGCTGCCCTTCCTGTCGGAGCTGCTAGAAGAATTTCCATTCCCTTTTTTTCAAAGTACTTTATTATCGCATTTATCGTGGTAGTCTTTCCTGTTCCCGGGCCTCCTGTCAATATCAGGACATTATTTCTTGCTGCCTGGGCTACCGCTTCCTTTTGAAGGTCGTCTAAGACAATTCTTGAGGCGCCCTCTGATGCCTGATTGCGGTTCAAGACATCACTTGAGTCTAGATATCTAAAAAAGCTCTCTAGCTCTGATTCACTCACCCTCTCCTCGATATTGAGGTCTGTGAGCATTCTCGCGCTATTTAGCTCCATATAATAATACATGGAGAGATAGACCTGATCGTTTGGTCCATCGATAACATAATCAGCCTCATGAAGCGGCTCTGCTATTACCTGCTTTACTATGAGCTTATTTTTTACCATAAGCTCGTTATAGGCATGTACAAGATCTATTCCAGGCGCATCTAAAAGCTCTGCTGCATCCCTAAAGAGCTGCTGCTTTAGCATATATACATTTCCATTTAAGACATTCTGGGTCATTGCATATATTAAGCCTGCTTCGATTCTATGCTCTGAGTTTGCAGGAATTCCTACTCGCATTGCTATGGCATCTGAAGTCTTAAAGCCTACTCCGTCGATATCCTCAGCTAGCTTATAGGGATTATTATTTTTTACATCCTTTAGCTTTGCTCCGTACTGCTTGTAGATCTTTGCTGACAGTGATGCAGGGATTCCATATTTTTGAAGGAACATCATTGCATCCCTCATTCCCTGTTTTTCTATGAACTGGGCATTGAAGGATTCTGCCAATCTTTTATTGATTCCCTTTATTTCCGTAAGTTTATATGGATCGTCTGCTATTATGCTAAAGGTATCCTTACCAAATTTCTTTACTATCTGCTCTGCGATTTTTTTGCCTATTCCCTTTATGGCACCTGATTCAAGATACCTTTTTATGGCATCTTCATCCTCAGGCTGCTTTTCTTCATAGCTTTTTGCTTCGAACTGCTTGCCATAGGTATTATGATTTATGAAGCTTCCTTCAAATTTTACAAAAGCTCCATTATTAACAAAAGGGAAAGAGCCCGTCACAGTCAGGCTCTTTCCATTTATCTCGACCGAAAGAACGGTATAGCCATTACTTTCGTTCCTAAATATTACATGATCAATATATCCTTCAATTGCTTCCATCAAAAAGTAAAACTCCTAAATATACTATCAGCCTGTCTTTGGCACTTCCCTTACGACAAACGGTGGTTTTCTGTGCTTGTCCTCGTACAGTCTGTCATCTGAGGTTACAAGCAGGTTCTCTATTGAGGTATTTTCACTTATCGTAAACTTCAGTGCACCTATTGATGTGCATACGTTATAAGGCTTTCCCGATCTCTCATTCAGCCTTAAAAGGTAGCTCTTTACTGCGTCAGAATAGTAGTCTTCATCCTTACCCTCTGCAAAGGCACAGGCTACAAATTCATCGCCTCCTATTCTTCCTACATAGCCCTTTCCATCTAGTGCAGCTTCTAATGCATTAGCTACGCTCTTTAGGGCAAAGTCGCCTTCTTCATGTCCAAAATTATCATTTATCAGCTTCAAATAGTTAAGATCGGAATACATAAATATGCATTCTTTATCTATATTATTCGAATCCTTTATCATGGCTTCAAGATTCCTTATAAGTCCATGTCTGTTAAGTATTCCAGTAAGCTCATCCTTACTTGATACATCATCTAGCATATGATTTTCGATGCGGAGCCTTTGAACCATTGCATCCTTTTCTTCCATCAGCCTGTGCTGTATCTGAAAGAGATATCTCATCTTTACTGCTATGCCTATCTGGAAAGTAAACATTTCATAATGGGAATAATATTCCTTTGGAATGTCGCACATAAGCACTCCGAACTGCATTTCTCTTGAATACACATCTACTACTATGTAGCTTTTTCTTTCGCCTGTCATGAACCGATTATCAAACAAGTCTCCAAGAGACATGCACTGCTCTGTTCTAGGCGGTTCATTAACCGTTTCACCATTTCTATATGCCCTTAGGTATATTTCAGAAGGCATATCCCAGTATTCTCTGATAATGTGCCTGCTCGGGTCTTTGAACAAAAACAGATAATAATCATTCATATTCGCGATGTTATAGGCTTTAAGAACGCTTCTATAATCCTCCGCTCCGCCGCCATCATCTGTCATGAGAAGCTCTCTGTAAATGCTATTCATGGTATGATTTAATTCTATTACTAAGTCGAGCTTCTTTCTATAATCATTTGAGATTTCTATGAGAGTCTTTTTATCTTCTTCATATCTTCCAGTTACCGACTGCCTTGGTACGAACTGCGTATCCATTTTTACTACTCTTGGAGTTTTTATGGTATGCTTATCGAGCATGTCAGCAACCTCGAGGACTGCTCTTTCTCCAAGCTTTGATACGTCTGCTGCAACACTTGCTAGCGGAGGCACTAAGTGGGAGGCTTCTCGTATATTGTCAAAGCCTAGCACAAATATTTCTTCACCGATTTTATACTTATGCCTTTTAAGCACATTATATACGCCCATCGCTACTGAATCATTTACGCAGACTATTCCATCAAGGTCCGGATTCTCGCTGATAAGTATTTCAACTGATTTTTCACAGAGACTGCTGCAGGATTCATCTGCTATTATGCGCTTTTCTAATACTTCAATACCATTATCACGCAGCGTCTGCCTGAATATTTCAGTTCTTTCTATTGCTTCCTGATTATAGGCCGTAACCATTCCGATTCTTTTACAGCCCTTTTGCTTTATCATATACTCTATGCCCTGCCTCAAGCCGGTCACACTATCATATTTGATATTAGAATACCCCTCTTCATCTGATGAAATAAGTACTACCGGAGTATTTTTAAAAGAATCTATTATTTCTCTACGTCTTTCAGGAGTGGACTTATAACATATATTTCCAAGACATATCAGTACCGCATCAAGAGACTTAGAATCCGCATATCTTATCAGATCATTATACTGATATTCATAGCGCATTTCCTTATTTATGAATGCTGCCTCTTCACAATCAAAATATTTTACCGGAAAGATAAAGAGGTTGCAATCTGCAAGCTTAGCACCCTTTAATGCTCCCTTACATATATCTCTGGGATAGTCGTCAACAAGGTTTCCGGCTACCAGACCTATATTGTAGCGCCCTTTATACATTAAGCCTCCTTCCTTTCGTAAAGCTTCTTACCCTTCTATTTACTATTTACTATTTTCTACTATTTGGCCTGTATTTCATTACTTCTTCGACATACTTGCCTGTTCCAATTGCTACTGCTGTGAGCGGATCATCTGATCTTACAGTGCTGATACCTGTTTTTTCTTCGATCAGCTGCTCCATTCCATATAACAGACATCCTCCTCCCGTAAGAACGATGCCTCTTTCAGCTATATCTGCCGCTAGTTCTGGAGGTGTTTTTTCAAGCACCGAATGAACTGCTTCTACTATTGTAGAGGTCGCCTCTTTGAGCGCTTCCTCTGTTTCTTCACTAGTTACTGATATTGTCTTTGGAAGTCCTGTCACAAGGTTTCTTCCGCGTACATCCATTGCTATTGTTTCCGGTCTTCTATAAGCCGAACCGATTTTTATCTTTACATCCTCTGCTGTACGCTCTCCGATGAGAAGATTGTGCTTCTTTCTCATGTAACGAACTATTGCTTCGTTAAAATCGTCTCCTGCCACCTTTACAGATGCGGATACTACTGCATCGCAAAGGGATATGACTGCTATGTCAGTGGTTCCACCGCCGATGTCTACTATCATATTTCCTCTCGGCTGTCTTATATTTATTCCTGCTCCTATTGCTGCTGCTATAGGTTCTTCTATTGTCTGTACGTCGTAAGCTCCAGTCTCATAAGTAACATTTTCAACTGCCTTTTTTTCTACTTCTGTTATTCCACTTGGCACTCCGACTGTAATTATTCTTTTTCCAAAGCGTGATTTTCCAGCTGCCTTTTCTATGAAATACTTGAGCATCTTCTGAGTGACGGTGAAGTTCGATATTACACCCTGACGAAGCGGTCTTACTGCCGTTATGTTTCCAGGTGTCCTTCCGATCATTACCTTGGCTTCTTCTCCGATTGCTACAATTCTATTTGTATCTCTGTCGATTGCCACTACTGATGGTTCTTTTAGAACCACGCCCTTTCCTTTTATATAAACAAGCACACTGGCTGTACCTAAATCTACGCCTATATTATTGAACGCCATAAAGCTAAAAATTCTCCTTCCAGCATAAACTACCCACTTTATATGTACCCCCTATTATACAACTTTATTTACTAAAAATAAAGTGAATTTTTTATATCTTATTATGGTCTTGTTACAAAACAGCCCTTATATCATGCTTTTACGAGATCTCTGGAGTTGAGACCTGCATATATTTCCATAGCTCCTGCTACTTTTTCTCCGTTTTCATCTATTATGAAGGAGAAGCTCTTTTCCTCTAGTAAGAGCTTTACCTTTATTTCTTCGCCTGCCTTTAGCTTCACCTTCTTAAAGGCTATCAGGTGCGGATTTTCGCCTTTATTCTTATTCTTAGGCTCTGCATAGAGCTGAAGGGTCTCTACTGCTTCTTCCTTTCCCTTATTTTTTAGGCTTACTTCAATTTCAATTTTTTCTCCTGCTTCCTTTTTCACTGCCTTCTTTATTTCTACTTCTGAAAGGGTGAGTCCATAGCCAAATGGATAGAGTACATTTTCCTTATCCTCTAAATATCTATAGGTGCGTCCCTTCATGCTGTAGTCTGTGAAATCAGGAAGCTTATCTGCTGATTTATAGAAGGTAAGAGGGAGCTTTCCCTGAGGCTTTATTTTTCCGTAAATGAGGTCTGCGAGGGCATTTCCTCCTTCTTCGCCCGGGTACCAGCACTGGATAAGCGCATCAGCATGCTCCTTTGCTAGCTTAAGATTCAGATTGCTTCCTGCAAATATGCATACTATCAGCTTCTTTTCCTTTTTTCCCTTATTTTCCTTATTGTAGTTTTCTACTGACTTTGCTACTGCTTCTAAGAGTCTCTTCTGAGGTGCCGGGAGCTCAAGGTCTCTCTTATCTCCTGAGGCACTTAAATTTCCTGCATCGCCTTCTTCTCCTTCAAGCGTCTCATCTAGTCCAAGGCAGAGAATTGCTGCATCTGCATGCTCTACTGCTGCTAAGGCTTCTGAGAGGCGGTTTTCTGCTCTTGCTAGTCCATCTGTCCTATCCTTGCAGAGATGGCAGCCTTCTGCGTAATATACCTTTGGAGCTGCATTTATAAAGCCCTCAAGTGCCGTTACAAAGTGGCTGCTTGTGCCATAGTAGTTTCCTCTAAGCGCGCCTATAGAATCTGCATTTGGTCCTATTACTGCAAGCTTTGAATATTCACTTTTACTTAGAGGCAAAAGCTTTTTATTTTCAAGCAGCACCATGCTTTCTGCTGCTGCCTTATAGGCTAATTTTCTGTTTGCCTTTGTGTCTACATCTTCAAGTGATAGACCGTCAAATTTCGTTTTATCGAACATTCCAAGAAGATATCTTATCGTAAATAGATTTACTGCTGCCTTCTTTATGGCTTCCTTTTTTACAAGCCCCTTTGAATATGCCTTTTTGAGACTGAGATAGCTGCAGCCGCAGTTCACATCACACCCCGTATTTACTGCAAGGGCTGCACTTTCTTCTACATTCTTTGTTATTTTATGCCATTCATGGAAATCTCTTATCGCCCAGCAGTCAGAGGTGTAATAACCGTCAAACCCCCACTTTTTCCTTAGCACTTCATTCATCAGATAGTCATGTGCACAGGCCGGATCGCCGTTTACTCTGTTGTAGGCGCCCATTACTCCAAGTACCCCTGCCTCTTTTACGCATGCTTCAAATGCAGGAAGATAGGTCGAAAACATATCCTTTTTAGTTGCTACTGCATTAAATCTATGCCTTTCTGCTTCCGGTCCTGAATGAACTGCAAAGTGCTTTGCACAGGCTGCTGCAAGGACATTTCCATCCTTATCCTTTTGCTGCACGCCCTTTATGAAGTTTACTGCCAGTCTTCCTGTGAGATACGGATCCTCGCCATAGGTCTCATGTCCTCTTCCCCATCTTGGATCTCTGAATATATTTACGTTTGGTGCCCAGAGGGTAAGTCCTTTATATATGTCTCTATCGCCGTGCTTTGAGGCTTCATTATATTTTGCTCTTGTCTCTATTCCTGTGCAGCTGCCTACCTGCTTTAAGAGCTTCTCATCAAAGCTTGCTGCAAGGCCTATGGCCTGTGGAAATACTGTTGCTGTGCCGGCGCGCGCTGCTCCGTGAAGCCCTTCATTCCACCAGTTATATTCCGGAACTCCTAATCTTTTTATTTCCGGGCTGTCATACCTTAGCTGGCTAATCATTTCATCCAAGGTCATCTTATTTACGAGCTCTGCCGCTCTTTTTCTTGCTTCTTTCTTATTCATCGCATACCTTCTTTTCTGTTTATTTTTTATTTTTGCTTATTTCACCGGCTTTTACGTATTTCACTGTTTTTGCTTATTTCGCCGGCTTTTACGGATTTCACTGTTTTTGCTAAATTCGCTATTTCTACTGACTTTGCTGTTTTTTAGCTGATTTTCCGCTGATTTTCTGCTGATTTTCCGCTTATTACGGTCTTTATGTGTTTTTATGATTGTCTTTTTACCGATCCTGCTTCTTTATTTTTACCACTTCCATATTAATATATATACAATTTTACCCTTTTGAAAAGTGTATGTCAATGTATAATAAAATACATTATTTATTGTTTGACACCCCTTATTTTATGCGATATACTAAAGACGGTTATTGAAAAAGACATCTGTCTTTTTTGCAATTTTTATTCACAAAAAACAATGAGGATGGTAAAAAAATGATTGAGGAGCTTTTAAAGGTATTTAAGGAAAAGTTCGGAGATGAGGGCGATATCAGATGCTATTTTGCTCCGGGCAGAGTTAATCTTATAGGTGAGCATACAGATTATAACGGCGGCCATGTTTTCCCTTGTGCACTTTCTATGGGTAACTACGGCGTTGCTAGAAAGAGAAATGATAATATTGTCCGTTGGTTCAATGTTAATTACGCTGATAATGGTGTTCAGGAGGCTGATATTACAAAGCTTGCTCCTAACGACCATGGTTATTGGTATGATTATCAGCAGGGCGTTGTCTGGGCTTTCGGCCAGATGGGACATAAGGTTCCTTGCGGCTATGACATGGTAATGGGCGGTGACATGCCTGCCGGTTCTGGTCTTTCTGCTTCAGCTTCTATCGAAGAACTATGCGCGGTTATCATAAAGGATCTTTTAGAGGTCGATGTTGATATGGTGGAGTGCGCTAAGATTGGTCAGTATTCTGAGAATAAGTTCAACGGAATGAACTGCGGTATCATGGATCAGTTCGCTTCTGCTATGGGCAAGAAGAACCACGCTATTTTCCTTGACACTGCTACTTTAAATTTCGACTACGTTCCTCTTAATCTTAAAAACGAAAAAATCGTTATTACAAATAGTAAGGTCAAGCACCAGCTTGCTGGTTCTGCTTACAACGACAGAAGAAACGAGAGCGAGAGAGCTCTTAAGATGCTTCAGAAGGTTGTTAATATCAATACCCTTGGCGATTTAACAGAGGATGAGTTTGAAAAATATAAGGATGCCATTACTGATCCGGTTTGTCTTAAGAGAGCAAAGCATGCTGTTTATGAAAATCAGCGTACTATCAAGGCTGTTGAGGCTTTAAAGAATGATGACATCTCTGCTTTTGGAAAGCTCATGAATGCTTCTCACGTTTCTCTTCGCGATGATTACGAGGTTTCCTGTAAGGAGCTTGACATTCTTGCTGAGGAGGCCTGGAAGCTTCCTTCTGTTATCGGTTCTAGAATGACAGGCGGCGGTTTCGGCGGCTGCACTGTTTCTATTGTTAAGAGCGATGCTACCGATGAGTTCATAGAGAAAATCAGCAAGGTTTACAAGGAGAGAACAGGCAAGAGCGCTGAATTCTACATTGCTGATGCTGGTGATGGTGCTAGAAGACTTTAATTTTATTTATAAAAACATAAACCGCTTATAACCTCAGGCTATAAGCGGTCTTTTTAAGATTTAACTTGACTTAAGAATATTTTTATTGTAATATTTCTCCTTGACTGCCTTTAGGCAGTTTTTCTTTGAAGGGAGCTTTTAATATAATGATAAATAAAAATTTTAAATATATGGCTGCGGTTTTATCCGCTGCAATCTGTTTTTCTGGCTGCGCAGGAGGAAGCAATGGCGCTTCTGAAAACGGCAGCAGTGCAATTAATTCCGGTAGTATTACTACAGCTGTAGAATCAAATAATCCCGGTGACAATGGTAATTCAGACAATGGTAATTCAGATGCTGATTCTCCTGCAGGTGTTGCTACCGCTACCGATGTCACGCAAGCTACCACCACTACGGAAGCTACTACAGAAGTCACTACAACCACTACCACAACTGAAGATCCTGCTGCTATAGCTGAAAGAGAGGCTTTAGCCGAGGCTGAGTATCAAAAATCCTGCATGAATTCCGGTAGCAGTGTCACTATTGCCGCTGATTCTGATTTTTCAGAGTTCTCCACTAAGGAGGTTCCTTTTGGTCCTGGCAGCAACAGAAGTGAGGAAACCAACAGACCTACTGGTATCAACTGGTACGTTACAAACTACGGTAATTATGCCGCTGATTTCATTCAGCCTATGGAGGGCAATTACATCTACCTCACCTTTGATGAGGGCTATGAAAACGGCAACACTCCTGCTATCCTTGATGCTTTAAAGGAAAAGGATGCTAAGGCCGCCTTTTTCGTTACCCTTCCATTTGTTAAGGAAAACCCTGACCTTGTTCAGAGAATGATAGATGAGGGCCATGTTGTCGGAAATCATACCGTTACTCACCCTCTTATGAATACCTGCGACGTCGATAAACAGCACCGCGAAATTCAGCAGCTCCATGACTACGTTCTTGAAAACTTCGGTTATGAAATGTATCTGTTCCGTTTTCCTCAGGGGCAGTTCAGCGAGCAGAGCCTTGCCATTGTTCAGTCTCTTGGCTATAGAGCCGTTTTCTGGAGCTTTGCTCATAACGACTGGGATGTTAACAACCAGCCTGATGTCAAGGAATCTCTTGACAATGCTCTTCTTAAGGCTCACGCTGGTGCCATTTACCTTTTGCACGGTATTTCTACTACTGATGCTAAAATGCTCCCTGACCTTATAGACGGCCTTAGAGATGCCGGCTACAAGATCGGGTATTATTACAAAGTAGACTAAAGCTGCATCCCCTTGCTTTTGTGGCTTCTTGCAGTTTTTAGCCCATGATCTGTCTCATGATTTCCGGATCCTTTATTTTGTGGTCCTCTGCAAGGGTGATTACCTTTGTCATGATTTCTGCTGTCTTTGGATCTTCATCTATGTATGGAAGGAAGATTTTGCTTCTCTTTCCTCCCTGCACCATTACTATGTTGATCTGAGGTCCAGCCATCTTGTGGATCACGCCGCTTCCAAGGTGTACGGTGTAGTCACCGTACTTTCCCTTGATGAGGGCATGGTTCTTTTCAAAGGATACGTTTTTAATTCCAAAGAGCTCAAGATTAAATTCAAGCACTACTCTTCTCATTTCTATTGTTGAGTGGCTAGTCTGTGGATCTACTCCTCCGGCATGTGCTACGCTGACTGCAAGGTCTACATCTCGCATTACTTCTGAGTACAGTATGTCAGGTATTTCACTCATTTTCAGGAATTTCCCTGTTTTTCTATCACTGAATACTACCCATTCTAGTACCGGCGGCTCTGCGTCTGCTGGTGAGAACCAGTCTGCTACTGCATATATCTGCGCTATTATGTTATCGGCATAATAGATCTTCTGAAGTCCGTCTTCATAATCTGCTACCCACCGTCTTCCCTTTAGGCATCCCAAAGTTTTTCCTACCTGTATCTGATTTCCGGCAAACATAAGGGATTTATTCTTATCCAGTTCTTCGTCAAGCTTTACATATAGCTCACGGAACACCTGCTTAAATGGCTGCTTTTCTCCGTCCTTTGCCTTTTCAAAGAAGAGCTTTTGGTATTTTGTCCAGCTTCCCTCTTTATATAGGTCATATGGATGCGCTATTCTTATCTTTTCTTCTTTTTCATCAAGCAAGAACTCAGCTGGCAGCTTTTCATTTTCTCCTGCCTTTAGCATACCTGCTGCCCCTGTTTTTTCTGATACAAAAACAAGTTTTGTTATTATGCTGCTAAGTACCGGATTTGCACACAGTGCTTTCAGCTCCTCATAGCCATAAATTTCTCTATCCTCCATGGATTTTTCAAACATCGCTACGGATCTTGAATACTGCCTTTTTAGCTTATCCTTAAATTCCTTTATTTCAATAAATTTTTCATTTTTCTTGATAGCTGCCGGTATAGTCTTTAAGCTCTTTCCTGCCTTGCTTATTATCAGATCTGCTTTTCCGCTATCATCTACTTCTATCTTTACTGAATATTCATCTATTTCATTTTCTTCAAAAAGTGATTTATTCTGCTTTGCAAGCTCTGTTTCCATTGACAGGGTAAGTCTTAGTTCATCTGAATAGCCCGCACAGGTCGACATATTCTTTAATGCCGTTTCTACTGCTGCCCCCTCGCTTGCCCTTCTTTGTGCTCCGAACTGCTTACTTTCCTTTAAGTATTTCTGCATATATTCATATCTTCCAAGCAGATCCTTAGTTCCTTTTATTGGTACAAGGCCAAGACTCATAAGAAGGTCTTTATTTCTCTTGGCATCTATTTCCTTTTCGAGTTCTTCTACAGTAACTCTTCCAAGTGCTGCATCCGCATATTTTCTTGCTCTGCTGTGCTTGCTTCCATCTGATATGTACTTTGCGCTCTTATATAGTTTGTCGAAGACCTTCTCGCCTAGGGTCTCGTAAACTTGAGTGAACCACTTTAAATCAAAGCAGCCGGCGTTTAATTCTCCGCTTGATAAAGGCGTGTATTTTGCTATTATGGCCATCTTCTTATCGTCAAAATAGTCATCCATGTGGGCCATGAAGTAATAGCAGCCGCTCTTAAAGCCCTCTAGCTTTAATACCTTTTCTATCATGTCCATCCATTCAGGGGCGAACATTGCTACCTCTATTAGTCTGGTTTCTTTTATCTTATTTTTCTTTACCGCTTCTTCTAGCTTTTCTACGGTATCCCCTTCATCCGGCTGCGATACGTTTAACAGATGGCTAAGTACCACTCTCTTGCTATTTTTGTTCGAGCCATAATAATAGGTGCTTCTGTCAAGAGTCGAGTCTCCGAGCGCTTTTAATATGTCAATGAGATTCTCTATTCCATATACCACTGATATTTTAAGACATGCCTCCGAGAACTCAGTCGGTGTATCTCCTCTTTTTAGCTCGGTATCAAGCATTACCTCTATCAGCTCTAGATATATTTCATTTGCTGCAGCGTTAAAGGCTTCATCCATTAATTCTTCCTTTATTCCCGCAAAGGAATATCTTCTTTTCTTTTTCTTAAGCGCTCCTAATTCATTTATTCCATCTGAAAGCCCTATCTTTTCTATTATTACCTTATATACCATCTCCTTACTTATTATTCCAAGAGAGTATGCCTTAACATAATCAAGTGTTCGCAGCTGAATATAATTTCTATTGTAGCTGTAGTAATACTCATTTTCTTTTTCACTCACGGATCTTTTCATTTTTTCATCTAAAGCATATCTTAAATAGAAAAACTTCTTAAAGCTTTCATCATCTGATAATTCCTTTATTTCAGAAAGCACCTCGCTTATTCTCTTTTCGGATATAAATCTTACCAGGTCATAGTATGCACCATAATAGCTTTCTTCTCTTTTCTTTGCCGCATTTAATAGCATGATTTCATCCGGCACTTCTTCTACTATGTATTTTATTACTCCGAATTTTACTTCATCTGGAATTGGGGCCTTATATTCTTCTTCAAAAAAGCTGCAAAGAATATGCATTATGGTATTTATATTATCAATTCCGTACTTGTTATATTTAAATACATATTCATCCTCTGTATCTCCAAGCAGCTCCTTTATATGTTTTTTGCTCTCTAAGACCTTTGTTTCATCTAGCCCTTTGTAAGCATTATATACTCTTTTTGTGAGTATTCTTAAAGTATTGACTTCCCTAAATTCCTTTATATTTTTTTCTTTGAACTCTCTCCATAGTTCTGGTAAAGGATACCTCTCATAGGCTTTCAGTTCATTTTTATAGCTTAAGCTTCTTAATCTATATTCTGGTGATATTTCTCCAAGGAGATGCTCTTCTCCGTCCCCTGTCTTATATTCGGCCTTTGCATTTTTATCTATAAATTCCTCAAGCGCCTTTAATATTTCATCAGCTCTCTTTCGGGTGAGTTCAAAGTATTCTTTTACAGGCTTTATATAATCCAGATTGTTCTTTTGCTTAATTCCTAATATTTCTTTTTCCTGCGATAATAGTCCTTTTTTCTTACCTTCCGCTTCTTCCGGCATTATTTCAACTGCTTCATTATAAAGACCATACTTTTTTCCATTATCCTCTTTTGCCTTTTTGCCGGAATTTTCACTCAGCTGATCTATCAGGACACTTTCTTCTGATTCCGGATTTTCTATGCCCCTTGCTGCCTCTATTAATTCGTCTATTTTTTCATTTTTTCCCTTCGCCTTAAGAAGCATGTCAAGTCCGCCAAGGCGTATCATTTTATCCTTTGATTTTAATAGCCTTAATATGCTAGCATGCCTTTTTTCTTCCTGCTGGTCATTTAATATTTCTATCGCATTCGCGCGCAGATCCCCTAGCTTATATTTAAGGCAGGCTTCTATCTTCTTATAATCTTCATCATTTAACTTATTATTTTCTGCTAATCTTTTTACTAAAACCGCTGCTACTTTTCTTGTGTCAGTACTTCTATTGGACAGGCATTTTAATAGCATATTCTTTCTTTTCTGAGTTTTGGCGTCTATAAGAAGTATTTTTACTGCACGGTTTCTTGTTCCGTATTCATCACTGAAATCTTCTATTTTTTCTACTAATTCTTCCTGCTTTTCTTCATCTTCTAACACACATGCTATAAATAACATTCTTGATAGCACATCATTTTTTTCAAGACTTGCAGAGTACCATGGAAATATAAACGGAGAGAAGGTAATTTTCTTCTTTATTTTCTCTGCTACATCCTTTAATATTTCATAGTGCTTTTCTGCCTGCTCTTTATTTTCAAAAAAGGTATAAAGCCTTTCCTTGGTACTTTTTTCTATAATTCTTTGATTCCTTATGTAACTATCCTGATTCAGATTATTTTCTTTATTCAGGTTCAAAATTATCGCCGCTAATTCACTTCCTACTGAATCCATATATATGTGCATGTATGCGCATAAAAGCTCCACATCACCATCAATATGCTCTACTACATAATTAGCTATTTTATTTTTGTATTCTTTATATTCAAGCGAGTTTATATAATAGGAGGCGGCCAGCTTCTGCTGCCTTGTTCCTTCTACTACAAGCCTTTTAACTTCCTCCATCGCTGTTGTTATTTCATAAAAACCAAGCCCCCATAAACCAACACAGATATTGATTGCATCCTCTGTATTTATGAGTGCATAAGCATTATTTTCATCCTCTAAGCAGGTTATTATGTCTGCTAGCACCTTTTCCGCACTTCTATCCTGTTCCTGCTCTGCTCCTACTCCTGTCCAGGTTCCTACAGCCCTTTTTACCGCCGCAAAACGGAGCATGTTATTATCCCTTATTGTATATGCTATTTTCTTAAAGGCAGCAATCGTTCCGCAGTCTGCATTTTCACAGATTACCTGTCTTACCCCCTCTTGAAGCCTTGCTGCTACTAAAAAGCCGCTTAGCAGGTCATTTAGTTCTTCATTATCTGATTTTACTACGCCTCTTATTATTTCGCGTGTTACTACAAGATTGTTGTTTTCTGCAGTAAACATTTCCTTTATTGCTGCTATTAATTCACTATCTCCCTTATCAATTCCTGCAAAAACAAGGTCATCCAGCATTCTTATGCTTATACCCATATACCCGGATCCATTTAGCTTATAATCCAGCAGTTCCTCTGAAAGGTTGTTCTTTATATAATCAATTAATCCTGCTCCATAAAATTTGAAAGCAAAGCAGGTATGCATTAATCTGAATACGTTACCTAAATACGGTGCATAGCTTTTTGCTCTTACGCTTCTACGATAATAATTCATCGAATAGGTAAACTTATTATATTTATCTATTGCATAATAATATGAGGCCTGCAATTCTTCCGGAACTAATAATTCTACAAGTGTAGAAAAATTTTCTTTTATAAAACCTGATATATCAGTTCTATTTAAACATTCCTTTTCATATTTGTATGCAAAATCATAGGAATCATAATAGCCTTCGAACATAGCCTTATAGGCTTGCTTTTCCTTTTCGGACAAGCCAGCTATTTTCTTTTCATTTTCTTTTTTCCAGTTCTCTATGAAGTTCTTTGAGAGCTTTACTCTTGAATTATAATCGTATCCCATTTTACCTCTCCTTTACCACATTCTGCCCGCATAAGCTGTCAGCTTTATGAAGGTCAGTTCAGTTTCATCCTTTATTTCTACTGTTTCTTCTAGACTCTCCATTCGCTTTCCGTCTATAAAAAGCGCGGTTACTCCGTCCTCAAAGCTTTGCACTGAGTTCTTTTTCGCCTCCTCCATTTTTGGAGACTTAGTTCCGTAATTTACTCCAAAGCCTACCTTTCCGCTTTTTGCCTTATCTTCTATTTCTTCTTTTTCAAGCATTTTCAGAAGCTCTCCGGCTTCCCGTCTCTTTTCATATTCATTTACACAATATCCTGTGACATATTCTATTAACTCTCTTACATTTTTCACCTCTGAAGGAGTATCAATTTCCAGCTTATCTATGCTGGCTTTGGCCCTTGTCAGCTTTTTTATATTTATTTTCATAAGTTCCCCCTTAGTTTATTTTCGGAGTTTTTTAAACTCTTTTATTATAGCAAATTCTGTTTTCTATAGCAACATTTTTTTCTTTTAACAGGAAACCCCCAAAAAGCACTTATTATGCGCTTTTTGGGGGCTTTATTATCTAGATTATAGCATTTTTTTAGGGATTATTTTGTGTATTATTATTTGCAATATTTGCGTATCTTTTTTGATATTACTTTTTTAATATTTCTTTTTTAATATTACCTGTTAGCATCACGTTTTAGCATTACTATTAGCATCATGTTTTAGCATCATGTTTTTGCATTAAATATTTTAGTATATCTTTAAGTCGCTTCCTTCTCTTACGAATACTGGTATTATTTCAAGCGGTGCCTGTGCTGTTACTTCACTTCCTCCTTCATATACCTTTCCTGTGTAGCTTTCAGTCCATCTTACTCCTGCCGGGAGATATACCTTTCTCTCGCTTACTCCTGCTTCCATTACAGGTGCTACTAACAGGTCTTTGCCGAACATATATGCATCATCAATTTCTGCTGCCGACTCATCCTTTGGGAAATCATAATAGAGCGGTCTCATTACCGGCGCTCCACTATCTGCTGCTTCCTGCATGCAGCTTCTTACATACGGTCTTATTTTTTCTCTGATAAACAGATAGTTTGATAATATCTTATAGTTATCCTCTCCGAAAGACCACACTTCATTATCCTGTCCACTTGTAAGCTGTCTTACTCCGTTTATGAATTCCTCTTCTCTTTCATACCATGGACTTCTTTCTCCATGCATACGGAATACCGGGCAAAAGCATCCCCAGGCAAACCATCTTACTAATAGCTCCTGGAAGGCCTTATCCTTGATGTTTCCTCCTAGGAACCCGCCTATGTCACTTGTCCACCATGGTATTCCTGCCATGCTCATGGATAAGCCTGCTGTTAGCTGCTCTTTCATTGAGCGGAAAGAAGAGTAAATGTCTCCTGACCAGGTCAGTACCGCATATTTCTGGCTTCCTGCCCAGGCGCAGCGTACCAAGGACATTACATCCTTTTCCCCTTCCTTTTTTAATCCATCATAAAAGCCCTTTGCATAGCCTACTGGATATCTATTGGTACAAGAGAGTGCTGTTCCTTCATAGTATCTGTAGTTATCGAAGTCATATGGGCCATATTCCGGTTCTGCTTCATCTAGCCAGAAGGTCCTTATTCCATATTTATAATAATTTTCTTTGCACTTTTCCCATACAAATTTCTGGGCTCCTGGATTTGTTGCGTCATAGAAGGTGGTGTTTCCCATCCAGTCCATATGGATTGCATTTGATCTGTCTGCATTTACAAGGTAGCCGTTTTCTGCCATTTCTCCATAATTTTCGCTTTTCTGGTCTATGGTCGGCCAGACTGATACTACCAGCTCTATTCCCATGCTCTTTAACTCTTCTACCATGGCTTTTGGATCTGGCCAGTCTCTTGGCTCAAATTTGAAGTCTCCCTGCCTTGTCCAGTGGAAGAAGTCTATTACTATTGCATCCATTGGCAGTCCGCGCTTTTTGTGTTCTCTTGCTACATCTAATAGCTCCTTCTGATTACGGTAGCGGAGCTTGCACTGCCAGTAGCCCATTCCGTATTCTGGCATCATAGGTGTGCGCCCTGTTGCTGCTGAGTAATTTCTTTCTATGTCTGCCGGTGTGTCTCCTGCAGTTATGAAGTAATCCATTTTCTTTGTGGATACGGCATGCCACTGCGTTACGTTATTTGCAAAGGCCACCTCTCCTATTGCCGGGTTATTCCAGAAGAAGCCATAACCTCTGCTTGATACGAAGAACGGTACCGAAGCCTGTGAGTTTCTGTGACAGAGTTCTAGCATCGCTCCCTTTTTATTTAATAGTCCATCCTGATACTGGCCCATTCCGTATATTTTTTCATCCTTAAAGGCTTCAAAACGCGCATAGAGTTCATAGTCACTTCCACCCTTATACGGCTTTAATTCTCTTGCATCCACTCTAAGTGGTACGCAGTATCTGTTTATTCTGTTACGGTTTCTCCAGTATTCCTGTGTGAGAAGTTCTCCATTTTGATTGTAAAAGGATAGCCAGCCTTCATGATTTAGCTTTGCTGTTATTTTTCCGTTTGTCAGGCTATAGACATATCCTGTCATATGATACTGCTTATATTCTTCCCCCTTATACCATGGATCTGTTACATCTATTTCTTCTTTTTCTATGGTTACTGCTGTTTTTTCTACCGGTTCTGTAAGCGCCCAGTCATGCTTATCCATTTCCGGCTCTTTGGTATAACGCACTCTAAGGGAGTCTCTTCCCCAGGCTTCTACTACAAGTGTAGAAACGCCATCCTTTACCACAAGTCTATCATTTTCCGTAATTACTCTCATATTATCTCCTTCCTTCTTGCTCATTCGCCGCCTCAATGATTATCTCTTTGCGCCTTCCTTGCTCATTCGCCGCCTTAATGATTATCTCTTTGCACCTTCTCAGCTCATTCGCCGCCTTAATGATTATCTCTTTGCACCTTCCTTGCTCACTCGCCTATTGATGAGAATAATGCTTTCGTACTTTTAGTAGTTTACATTCATGAGGCACAGCCCCTGCGGCGGTGCTGTATAACCTGCATTTTCTCTATTTCCAGATTCTATTATTTCCTTTACGCTCTCCGGCTTTCTTTTTCCCATTCCTACCTCAAGCAGGGTTCCCGTCATTATTCTTATCATATTCTGAAGAAAGCCATCACCTGTATAATCTATGTCTATTTCCTTTAGGCCATTTTCATCCTTTATCTCGGTAATTTTTATTTCCTTTACTTCTCTAACTGTTGATTTCTTCATATGCTTATTCCCGCAAAAAGCCTTAAAATCCTGCTTTCCACACATAAGCTCTGCTGCTTTTTTCATTGCCTCAATATCTAACTTTGCTTCTAGGAAGGTATATACAAATTTCTTTTCAAATACATCTGCTATCGGACTTACATACAGCCTATACCTATAGGTCTTTTCCACTGCGTTAAATCTTGCATGGAAGCGCTCATTAGCCTTTTCAAGGGATATTACCGCTATGTCATCTGGCAGCTTCTCATTTATGTAAATAAGCAGTTCTTTTTCTGTCATGCTCTTTTTCAGATTTATGTGAAAGTTCGCTACCTGCCCCTTTGCATGTACTCCGGCATCCGTCCTTCCTGAGCCTATTACTTCTACGTCTTCTCCCGAAAGAGTGCTTAATATTTCCTGCAATTTTCCTTGTATGGTATCCCCTGTGCTTTTTTGTACCTGCCAGCCTTTATATCTGCTTCCATCATACTGCACTACTATCTTATAATTTTCCATTTCCCGCCACCTTTTTATGCTTTTTCTTTATTGCTCTTCACTTTTATTTTTTCTGCTCTTTTCCTGCTCTTTTTCAGCTCTTTTTCAGCCCTTTTTCCTGCTCTTTTTCAGCTCTTTTTCAGCACTTTTCCTGCTCTTTTCTGCTTTTTTTCTGCTCTTTTCCAGCCCTTTTTCTTTCCTGCCATCTTTTTATGCCTCTTTAGGCTTTTCTCAGTAATTTCCCGGCACTTTCTTAATACAATAGCATTTTTTACCTGCAATTACAATGTTCTTTTTTATAGAAAAAAAACTCCGCCATTACTAATAATGACGGAGTCACGTTTTATTATCTAAATACATCGAGGAGATCGCGATAATTTGTTCTTATCGTGTAATAAACATTCTTATCAAGTCCTGCCTGCTTTGCCCCCTTTGATATTGTGTCTGCTGTTGTTACAATATCAAGTGATTTCTTGTACGCTTCAAACTGTGCTTTTGTAATCTGGTTCAATGGAACCGCTGTGTACCTTTTAAAGCTGTCAACAAAATCGAACATTCCCATACCTTTCACCTTAACCATCGTCGTATTCATTCGCATTTTTTTAAATTCATCAACCCCGTAGTTAATTACTTCTATGTTTACGACGAGCCTTTCTGTAATATTTTAATCACTCAATCTAAAAAGGATAAATAAAATGTAAATATCCTGGCTACAAGTTTATTCTATCACAATATCTCAATGATTTCAAGCTTCATCTTTATATTTTTTTAATTTATCATTTTTGTCCTATTTCCATATATATCCCTTTTTATGCGGATTTATCCTTTTTACCATATTTTTATTTTCGATTTTACATTTTATGTAAGAATTTCCGCAGGCGTTTCCGAAAACATTTTAGTTTTTCACGAAATTTCCTTTCGTGAATCCCTTTCAAAACCATATGTTTTGTGACATATAACGTTTTTTTCCATTATTTTTTTGTTTCTTTTTTTCTGCCTGTTTCAGGTTCATGTTTATTTTATTTATTAAATGTTAAATTTACATAGAAACAGTCCCCTTACCGATTTTCACCATTCGATAAGGAGACTTTTCCAATTATTACTATTTTTATTATTCAAATCTTAAATTGTTGCTCTTTAAATCATATATAGATGTTCTAATATCTTACACCTTGCTCTATCGTACGTACTGTTATGACAATCATAAGTATAATCACTATGGCTTTTTGCTGAATTGAAATTTTTCTTCAATTTTTTTAAAAAAGTATCTTGACAATTTTTTATCAATGTGTTATTATGCTCACCATAAAAGCAAAGGCGCTTGGATAGATTTCCAAGCGCTTTTTTTATTCTTAATAGTTTTTATTCTTTTTTGGCTGCAAAGGTGCTGCTGATCTAAGGGTCTTATGATTGTTTTTTTGCTGAAGTGCACTCGGTGTAATTTCAATCATAACGGTTTTTAGATGAGTGGCACCTTTTCGCATATAAAACCTTTATTCATGCATTTTCAGGTGTATGTTTTTAGGAAAAAAGGAGGAGATTTTTATGACAGATGAAATTTTACAAGCTTTAAAAGCCATGGATCAAGAAATATTCGGGGTCTGGTTCCTTATAGGTGTTGCTTTTGTTTTCTGGATGCAGGCCGGTTTTGCAATGTGTGAGGCTGGTTTTACCAGAGCTAAGAATGCCGGTAACATTATAATGAAGAACCTTATGGACTTCTGTATTGGTTGTGTTATGTGGTTCCTTATCGGTGCTTCCTTGATGCTCGGTACTAATGCCGCTGGTGATACCGGTTCTATTATCGGTGTTTTAAATTTCGATGTTTTTACTAAATACGGTGATTTTAATTATTCATCTTTTGTTTTCAATCTGGTTTTTTGTGCTACTACAGCTACCATCGTTTCCGGTTCAATGGCTGAACGTACAAAGTTCTCATCTTATTGTATTTATTCTGCTATTATTTCAGCTATCATTTATCCTATCGAGGCTCACTGGACATGGGGCGGCGGTTTCCTTGCTGAAATGGGCTTCCATGATTATGCCGGTTCTAACTGCATTCACATGGTCGGCGGTATCTGTGCTTTCATCGGTGCCTGGATGCTCGGTCCTCGTATCGGTAAGTTCGAAAAGGACAAGAAGGGCAAGATCACTAAGGTAAATGCCTTCCCTGGTCACAACCTTGTTATTGCCTGTCTTGGTGTTTTCATTCTCTGGATGGGCTGGTATGGTTTCAACGGCGCTGCCGCTACAGATATTGATACTCTTGGTTCTGTTTTCCTTACTACTACAGTTGCTCCTTCTGTTGCTACTGTTGTAACTCTTATCTTTACTTGGGTTAAGTATGGCAAGCCTGATGTTTCAATGTGTCTCAACGCTTCACTTGCAGGTCTTGTTGCTATCACTGCTCCTTGTGATGTAACTGACTGTGCCGGCGCTGCTATTATCGGTGCTGTTTCTGGTCTTCTTGTTGTTTTTGGTGTCTGGTTCAATGATAACGTTACTCACGTTGATGATCCTGTTGGTGCTGTTGCCGTTCATATGCTTAACGGTATCTGGGGCACTATAGCTGTTGGTCTTTTCTCTACTGAAACTGCTCCTGGCTTTGCAGTTGCGGGTATTAAGGAAGGTCTCTTCTACGGCGGCGGTTTCGACCAGCTCGGTTTACAGCTTCTTGGTATGGGAGCTACTGCTTTATGGACAGTTGTCATGATTTCTATTACTTTCTTTGCTATTAAGAAGACTGTTGGACTTAGAGTTACTGAGGAAGAGGAAATTGAAGGTCTTGATATTAAGGAACATGGTCTTACATCTGCTTATTCTGGTTTCGCTATCATGGATGTTTCTAACACAATGACAATGAGCGTTAATGAAAATACAAGTCTTGGTTCTAATGAATACGACACTGCTAGTGAAGCTAAAAAGAATGCTGCTGTTCCAGTCGTTCAGGATCCTACTCCTGCTACAGGTATTTACAAGGTTGCTATTATTGCAAGGCTTTCTAGATATGATACTTTAAAGAAGGCTATGAATGAGCTCGGTGTTACTGGTATGACTGTTACTCAGGTTATGGGCTGCGGTATTGAAAAGGGTGCCGGCGAAAAGTATCGTGGTATTGAAGTCGATGCTACTCTTCTTCCTAAGGTTAAGGTTGAGGTTGTTGTAAGCAAGATTCCTGTTGCTAAGGTTATCGAAAGTGCTAAGAAGGCTCTTTACACTGGTCACATCGGTGATGGTAAGATCTTTGTTTACAACGTTAATAAGGTTGTTAAGATCCGTACCGGTGAAGAAGATTTCGATGCTCTACAGGATGTAGAATAATTTAGCTAAATCCAATTCTTTCACATAAAAAGGCTGAGCCCTAACGAAGATAATTCGTTAGGGCTCAAGTTTTTTAAAACTATAAAATTATTAGATCAAGCCGTAATGCTTAAATGCGTTATATAGGCCATCCTTTTCTATCGAATCCGTTACATAGTCTACCTGTGGCTTCACCTTTTCTGAGCCATTTCCCATGCAGATGCTGAGTCCTGTGAAGGTGAGCATTGGAAGATCGTTTGTGCTATCTCCTATGCTTATGGTATCTTCTACTGGCACGTTATACTTTTTCATAAGCTTTCTGATGCCTTCGGCTTTTGAGTTTCCCATCGGAACTAATTCAAAGAAACCTTCTCCTCTGTCTATAAATTCAAAGATTTCCGAATACTTCTTTCCTTCTACCTTGCTTACATAGTCCTTTAAAAATTCTATAGGCTTTGCTCCCGGGGTTCTTACGCTAAGACATACCTTATCGTAATTCATTCCCCTATCTTCTCTTTTGAATATTCTTACATTTTCCTTTACAAGACCTGTATGAGATTTTCTAAAGTCGCCTATTAATGATCTATATTCATCATCAAAATAATAGATGTCATCCTTTCCTTCAAGAACATAGTCTACTTTAGCCTCGTTCAGCGCTGTTACAAATTCATCCCTGACCTCAGGAGACAGTTTTGAATGGTATATTTCTTCTCCCTGGTCCTCTATGTAGGTTCCGCAGCCGCATACCCAGCCGTCAAAAGGCACCACTCTGATTCTTTTTTCTATTTCGCTCATGGTTCTTCCTGAGTTCACATATACAAGGTGCCCATTTGCCTTCAGTTCTGCAATGGCACGCTTTGTACTCTCTGGTATGTAACGTGGCTCTGGCTCTGTGATTATGGTTCCATCTATGTCAAAAAATATCAGTTTCATCTTTTTCTCCGTTTTTACATCGTTAGCCTTTCGTGTTGTTTGTTGTTTTACTGCAAACTTTTCGCCG
>JAEEGI010001908.1_pt1 | contig 51670 bp, 52 predicted proteins | sample 8958751 | NCBI WGS metagenome assembly JAEEGI01 (sample SAMN16246545, study PRJNA631951) | gut metagenome | biome: gut microbiome; feature: rumen; material: KS-attached | host: Bos | place: Iran: Karaj | collected 2018-10
CTCTATGCTGGTTGACCTTCGTTCTAAGTATCCCGATCTTACTGGTAAGGTTGCTGAGAACGCTCTCGTTGCTGCTGATATCACAGTCAACAAGAACATGGTTCCATTCGATAGCCGCAGCGCATTCCAGACATCAGGTATCCGTCTCGGAACTCCAGCTATCACCACACGTGGTGCTAAGGAGGATCTGATGGTTCAGATTGCAGCTTGGATCGAGGAAGTACTGAATGACCCAGAGAACGAGCAGGTAATTGCTTCTGTTCGCGCTCGCGTTAATGAGAAGATGAAGGAGTATCCACTCTTCGCATACTAAACAATAAAGCCCCTGCCAATCGGCAGGGGTTTATTTTTACTTGAGGTTGGCGTTAAAATGATCTATCGCCTGACGGAATAAATGATTCCTTGTGTTACCACCAAAAATACTATGATTCCTGTTTGTGTAAACTAACTGACGGAAATCCTTATCAGCCTGAACCAGTGCTTCTACATATTCTGCCGTATTCTGATAATGTACATTATCATCGGCCAGTCCGTGACATATAAGCAGTGCGCCATGCAGCTGCGATGCTCGTGCTATCGGATTTACGTCGTCATATCCGCTGGCATTCTCCTTTGGAGTGCGCATATATCTTTCGGTGTAGATAGAATCATAATAGCGCCAGCATGTTGGAGGAGCAATCGCTACACCAGCCTTGAACACAGGACGACCTTCCGACATCGACATCAGCGTGTTCCATCCGCCATAGCTCCAGCCCCAAATGCCGATTCGCTCTTTGTCCACATAGTTCTGCTTACCCAGCCAGATAGCCGTCTCCACCTGGTCGCGAGCCTCAAGTTCGCCCAGTCGCAGATAGGTGCACTTCTCAAACTCAGCACCACGTCCGCCTGTTCCGCGATTGTCAACACACACGCAGATGTACCCCTGCTGACAGAGATATTGCTCAAGAATAGCACCATTATTGTTCATACCTATGCCCCACTGATTTAGTACCTGCTGACTGCCTGGGCCGCCATACTGATACATAATCACAGGATACTTTTTCGATGCATCAAAATCGGCAGGCTTTACCATCCAACCGTTCAGCACCACGCCCTCGGATGTAGTAAACTGGAACATCTCTTTCTTACCCAGATCATATCCTGCCAACTTCTGCTTCAACTCATGGTTGTCTATCAGTGTGGTCAGCACCTTACCGTTGCTTTGACAGATGGTATACTCTGCAGGATTGTTGATGTCGCTCCAGATATTGATGAAGTACTTGTAGTTCTTGCTGAATATCGCGCTGTTCACACCAGCCTTTGGTGTCAGCACCTCTATCTTTCCGTTCTGATGAGCCACCATCACCTGCTGTTCGGTAGCACCATTGGGATTTGCTGCAAAATATGTATCGCCTGTCTTCTCGTCGAAACCATATACTGCCTTCACCACATATTTCTCGTTTACTATCTGTCGCAGCTGTTGACCGTTCAGATTGTAGAGATACAGATGATTATAGCCATCACGCTCGCTGGGCAGCAGTATATTGTTGGCCGTTATCTGGATATCATCCAGCACCTCCTCCTTGATATATTTATCCACCTTGTCCTCGATTGCCAACTTACATACTGTCGACAGCGGGTTGGCCATAAAGATACGAAGTACATCCTGATGACGATTCATCGTGAAGATAGCAATCTTGGCAGGATCGTTAGTTGCCTTTATGCGGGGGATATAACCCTCGGCATCCAGAGGCACGTCGATTTTACGAGTCTGATGACTCTTGATATCATAGCTCCACACGCTAACCTTAGAGTTAACCTGTCCTGGTACGGGATACTTATAAGTATAGTCACCAGGATATTCGGCAAACTCAGTGCGCTCTGGCTTCAGGCCCTTAAACAGCTGCATAGAGTACTGCTTAACCGCACTCTCATCGTAGCGAATCCAGATAATCTGTTTAGAATCAGCCGAGAACACCATCGATGAGTTTGTAGAGAATTCTTCCTCGTACACCCAGTCGGGGATACCATTGATTATCTCGTTGCGCTTGCCGTCCTTAGTCACCTGACTCTCAGCATTGTCGTACAGCAACTTAACCAGCCAGATATTATTGTCGCGCACAAAAGCTATCTGATTACCATCGGGCGAGAATACTGGCGTCTGCTGCGGTCCACCATCACTCAGTGGTTCCATTTTGTTGTTGCGGATGCTATATATATAATAGGTGGCGGTAAACGAGCGGCGATAGATAGCTTTCGTGTTTGTCTGGATCAGAATCCTGCTGCCGTCAGGACTCAGAATATATCCATCCACACTCTTTACCTCAGCCCCGCGAGCAGTAGCAGCATCAAACAGCACTCCTACCTGCTTACCTGTACGGAACGAGTAAGTCACAATCCTCTTACCATCATCGCTTATCTGCGCGTAAGTCTCACCATCAGCCATTGGTCGCACTGCGCTCATCGACTGACTACGGAATTCTCCACTTGTTATTCCCTTAAGCGTAAGCTTCTCACCAGCCAGAGCCGATAAAGCCAACGTAAGCGACAATCCAAGCGAGAAAAGTCTCAATTTCTTCATATTTTTATCGTATTTATTGTTTCAGCTTGCAAAGATAGCGTTTTTTTCGTTAACTTTGCACACTGATGGATTTAAATAAAGTGAATACGCCCTATTATAACGACTACGGCACGTGGATTCGCCGTCAGTTTCCCTATCGTGTGCAGAAGATTTCGATCGATGCTGGTTTTACTTGTCCCAATCGCGACGGCAGGATTTCTACAGGTGGTTGCATCTATTGCGACAACCGAACTTTTAACCCTTCCTACTGTCAGCGTCGACACTCTGTGACTGAGCAGCTCGAAGAGGGCAAACGATTCTTCGCCCACAAATATCCCGATATGAAATATCTGGCTTATTTCCAGGCGTTCACCAACACCTATGCCCCACTCGCTCAGCTCAAGTTGCTCTACGAAGAGGCACTCAGCGTGCCAGATATCGTAGGTATCGTCATCGGTACGCGTCCTGATTGTATGCCTGATGAGTTGCTAGATTATCTGGCCGAACTCAACGAGCAAACCTTCGTACTGGTAGAATACGGCGTAGAGAGCACTAACGACGAAACCCTTCTGCGCATAAATCGCGGTCACACATTCCAACAGTCGTGCGATGCCATCGAGCGCACCCATCAGCGCGGCTTGCTCACATGCGCACATATCATATTAGGCCTGCCTGGCGAAGATGCCGACGAAAGTCTGCGCCAAGCACCCGTCATCTCCGGATTGTCCATCGACATACTGAAGATTCACCAGATGCAAATAATCCGCGGAACCCGTCTGGCCGAGCTCTATGCAGCCAAGCCGTTCCACATTTATACCGTCGATGAGTATATCCGCCTGATAGCCGAATACATACAGCGACTCCGGCCCGATATGGTATTAGAGCGTTTCGTTTCGCAATCGCCCAAGGATCTGCTCATCGCGCCTCATTGGGGACTAAAAAACTATGAGTTTACAAATCTCTTGGCAAACCATCTTCGCGCCCACAACATCCGTCAGGGTCAGTTTTTTCTAAAGTCTGTGTAATTGTTATTGCGCAGCATCTGGTCCAGTGTCAGATTTGCGTTCTTCTTCATGTATCGCTCCACCATACGGGTATAGAGGGTATTAAACACCTGCTTGCCCAACGCCTGGTTTACCACCCAGAGTATCTTTCCGATATGAGTGTCGCGTTCCTGCTGGCTCAGTGCCCTATCTTGAGGCATAGGATACATGCTAAGCAGATAGAATCCTATACAGTCGGGCACTATATAGTGGCGATTCATCGACTCAAGCTGACTCTTGGAATATCCATACTGCGGTTTCTGGTATAGTGGATAGTCGCTACCCAGATACTTGTCCAGACAGATACCTATCGAGTTGTTACCCACTATCACGCTCTGGTCCAGCGAACCTATCTGGGCATAAACCTCAGGTATCTCTATTCCCGGAATCTTCTCCTTCAGATACTTGAATCCTATGGTCAGGTCAGAGTTGATATCATCCATATTGGCATACTGCTGCTCAGCCTCGTTTATCAGTATCTGTAGCGTTGAGTCTTGATAAAAACGCAGGAACTTGGTGTTAATCTGCTGATCGTCAACCTTACCGATACGCAACACATCCTCTATCAGCGTGCGGGTTTGCATCGGATACATAGTATTCATCTGTTGCAGAGCCGAGAAATCGCCCGTGGTGAGATAGAGACTCTGGATACGATCATAGCGGTCAACGACAACTTTGGCGTCATCTTCCGCCATAAATTGCCATTCACAACTGATGCATCCAAACATCACTATCAGTAGGAAATAATATACCTTATGCACTGGCTGTTATCAATGAATACTATATGTATGTTAAAAAAATCGATGCAAATATACTAAAAAGTATTTTAAAAACCAAATTTTAACCTAAAAAGTTTAAATAAAAGTATAAAATACTGCACATTTTTGTTTATTTGTGTAAAAATTCGCCCTCATTTGGATGATTTTAAGTACTTTTGTAGCCTACTATAACAAATTCATCACGATGAACAAAATTATCATTACGGCCCTCGCGGCCCTACTCTCATCTGCAGCTTTTGCACAGCAGAATATTACCGTCAGCGTAACCAATCCTTTGGCTACCGATCGCACAGACCAGCCCGTAGTTATTTCGCTTGCCGATTATGGCGAAGTGCGTCGTGCTATCGTTACTTGCGATGGCACCGAGATACCTTGCCAACTAGACGATCTAGACCAGGACGAAGTCTTCGACGAGCTCTGTTTTCTGGTCGATCTCAAGAGCAAACAGCACAAGGATTTCAGCGTAGAGCTTTTAAACGAAGAGTGCGACGAGCCTGCCCGTTATCCCGCTCGCGTTTATGCCGATATGCTTCTGCGCAATGATAAGGTAAAGCAGAAGAACAAGCACAACAACTTCATCGAGTCTATCACAGCCCGCGGCGATTGTGCCGACTCTTATCACATTCAGCATCATCATGGTGTAGATTTCGAGAGCGAGCTCAACGCCATCCGCATCTACTTCGACAAGCGCCAGACGCTCGACCTGTATGGCAAGTTCCATAAGCGACTTGAACTCGAGGCTACACAGTTCTATACATCACCCGAACAGAAGGCCCAGGGCTATGGCGACGATGTGCTTTGGGTAGGAAACACCTTCGGACTTGGCGCATTTCGCGGATGGGACGGTCAGCAGCCCACGATGATCGATCCCGTTTCCAGCCGCACTCAGCGCATCATCTCTTATGGTCCGCTCCGCACCATTGTCGAACTAGTGGATCGTGGTTGGCGCCATTCTGCCGGCAAACCTGCCCTTAATCTCACTATCCGCTATATCCAGTATGCCGGCCATCGCGACACCGATGTCGAAGTATACTTCACCAAGAAGCACGTCGACATCAGCCGATACCAGTTCTCTACCGGCATTATCGATGTAAAAGGCTCTACCGAGTTTAGCGATAAGAAAGGTCTGCGCGGCTGTTGGGGCAGCGATTTCCCCACTGGCGACACCATCAACACCAAGCGCGAAACCGTTGGTCTTGGCATTCTTATCCCTCAGAAAAACATTGTGAAAGAAGTTGCTGCTGGCAAGGACCGCAACATGAGCGGCGGAAACTATGCCTTAGTAGTTGGCACAGATAGCAATGTGCTGAAGTACAAGGTTACCTATACTTCGGCCAACGAATCTTTCGGCTATCACTCAGCTGATGATTGGTTTGCCTACCTCCGCCAGTGGCGCCATGAGGTAGAGCATCCCGTAAAGATTACTGTGGCAAAGCGCTAAACAGCTTTCGACCTTTAGCATAATACTGCCAGAGCAGAGAGAAATCCTTTTGCTCTGGTATTTTTTCAGCCTTGCGCTGAGCCTGGATTTCGCGGCGGTCGGCTTCAAAATCCTTCTTCCATTTCTTAAATGCACGGCGAGCACGATATATAGCCTTGAAATCTCCCCAGTTGCGGTTCAGTATCAGCGTCTCCCACGCAGCCAGATAGTCCAGCGCCCAGCGCCAACGCATCACACGGCCTAACTCTTCGTCAGGCAGACACTTGTACAGCATCGTCAGATTATTGCGGAAGTTCAAGAATGTCTTCATCGGATTGCCCTTTGGCAGCGTTCCGCCACCTACGTGAAATGCTCTGCTGTCAGGTATGCACACTATTCTGCGCCCCTTTATTCTCAGTCGCCAGCACATGTCTATCTCCTCGTTGTGGGCAAAGAATCTTGCGTCCAGCCCCTTCACGTCCCAATAATCCTTAGCGCGAATCATCAGTGCAGCACCTGTGGCCCACAGTATATCGGCCACATCGTCATACTGTCCGTTGTCGGCTTCCACCGTCTCGAATATTCGTCCTCGGCAGAATGGGTATCCGAATGCATCCAGATATCCCCCACTCGCTCCGGCATATTCAAACTGGTCTTTGTCGAATATCGACAACAGCTTGGGCTGACATGCTGCCACATCCTGATGAGCGTCCAGATACTCTATCATCGGCGTCAACCAATGGTGCGTCACCTCTATGTCTGAGTTCAGCAGCAGATAGTATTCGGCCTCAATCTGTGCCAGCGCCTTGTTATATCCTTCGGCAAATCCCCAGTTCTTGTCCAGCACTATCAGTTTCACCTCGGGATAATGCTTGCGCATAAACTCCAGCGAGTCGTCGGTCGAAGCATTGTCGGCCACATATACCGTAGCCTCATCACGAGAGTATTGCATCACCGATGGCAGATACTTCTCCAGCATCTTCCTTCCGTTCCAGTTCAGTATCACTATTGCTACCTTATCCATATCACGCGCGCGTACATTATTATATAAGAATACACTTCAGACTCTCCTTGTCGTGAGTCATCTCGCCCAACCTCACGTTTATCAGCTGATTATCAAACTCTGGGTTAGCATCCTTGGCCGACAGTTCTACACGGATATAGTTCTTGGTGAATCCGTGCATCGCTCTGCCTCGTGTTGCCTTTTCAAACAACACTTCGGCCTCCTGCCCCATGTGGCGCTCGTAGAATGCGTGAGTCTTCTTGTCGCTCAGTTCCAGCAGTCGCTTCACTCTCTGCTTCTTGTCCTTCTCGCTCACCACGTATGGTATGCTCAGTGCCGATGTCCCAGGGCGCTCAGAATATGGGAACACGTGCAGCTGGGTTACATCCAGACTATCCAGGAACTCGTATGTCTCCTCGAAACACTCAGGCGTCTCGCCTCTACAACCCACCATCACGTCAACTCCGATAAACGCATCGGGCATCAACTCCTTTATGCGATGAATCTTGTCGGCAAACAGTTCGCGGTCATAGTGGCGATGCATCAGTTTCAGCACCGTATTGCTTCCGCTCTGCAGTGGTATGTGGAAGTGAGGCATAAATGCGCGACTCTTTGCGCAGAACTCTATGAGCTCATCCGATATCAGATCGGGCTCGAGTGAGCTGATGCGGTAACGCTTAATAGCCTCTATCCCGTCAAGTGCCTTAACCAGGTCGATGAATTTCTCGCCTGTGGTCTTACCGAAATCACCGATGTTCACACCCGTCAGTACTATCTCCTTACCGCCCTCGGCAGCAGCCTCTTCGGCCTGAGCCACCAGCGATGCAATAGTTGGATTGCGCGAGAAACCGCGAGCGTATGGTATCGTGCAGTATGTGCAGAAGTAGTCACAGCCGTCCTGCACCTTCAGGAAGTAGCGTGTGCGATTGCCTCGCGAACAGCTTGGCGCAAAGCTCTTGATATCCTTGGTCTTTTCGCGGAAATATTTGGCAGAACCACCATCTGTGGCATTATTGCCCCAGGCGTCCGACAGGAACTGTACCAGATTTGCCTTCTCGTTCGAGCCCAGCACCAGGCTCACTCCTTCTATCTTAGCCACCTCGTCGGCCTCCAGCTGCGCATAGCAACCAGTCACCACCACAAAGCTTCCCGGATTCTCTCTCACCAGTCGGTGTATAGCCTGACGGCATTTCTTGTCGGCCACCTCAGTAACCGAACAAGTATTGATCAAGCAGATGTCAGCCTTCTCCCCTTTCTGGGCTGTAGTCACGCCCAAGTCCTGAAGCATCTTGCCAAAGGTAGATGTTTCTGAGAAGTTCAACTTACATCCTAGTGTAAAATAGGCAGCTTTTTTGCCCTGAAATGCCGACGTATCTATCATATATAAAATAGGTGTATTGTTATCGGGCACAAAGGTACTACTTTTTTTGCAAAAAACATTCATTTTGAGTGATATTTATCAAGCGTGAGAATATTACACTAAATTTAACATTTCATAAGTGCTTGATTTTCAGCACTTTGCAAAAAAGTTACAAAATCACCCTAAAAAAAATCGAAAAAAATGATACGTTGTATTAAAATAATGCTTAACTTTGCAGCGTTTTAATAAACAAATGATTGTTTTACAGATTTAAAAAGCTTAGAAAAAATGAAAAAATTGGTATTTATGTTCGTAGCAGTTGCTGCTATTTCTTTCGCATCATGTGGTAACAAGGCTCAGGCTCCTGTACAGGACACTGACTCTATCGCTGAGGTAGTTGATACCGTTGCTGACAGCCTCGCTGCTGACACCGCTGCTGTTGACACTGCTGCTGTAGCTCAGTAATTCACGAACGAATTGAGAGAAAAAGACCGTTGGACGATAGTTCAGCGGTCTTATTTTTTTGCCCGTACCGTAACCATTAAGATAATTTAACCAGCAAACCTGCAACATTTTCCATACCTCGTGCGTATATATAAGTAACAAATGACAGATTTTGATACATAATCCGCGGAACAGTCATGGGTCGCAGCGATTGCGGCCCGTGGTTTTCTAAAGAGTAATTACTTCAAAAAACTATATATATATGAAGAAACTAACATTAGTATCCCTCTTTGCTTTGTGCTCACTAGGCAGCGCAATGGCTCAGACCAAGGCCGACTCACTGCGAGCCGACAGTATTTTTAAGTCACTCGAACTTCAGGGCGTAGAGATTGTAAAGCAGAAAGCGCTGGTAAAGTCCGACATCGACAAGATCACCTATAACATCGAGGACGATCCCGATTCTAAGTCGAACTCTACCCTCGAAATGCTACGCAAGGTGCCTATGGTTACGGTCGACGGCGAGGATAAGATTCAGGTAAACGGCTCAAGCTCGTTTAAGATCTATGTGAACAGCAAACCAAACCAGATGATGAGCAACAATCCCAGCGAGGTACTCAAGAGCATGCCAGCCAGCAGCATCAAGCGCATCGAGGTCATCACCAATCCCGGACCTAAGTACGACGCCGAGGGCGTAGGCGGTATTCTCAACATCATCACCCACGGCAAGAGCATCGAGGGATACACCGCAACATTCAATGCGAACGCCAGTAATCAGGGCGTTGGCGGCGGAGCTTACACCACCATCAAGAGCGGCAAACTCACCATGAGCGCCAACTTTGACTACAGCTATTACGACCGTCCCATCACTTATTCGGGCAGCACTCGCAAGACCTTGGGCAACATCAGCTCTTCGTCGTCCGACATCGAGAGTTTTGGCTCGACCGATTATCACGGCGACTCTAAATACGGCTCTATCGAGGCCAGCTACGAGATTGATACACTGCGACTCCTTACGGCCTCGTTCGATCTGTATGGCGGCAGCAGCAAGGGTAGCGGCTCGACTTCAGTCCTGGCCACATCGCCGCTCAACGGCAATCATCTGTATAGCTACAACACCCTGCATCATTCCAAGAGCAGCTACGCATATATCGATGGCGGCATCGACTATCAGCGCACGTTCTCGGTCGAAGACCGTCTGTTCACGCTGTCGTATAAGATAGGTAGCGAGCCCGATGCAAGCGACTCTTACACCGACTATGCCGACCTGCGTGCAGCCGATGGTTGGGAGAAATTCCTCGACCGACTTAAGAGTCAGCACAACGATGGTAGCGAGAATACCATCGAGCATACTTTCCAGATAGACTACACCACCCCATTTGCCAAGCATCACACCATCGAGACTGGATTGAAGTACATCCTGCGCAACAACACTTCTGAAGACGATCGCTACGAGCTAGACGTGCTTGATAGCGAGCACTCGTCGCACTATAAGCATCGCAACGACATCCTTGCTGCCTATCTGGGCTACGGACTTAAGATTAAGAAATTCTCTGGCCGACTGGGATTGCGCTACGAGCACACACTGCAGGACGTAGAGTATAAGTTGGGCCCTGGCACCGACTTCAAACAGCACTTCAACGACTTTGTGCCATCGGCCAGTCTGGGCTATAAACTCGGTCAGACCACCAACCTGCGATTGGGCTACAATATGCGTATATATCGTCCGGGCATCTGGTATCTCAACCCCTATCTCGACGACTCTACCCCAACCAACATCAGTCAGGGTAACCCAAACCTCAGCAGCGAGAAGAGTCACACTATCAGCCTGAATTTCAGCAAGTTCACTCCTAAGTTCAACATCAGTCTGAGCCCACAGTACACGTTTACCAACAACAGTATCGAGAACGTGGTAAAGATGATGCGCGACACCGATATCCCAGGACTTAAGCACCCTACGGGCATGGATGTGCTCTACACCAGCTACGAAAATATCGGCCGAAGTCAGAGCTTCCACCTCAGCTCATACGTCAACTGGAATGCTAGCAAGAACACCCGCGTGTATATGAACAGCCGACTGTCGTATACCGATATGGACGATGGCGGAACGATGTCAAATTGCGGTTGGACACTCTTTGCCTATGGTGGCGCCCAGCAGACGTTGCCTAAGGATTGGAACATTTCGTGCAACCTCTATGCCTATACCCCCAGCATCATGCTCCAGGGTCGTGGCAGCAGCTATAGCAACTACTCTATTTCTATACAGAAGTCGTGGATGAAGAAGCGACTCAACCTCACCCTTTCGGCATCAAACTTCCTGAAGAAGTACAAGACGTTCGACTATCGCACCACCGATACATACTTCGAGGCAGCCAACTGGTCAAGGAATGTAGCCCAGCGATTCACCCTCACAGTTAGCTATCGTATAGGTGAACTTAAGGCTAGCGTGCGCAAGGCCGAGCGCTCCATCAGCAATGATGACGTAAAGAGCGGCGGCGGCAACAGCGGAGGCAGCCAAGGCAGTTCAAACTAACTACAACAATATATGGGTCGCAGAAAATGCGGCCCATTATTGTATCTAAACGTTAAATATATCGAAATTCGATAAACTTTTATCGTTTTTATTTGGTTGGTATATGGAAAATATATACTTTTGCATATCGAAAATCGATAAATTAATCAATAAAAACGATAAAATTATGAGTTTAACGAGTATTTTTCAATGGACAAAGAAGAACTTAGTTACAATCATTGCACTAGGTTGTGTTATTGCTTACGTAGTTTGGGTGTGTATGCACGAGATTGACGGCATGAATAATGCAGCTACCAGCTACGACTATTGTCATCACCTTTGCCGGCTGTTTGAGCATATTGGTAAGACGGTCTTTGTTATTATATATGGTATTATTTGCTATCTTACATACAGTAAAAAGCAGTACTCCAAGTGGAGCCTCTGGCTGTTTTACATCTCTGCAGTAGCTATATTGGTGCATTATTTTGTTGCAGGTCAAATGTTTGTATACGTTTGTCATCATATCGGTGCTGAAAATATGGACAAAATACCATCTCTGGCAGTCGATATTTATGGAGCCCCCGCATTCTTTATTGTCCTGTCTTTCTTCTTCATGCCCAAAATAATCAAGGACACATTGAAGCTAAAGCAGGAGCAAGAACTTACCATTTAATCATAAACTAAAAACTAATAATTATATGAAAAAGAAACTTAATATCTTGTGTGTGTTATTGTTGGTGTTGATGATCGCCGGCTTTGTAATGACGATTATTGGCGCCTCTGACGAGTTCCATAAAGGCTGGGAAGATGGCGCAAACGAAACTGAACCATCAACTTTATTTGGTGGGTTTGGCATAATGATAGTGTTAATATGTCTGTTAGTATATCTTTACACTTTTGCCTGTTTTGTGCGCTTCATTCTTAACGTCAATCATGGCGAAGTGTTCACGTGGGCAAATGTCGACTTGCTTCGCACTGTGGGATGGTGTATCGTTGTACCTACGGTCGTCATGTTTACCATCATGTCGCCTGATATTGAAAACCTATGGGAATTATGGGCTGATGCTATCGGATTTATCTCTGAAGGCATTTTCATCCTCATTATGGCCGAGGCATTTGCTATCGGAATGAAGCTGAAAGAAGAACAAGAACTTACTATATAGTTAGCCTATGGGACAGATTATAGTAAACCTGGATGTAGAGATGGCCAAACGCAAGATGTCGCTTAGCGAGTTGGCCGAGCGAGTGGGACTAACTCTCGCAAATCTCTCGATACTTAAGACTGGCAAAGCCAAAGCCGTACGCTTCTCCACTCTCGAAGCCATCTGTCGCGAACTAGGCTGCCAGCCCGGCGACATACTGGAATATCGTGATGAATAAATAATACTTAAAGAACTAAAGATAATATGAAAGAAATTAAGATCAATTACTCAAAAAAGGTACCTGCTATGGCAATGCTGTTAACCATTCCATTGATTGGTGCTTTAGCTTACTTTGCAGCTTATTACGGAGGTAATATGGGATTCGTTTGTGGAGCGTCTGCATTCGTTATGTTCAGATTGGGTTACGAAATTATCAAGGGTTGGAATCGCATCACTATCAACGACGAGTGCGTGGTGGTTAACAGCAAATACCAGTGGACCGTCTGCTTTCGCGATGTAGAAGATTTCTATCCTGTTACCTACAAGGGCCAATATCTGATAGGTATTCATTACAAGCAGTCGCACGAGAACTATCGCACTGATGACTATCTGGATGATACCCGAGAGACGCGCATGGGTTACGAGTTAAGCCCAGGTGCTCCATACGAAATCCCAACGCGCGGTTTATCCATTAAGCCGCAGGAGTTACTTAAACAACTAAATGAGAGATTGCATCTCGAAAAAATGACAGGCCGCACTGATTAGTGCGACCTGTATTTTTTGATACCAAATAAAATGCCCTATTTCTTTGCGTAATTGCGCCTAAAATAGTACCTTTGCTGCGATTTTAGAAAAAAAAATTCCGAAATCGTGCATAATAAATCCATAACCTGTGTATATATAGGTAGAAAAGAAATTAAAATCGACAGTAATGAAACAAGAAACAGCCATCCTGACCAGCCGACTGAAGCAGCGCGAACCTGCTGCCTGTCAGCAACTGCTGTCAGACTATGGACCAGCCGTATTCCGCATAGTGCAGCGCATAGTGACGCAGCACGAGGATGCAGAGGAGGTGTATCAGGATGTGTTTGTAAAGGTTCTGCGAAGCATAGACAGCTACGATCCCGATCAGGCCGCGCTGGGCACCTGGATTAGCAGGATAGCTTATCACGAGGCACTGAACTCGGTGCGAGGCCGCAAGCCGCAGATGGTGTATATGGAGGATTACAACACCGAAGTGAGCTATGCCGAGAGCGACAGTGCCGACAGAGAGCAGACCTTACAACAACTGGAACAGGCCATCGACAAGCTGCAGCCACAAGAACAGGCTGTCATCACGATGTTCTACTACGACGACATGAGTCTGGCCGACATAGCTTATGTCACTGGCTCACAAATCTCTACCATTGGCTCGCAACTGAGCCGGATACGCAAGAAACTCTATCAGATAATAAAAACTCTCTGAACGATGAACGACATTAAAGACATACAGCACGACGACATACTGCGCCAGGCAGTGATGCGCAACCAGCAGAAGCAGCCCAAGATGCCTGCCGACCTGAACGAGAAGTTGCTGGCCCGACTGACAGCCGAACCCGCTGCAGCCGAACCCGCCACCGAGCACGAAGCTGCAAAGACAGCCGACAGAAAGCCCCGCCGCACGATAATGATGCGATGGATATCGGCCGCTGCATGCGCACTGGTGCTGATAGGTATAGGCATCACAGTGATTAACACCGATGATAAGGCAGCCAAGATAGAGGCGCGAGCCGAGATCGCTCCACAGCCCACAATCGATACGACAGCCGACAGCCCATCGCCCACAGCTGGCGATCAGGCACCTACCCCATCGGCCGATCAGCCTAAAGCAGAGGCCCCCGCTGCAAAAGCATCGGAACAAGCAGCAAAAGCCAGGACCGCTCGCACAGCAAGAAAAGCCCCTCGCCCAGCCGAGCCGACCGCAGCACCCGAGCCCGAAACAGCCAAGCGCAAAATAGAGGTAAAGGTGATATCGCGACCTATGGACTACGAAGAGCTGCTGATGGCAAGCGCTCAGGCTCAGCCCGAAGCCATCCGCGCACGCGGCCAGCGACTTTACAACGATGTAGCACAAACAATGAATCTCAACTAAAACCATACAGTTATGAACAGACTATTTTCAATCCTGATGATGATGGCAGTAGCCACAGCATCTCACGCACAACAGAACGAGACAAAACTCACACAACTGGACAACTATCTGCAGCAGCATGGCTTCATGACTACGTACTTGCAGGAGGTTTACGAGGCTGGAACAGTTCACCACAGATGGATGTCGTACAGCAATGTAGTGGTGCTGGCACCCGAGTTCGACCCAGACTACAACGTGAGCGAAGAAGAGAAGCAGCGCGTAATCCACGAATACGACAGCATAAACAATCTGCGCCGCCAGCAGTGGGTAGAGTCGCTCCAGACCATACGCGACACATACTCGCAGCTTAGCAAGGAGGCATCACAGAGCTATATGTACGAGTATCACCAGAACAATACCGACTCTATCATGTACTCGATAGCCTTTGCCCGCGACAAATTCGGCGAGCTCTCAAAGTCGCACATCAACAATCAGATGTACTTTGGCAATGCCAAGGAGGATGCCAACTTTACCTATAGCAATACATTCAATCCCGAGTATAACGGCAACGTAGAGCAAGGCATATTTAACCACGCGCTGATGGAAGAGGTAAGTCTGCAGCCTAAGGATACCAAGCCGTTCGATGTGGCAGCATTCGAGTCGTTCATCCAGCCCGTACTCGACCCCGTAATGAAGCTTAAAGGTGTAAAGACCTTCCCCATCCACTGGCAGCACGACGAGGGATTCCCCGAAACCGATGACTTCTATTCAAGGGCGAGATACGCTCAAGATCAGCATTGGGGCATTACCACTGGCAAGTGCATCTTCATCCCAGTGAAATATAAGAGTCAGTTCTACGACATCTACCACCAGCTCGACTCGCTGTCGAAGGCTTATGTGGACAATCATCCCGAGCAGATGTATCGTTATCTCACCGACAATCAACTGATGGCATGGAACGTAATCGAAATGATAATGGGCACACTGAAACGTAACCAGGGAGATACTGAATACTATCACTTTAGCTACAGCGCCAAGGATGAAGGCTTATACCTGATGATGACCAACACCAAAGGCGAACGCTGGATACCCGACGACTGGCAGAAACTAAAATCGCAGATAAACGCCGAACGCGTATATCGCAAGAAGTAAAAATAAATAATGTTAAAACTCGCAGATTCTGTACAAGAAACCTGCGGGTTTTGCATTATAGGGATAGATTATAAACATTATTATTAACTTATCAAACCGTTATGAAAAAACTATTCCTATTATCAATCACAGCCGCAGCCATGATGGCGTGCAGCAGCAGTAACGACATCGAGCCAGAACCCGAACCCGAAGGTGGTGTAGTGATCGACATGCTGGCCCAAACCAGCACCATCCAACTTACCGGCGAACAGCGCGCGTTTGTCGACTACAACACCGACTTCTCGTTCCGCCTGTTCCGCACCATTAGCGGTATGTCCGCCGGACAGAAGAGCAGCATCGTCTCGCCCATCAGCGTAACCTATGTGCTGGGCATGCTCAACGATGGCGCTGCCGGACAGACAGCCAGCGAGATAACATCGGTGCTGGGCTTCGGCGAGGGTAACGCTAAGGCAGTCAACGAATTCTGCAAGACGATGATCGACGAAGCCCCGAAGACCGACCCATCGGTTACACTCGAGATAGCCAACACCATCATATCCAACAAGAAACGCGACGTGCAGCTAGAAGAGCAGTACTCGCAGGATATGCGCCAATACTACAGCGCCGAACTTAGCAGCATCGACTTCAGCAAGTCGGCCGAGGCTGTGGGCAATATCAACGCATGGTGCAAAGACAAGACTCACGGCATGATACCCGAGATACTAAAGGAGAGCGAACTCGACCCAATCGCCCTGCTGGTGCTGATGAACGCAATATACTTCAAAGCCACATGGACCGAAAAGTTCGACTCAAAAGACACTCGCAACGAGACATTTACCACCGCCAGCGGCCAGCAACAGCAGTTGCCTATGATGCACCGAAAGGCCCGCATCATGTCAGCCCAAACCGACGTGTATACCACTATCGAACTGCCTTACGGAAGCGGCACCCGATGGAGCATGACGGTGATGCTGCCCAACGACGGCAAGACCATCGACGACATCATCCAGAGCCTTAACAGCGACAGTTGGCGCCAAGCGCAGCGCAGCAGCCGTACAGTTATTGCCGACATCAAGATACCACGCTTCACCACCAAGTTCGAGACCGATCTGGTAAAGCCTCTCACCGCAATGGGAGCACCATCGATGTTTGATGGCTCAGTTGCCGAATTCCCCAACATCAGCACCAATTACAAAGACGGTCTCTACGTAGCACTGATGAAGCAGAAGGCCGCCATCGAGGTCGACGAAGAGGGCACCAAGGCATCGGCCGTCACAATAGCCGAAATGAAAGACGGAACAGCAGGCCCCTCTCCAGAGCCCAAGAGAATCGACTTCCACTGCAACCGTCCGTTCGTCTACGTCATCCAGGAGTACAGCAGCGGCGTAGTGTTCTTCGTCGGCACCTTCAGGGGTTAACCACATTCTTCCACACCCGCCAGTTGTATATTTCCTGAATCAGGCGCTGCAGAGCCTGCTCGCACTGCTCAGGATAGGTAAGCGTCTGCACAAACCAGAACTTGCGATGCTGCACAAACTTGGCAAAGAATCTTCGCCCCGACAGCTTGCCGCTATCATCGGCCAGCGCTCCCGCCAGTATAAAGTAGTCGTCACCTTTAATGTGGCTTGAGGCGTGCAGTTGGGCAGTGTACTTCTGTATGGCCTGATCTACTGATAGTGCATCGGGATTGTGCTCTACAAAAGCGCACTGCACCACCTCGATGTCGTCGCGCCAGAAGCTGAACCGACAACTACCCTTGTCCATCATCGTGTCGTCCGACCGCTGGAAGAACACCGGATAGCGTACCGTGTAGCCGTAGTCATCGTCGTGATATTCGGCCATATTGGTTAGTCGCATGGCGCGCTGCAGCTTTACCAGTGTCGACACATGCGTCACACGCTGACAGTTGCTCATCAGCCCCATCAGCACAAAGTAGGCGGTAATGGATAGAAAAATAAATCTCTTCATACTTGCAATGATTTTTCTGCAAAGGTATGAAGAGATTTCTTATTGGGCGAAATTTTTGTCTGACATTTGTCTGACATTTCGCGGTCAACGGGATAACTATCTCATTTTCAGCTGATAAGCACGACCTCGGTCAACCTCGATTTTCAGCTCAGAATGCTGCTCGATTATGGGTTTCAGTCGGCGTATCAGCGTGTAGAGCGTCTCGCTGGCATCGTCCTTCTTGGGCCACAGCGCATCGCAGATCTGCTGTTTTGTCAGCGTGTAGTCGGGTGCACTCATAAACATCTCCATCAGTTGCTGCTGCATCGGCGTCAGCTTTATCGCGCCGCCTTGTGCATCGATGATGTTGCCATCGCGCAGCGCCAGTCCGCCATACAGTCCAGCTATAGCCGTGCGGCGATGATACAGGCAGAACAGCCCCCACAGCAGCACCGCAGTCCACAGCACCATAGCAGGTCGCTGATCAGACAACCCAAGAATGGTAGCGCTCGATACCTCGGGATGCAGTGTGAATCCCTGATGCGTGTCAACAGCAAGCACAGCCTGCCCGCGCAGTTCCTCCATCTGCAGATGACTGTTAAACACGTTGATGGTATCGCAGTTTATCACGTCGCTCTGCTGCTCGGCCATAGTCTTGGCCAGAGCCTGGTTCATATCCTCGGTTACAAGCCACTCGGTGGCACGATAGCTTGAGAAGCTGACAGCACTCGAGGCCGCAATCAGTGCAAACAGCACCACTACCATATATTTCTGTTTCATACGCCTGTAGGTTGATTTCTGCCGACAAAGGTAGTGCAAATCGAGCGAAATACCAAAAAAATTCGTATTTATTAAGCATTAATAAACGCGACCTTACGTCGATTCGAGAATGGGCGCACTGCAAAGTGCAGCCATATCGCCCCGTAGCGATTTCGTTCGATCAATAACTCATCGAAGTCCTGTTTCGATTCGTCAGCATAATCCAGCAGGATTGCCGCATAGCGGATTAGCTGCTCCATACCCAGCACACGGATATCAACTGCGCACCCCGTAAGGTGATTGCTTCCAGCCACACCACCTATCTTTTTATTAAGCTGCGGACTGCGATAGCCAGAGTTTATACGTATAGGCTCCTCGCCCACTCCATATTTCTCATTATATCGCTTGCGTAGAACTTCCAACCACTCGCATACCCGCTTCAGGTTTGCGATCGCCTCATGGGTAGGGATGTTATACACTTCGGGGTGACTATTGCTTCTTGTCATCTCGCCTAGAGTAAAGTGATCACTCAACTTTGCTTGACTGTTTAATTGTACTATCTGTTCCATTATTGATTTAAAATTTAGATGTTGCTATGTTGCTACGTTGCTATCTCATAATCAGCCCCGTTTTCTGATATACCGCCTTCGACGATCCGTTATCGGGATATTCGCCAATCTTCTCTACGAAATTATCCTTTATCAGTCTGCTTATCTTTACTCTAGCAATATTTTCCTTTCCGATGGCAAAGCATTGCATCACGTCCTCTACAGTAAACTCATCAGGCAAACGATTGAAATTTTCAATGGTTTTGCTATTACGATGGGAGTTTACTGAAATCTCTTTCATCTGATCGTCGAAATATTTCTCGGCAAGTGCCAGGAAGTAGTGACGCTGACAAGCGTACTGGATGTTCACTATGAGTTCGGCCAGCTTCCAGTCTACTGCATCCGTCTCAAATTCTCCGCAGAAGTATGGTCCATCCTGGCGGATTTTATCCCAGTGACGCATCACTATAAATGGTGCAGCGAAGTTTATGCCGTGATATGCGCATCGCTTAAGCAGCATTTCCTCGGCCTTAGAGTTATCTTCCTTGGCGTCCTCCATACGGCGGGCGGTCCAGTCGTAGAGTTCGTCTACAATCTTATTGAGCGGCAGAATGCCCTTCATGCGGTCTAGCTTCTCGCCCCACTCTTTCAGGCGTTTGTCGCTTTCAGCATCATCATGACGCTCGCGACTCATCATCTCAAAGTTAGTTGGCGGCAATGGGATACAGGTCAATCTCGTCGCAAGACCTGAGCCGAAGTTGCGCTCGTTAATCTTGGCTTTCAATGCAAGCGGAGTACCTGTATAGATGTAGTTCCAGGTAACAATGAAGTTTTCTACAATGGAGTCCATATTACTATAGAATTGTCCGTCTTCTTCATTATGGAACGCCTTAAGTTCCAGCGACTCCTTATCCATCCAACTACCACCCTTCTGCACTCTCAGAGTGTTGTCAAGCTCGGTGTCAAAGGTCAGCATATGTAGCTGCATCTTTTCGCCATCCACTTCCTCCACAGCGTTTACCATATCCTGTATGAACTGGGCATTACTGGTTCGCGCAGGATGCACGCGGATTACCACCTTTGGTTTCTTAGGTTTCTCCTTGTTGGCGCCTTTGGTCTTCATCTGTTCGCGGTATGCGTTTATTGCCTCCTTGCCCACTCTGTCGGCAGCTATAATAGGAGCTATCAACTGCTTGTAGAGTCTTGTAGCAAAGCTCTTTCCGCTTGCGGGATCACCAATAATCTGCACCTCGCAATTCAGTCTGCGTAGCTCTTCAGGGCGGTGGTAGAAACTATACTTGCAGCGTGTCATCAGCGTCATCATAAATCCACCTGCCACAAACAGAGCTGCAGCATATTGGTTGCGCTTCAAACCGCGACATATGTCCTTTAATATCGGGAAGTCGTCAAACAACGCCTCAATCTGCTCGCCCCAATCCCAGAGCCATTGGTCTATCTCGCGCTCAGTAGGCGCCTCAGCTTTTTGAGGGTTTAGCGTGGCAAGCACCTCTTGCATGGCTTTCGACAAGCCCTTTGGTGTCTCCTTGCATGCAGAATCTACAATACGTTCAACCTCCATATTATCAAGGCCCAAGCGAGGTAGTACGCTATAAACCAGCTGCTTGTTATTATCGCAAATAGCACGCAGGCTAACTGCCAGTTGATACAGTTTAACATTTCGCTCACCCTCTTGCGGCACTCCGCCATTAATCTTCCACCACTCATCAATAATGTCTTCATAAGCTATGCCTTTAAATGGTTTTTCTCTTGTGACTGGGGACTGGTACCTGTCACAATACAAATCGCCGGCAGTAGTTGTGACTGGTCCCTGTCCCCTGTCACAATGCGCTGCGCTTAGTCGAGATGACATTTGGGGGTCATTCTCTCTCGTAGCCTGGCTATGACCGTCTCTATATAGAGCATCATATCTCTCACCATATTCTTTATTCTCATACGAAAACAGTTCTTTATCAATATACAAAATGTCAATATTTTTACAAATATAACTCATTCTAGAAGAGTCCTTGCATGCCTCATCTGGCTCCACATCGTCGCCCAGTATTTTTGCCATGGCATGCTGGTTGTCTATCAGGTTTCCCCAATCCAGTCGCGCCTTGAAAACTATCTTCAATCCCTTACCGCTGGGGCTGATATATACGAGCACTATGCCAAGCGCTTTCAGGTCGAGCCCCTTCTCTATCCATCCCTGATACAGAGCCAACGGATTCTCCACATGGTCTAGATCCATTACTACTAGTCCCGTCAATCGTGTAGCCGCCTGCTTGCGCCATGCGCCTACCTTTCCCTTTGGCGATGTAGTCTCATCAAACGTAGCCTGGAATATAAACGCAGGCAGTTTGCGCTTCAGTGCTGCATCACCTGTTTCACGGTACTTATCGATATTCTCGTTCCACTTCTCTGCCCCGACGAGCGCATAAAACTGCGCTTCGTCAACGGGCAAAGTAGGATTGCTAAAATTTTTCTGATAACAAAATCCCATAGTCAAAATTATTCTACATCAAACTCCTCATATTTTATCTCACCATTCTTAGCCTTGCGGAAACAATCCAGGTAGTATTCAAAACTTGCCCTAACACGTTTCTCTGCATCATAGTCATCACCTTCTACGTTGGTTACTACCATAGCCGCAATACGCGACACAAGCATCATCAGCACATCGCAATCATAAGGGTTCTTGGGGTTACATTTACCCAACACAGGTATTATATCCTTAGCCAGCAATACCGAATCATACTCCATATTCTGGATCAGATCATCAAGATTCTCACTATACAAAACAACTTGTCCTAACTGTGACTCAAAATTTTTCATAATCTTTACATAAATGGTTTTTGTTTATACTCTGTCAATAATCTCACGGTCCATCAGGTGGCTGGCAGCTACACGCTGCTCACGTTCCATTGCACTGATGATGCGGGCTGTACCGATACTCTTCTTCAGGGCAAGATAGAACTTGATGCACTTGGGGCTCTCTTTAAGCCAACCGTGCTCTAGTGATGCCAGCAACTTGTCGGGCAGTCGTTTATGACTACTACGTGTATCCTCCTTATGAGCGTTAAACACTATGTGGTGCTTCTTCTTGTCGCGATGAAGCGAACCCTCCACATACTTGCCTGCATCCAGGCGTTCCAAAATCTCTTCAGGTACTTCGATGTACTTTTTTACTCTTTTCATTGTCGTAAAATGTATTATGAGTCGTGTGTCTACAGGAAAAGCGGGTTTTAGTTTGAGCTCAATTACATCCGGATACTTTTCCTCACTCATCTTTCTGCTACATTCCGACTCGGGTTAGAAACTATAATTGATATTGTTGTTAAACTCCTTGCGGATATCTTCTATTTCGCGTCCTAGCGACCTGTCGCCATGCCACGCCTTCTCGGCCTCATTTATGCGAATGTCTCGCACGTAGTGCAGATACTCCTGGTTCTTGATGATTCCGAAGGGATTCTCCTTCATCCTCAGCGCATCAGCCATGCGCCACTTGGTGCAGTAACCCTCCTCGATGGTTGAACACTTGGTGCAGTGGCGACGACCTTTTGAGTCTATCTCCTTGTATTTACAGGACACACAGCCCTTCTTCACCTTTATCCCCCTCTTGTTCTTTCTTGTTTTCATTCTGTCTGTTTCTTAAGTTATACACCTCTGTTCTCAGTCTGTCCACTTCCTCCTGCAGTTTCTGCTCCGTGCCGCCCTCGCTCATCGCCTTCAGTAGCGCATCGCGATTGTAAACCGACAGAGGACCCTTGCGTCCCAGTCCTGCGTGTATGCACATCCCTTTTATCAGGTCAGCCACGCTGAAGTACATATACTCCTTTTCATCTATCTTAACTGCATATCCATTCGGCAGTGTCGTTACTGTTATCTTCTTTTTCATAGCTCACCCAGTTCTGCTGCAATCCACATGTAACACACATCCAGCACGTAGTCCACCGAGGGACATCCTGTAGTACGAACTTCGTGATTTCTCACATACAGATCCAGATTGTCGGCTATCTCCTCCTGAATCATCTCGTTGAATCCCAGCAGCTGTAGCACAAGCATTTCCACCAGTTCCGAGCTCAGTCTGTTTTTCAGTCGCTTCATGGTGTACTCAGCCCCCATGTTCATGCTCTGATCATAGCAGAGGTTCTGCTCAACCAATCTCACACGTCTTTTACTTTTTCTTGTAATCATCATTTTCATTATCTCTTTTTTTATTCATTAAACAAAAATTTGCATCGCCATCAGAGAACCGTTTTGTTCCTTTTGGCGATGCAAAGGTAGAGATAAAAAATAACCTCAGGGGGCCGATACGTCAACGCGTCATTTTTGCGTCAGGTTTTGGCGTCATTGCATCATTTCTGCGTCGATTTGCCTGTCAAAATCTCATGTTTCAGTATATTCCAGAAGGTATCACACAGCTCTTCCCATGGATTGTTCTCCATATCATAGTAAGCCTCAAACCTATCTTCATAAGCCACGCAACGAGCAAAATTGCTCAGCGTACGGTCGCTTATTTGCAATTCAGATGGCCACCAGCTGGGAGTTGCGCTCTTAGCCAGTTCTGTAAATACCGATCTGCTCATACGTCCATCTACTCTGTCTTTCACTACAAGATAGATGCCCAACCAGTCGTTCTTCGACCTAAACAGCTTATTATGCTCCAATGTGAGCAAATACAGGCTGTCGCCCACCACCATTTCGCGTTCGTTTTGCTTCATCGTCTGAAACTTCTTTCTAGCCATCGAGTCTGTCTCCTTCTGTCCGGGGCTACTCACACCCATCTCCTTGGGCACAGGTATTGGTACTACATGATAGTGTTCGCGTATCTCATTCACCTTATTAATATAGTCAAAGATGCCATGCATTACCCCATGCGCCAAAAGCGAAAACAGATATGGCCTGGCACCATCATACGTGCCTGCAGTCTTAGCCATGTTTATCAACAAGTTTTCGGGGATTGTCGCCCCATCATGCCAGATGTACTGGACTTCTTCATTAATCTTCATTTCTGAAAAATCTAATTAAAAAACAACTTAGATTCTCGAAAATCAGATTCCACGCGCTTCGTCTTAATAATCTCGAATACCTATGAACTTTTCAAAGGCGGTGCAAAGGTACGATGAATATAAAGAAAAATAGCATAAAAATAATGGCATTAATCGGCCGCCGAATTATTCCGAGCAGCACTGATTAATGCCGAGAAATGCCGAAGAACGCCGACTATTGCCGACAAATGTTCTTGTTATTCAATTTCAAAGTCTTCCTTTATTCGATCTATAGTATCTTCGTAAGCATCGTCCTTATAATAATAAGGCTTACTTAAATCGATATAATCATTATATGATGTTTTCTTTATTTTCCCCTCCTTATCAAATTTTACAACGAAAGCCGTTATCGTTGGCTTTTTCTTAAACAGCTTCAACTCCCTAAATGCCCTCACAGGTCTCATCATATCTATGGGTTGGTCCATATCCTTAATCTCCTTCCCTATCCAGCTCACAACTTTATCCTCCAGCCCATCCTTAACATAGTCACCAAAGTCCTGCGATTTACGTCTGCGTGGTTTATTCTTTCTCTCTTCATGTCCAAAGTCATTCATCAAGTTTTCGCCAACATCTCTACGAGTGGCAAAGTATGTGTTTACACAATCGCGAATCCACATTACTTTTCTCTCGCCAAGAGGTATTTCCCATTTCTCTAGTACAACTTTCATTCCTTTGACTTTTACCCCCCAACTAAGAGAACGCTCAACCATATCAGCCAACACGTCAGGACTATGAAAAGAACGGGTGTAATCTGCCAAAACCACGTAAGGATCGTAATTTTCCGATTTAATATTGACACATACTACAGCATAGTCGAATTCATTTTTCAACAGTCCCACATTCAGAACGGCGAATCCATAACATGGTGGTAGAGCATAGTGTCGTGTATATACCTTCCCTTTATCTTTGGGGTGTACAAACGGGATAACATTGTTTTTATTAAAATCATCCATTATTGCATCACACAGAGTATTCCAATCATTAGAATTCTCATACTCATAAAACAGATTTCTCTCTCTCTTTACAAGTTTTATTTTATACAATTCAGCCTTGTATTTTGCTTTCTTCATTATTATTTAGTCTTTTAAAATTAAAACTGGTTATTTTTGGAATGCAAAGATACTACATTTTTAGTCATTTCCTTGCAATTCCCAAATAAAAAGCGTATTTTTGCCGCATGTTTAAAGAGTATCGCCTAACTATATTTGCAGTCATTGTCTTTGCTGCCATCATCGTATTTGGCATAAAGGGTGCTGCCAAGCAGAATGTAAATATTGAGGAGCCAACCTCATATCTACCTCTGCCTCTGAAAGATATAGCAGAATCAGTAAAGTCGCAAGCCGACCTCAAAGATTGGGACAAAGATCTCTTTATACGGAGATAAACGACATTATGTTCATCACAAACGAGCAGTCAAAACCTTGGAACACCAACTTCTTTGCATTTGCACCATCTTGCTGAACTCCCATACCATCCTGGTGAAGTTAAGAAGCATGTCACGACTCCAACCATTTTCTATAGTCTAATGAACAAAGAACAAAGCTTTTTCGGGCTGCTTGGAGTATTTATCAATAAGCACCTTATGATGCCCCCAGCCTATAGATAATATGTCTCTGTGAATTTGCTCCCCAACTTGGGGAGTAATTGTCATATAGCGCTGGTAAAGCAGATAAAAGTTCTTCATATACAGAAGATTCGTCTCTGAAAAGCAGGTTGCACCGGGATTTACTTCCTTCAGGTCTCTACTCAGATTCTTCATAAAACCACTACCCCAACGGCTCTCTGCTTTCTTTTCCACAATATCCTTACCCAATTCCCAGTAGAACTGAAGCATTTCTAGGCTGTCAGGGGACAGTCCCTTGACAGGCATAGCTAGCACCTTCTTGGACCAGCATTCTTGCCCACTTCCCATCTTTGGCGAGTGTGAACCTTCTCTGCTCTACCATAGTATATATTGCCCCCAACAGAATGGCCCTCACGAGGTATTTCATCAAGTTCGGCAGCAATACCCTCCAATTTCCTCTTAGTGTAATAGTTGATATTTCCTGTTATCTTGAAGCCGTTAGGCATAACAAATTCTTTATCTTCTTTATTATTCATATTTTGTTTCATTGTTTTGAATCGGAGCGCAAAATTAGCGTTTTTTCGCGACACTACAAAGGCTTTTATATAAAATTGTGTGTGCTATACACTTTTATTCCAAAACATTTGGTCATGTTATAAATTTGTTATATCTTTGCAGCCTTAAAAGATTTTATGGTTAAGGTATTATGGTTGATTAATTTAGTTTTTAAGTAATTATGTGAGGAGAGCCAACAGTGATGTTCGCTCTCCTCTATTTTTATAGCAGATAAAAATATATCTACATTCTACTGTTTTACGGGTTTTAATCCAAACTGCAGCTCGTCTTCATCTATCTGATACAATCGGAAAAGATTCATAGACATCAAAACTCCACAAAATGCGAACTACCTCTTATTAACGAAATTATCAAGCCTTTCTTTTATGCCATTAAAATCGGTATTCAGGTCAAGTGTTCTGAAATAGATATAATTGCCATCCTTACGTTTTATTTGGCCATCTGGCACGATTTCTTCTTGCGTTTTAGCATACAGCAACATACCATCTACTTTACCACTATGATCCTCATCATACTCTGTAACATAGGTGTGAATCTGATAGAGATTATTAGAGTGAATGGTAGCTTTATTATATTGCTGCTGCATAGCGTGTGCGTAGTATTTTGTATCAATAATCAAAGTACGCTCTTCCATGGTCAGCAAAATATCAGTCTGCATAATAGGAAGTATATTTGTGGTAGACTGCTCTATTTCAATATTCCAATCTATCTGTGCAGCGCAAGGTTTAAGCTCTGGATGATGTTTCTTATAATAAGCCAAAACAAACTTCTCGAATAGTCTGCACATGTGGTCGTCCGAAAACTCTCGCATTTTATACTTGCCGTTTTCTGTTGTCATCACCCACTCACTGATAATGAAATAGCATAGATACAACAGCATTCTATAATTCCTGTTGTTACGATCAAAGCGCAAAGAGTTCCAGCGTATAGCTTGCACATCTACAGGCTGTACATTCTGAAAGAACAACATTAGTTGTTTTATTTTCGATTTCTTTTCTTTCTTTACGTCAGTGTGATGAGTCAATATAGATGCGGTAGTAACAAGAATCTGATTATATATGTTATTCTCTGAAAGTTCATCATAATCACAAGCTATTCTCTGCATATTTCGCATCTTGTTAGCAATGGTTCTTCGCATATCTATCTTACCTTTAATGGTATGTATCGACTCTTTTTTCTCAACATATTCGCGATGCAAGCCCTGCTTTAATTGATAAGACACACCTCGTATAAGAATCTCGGCAAACAAGTCGTAGATATCATTAAAGTCCTCGCCTGTGATTTCAGCATAGTTATTCTGCCTAAGCTCTTGGAAAGCATAGGCCAACATGTAGTAGATGTTACGAATCAATATGCCTTTATCTTCTGTCATTTCAGAGCATTTCTCAGTTTTTGAGACTCTTGATTGAATCGCTCGTCATTATCAAACCAATACTCTCTGAGCATAGGAATAATATCGTATTCTACAATACTTTCCAAGTCGTAACCATTATCAAAATTGCAAAGATAACTGTGTCCTATGCAGAAACCTGAGCCAAGTGAATCATCATCTGTAATAACTATATTCAGTTCAATGATAGAATTTATTAGACTTCTAAGTTTTGAAGATGACCACCCTAAGATATAGTTATTAAACGAATCTGTTTCGAATCCTGGCTTCATCTCGAAGAAACTGAATCTACGACGTAACGCATAGTCTATCATGGCCAACGAACGATCGGCAGTATTCATCATACCTATTATATAGATATTAGAAGGCACAGCAAACGTTTCGTCGTTATATGACAACTGAATTGGTTTGTCGCGATAGTCTGATTCTATCAACATCAGCAACTCGCCAAAAATCTTACTTAGATTGCCACGATTTATCTCGTCGATGATGAAGAAGTATTTATGTTCTTTATCAACTGCAGCCCGAGTGCAGAATTTGCGGAATATGCCATATTTCATATCAAATCCGCCATTCTCGTTTGGTTTATAGCCCATCACGAAATCTTCATAGCTGTAGTTCTGGTGAAATTGAACCTGCATAACTCTACTATCGTCTTTCTCGCCCATAATAGCATAGGCTAAACGTCTTGCAGCAAAGGTTTTTCCAACTCCAGGAGCACCTTGCAGTATTAAGTTCTTTTTTCTGAGCAACAGATTTCTAAGTTTATAGAAATCGCTCTCGTTTACAAAGACCTCTTCTAAGAAATTCTTCTCTGTATATGGTTCGTTTGCCTCTTTTGGGGGCAATGGATTTTCACCACGTACCAACTCCATAATAATATCGTATTCTTCTGGAGTCACTTTAAAGAAAGAACCTTGTTGGTTTCTCATATACTCCATTTTCTCTAATCCAGGAGTATTTCTCAGAGTAGAAAAATCTATTGGAGTGGGTAATTTCTCCGTCATCTTAAAGTACAATTCCTCACCATCATTCTCTTTAGAGATTGTCAGCAGACAAACTATCTGTTTGGTAGGTGAAGACTCATAACCTAAAACGACATCACCAGCTTTCGCATCAAGGAAATTCTGGAAGACATTTCTCTTATGACCACTTTCGCTATATAGGCTATAACTTTGTTCCTCACCAATCTTCATTCCAGTAATACTCCATATACGTGGATTAGCTACAAGCCACCAATAGTTCTGTCCTTTTGAAGATTCCTTCTTGATGGTTTGGCCATCAATTAATCCATTCAGGTATTTCACATCCGTTGGATAATTGGTGATATTAGTTAGTGTCTTCATTGCCAACATTTTATCTGTTTTCCACTCTCCTCTATCAGTCCACTTAATTTTGCGCATATGAGGATGTTTTTCGTGGCTATTATCATAATAATAATCAGACGTGACCACGCCCCTACCAACAATCATTGATCTCCCTTTCTTTGCGAATACGATATCGCCAGGCTTCATCTCGTAAGCAAAACTATAAAGCATATCAGCACTATTTTTCTGACTGGATTCATCACCATAGTTCTGCTTTAATGGTGCTATAAGATCTTCTTGCTTTCTATAATTTCTAAGGTCTTCGATTTTATTCCAACCTAAGCCCATAGTACCATCTTGGTAATACTCATCCCAAAATACAGCTTGTTCACCTGGAGCGTACATCCAATATGCCTTTCCTTCACTATCTGATTTAGCCTCTTTTTTATCCTCAGAAAACAACATAGTCCAAGCCGTATACGAAAATTCTGCATAATTAGTATAGCCCAATGACTCCGATTTCATTTTCTCATCGAGCCTATCCATTACACTCTTATACTCATTATACATGAGAAATTTTGTGTTATCGAAAGTGATACCAAGAGTTTTCAACATACTCTGGCTTGTCCCATCAAGCGGCATAAATTTATCTGGACGTATCCAAAACAATCCCATTGTAAGATTGTATTTAATCAAGTATTGTCCTTTCAGAGCATTGTACGATTCTTCTATATCTCTATCAAGGACAGCATCTGTAAACACGTTCCAGAGTCTATCAATATCTCCATGTTTACGCCGCTCAGCAAATGCCATAAAGTTTGTTCTTTGAGTATTCATTACAGGAATACCATCAAAGTCTTTCGGTACATCTGCTGTAAGGTTAAGATACCTTTTAAACTTTTGGCATATATCAATACGCTTATCATGCGTTATACCACGATTAAATATGGCATAGACCGTAAACGGGTCTATATCAGCAACACGTGTTCCTTCAGGATCATCTTTCAGATGATTGATATATCCATCAAGATTGTCATAAATCCAATCTATCAACAGTTTCCTGTCGTTTCTAAACTTCAAGAGTTTCTGTGCCAACTCTTTATAAAATGGAATCCATGTATATGCCATATCTTTGATAGTTTTAAGTTTCTAATATATTACGATTTAAGAACGATTTCCCGTTCTTCTGGCGTCAATCCATAGAGATCAAAAACGCGTTGGTCAATCTCATTGTCTGTAGCTGCAATTTGACTCGTAAGTTCTTGGCAAGCCTCTCGGTATTGATTGAAGTAGTCTTCCCACTCGTCTTGCTGAACCAACGTTAGTTTTATCTTCTGTTTCTTAAGTTCTGCCGTAAAGCCTTTGAAGTCTAATTGGTCGAACACTTGTAAAGCATTTGTTATCTTTATACTCTCGAAGTTCTCGTTCAAACGACGCAAAAAACGGCTTCGCTTCTCATGTAATTGAGAATTAAAAGAAAGCATCTTGTCTGAGAGTAGAATAAGTCTTTCGTCTAAATAATCTTTTATGTTTGGCAAAGGCAGTCTTGCCAATTGATTAGTTCTTACTTTTGTAAAGGCACCTTCAGTCAAATCAAAAGCAATCTTTTGTATAAAAAAAGTTGCAAATCGAGAATTCAAAATAGCCAATAATGTTTTAAGTACATCAATGTTATAAGGATTTTTAGGATAAACCGAATAGAGAGAACTCAGGAAATAACGATGTTCTGTATCAAGGCAGGCATTAATTCTATCACCAGTTTCTCTAACGGCGATTTTATCGCATTCGTAAAATGAAATATTATTCCAGTTTCGAGCTAACCAATTTCCATATTTCAAATAAACATCATCTTCAAATATTGCATAGCGGGACATTCCTTTTCCTCGGAGTGATTTCTTCCATGGATAAGGTAATAATACTTTTGATTGAGTTACATATTCTTTATCATTACCAGTCTTTATACATTGACGAAGATAGCAAAAATCTCCCAAGGTAGATAACTCCTGGAATTTCTTGAAAAGTGCTCTTTCAGAGGCATTCAATGTTAAATCAAACGAAAAATTAGAATTATTTTCTATGTCTTCGATAGAAACAGCATAATCAAAGGGGAGATTAATATCCTCAGCTGATTTTATCTTCTGTTTTACCTTAATTTCTGAATATTGAATGCCCTTATTCATTATAATAATACAAGTATGTACTGTTGGATCTTGGAACACATCCATTCCAAAGTTCAACACCTCACATAACCCATATTCATAAACCATCTTTCTACGTAGTTTCTGTGAATATAAGTTTGATAATACTGTATTAGGATTAATAAAAGCAAAATAGCCTTTATCTTTAAGTAACTCTATGCCTTTCTGAATAAATAGTTCAAATAAATCTATGTGGCCTTCAACGGCAGGATAATTTTGTTTATAATACGCTTTGTCATTTTCAGTAGCTTCCACATATGGTGGATTACCAATCACCACATCAAATCCTCCCTTTTCGAACACTTTGGGAAATTGGGCTCGCCAGTTAAAGGCTTTGTCGCCAGCAATAGCAGGGTCGCTAATCAGCGAGTTGCCACACTTGATATTCTCATTGAGTGAGTTCAGTTTACGGTGTGGTTTTGCAGTACGTAGCCAGAGGGCTAATTGTGCAATCTCTACACTTTCCTCATTGATATCAACTCCATAGAGATTATGCTCAAGAATGCTATTTTCAACATCCTGGAATATAATAGCAGCACCCGCAACTTTGGCTTCCATTTCGTCTATCAGTTTATGCTCTGCCATCAGGAACTGCAAAGCTGCATTCAAGAATGCACCACTACCACAAGCAGGATCGAGTATCGTAATCTGTAGTAACCAATCACGATATTGCTGCAGTTGTTCTAGAAGACGCTGCTTAGTCTTCAGTTGTCGACGTTGGTCTGAGAAATACTCTTCTTCAACAATACCCAGATCATTCTTCTTCTCTGAGCACAAGCGGCCTATGGTATTTTCAACTATATATTTAGTGATATATTGCGGAGTGTAGAACACGCCATCTTGCTTACGCTTAGAGGTTTGCGGAGCCTTACCGCTATTTATCTGCTGTGTTACCTCCTCAATCTCAGACAATGAGTTCTCAAATATATGTCCGAGTATGTTTACATCAACATCGCTCTCGAAGTCATAGGTTGACAGCTTGCGGGTATGCTTAGCAAGCAAATCATCGCTAATCTGTAACTTATCAAGCACATCATCGGTCTTAAACAACCCGCCATTATATGCAAAAACATCGAAAGGTTTACCTTGATGGCCCTTGTCGAGATAGCCAAAATACTGCTTTATACGGTCATACAGAGGAACATAGGCATCAAGATCTTTTAGCTTTTGCCAATTCTCGATAATCTGCACCATTGAGTTTGGTTGCAGCAGTCCGCAGTCCTCTGCAAAAAATATGAAGAGTAAACGGTCTAACAATTTCTGTGTTTTCTTAAACAAAAGCAGTTGCCATTCCTTTTCGTCCGAGCCCTCTTCTGCAGGGTTATTTTCTATGATGTCAGCAAACAACACACGCTTAAACTCAGAGTAGTCGCGATATAACGCCTTAGTAATCTGGTCTTCGCTTGAAACCGACTCTTGTTTCATCTGTATCGCTATTCCTGCATCAACCTGCGCCCACGCCAAACATAGGTACAACTCGCGGAAATCGTTTTCGGTTAAATTAAACAGATGCCACTCTTGGTAATCCACAGCGTTATCAATGTATAAACGCAGTTTCTCAAAGTTAGAAATAACCACAAGACGAGTATCACGATGCTGGCTCTTATATCCAAAAGCCTGAGCCTCAATGCGTGAAAGATCAGTAGTTTTGTGGTCTTTCAACTCTATAACGCCAATTACTTTGCCATCCTTCTGTATGGCGCCATCAGCTTTTTTAGAGTTTGTTTCATTCTTCTTCTCCGTAATCAGATTATAGTTGGGCGAAGGATTAAGCGTATAACCAAGTACATTTACGAACAGTTCGCGAAGGAAACCTTCTTGGAATTGTTCCTCTTTGGATTGCTGGATATTAGCCTGTATCTGAGCATCAAGAAAATACGCTTGGAACTTATTCCAAGCCTCGCTAACCGCCTCATCTTTAAGCAGTCCTAAGTATTTCTTGATGATAGTCTTCTGAAATAGCATACTTATATAAGTTTATAGAATATTGCAAAAGTACAAATAAAAATGGAAATAAAGAAGAATTTAGCAAGAAAAATCGTTCTGCAACAAAAAAAGTCCCAAAATATTTGGAACTTTCAAGAATACATCGTATCTTTGCAGCGTGAAAGGAACCTATTTAGGATGAGAGCCCCGGTTGGTTCGGCAAGCACTCATTAAAATAGAAGCACTTTTAAACTCCGCTTCAGATGGATAGCCCCGGTTGGTCCGGCAAGCAAGGCCATTAAAGCGGAGTTCCTTTTTCTAATTCACCAACATTATTCTCAAAAGCATATTGGTCAATGATAGCATATGGCTTGTATGGACCACCGTTTTTCATTTTGCGCATAGCAAGAATTGTTTTAACCCCTATCTCACGATCAAAATAGGTAAAGTAAGCACTCTCTTCGTGTTTACCTTCTACCACCCTACGCCAACCAAGATATTTTCCCTTCTTCAAATATGACGGAATATCCTTTGCCAAAGCATTCTTAATGGCATTAAACTTATTATCACGAGAGGCTTTGCTAACAATAGTCTTGAGATCAGATTTTGTAATCTCAACGTCCATCGTTATGCCATTGGTGATAGTAAAACGCAAGGGTTCTCCTTTTAAGGCTTCGGCCATGGTCAATACCTCGTTTCGTATCCTCTTGCTTTCTATATAATAATCATCTTTTGTTCTTACCATAATTGATTGCAAAGATACAAATAAAATTGGAAATAAAGAAGAACTTTGCAAGAAAAATCGTCGTGCAATAAAAAAAGTCCCAAAATATTTGGAACTTTCAATTATACTTCGTATCTTTGCACCGTCAGAACGTAAGTTTTGGCTATCCGGGTAAGTTTCCCGAGAGGGCAAGCCGTATACGTCACTACCCATTTAAAACCACCTCCGGGTGGTTTTATTTATTTTCGGAAGCTATTAAAGTGGATTCAGGATTCAGATAGCAACGTAGCAACATAGCAACATCACGGTTTACGTATTGGTAATACATAGCGAGGGCAAAACGTGGGGACAAGGAGGGGATGATAAAATTATAATAATAATTTTATATATAATAATATATATTATAATATATATTATTATATATAAAATTCAAAGACACCACCCTACTACATACAAAATACGTCATGTTGCTATGTTGCGATGTTGCTACCCCCAAATACGAGGTGGCACTTATCGGTGCGATATCCGTAATTTTTGAAAGTACGAAATTACGCTTCGTGGGGCATGAAGTGGTAGTACCTGAATATTAACATCGTTTAACGAAATAAACGGATAAAATATTTCGGTATTACATATAATTCCACTACCTTTGCAGTGCATTTGAGAGTTAATGACATCGGCGCCTGTCGGAGATTTGACGATGCAGAATCAACATTCTTGGCAGAGCCAAGCGGCAAAGCCGAGCGAACAATAACCATTAAAACAATTTTACACATTATGGCAAAGATTTTTTATCTGCTTAAGCAGAACAACATCAAGAATTCGAAGGTCAAGGGCAAGTGGTTTGCTCACGGTAAGACCGTCGAGGTACTGAACACCCGCAAGATGGCGAACCACATCGCTGAGCACGGATCTATCTACACCCCTGACGTGGTGTTTGGAGTGCTAGAGAAGTTCCGCAGCTGTCTGCTGGAGATGCTCCTGAATTCGAAGCGAGTGAAGATTGACGGTCTGGGTATATTCTTCACTACCCTGGAGAATGAGGCTGGCGGTGCAGCCAAGAAGGAGGACTTCTCTCCCCAGAAGAACCTGAAGGGCCTGCATATCCGATTCCTGCCCGACCAGATGGCTGAGACCAATATCTCTAGCCGCGAGTTCATCAAGAAGGCGGAGTTCGTTAATGCCGAGGCATTCGCCGGATCGCTGGTAGAGGATGAGCCTAGCAACAGCTCAGGATCGGGGTCAAGTTCAAGCCAGAGCGGCAATAGCGGAGGTGATAATACCCGCGTAGACGACGACAACAGTGGTATGGACCAAAACTGATGGAGCAGCGAGCACAGAGCCATGCTCGCATGAGCTCTGTCGAGTCGCGACAGAAGTCGACCAAAGGTCAACTAGACAACAGGGCATGGGGCCTCAGCGCCCCACCCCATTTTCTAACACTAAACAAAATTAAACCATGACTAAAAAGGAGACAGCAAAGTTCATCGTTCAGCTTATCGCATCGATTGCATCGGCGATACTGACAGCGCTAGGGGCGACATCGTGCGTAGGCGCGTAAAAAGAAGAAGATAAGGCTCGCAGTGATGCGGGCCTTATTTTTTTATGTTTTTTCTTTGTGGTTTCAAAGATTATAACTACCTTTGCATCAGATAATTATAAAACCATTATGAAACATCGAACTCTATTACTATCAATCTTGGCAATGATGATGATGCCTGCATGGGCGGGCGGGGCTAAGGAGGAAATCGCAAGTAAAATCACGCAGCTGTACGACGCTATCGCTAAGCGTGCTGAGGGCGGAACTACCCAATTTGCATGCAAAAACTGGTGGAAAACCGTGGCCGAAGTGGAGAAAAAAGACGAAACGGCTGAGGAAATCGGCTTCTTTAACGACGACCTGTGGACGCAGATGCAGGACGATAATCCCGACCGATTTGAGGTGCGCGACCTGAAATTTGTGCAGTTTGACGAGCAAAAAGGCACGGCACTGGTGGATTTCCGCCTGTGGAGCGAGGTACAGACCGTACATCAGAGGTTTGAATTCTGCCGCGAGGACGGCGTCTGGCGCATACACAACATCATAAGATTCTTCCCCGACGAAAACGGCAATGAGGAGGAAAACGATATGATGAAAGCCATGAAAGAGTATATAGGCGAGTAAATAAAAAACATCTCTTCATACCAGCTGCTATTTGGCAGCAAAGGTATGAAGAGATTTCTTTAAGAGAGAGATTGATAATCGGAAGGTTTATTGTCGTAGTTTCTTTATGCTGAGCAATAGCAGGTTCTTAGTATATTCGTCGGCGGTGGCATCGCGCAGGCGTGATATTTCGCTTATCACAATCTTCTTCTCGTCGGCATCCAGCACGTCGGCCTTCTTGCAGAGATTATAGATTTTGTTTGCAAAGATGTTGGCCGATGTTGGATTGTGCTCAGCCAGATACTTGCCATACAGGGAACTAAAGGTACTAAAGTGGCTGAGCCACTGAGATGAATTGTTGGCAGCAAAAACTACAGAATCCAGGTTCAACGTGAAGCCATACGTATTATTATTGCTCATCATTTCAAACATCTTGTCCTTGGTAAGTGGGTTGAGTGGGTTGCTATTAATGGTAATGGTGCTGCTCTTTATCCTCTTCTTACCATTCTCACTCTGCTCGCGATATTTCTGGGTAGTGCCGTAAGTAGTGGCTATGCGACCCTTGATACCCTCCTGCCCCTCGGCCCACTCTACGGCGTAGGCGTAGCGGTACTGTTTTGCAGGATCCTTCTTGTCGAGGAAACAGGCGTACATGTACTTAGAACCGGGAATCTTACCGATAGCAACCGACTCAGAACTGCCGTCGCCAACCACCAGAGTAACGTAGTTTACACCCTTGTTGTTTTCGCTCGAGCTTACGCTATAGGCATTCTCAGAATCCTTATGGATGGCGTCCTCGATATCTACTACAAGCTGTCGCCAAGGATTGCCTGCGGGCAGGGTGAAGTCGTACACATCGGCCTGACCTTTCTTCACGCCAGTCTCAGGATCCTTCTCCATGTCGTGGTGTGCAACAACCTTTATCACTTGTTTCTGTTTTAGCAGGGCATCGAATGCTTTCTGGATGTTCTGCTGGGCCATAAGGGCTGAAGGCATAGCAATCAGCATGGCTGATAGAATTAAGCTTTTACTCTTCATATGCAATAAAATCTGTTTGTTCGTTAATATATACTATGGTACCATCTTCTTGCATTACGGGCACGTAGCCATAGGCTGCCAACTGAGCCTCGATAGCTTCTACTTCGGCCTCTACTTTGGCCTGTGCCATCAGTGCGTAGGCCTTGTCCACATCGTGGATGGTGGGCACTATCTTGCGCTTGCTGCGCTTAGTGGCCTTGGCGGGCTTAACAGCGGCCTTGGGAGCGGTCAGACTGTCGGTGCCTACCGTCTCGGGCTGCGATTGTATCACGGGCTCTGCGGTCTGCTGTACGGCTGTGGTGTCGGCCTGAGCTGTGAGCGGTGCTACGGGCTGGAAATCGGCCTTGTTGCCAGGTGCGGCCAAGTAGATCATGCCTACCACTGCAGCTGCAGCTGCCACGCCCCAAATCATCCAGCGACGTCTTCCGCGTGTAGGCTCCTCGGCGGCTACGGGCTGCTCTGCTTCGGCCTCTGGCTTCATCGCCTCGATCTCCTGGAACATCTCCTGATAGCAGGCCCACTCCTCAGGGATATTTTCTCCCTTGAAATACTGGGCAAGGATGTTTTCCTCCTGGAGCGTCGATGTGCCGTCCATATATCGGTCCAGCAGTCGGGCTATGTATTCCTTAGTGTACTGTATCATTTGTTTCTACGTTTTATTTCTTCTAACAATGTTCGTCGGGCTCGGGCCAGCAGGGTGCTTACCGATGTGGTCTCTATACCCAGCAGCGTGGCTATCTCCTCGTGGCTGCGCCGTTCCACCTGTCGCATATATAGTAAGGTGCGCTGTGTGGTGGGCAGACTATCGAGGCGGGATTGCAACCAGCGTTCGTTCTCCTTGCATTCCAGCTCATCGTGCGGACTGGTGGATAGGGTTGCTACGGTAGCCTCGTTGAGCTCTTCGATAGGTTTTCGGCGCTGGTGATTATGGAGCAATTGGCGGGCCATCAGCGAAACGATGGCTTCTACCGACTGGTATCGCTCCAGTTCCTGGTGCATCTGCCACAGGCGGAGCATCACGTCCTGCGCAATGTCCTCGGCCTCGTCTCTGCCCGCCCCGTAGTGGATGCTAACGCTGAGCGCCTTTTCGCGCCACGTGCGGGCCATATGTTCGAATGCACTTTTTTCCATTTTCTTTGCTTTACAACTATTAGACACACAAGCGGCTAAAAGTCAAACAATGATTAACATACTTTAGCAAAAAATTTCTACGCGTACGGGATATATAAAATAAAAAATGTAACTTTGCAGGCGAAAAAATTATCGTTTTGTGTAGCTAAACGCGCACTTGAGTCGTACTAGGTATAGAACGACATCAAAAAAAAGAGAAGAAAACGTCAGATTATGACAAGACAGAAATTTGAAGAGATTTACCGTAAACATTACCCAGAGATGTACCGCCTGGCCAGGACGATACTCTACGACGAGGATGAAAGCAAGGACGCAGTGAGCGAGGTATTCACGAAGCTGCTACGAGCCGACATCGAACCGCAAGAGGACAAGCTGCAGGGGTATCTGATGACGAGTGTACGCAACAAGTGTCGCGACGTGCTGCGACATAAGAGCGTGAGGCAACGGGTGGAGAACCTGTATGCTGCCGACTTGAAACAGCAGCAGGCTGCGACCACCAGCGACGACGACCGACTGGAACGCATAAACGAGTTTGTGAAGCGCGAACTGTCGCCACTGAGCCAGCAGATACTGCAACTGAGATTTCTGGGCGAAATGAAGTACGAAGAGGTGGCCGAAGCGGCTGGAGTGAGCCGGGTGACGGTGCACCGACATCTGAGCGAGGGGCTACAGCGAATAAGAGAGTTTATTAACGAACCAACAAAACGATAAGAATAATATGAGAGAGCAAGACAAAGCAAACCTGCTGCTGGATATGCAGGAACACCCCGAAAACTACACCGACGAGCAGTTGACTAGCATGCTGGCCGATGACAAGGAACTGGCGGATATGCTGGAGGCGGCCGCCAAGACCAAGCAAGCTATGACAAAGGCCGCTGTGGACAACGAGGAGCTGCCTATGGACGAGCTCTGGGAGCAGTTTGCAGCTGAGCACGCCGACGAGTTTGACGCCGAGGAGAGTGCTGCCGATAGTGCCGGCGATGCAGACACGCCGAAGGCTAAGCGAGTGCAGATGCCACTGCGAAAAGTGGCCGCAATGACTATAGGAATAATTTTTACTGTAGGAGTAGCATTTGCAGCCATACAGATAGTAAGAAATGCGAGCAAGCCAGCACCAGAGCCCACACAGATAGAGGCTCCCGCACCCAAGCCACAGGATGTAAAGCCGGTAGAGCCAGAGCCCACCGACAGCGTGGCAGAAGTGAAGCCGGTGATATTCGACAATGTGGAGCTGGACAAGATGCTGACCACCATGGCCAAGCACTACGGTGCCGAGGTGGAGTTTGACAACGACGACGCTCGTGCATTCCGCCTATACTTTACGTGGAAACCCAATGAAACACTGGAGCACGAGATAGAACGTCTGAACCAGTTTGAAAGCATAAACATAGAACTGAACGACCATAAAATAACGGTAAAATAGCAACTGATGAGAAGAACCATTATAGCGATCGTGTGCTGTCTGATGGCGGCGATAGCTAATGCACAGAAAATATCGCGCGAATACAACAACGTATCGATAAGCGAAGCGCTGCGACAGCTGAACGAGAAGTACGACGAGTACACGATCAACTTTATGTATAACGAGTTGGAGGATTTTCGCATAACAACGAAAATACGCAACAAATCTATACCCGAAGCCATACAGCAGATGATAGGCTTCTACCCTATCCACATGACGGTAGAAGACTACGAGATAACGGTGGAATGTCCACAGAAGTGCACACAGAGATACAAGGGCACGATAGTAGACGAACACAACCATCCCGTGCCCTACGCCAACATAGCGCTGCTGTCGACCAAGGACTCGATGCTGATAGCAGGAGGAGTATCGAACGAGAGCGGACTGTTTGTGATACCATGCGAGCAGAAGCCTGTAGTGGCGCGCGTGTCGTACGTGGGCTACAAGACCATAATGAAACTGTGCAGCAGCACCAAGATGGGCACCATACGACTGGTGCCCGAAAACCATATGCTGAAGGGCGTGGTAGTAAAAGGTACGCCGCAGTACAAGATGACGATGGGCGGCATGGAGATAGCAGTAGAAAACACGATACTGGCCAAACTGGGCTCGGCCATCGACGTGCTGGCACAGCTGCCACGAGTATCGGTAGAAAACAACACGATAACGGTGTTCGGCAAGGGATCGCCGCTAATCTACATCAACAACAAACAGATGCAGAACAGCGAGGAACTGAAGCAGCTGAAGTCGGACGACATAAAGAGCATAGAGGTGATAACAAGCCCAGGTGCCGAATACGATGCTGAGGTAGAAGCGGTGATACGAATAAAGACCAAGAAGCGCCAGGCTACAGGTCTGAGCATTCGCAACGATGCCTACGCCGGTTATAACAACTGGTGGAACGCATACGAGGAACTGATGCTAAAATATCAGACAAAAAAGTTTGAGATAATAAATGATGCATATGTGTATACAGGCGCATGGGGCGAGGACAACAACCTGGAGTTTGACATACACGCCAAGGACAACGAAATAGAGGTAAAGCAGCGCATACCCATAAAGGGCCGAAATAATGTGTTTTCAGAATATCTGGCCAGCGACTACTGGATAAACGACAGCAACTCTATCGGTGCATCGTATCAGATGAACTGCTCGCTCGATAACTATTCTACGGGATGGGCACGACAGGAGATAAAGAGAAACGGCGTGATGGAGGGAATAGTAAACGCAACAAATGATGTAAAACCCAAATACACGCAGCACGCGCTGAACGCATACTATCAGGGCAAGATAGGAAAAATGGGCATAGACCTGAACGGCACGTACTATTACGGCACCAACGAGCGCAAGGATCTGAACATAGAGACAAGCGACGAACTTGACGACCGCACTGTGCACTCGAACAGCAAGGAGACCAGCCATCTGTATGCCGCCAAGCTGATACTTGACTACCCTGTGTTGGGCGGAAAACTGAAGTTGGGCACTGAGCTGTCGAAGACAAAATCGCACGGTGTATTCATCAACGAGGAGGGATTTGTATCATCGTCGGAGACTGACATCAAGGAGCACAACATAGCCGGATTTGCTCAGTACGAACTGTCGCTGGGCCACTGGATGATGGGAGCGGGCGTGAGATACGAAGACGTGACGCGCGAGTACTATCTGTACGGCGAAAAGCAGGATGATGTATGTAGGAAATATCACAACATTTTTCCAAACCTGTCGCTAGCATGGAGCAAGGGCGACTGGAGCTGGCAGCTGAGCATGAACGAGAAGATGCACCGCCCCAGCTACCGCAGTCTGCGCAACTATATGCAGTATGACAACCGCTATATGTACGAAGGCGGAAACCCGAAGCTGCAGCCCGAGAAAGTGTATAACATAGAGACAGGAGCCACATACAGATGGATATCGGCCGCAGTGGGCTATTCATATACAAAGGATGCAATGCTGTGGGTGAAGTATCTGATGGAGAACCAGGAGGTGACATACACCACCAACCTGAACTTTGACCACTATCAGACGGTTTATGCCACGATAAGTATGTCGCCACGATTCAAGGTGTACCGCCCTACCCTGGAGATAAACTACGCCCGCCAGAAGTTTGACTCCAAAGAGTATGGTGTAGACAAGAACCTGAACATGCCAACGCTGGAAGCCAGACTGAACAACCGGTTTGTGTTCAACCCATCGCTGATGGCAGGACTGATAATCAAAGGCCGCACAAGCGGCTACAACGGATTTGTAGTGGCCAAACCACAGGTCAGCGTGGATGCATCGGTAAGAAAATCGTTCGACAAAGATCGCTGGGTGATAACACTTAAGGCTAACGACATATTTAAGACCGCGCGCGAGCAATGGACAATGTACGGCATAGGCGCCGAAGCCACCAAGGACTGCTATAACTACAATCGCTCCATATCAGTACAACTAACTTACAACTTCAACTCTACCCGCAACAAATACAAGGGTACGGGTGCAGGAAACGAAGAACGCAGGAGACTTTAGGTCTCCTGCGCTCGCTGTTGTCATAATAAATAATGATGCCTTACAGCTATTATTAATTGTTATGATTTAAAATCTTTTTGACTTATGCCTCAGCTGGAGCGTCGATAGCCTCCAGAGCCTCAGCCTCGTCGGCAGCCTCAGCAGCCTCTGCCTGATCAGCAGCAGCCTTCTTGGCATCAGCAGCAGCCTTGATGGCAGCCTCAGCCTCAGCAGCAGCCTGCAGCTCAGCAGCGTTCTCTGCAACTACCTTAACAGGCAGCTCAACGATTACCTCCTTGTGGAAGTGTACCAGAGCTGAGTAGTCACCAATGCGCTTAGCATCCTTCATGGTGATGATCTTGCGATCAACCTCCTTACCGAGCTTAGCGAGCTCCTCAGCAACCTGAGCAGCACCTACAGAACCATAGAGCTGGCCAGTAGCGCTAACCTTAGCAGCAATCTCGAGGGCAACACCATTAAGCTGGGCAGCCTTCTCCTCAGCAGCAGCCTTGAGGGCAGCCAGCTTGTGAGCCTGCTGCTTCAGGTTCTCTGCGAGAATCTTCTTAGCTGAAGGGCTAGCGATAACACCCTTACCCTGAGGGATGAGGTAGTTACGGCCATAACCAGACTTAACATTCACGATATCGTTCTTGAATCCAAGACCGATAATATCTTCTTTCAGTATAATTTCCATAATCTTGCGTCCTCCTCTTTAATTACTTCATCAAATCGGTTACGTAAGGCAGCAGTGCGATCTGGCGGGCACGCTTAACGGCCTGAGCCACACGGCGCTGATACTTAAGAGATGTTCCAGTGATGCGGCGGGGAAGAATCTTACCCTGCTCGTTGAGGAACTTCTTCAGGAACTCGGGATCCTTGTAGTCGATGTACTTGATACCGCTCTTCTTGAAACGGCAATACTTCTTCTTCTTTGTATCGATAGAAGGAGCTGTCAAATAACGGATTTCACTCTGTTCTGCCATAGTTTAAGCCTCCTCTTTTTTACCAAGCTTTGCACGACGCTTCTCGGCGTACTCAACTGCATACTTGTCAAGTTTAACAGTCTGGAAACGAATTACCTTCTCGTCACGACGGAAAGCAGTCTCCAATGTCTTAATCACTTCTGGCTCAGCCTTGAACTCTACCAGGCAGTAGAAACCTGTAGACTTCTTCTGAATAGCATAAGCCATCTTCTTCAATCCCCAGGCCTCTTCGTTGATGATCTCTGCACCCTTATCGGTGAGAACCTTCTTGAATTTTGCGGCCGTTTCCTTCATCTGTTCATCAGACAAAACGGGAGTTAAAATGAAAACGGTTTCGTATTGATTCATACTACTTAATAAAATAAATTAATAATGTTATTGCTTAAAGCGGGTGCAAAGGTACAAAATTTTTATTGAACATTGACCATTGAACATTGAACATTCCTATGATTTAAGAATATTTAATACTTTTCACCTCTTTTCTGTTGCCGAACGTGCAAAACAGCGCCTAAAACAATGAAAATCAGACCGGTAAGCAACACCAGGTTATAACGGGTGAAGCCGGTAAGATAACTAACCAATAAAAGGAGAGCACCGGCCAAAACCAGTGCTACTCCCAAATATGCTTTTATGATTCCTCTTTTCACCATGCCCGGTTTACTCATCGTCTACCTCAGGAGTAATGAGCTTGTAGCCCTTACCATGAATATTGATAATCTCGATCTGTGGATCGTCCTTCAGGTGCTTGCGCAGCTTAGTGATGTAAACATCCATAGAGCGGGCATTGAAGTAGTTATCATCAATCCAGATAGTTTTCAGAGCGAAGTCGCGCTGCAGAATCTCGTTTGAGTGACTGCAGAGCAGAGCCAGCAGCTCGTTCTCCTTGGTGGTAAGCTTGGTCTGCTTCTCGCCAATCTGCAGCAACTGCTTCTGGGTATCGAAAGTGAACTGGCCCAGGCGGTAAACAGTAGATTCGCGGCTCTTCTTACCCTTAGTGCGGCGCAGAATGGCCTCAATACGGAACACGAGCTCCTCCATTGAGAAAGGCTTGGTGATGTAATCGTCGGCACCCAGCTTGAAACCTTCGAGGATATCCTCCTTCAGGGTCTTAGCTGTGAGGAAGATAATGGGCACGTCTGTGTTGGCAGAACGAATCTCCTGAGCGAGTGTGAAGCCATCCTTCTTAGGCATCATCACATCGAGCACACAGATGTCGAATTTTGTCTTGAGGAAAGCCTTGAAGCCTGCCTCACCATCAGCACAGAGTTCTGCAACAAAGCCTTTGGCCTGCAAATACTCACGGAGCAGCATTCCGAGGTTCTCGTCGTCCTCGCAAAGCAAAATCTTAATTTTGTCGTCCATCATCGTTAAATTTTAAAGTGTTATTAATTAAATTTTATTTGTATTATCACGTTTATTGTTCGTCCTCCTTCAGGATGGGCAGCGAGATAGTAAAGGTGGTACCCTTGCCCAGCTCGCTCTCGCACTTGATCTCGCCCTCGTGCAGGTTGATAATCTTCTTCACGTAGGCCAAGCCAAGACCGAAGCCTTTCACATCGTGCACGTTTCCTGTATGAACGCGGTAGAACTTCTCGAAGATCTTCTTCACGTTCTCCTTCTTGATGCCCAGACCGGTATCGCGGATTGAGAAGCACAGACGATCCTTCTCGTTCCAGGTCTTGATATAGATATCGATAGGCTCATCGGGCTTGCGATACTTCACAGCGTTGTCCATCAGGTTGGTGATAGCGTTCTGGAAGTGAACCTCGTCGACAAAGATAGCTGAATCAACAGCCTCGATATCGGTATAGATCTTACCGCCGGTATGCTCTACACGGAGCGTGAACGACTGAGCGATATTCTCAACCATCTCGTTCAGGTCGAGCTCCTTCTTCTTGAATACAATGCTCTTCTTATCGAACATCGACATCTGGAGCACCTTCTCAACCAGGAAGCGCAGACGCTTCGACTCGTCGGAAATCACACCTCCCAGGTGCTTGGCCATCTGCTCCGACTTGGCTACGCTGGGGTCGTTCATCATCTGGGCGGCCAGCGAGATAGAGGCGATAGGCGTCTTGAGCTCGTGGGTCATGTTGTTGATGAAGTCGTTCTTAATCTCGGTAAGTCGCTTCTGACGGAAGATGACCACGATGGTGAATAGGAACGTGAGCAGCAGCACGAAGGTAAAGATAACTGCCGGAATCATGAAACGCACACTTGAGAAGATGTACGAACTCATGTCGGGGAAGTGGATTTTTACCACGCCCATCTTTGATGAGGGGTCGTGACTGAACAGCGTTTGTGAGTAAACGCCCTCCTCGCCCTCGGATGAGTATTCGGGACAACGGTACACCTCGCGACCATCGGCGGTTTCCACGCGGAAGTGGTATGGGATGTTGATACCGTTGTTGAGCAGTTCGGTACGGATATCCTGATCGAGCAGCTTGAAGTTGATGCGCTCCTTCAGGGGCTTATCGCTGGCGGTATAGAGGATGTTGTAAACTACCTCGTCGAGCAACGCCTTCTGATATACATAACGGTTGCGCACAATCTCCTGCAGCGACTTAGAGGCCTCGGAGATGCTGTTCTTATCGGTACGCAGAATCATGGCCTTGGGCACGTTGGCGGGACGGATGGCAAACGTTTTGAGCTCGAAGCTTGAGTAAACGGTACCATCGTCGGCAGCTACAGCAAACTGGTGTGAGTGCTTAATGGTGCCGTCGAGACCATCCACCATCACAGAGTCCTGCTTATAGGCCTTGCGCTCGGTTTCCTTCACATCCTTCTCGAGATAACGCAGGGTCTCGTTCATCTCCAGGTTACGCGATGCCTGATAGAGGCTACGCTTAACCGACTCGTCGAGCTGTTCCTTCTTCATCTTCGCCATCTCCTCGATGTACGAGATCTGAAGGTACAGAAGCCCTACAAATGAGAGGCCCATGACTATTGCTATGATCCAAATCGTACTTTTCTTCATATCGATTGCAAAGATAAGCTATTTCTTAAAACGACGTACCGAATTTGTTAATTATTTCGGGCTGATTTCGCAAATTTAACAAGATTATGACATTTTAGTTGCAAATATGCAATTAAAAAAGAATCCCTGCTAACCAAATAGCAGGGATTCTACCATATTCAATGTACAAATAGTAGGGGCGTATTAATCCTCGTCCTTCATCTCCTCCTCGTGCTGCTTGATCAGTGCCTGCTGGATATCGTTTGGCACGAGCTCGTAGCTTGAGAAGCTGGTAGAGAACGATGCACGACCACCGGTGATAGAACTGAGGGCGATAGAGTAGCTTGAGAGCTCCTTGAGAGGAATCTTAGCACTCAGCTTCTGATAGCCAGCCTCAGAATCCATACCCATGATGATGGCACGACGGCCCTGCAGGTCGCTCATTACATCACCCATGTAGTCGCCTGGTACGAGCACCTCGAGATCGTAGATAGGCTCGAGCACCTTTGGCCCGGCCTCCTTGAAGGCAGCCGAGAAGGCGTTACGGGCAGCCAGCATGAACGAAAGCTCATTAGAGTCAACTGGGTGCATCTTACCATCGTAAACAATCACGCGAACGTCGCGGGCATAAGAACCGGTGAGTGGGCCCTGCTCCATGCGCTCCATGATACCCTTAAGGATAGCAGGCATGAATCGCATATCGATAGCGCCACCAACAACCGAGTTGATGAATACCAATTTGCCACCCCAGTCGAGAGAAATTTCTTCCTTACCCTTGATGTTCATCTTGAACTCCTGACCGTTGATCTTGAACGATGTAGGATCGGGCATGCCCTCGGTGTAAGGCTCTACAATCAGGTGTACCTCACCAAACTGTCCGGCACCACCCGACTGTTTCTTATGACGATAGTCGGCACGGGCCATCTTAGTGATAGTCTCACGATAAGGAATCTTTGGCTCGATATACTCGATCTGGATCTTCTCGTTGTTCTCCATACGCCACTTCAAGGTACGCAGGTGGAACTCACCCTGACCATGAACGATAATCTGGCGCAACTCCTTAGACTGCTCAACTACCCATGTAGGATCCTCCTGACGCATCTTCTGCAGAGCGGTCATCATCTTCTCGGTCTCGCTCTCGTTAACGGCCTTGATGGCACGAGAGAACTTAGAGTTAGGATACTTAATGAAGTTGAACTTATTCTCGACATCCTTACCATTCAGGGTGTTACCAGTCTTTACATCCTTGAGCTTAACGGTACAACCGATATCGCCAGCTACCAGCTGATCAACCTGAATACGGTTGGCACCGGCACAAGCGTAGATAGTACCTATGCGCTCCTTTGAACCACGATCGGCATTGGTAAAGTCGTCGCCGCTCTTAACGCTACCGCTCATTACCTTGAAGTAAGATACCTCGCCGATATGGGGCTCGACACCTGTCTTGAAGAAATAGAGTGATGCAGGTGCGCTGGCATCGGCAGGAACATCCTGACCGGCAGCATTCTGGATAACAGGCATATCGCTTACAAAAGGAACCACGTTACCCAAGAACTCCATCAAGCGGCGAACACCCATGTCCTTACCTGCACAAACGCAGAATACAGGGAAGATGCTGCGTGTTACCATACCCTTACGGATACCCTCACGCATCTCGTCCTCGCTCAGGTCCTCGCTCTCAAAGAACTTCTCCATCAGTGTATCGTCGCCAGCGGCAGCAGCCTCAACCAGCTTTGCCTTCATCTCCTTAGCCTTCTCCAACTGATCGGCTGGGATATCCTCGATGATAGGAGCACCACCCTCGGGTTTCCAAGAGTACTTCTTCATCAGGAGCACGTCGATAACAGCATTGAAGCCAGGACCTGTGGCGATAGGATACTGAACGGGCACACAGTTAGGACCGTAGATCTCCTTGAGCTGGTTGAGAATCTGATCGAAATCGCAGTTCTCGCGATCCAGCTGGTTTACCAGGAAGATAACGGGTTTCTTGAGTTTCTCGGTATTGCGGAAGGCATTCATCGTTCCTACCTCGGGGCCATACTGACCGTTGATAAGAATAACAGCCTGATCGGTTACGTTCATTGCAGTAATAGAACCACCTACGAAGTCATCAGAACCTGGGCAGTCGATGATGTTAAGCTTCTTGTTGTTCCATTCTACATGAAAAACAGTTGAGAACACCGAGTAGCCATATTCCTGCTCAACGGGGAAGTAATCGCTCATGGTGTTCTTACTCTCTACAGAACCGCGGCGCTTGATGATGCCAGCTTCGTAGACCATACTTTCGGCAAGAGTTGTCTTGCCGCTACCCGCACTGCCAATGAGTGCAATGTTTTTGATTTCGTTAGTTTGATATACTTTCATATCGTTTCAGTTTTAGGTGAATACTAATTTATCGGGCACTAAATTAGTTATTTTTTGAGAAAACACCAAAAGATTCTTTTAAATATTAAACTAAATTAGTAATTTTGCGCCCAAAATGGCAGGTTTATACGTACATATTCCGTTTTGTAGCAGCCGATGTGTGTACTGCGGCTTCTATTCTACCACGGGGCTGGCGCTTCGCGAACGGTATGTTGATGCCATTTGCCAGGAGATAAAAATGAGAAGTCTACCCACAACCCCTCCCCAAAAGGAGGGGAGTTTAGGCACTATTTATCTTGGCGGCGGCACACCCAGTCAGCTTACCATTCCACAGTTGCGCCGGATTTTCGATGCCATCTATATATATAATAAGGTGGAAAACGATGCCGAAGTGACCATCGAGGTGAATCCGGATGACGTAACACCCGAATTGGCTGCCGCCCTGCAGCAGCTGCCCATCAACCGTGTGAGCATGGGCGCACAGACTTTTAACGATGAACGTCTGCATTTTCTGCGTCGCCGTCACTCGTCGGCACAGGTGCATCAGGCTGTAGCAACCTTGCGCCAAGCAGGATTCCAGAATATCAGCATCGACCTGATGTACGGCTTTCCCAACCAGACACTTGAAGAATGGCAGGCGGATATCGACGAGGCGCTGCAGCTGAACGTGGAGCATATCTCTACCTACTGCCTGATGTACGAAGAGGGCACCCCACTCTACCGATTGTTAGAGCAAGGCAAGGTGGCCGAGATTGACGAGGAGTTAGAGCGAAAGATGTACTTTACATTAATAAATAGCTTGGAATCTGCCGGTTACGAGCATTACGAAATATCGAATTTTGCCCGACCGGGCTATCGTTCGCGCCATAACAGCAGCTACTGGAAGGGCATACCGTATATCGGTATCGGCGCCGCTGCCCACTCGTTCGACATCCAGACACGCAGCTGGAACGTGGCCGATATCCAGCAGTACATCAACGGCATGGAGCAAGGCGAGCGAAGTTTTGAGGCAGAGACGCTGGACGAGGACACACGCTATAACGATGCCGTGACCGTGGCCCTGCGCACCTGCGAGGGATTAGACCTGAGCACGTTGACCGACCAGCAGCGTGCCTACTGTCTGAAAAACGCCCAGCGCCATCTGGAGGCGGGATTGCTGAAACTCAACGACCAAAAAATATCGCTCACAAAAGAAGGACTCTTTGTAAGCGATATGATTATGAGCGACCTGATGCTGGTTTAAAGCTTCAGACGTTTGATGGCGAAATAGAAGTATGCTATCAGCAACGGATAGCCTACATAATACAAGGTAGTGATACTAAACACCACATAGATAACAGCACACACGGCTGCCAATCCTACCAGATACATGATGGCCTCGCCCAGGGGCAAACGGTGGTACACATCATCGACGGTTGCCAACGACCAGATGATGAGCGCCCATACCGACGAGATGAATACGCCCAGCCAGAACGGCAGCGCAAACGGATTGAGCGAGGGATGATAATAGAAATGTCGCCAGGTTTCGGGGGCAAACAGCTGGATGCTACTATACAGCACAGCCGACGAGGCTATGAGCAGACAGAGCGCTGTGGGATAGAACGAGGCGATATCATTGAAATGCACAATCTTACAACCCTTACGCATCAGGCGGCGCAAACCATAAGCGGCACCCGTGAGCACGCAGAAAGCCATAAACACCAGCAGGTGCTTATCGGAGAAGTAATCGATGAACTGACTGATAGGATCATCGGGCGACACCTTTGAGAGGAGCTCGTTTTCGTGTACCCATCCAAAAGTAAGCTGATCGCGCGCCACCTTTACCCACACAGAATCGATGGTGTCGGTGGGTACCGTCTTGATATCGGCCACAACCACATGCTCGTTACGGCGCAGGGTGATAGAATCCTTCTTCATCTCCTCGCCCATCGACTGCAGCTCGAACGTTACCACATCGGGCACCGACATATCCTCGGGCTGCTGCTTAACCACCACCAGCGAATCGCCCGTTACCACAAAATTGTAGTTCTGGGTGTAATGATGGGTGGTGTAGAACGAGATGGAGTCGAGCTGTTTCTCGGTCAGATCCCAGGCATCGGGCGTGATGGGGCCACGGTTATAGCAGCCACATAACAGGATGGAGACGAACAGGAGACTAACGAGTCGACGCATAGACGTTCATCTGACAATGTTGACAATCAAACTCAAGACGGAATCGGCGTCCATCGCCTAATACGAGAGAAAGCGGTTCGTGCCACGTGGGGCGTTTGCCGCCGCGCTTTACGCAGTAGCCCAACGAATAACGGATGCAATGACGGCACTGCATGATAGGTCCGTCGCCACCTTTCAGCTCATAGGCCGAAAGCTCATCGGTACCATAGAAGGCAGCCGACTGGCGGTTGGAGATGTTATTCTGATAACTGAGCTTGTCTACACCTGGATTAGCACCCACCTTGGCCTGCTTTACCTGGCGCTGGGGCTGTACAAGGGCCTCGACCAGTTGGCGGCGCATGTCGGTGAGCTGACTATTGGGGATAAAATAATTAAAATCGTCGGGTACGTTCACCTCCTGGCACTCATAGATGGTATCGCCCAGCTTTGAGAGCTGACGAACCAGATTCTCACGAGGCGACTTCTGGGCTATCTGATGTTCGGCCGCAAAGTGTACCGTTACACCTTCGGCACTTAACTCAAAGCCATCAGCCACAGCACGCAGGGCTATGCTTACAGGAATCTTACGGGTAGCGCTGGGCTTAGAGAGAATACGCTCGAACTCCTGATCGTTGTTACGATAGAGCGACATGCCAGGGCGCAAACCAGCAGGCATCTTAAAAGGATAGATGCGATTACCCACCACGCGGTTGGCACGGAAGCCTTCGAACTGGCGATCCTGATTCAGGAAGCACAAGCCGTCGCCGTTAGCAAAGCTGGCGGTACCGGCCACGTTAAAGCTATCGTGACGAATCTCCTTAACCTTACCCACAAACTCGCCCACCGCCTTTGGTGTATCGAACGAGGCGATATTAGGCTGGCGACCATTCATAAAGTAAGTGGTGTAGCCGCGGTTAAACGTACGATTGAGATTGGGCGTAAACGTGTATTCGCAACGGCCCTTTGACGCACGACAATACTGGTCGGCATGCTTACGGATATAGGCGTTAAGGCGCTCGCTATAAGCAGCGGTTACGTTCTTAACGTAAGTAACATCCTTGAGGCGACCCTCGATCTTAAACGATACGGCACCCGCCTCGATAAGTTTATCCAGATTATCGCTCTGGTTCATATCCTTGAGCGAGAGCAGGTAACGCTCGTGTTCTATCTCCTCGCCATCGGCATCAACCAACGAGAAACGCATACGACAGAACTGGGCGCACTCACCACGGTTGGCGCTACGCTGGAAACAATGCTGCGAGGCATAGCAGATGCCCGAATAGCTAACGCACAAGGCACCATGCACAAACACCTCGAGTTCGATATCAGGCACCTCGCGATGAATCTCGGCAATCTCTTCGGCCGAGAGCTCACGCGCCAGAACGGCACGCGAAAAACCTACCTGCTTTAGCCAACGTACCTTGTCGGCTGTGCGGTTATCGGTCTGCGTAGAGGCGTGAATCTCGAAAGGCTTACCGTTCATAAACT
>JAEEGI010001909.1_pt1 | contig 51665 bp, 45 predicted proteins | sample 8958751 | NCBI WGS metagenome assembly JAEEGI01 (sample SAMN16246545, study PRJNA631951) | gut metagenome | biome: gut microbiome; feature: rumen; material: KS-attached | host: Bos | place: Iran: Karaj | collected 2018-10
AATATACTTTTTATAAACGTGTCGCAGGAAAATAGTACTCAATGCCAGTGAGGAAAGCTCTGCAATTGGGAAGGCCCACCAAACGTTATCAATGTTGCCGGTAAGAGACAGAAGCCAGGCTGCAGGAAGAAGCACTATAAGCTGGCGGACAAAGCTTATAATCATACTTTGAATGCCCTGACCTAAAGCCTGGAAAACGCAGCCAAAAATTATACAGAAAGCGGCAATCGGGAAATGGATTCCGATAATTCTCATAGCCTTTACACCAATTGTAAGCATTTCTGGAGAAGCATTAAAAAGCATAAGCAGCTGGGCCGGGAAAATCTCAAAAATCAACGTTCCAAAAAGCATGATGCTGCCGGCGGTTAATGCACTCAGCTTTACAGCCTTAATAATTCGGCTTTTCTTTTTTGCACCATAGTTATAGGCAATGATTGGAACAGCTCCGTTATTTAAACCAAACACAGGCATAAATATAAAGCTCTGCAACTTAAAGTAAACACCGAATACTGCAATTGCAGTTGTAGTAAAAGCGCCAATTATAAGGTTCAAAAAGTAAACCATAATTGAACCAATTGACGAAAGCAAAATTGAAGGAACACCAACCGCATAAATACCCTTTATAATTTCCCAATCTGGGAGCAGGCCCTTAATGCTAAAATGAATCTCTTTGTTCTTTTTAAGATTAAGGATAAAGGAAACAATCATTGCGGCAATCTGGCCCATAACGGTTGCAATGGCAGCACCAGCAATTCCAAGCTTAGGGAAGCCTAACAAACCAAAAATAAGGATTGGGTCAAAAACAATATTAAACAGGGTTCCAACAAGCTGCGAAACCATAGAAAGCATTGTAAGACCTGTTGACTGCAATAGGCGTTCAAAAGTAATTGAACCGCAAAGACCAATAGAAAAAATCAAACAGATTCGCATGTAAGTTACGCCGTATTCAATAATTTCTGCATTATCTGTCTGACTGCGGAAATATGGCTCCGGGACAAAAATACCAATGAATAAAAAAACTATAAAGCTGCAAATAGTAAGGAAGATTCCGTTCATTGCAGCCTTATCTACCTGGTCCTGCCTTTTTTCTCCAAGCCTGCGTGACAAAAGAGAATTGATACCAACCCCTGTTCCAACTGCTACAGAAATAAGCAGGTTCTGAATTGGAAAAGCAAGTGAAACAGCTGTAATTGCATTTTCTGAAATCTGTGCTACAAAGATACTATCAACAATATTATAAAGTGCCTGCACAAACATAGAAATCATCATCGGCAGGGACATTTGAATCAGCAGCTTGCCAAGCGGCATTGTACCCATTTTATTTTCAGTAACATCAGTTACATTATTTTCACTCATAATAAACTCCGCATTTTGTCACAGGAATGATTAATAAACACATAATGTTATTGCCGCACTTGATGCGGCAATCTTTCAGATAATATCAGATAAAAAAATTAATGTCATTACGGCTATTCATACAAAACAAAAGCAGCCCAGTAATATGGTGATGACCATTTTTCAATCTGGCGGAACTCATCCTTTACAGCCGAATAAGCCTCTGCAAAAGACAAGCCACTATCTACCTTTGAATACATTCTTGTCATAAACTCACAGGTAGCTTCATCATCAACGCACCAGAGGGTAACGCCAACCTTTCTAGCCCCTGCAACCAGGAAGGAGCGCACAAGTCCAGACATTCCTTCGCCCTTTTTAATTTTTGCAAGCCCAGTCTGACAGGCAGAAAGATTTACCAGCTCTGCATTTAAATTAAGTATTGCGGCTTCTGACAAAGTGAGATATCCATCCTGCCCTTTTCGTGAATCAACATCTGTAGAAACTTCGCTGAATACAATGCTGGACATCTGCGGATAGTCGCTGTCAAAATATCCGTGGCATGCAAAATGAATTACAGAATAATCAGCAAGCTTTTTAGATTCAGACAATTCCTTAAGATTCTGTTCAGTTGCAGCTTTTGTTTCTACAATCTTGAATAAATCTTTTCCAAATACGTTTGACTGAATGTTATGGATTTCTTCACCCGTGCCAGGAATATTACACCAGCTTATTTGCTTTGTTGCAAAATAATGTCCTGCATCTTCTTCTTCCACATATTTTTTTAAAAGCTTTTCCGTAGAGTTTGCATTAGAGGATGATGCTGGAGCGGCCAGGAACTTCATTGTAAATGCGCGGTCTGTTCCGTTATCTTCCTTTGAATAAACAGGATTTCCAATTCCAAGCATTTTATCAGAGAAATTATAATCCCTTTCACCTGTCATCATACTTACAGAAACAGAAGGAGACAGGCTGAGATTAAATAAAGCTCCAAACAAGTTCTTTCCATCCTCCGACAAAACATCAAACGGTATAAAGGAAATTGCACCATCAGGAACAATTACAATATCATAAATTGAGTTAGGTATTTCTAACAAAACCGGAGCAATAAGTTTTTCGTAAAGTGTAGAACTCAATGCACTAAGCTCTTTATCTGCCAGAGATTTTCTACTGGTAAGCAATTCGCGGAACTGTTTGGCTGCCGAAGAAAAATCAAACTCACTGTCCAGAGGAACACAAACAACTTTTCTTTTGGAAATCATAATACAGTATGGGTTGATTTTTTTTGTAGCATCATCATCCCAAATTACATACTCTAACACAGCCTTATCATTTCCACACCAGCTTCTTGCTTCCTGAAAATCTACCGGGTCTGTATTTTTAAAATATTCAAAGCGTGGTTCATCTTCCAGAATCTGATTTTCAAGCTCCTGGAGTTTTGTGTTAGTCGCTTCTAACTCATTCTTATATTTTGTAACGGCTGCTTCATCAACCTTATCTTTTGCTTTTTCATTTTCTGCATTAATTTTCTGCTTAATAGACGTAATCTGTTTTGTAAGCTCACGGTACTTGTTGCGCTGCTCATCGGTAATTCCATCAAGATTCAAACCTGTTTCAATTCCAATCTCGTCCAAAAAACCTCGGCTTCGAGAAAGCTCAGAAAAATAAAAAGCTGATTTAGGGTCACCATAATCAGCGCACAAGGAAACAAGTGCATAATACAGGGGAAGAGCCTTTTGCATAACCTCATCTTTTTTAGAAGCAAGATAAAGCCGGGCATCTTCAGAAGCCAGAATGCCCGCACTCAAAGCTTTCAGTTTCAAATCAAAAAACTTCTGCTCATATTTTTCGGGATAATCGTTCAGCTCAAAATAAATCTCAAGAGCCTTACTTACAGTGATTTCATATTTTTCGCTAACTTCATACAGTTCAAAAGCCGACTTAAAATCACTAAGGGCATTTTTGAAATCCTTTTCTGCAAACTCAGACATTGCCATTTCATAAAGCTCTTCTGCAAGTTCCAAAGCAGTTTGTGAAAGCTCTTCATTATACTTCTCTAGAGCTTCAAGAGCTTCTTCTGGATCTGCTTCTTTTGCCTTCTTTTTTTTAGCGGAAAACACAAAAGAGCTGACTGCAATAAAGAGTAAACTGAACAAAAATATTTTTTTTAACATTTTAATCGAAACCTCAACTGAAAATAATTTTAGAGTCAAGCCCAAAATAGCAGTTTGATTTACTATTTTGATGTGAGTGACAGATTTATAATAGCGCTGTTATCAATTATATCTGAACCATAACTGTATTTATAAGCCCCACTTTTTCCCAAAGAATAGAGCCAGTCTCCTACAGTTCCATCTGTTACTGGAGTTAGGATTGACTCCATATCTTTTGAATTAGGAATGAGGAAAGAAAAATTAATTGTTTTTTCGTTGATTGAATTAAAGCCATATTTTACAAGCTTTTCCAAATCTGCTGTACTTCCAATTGATGGTAAAATCTGAGGTTCTTCTTCATATACCTTTGCTTTAGAAGGATTATTAACTTCTGCCTGGAAATTGCCAAGCTCCTTGTAAGTATAAGGGCTGCCTTCAATAAGAGGGCCATAATAACTAAGGTAAGACATCTTATTATTTGTACTTGGATGTTTTTTTACCAAATCTGCAGCAATTGATTCCAAAGCGTGTGAATCAACCTTTTGCATATCGGCATGCATAAGATTATAGTAGCAAGGTACAAGCTGAGTGTCGTCCCAGGTTACATCCATCTGATAGTACTGGCCGTTTACCTGAATAAAGTTCCACTGATGCCCGCTGCCCCAAACACTTACACAAGGGATTCCGAGCTGCTGCATATAATACTGGAAGCAGGAAGCATAACCGGCACAAACAGTAAGATAATCAACAGCACAGCTGTAGGCTGTCTGATACTTTCCGCCGCATTTATTCAATTTTGCAGCTTTGGTATCGTACTCTGTAGAAAGGCAGATGTAATCGTGGATATACTTGATTTTGCTCATCTCATCTGGAAGTCGAGAAGCATAAAAAATAATTGGAACTGTCATATCCCAAAAGTCGTTATAAGCTGTCTGCATTTCAGAATCTTTAAGCCAATATTCAGCCTCAAACTTTGTTACAGTTCCATCTGAGTTTTTCCAGTAATTATAAGTACCGCTCCACCAGAAGGCTTCCGGGTTATCATAGCGGACTGCATCAACAACCTGTTCAAACTCTGCAACTGAAGTTTTTACTGTAAGTTCAACTTCGTGCTGTCCATTCATAACAGCTTTATAAAGTGTGTCGTAAGCAACCTGCTGACGGTCGTTAAGAATATTTCTATAGAAGAGAAATGAATCAGGTATATTCTGACCAAAAACATTCTTTTTCTGGAAGCGTTCAATACCTCTTGTTTTAGCAGGCATTTTTACATTTACCTTGTTTTGAGTTCCAGAACCTTCGCTTGCTACCATACTTGCGGCTACAAAACCTTCCGGGCGTGTTTCTTTGGTAAATGTTGTTTTTACCTGGGCAGAAAGAGGTGCAGCAAATACTGCAAATGTTAATATTGTTGTTGAAAGGATTTTTGAAAAGGACTTTTTCATTCTACTTTAACTCCATCCTATTATTATAGAAAATATTGCACATATTCTAACAAATAAAAATAAAAAAGGATATAAAAAAAATAAATTAAATGCGCAGTTTTGTTCACAAAACTGCGAGCGAAGGTAAAAAAAATGTTTGTAAAAAATTTAACAAAAACCTTCGCTACCTATTGACATAGTAGGTAATTTGATTTACAGTCTGATTATAACCTAGTTATTTAATAGGTTATAGAACGATAAGGAGGCACATAATGAAAACTTATTTCGAAAAACTAGTCCGTGAAAATTTCCGCAACGGAGTCATGTGCCTCTGTTGTCTTTAGAATTCAAATCTTTTAATTAACAACCATCTGGGGGTTTTAGGGGGCGTAGCCACCTAGGAGAGAGGGTAGCGACCAACGAAGTGGGCGCGTAGGGGGAGACTTCCCCCTCATAATAATAATTTTTTAGGAGAAACAAAAATGGCAAACTATAAATTCGAAACATTACAATTACACGTTGGACAGGAGAGTGCAGACCCTGCAACAGATGCACGCGCAGTACCAATTTATCAGACAACTTCTTATGTATTCCACAATTCAAAGCATGCCGCAGACCGATTCGGCCTTGCTGATGCAGGAAACATTTACGGACGTTTGACAAACTCAACTCAGGATGTTCTTGAAAAGAGAATCGCAGCTCTTGAAGGCGGTTCGGCAGCACTTGCACTTGCATCTGGTGCAGCAGCAATCACTTATACAATCGAGGCTCTTGCTGCTAACGGTGGACACATTGTTGCCCAGAAAACAATCTACGGTGGAAGCTACAACCTTCTTTCTCACACATTGCCACAGTACGGTATTACAACAACCTTCGTAGATGCCCACAACCTTAAAGAAGTTGAGGCAGCTATCAAACCTAACACACGCGCAATTTATCTTGAAACATTAGGCAACCCTAACAGTGATATTCCAGACATTGATGCAATTTCAGAAATTGCCCACAAACACGGACTTCCTGTTGTTGTAGATAACACTTTTGGTACACCTTATCTTATCCGCCCAATCGAGCACGGAGCAGACATTGTTGTTCATTCAGCTACAAAGTTTATCGGCGGTCACGGAACAACACTCGGCGGTATCATTGTAGAAAGTGGAAAGTTCAACTGGAAAGTTAGCGGCAACTACCCTCAGATAGCTGCTCCTAACCCAAGCTACCACGGAGTTTCTTTCTATGATGTTGTTGGACCAGCTGCATTTGTAACTTACATACGAGCAATTCTTCTCCGCGATACAGGTGCTACAATTTCTCCATTCAATGCATTCCTTTTGTTGCAGGGTGTAGAAACTTTATCACTCCGCCTGGAACGTCATGCAGAAAACACAAAGAAGGTTGTTGAGTTCTTGAAGAATCATCCAAAGGTCGAAAAGGTAAATCACCCTTCTCTTCCAGATCATCCAGATCATGCACTTTATCAGAAATACTTCCCTAATGGCGGCGCTTCAATCTTTACCTTCAACATCAAGGGTGGCCGCGAAGAAGCCTGGAAGTTCATAGACAACCTTAAGATTTTCAGCCTGCTCGCAAACGTTGCAGATGTAAAATCACTTGTAATTCATCCTGCAAGCACAACTCACTCTCAGCTTAATGATGCCGAACTTGCCGACCAGGGAATTGCTCAGAACACAATCCGACTTTCAATCGGTACAGAACACGTTGACGATATTATTGCAGATTTGGAAAACGGATTTGCAGCAGTTTAATACTTTTTTCACTCCATAATTTTTGCCTGCACACCAGTTTTCTGCGATGCAGGCAATTTTTTTATCCGTCATGCAATTAAATTATGGAGCTGGTTTGTAGCAAGGAACAAACAATTAGTGTACAATGAAAATACTAATACATGGAGGTTATTATGCCAATGATTCAAGCAAAGGTAACAATGCAGTTGCCTTCCGAAAAACGAGATATCTTAAAAGCTGAGTTTGGAAAAGCTATCAGCATTATGGGAAAACCGGAAAGCTATTTAATGATAAGCCTTGAAGACAATCAGGATTTATACTTTGGTGGTAAAAAACTTGATAAGGGTGCTTACGTTGAAGTAAAGGTTCTTGGAAATGTTGATGGTTCTGCAAGCGATAAAATGACCGCAAAAATCTGCGAAATCTTAAAAGCCCAATTAGACATTCCAGGCAACGCAATCTACGTCAGCTATTTTGGAACCTCTAACTGGGGCTGGAACGGCGGAAACTTTTAGTTTCATTTTTACGCCGATTTTTCATCACGAATATCAAGCTCACATTCAATCTCAATCTCATCGCGTACAATGATGTCATCAATTGTAACACCATAAACTGCTGCAAGTACAATCAGATTGTCGATTGTCGGCAGATACTTACCCTTTTCCCAGGAGTAAATTGCCTCAGCAGAATTAAAGTTAAATATAGCCTGTATTTCGCGAACTGAATAACCGCACCTTAGTCGGTAACCTTTGATTCTGGCAGCAGTAGCTGTCAGATTGATAATTGGTTTATTGATTTTACACATACGTTTCTCCTTTTTCCTGGTAGCCAGCGCATGTGCAATAAAAGAATCAAGCGCTGGTCTTTCCTTCAAATTCTCCAAAAGTAGTCTGGATTCCTGTTCCAAACTCGTAAAACATTTCCTGTACCTGCCCTTTAGCGGTAAAATCCTGCAAGAGTCCAAGAGGAATCTGTGGCAGTTTATAAAATGTTTCTTGCAAATTGAGAATTCCAGAAACTGCGTTCATATCAGTTCCTCCTTATAAAGATACAAGATGCTCAACGAGCACTACTTCTGAGTTTTCCGTAAAGAAACGCTCTTATAGAAGTGATAATCATACTATATCATCAATAAAATGTTTTGTCATTAAAGTTGTACTTGAATTTTCATTTTTAAAACAAGTTTAAAACAAGCTTACCGCCTGGGTAATAACTCCAATTGCAAGGCCATAATTCGTCATTGGAACATCAGCTTCTTCTGCAATTGCCTGGCGCCCAAGCATGTAAGCCCTGTTGAACATGCACGCACCGCAGTGAATAATCAAATCATATTTTTTTATTTGGTCTGCAGTTGACGGGAAATCTGTTCCACGCACAAAATCAATCTGTACATTAGGAGCAATTTTTCTGAGCATTTTAGGAATCTTCACAGTACCAATATCTTCTGTTGCCGGAACATGAGTACACGCTTCCGCAATCAAAACTCTGGAAGAATCCGTAAGCTTCTTGATTGCCTGTGCGCCTTTCATAAAAAGTTCAATATTACCCTTGTGTGCCGCCATCATAATAGAAAAAGAAGTAAGCTTTGAAGCGGCGGGTTTGTTCTGACTAACAAAAGAAAAAATCTGGGAATCAGTGATGATGAGGTCCGGTGGATTTTTCAGGCTTTCAATCGTCTGCAAGAAAGTGTCCTGAGTGCAGCAGTGAACAAGAACCTTTCTGTCCAGTAAATCACGGATTGTCTGAACCTGCGGTAAAATCAATCTGCCCTTAGGAGCCTGAATATCTTGCGGCATTACAAGAAGAACGCTATCCCCCGGATTGCAGTATTTTCCGGTAAGAGAAGACTGAAACATTTCCAAAAAATCTGCAGGAACCTTTTCTTTAATCGCTTGAATAAGCTTGTCTTTATTTTTCCCAGTGATGGAATCCACAAAAACTACAGGATTATTCTGAAACAGTTCCGGCTTTGTTAGCCTCTCCTTACACAACGCATCTGTTTCCGCTTCTGCTTTCGTGATAACCCAAACTAACGGTTTTCCGCTCTGAATCAGCTTCTGAAATCCTTCAGACTGAATCGCAGCTTCCACATCTTCTTCGCCCGAAATCACTGCCAGAATCAAATCACACTTTGCCAGCGCATCGTAAGTTTTTGCAACCCTTTGTTTTCCCAGCTCCGACTCATCATCAAAACCGGCAGTATCAATAAACACACAGGGACCAACTCCAGGCAGCTCCATGTTTTTCTGCACGCAATCCGTCGTTGTCCCGGAAACATCAGAAACAATAGAAAAGCTCTGCCCAATAAGCATATTCATCAAGGATGATTTCCCACTGTTCGTATTCCCGAAAATCCCAATGTAAAGCCGTTCCCCTTTTGTTACTTCCATAAAACCCCACATGTCATCTTCAGGTTTCTCCCGAAGATCTTGTTAAAATCTAAAGTCTCGCTTACCGTTTACTTCTTCTTTCAAATACTGCACACATCGTTCGCGCACAAGCTGGTTCGGAATAGTCAAAAGCTCTTTTTCTATAAGCCTGTCCCCAACCTCTTTGGTTTCCGGCGAAGCATAATCTTCCAGATATTCCTTGAGCGTCATCAGCGCATTCGGATGGCAGCAGTTTGCAATCTGTCCCGATTTTACAAGCGACATAAATCTGTCACCAGTTCGCCCTGCCCTATAGCATGCAGTACAAAACGATGGCACATAATCCATTTTCATCAGCCAATTCAAAACCTCATCCAAGGTGCGACGGTCACTTACATCAAACTGAGTCGTATCCTCCGGCCTTTCTTCTTCGCAATAGCCACCGACACTCGTTCTACTGCCGCCACTTATCTGACTCACTCCAAGCGCCAAAACCCTCTCGCGAGATTTCTGTGACTCTCTTGTAGAAACAATCATACCAGTGTATGGCACTGCAATTCGAATGCAGGCTACAATCTTGGCAAAAGTTTCATCATCAATTGCATCAGGATACAAGCTTGGATCTACTCCATCAGCCGCACGCAAACGAGGCACCGAAATTGTATGAGGCCCACAACCCTTTGCCGCTTCCAAATGTTCAGCATGCATCAGCTGACCAACAAACTCATATTTATAAGTTCCAAGCCCGTACAAAACACCGCAGCCAACATCATCAATTCCACCATCCATTGCGCGGTCCATTGCTTCTGTATGGTACGCATAATCCGACTTTGGTCCCGTAGGATGAAGCTGTTCATAACGCTTTTTGTTATACGTTTCCTGGAAAAGAATGTACGTTCCAATTTCTGCATCCTTAAGCCGCTTGTAATTTTCAACTGTTGTTGCCGCAATATTTACGTTCACCCTGCGGATTGCACCATTCTTGTGTTTTATTGAATAAATTGTTTTTATAGATTCAATAATATATTCAATAGGATTATGAACAGGATCTTCGCCCGACTCAATTGCAAGCCGCTTGTGTCCCATATTCTGAAGCGCAATTACCTCTGCACGGATTTCTTCCTGAGTTAGCTTTTTGCGCGGAATATGCCTGTTCGTTCCATGGTAAGGACAATAGGTACAACCGTTTATGCAGTAATTAGAAAGATAAAGAGGCGCAAACATTACGATTCTGTTTCCGTAGAACTTAAGCTTTATTTCCTTTGCAAGCTCTTCTATTTTTTTGTTCAGTTCCGGTACTTCGCAGGCAAGCAACACGGCCGCCTTTCTGTGATTAAGTCCATTGCATTTTGCCGCTTCTTCCAGTATCTCTGTGATTAACTTTTCATCGGTTTTATGCTTTTCTGCATAATCCAGACTTTCAAGGATTTCTTCATCGTTGATAAAATCCTCAGCTTTAGATGACATAACATCATAACTCATATAACGCTCCTATAATTGATGATGAGAAAAAATCTTATTTGTGTTTTTATTTGTTTGGAAAAATTGTCTTTGCGCTTATTCCGTTAATTGCACCTAACTTCCCGCTCAACGCATTTATCTTGTCCTGCGGTGCATCAATCGCAACACTTATTAATGAGATATTATCCTTTCTGTAAGGGATTCCCATACGACCAATTATATATTCGCCGTATTCATGAAGAAGATGATTCAGCTTTTCCACAGCATTTAAGTCCGAAACTACAATGCCGATTAAAGCAACCTTTGTTTCCATACGATTCTCCTTTCCCATCAGATTTGATACAATTTGTCATTATCGGACTTGTTCCGATAATCTCTCAATCTTTTGGGTCAGCAAAAATGATTTCTTTCTATAATTATATATATGTTTACACTTATTGCAAGACACAGGCAGTTGAAAAAATTAGTAAAACGTTTTACTATAAATATATTTGGAGGAACTTTTTTATGAAAAGAAATAAACTTTCTATTTTATTAATGCTGGTCACATTTATTTGTACCGCATTTATCGGGTGCGCGTCAACAGGAAAATCAGCAGGGACAAGCACAAATAAAGCTGCAAAAAACGGCTACCTTACAACCGAAGGTGGAAAAGCAGTTTTTAAAAATGTTGATTATGATGGTAATGCTGCCGTATTTGGAAAAGGCATTGACGGTTATGATAATGTCACTGTAATTACTTGTGCAAAATCACAAGCCAGAAATCTTGTAACTGTAGATTTATCTGCATACGAGGATATGGAAGTTGATGTTGTTTTCTCCTGCGACATGAAGGTAGTAAATGCTGCAGGTGAGGATGTTGATGTAATCTGGATGATAAACGAAGTTGAGGCTAACTTCCCTCAGATTGACAGACAGAAAGTAAAGTCTGGTGAATGGACTCATTTCTCAGGAAAGAAAACAGTTTCTCTTGCAGGCAAACGTCAGTTCTATTTTTCAGCTGCCGGACTAAACAAAGAAGACCTCAAAATCTTTATAAGAAACTTTAACCTCACTCTTTACAGTGATGATATTGGCAAAGAAAAAGTTGTACAGATCAGCTGGGAAGAAGCTCCAAGTCTTGCAGAAGCTTACAAGCCATATTTTGATTACATTGGATTTGCAACTCCACTCAGCGGTGTTCTTAATAATTCAATGGTTCAGGAAGGACTAAAATATCAGGCAAGCTGCATTACAATGGAAAACGAGTTCAAGCCTGATTTTGTATTCGCCTGGCAGAAGCCTGGTAACTTAAAAGATTTCGTTGCTGAAGATGGAAAAACTTATAAGGTTCCGGGCAACACTCCAACCATGGAAGGCGTTGCAAGCATTCTTAGAATTGCACAGTATCTTGGAATAAAAATGCGCGGTCACACTCTGGTTTGGCACAATCAGACTCCAGACTGGTTCTTCCGCGAAAACTTTGGCAGCAGCAAAGAAGCTTACGTTGACCCTGCAACAATGAATGCCCGCCTTGAATGGTACATTAAAACTGTTCTTGAGTTTATTAAGGATTGGGAAGCAAAAAACAATAACGGTGAACACATCATCATTGCATGGGATGTTGTAAACGAAGCCGCTTCAGACTCTGCTACACAGAAGGCCTGGATCAGAACAAACGGCAACTGGTACAATGTTTACCACAACGACACATATATCGTAAATGCATTCCGCTATGCAAACAAATACGCTCCAAAGGATGTTCTTCTTGCTTACAATGATTATGGCTGTGCTTCTGTTGCTAAGTGTGGCGCAATCTGTAATATAGTTGATGCAATCCGTGCTGCTCCAGATGCAAGAATTGATGTTGTTGGTATGCAGACTCACGTTGGAATGAACACTCCTGTAACAGGTCCTAACAGCTTTGAAACTTCAGTTCAGAAGTTTATTGCAAAAGGTGTAGATGTTCAGATTACAGAAATGGATATTGGCCAGGACGGACAGCGCTACAACTCTGAACGCCTCAAGGCAAAATACAAAGAGTTCTTTACAATGTTCCTGAACAACCGAAAGGTAGACGGCAAAAACGGAATCCGCGGTGTAACTCTCTGGGGTATTATTGATGAGCGCTCCTGGATTTACAACAACAACGGAACAAAACAGCATCCACTTTTGTTCAGCGGTGCCTACACCTGTAAACCAGCCTTCTACGGAGTTCTCGAAGCCGCCGAAGAAGTAAAGCAGTAAACTAGAACGAACCGAACACTTAATGTTATTCCCGTGCCAGCACCTGTCATTTCCGTATAAATAATTGTCATTCTCGTGCTCGCCACGGGAATCTCTTTTATATATGAATATAGCAAAATCAGCATATATGTTATATACTTATAAAAGAAACTTTTTCTGGAGGAACAAATGAAAAAAATCTTTAAGAAATCTTCTATTTTGTTTGCCCTTGTTGCAACATCTTTACTATTTTTTTCCTGCGCACGAACTCCTGATGATAGCAAAAAAAATGGTTCAGATACTACAAACACAGATACAAAGAAGGATGATACCAACAAAGATTCAACAGACAATACTAATGAAGACGATACTAACGAATCTGTAACTATCACAGTTGGAAATCTCACAATCACTACTCTCAAAGCTTACGAAAAAACAGTTACCAGCGATGAAGCTACAAAAACAATTACTTTCGAACCTGCAGAAGAAAAGGTTGAATACACCCTTTCCGGCAGCTTTGAAGGTCAGATTATCAACAAAACAAAAAACACAGTATTTATCTTAAGCGGTGTAAGTCTTTCTAACACAGATGGTCTTCCTGCTGTTTATGGTGAACTTAAAACAGAAATTAAAGCTGAAAAAGAAACAGAAAATACAATCTCTGTTCCAGGCGAAGTTTTAGATTCCAAATCTGGTGCTTTACAATGTGATAAAGCTCTGGAGATTGGTGGTGCCGGAACTTTGACAGTTACCTGCGAAAATGCACACGGTGTAAAAGCAAGCAAGGTTGAACTTAAAGGAAGCGGTACTTTCACTTTTGATGGCGGAGCCGACAGTTCAGCCGTAAACTGTAACGAGTTTGTTGTAGATACAGATAAAACCTTTACAGCTACTTTCAAAGATTCAAAAAACGGAATCAAAGCTGATGAAACAATCACCATTGCTTCCGGCACATTCAATTTTGAAAACATCACAAAGGTAGCTTTAAAGACCGACAAAGATAAAGATGATCCTGAAAAACCTCACTTCATACAGCTGGATGGCGGTACCTTCAGTTTCACAAAATGCAAGAAAATCTATGAAACAGAAACTGACAAGTTCACCAAAGCCGAAGCTATAGAAGGGGACTTTGAATAATCGGAAAAAATCTTAACCCTTATTTTCTTTCTTTTAATATGCCGGCAATTTTGCTAATAACAATTTTGTCGGCATCATCATTTATACGCCCTTCCTTACGCAGATAAAAGTTTTCAGGAGTATCCCAAATCACAGGAACAAAACCGTTATCTGTAAGCTTTGTAAGTACATATTCCAGACACTCTGATGAAGCAGCATACTTAGCAGCAACTATAATATTTTCCTTAGGATAGTGGGCAGTTGTTTCTCCAAGGAAAACCGGAATCCCTCTGCTGGTAAACGCTTTATTCAACAATGCAATCTGACCGTCAATATATTTTTCCCACGCAGCACCGCCAATTTGTCTGGACCAGTACATGGAATTATCAACATAATGAACAGAAACCATCAATCTGTCTGGCACAGAATCTTCAGGAACAATAAACTCTTTGCTCGTAGTTAAATCAATATTTGTCCAATATCCGGAGATTATAAGAACTCTGTTTTCATTATTTCCACCAGTTGCCCTTACTGCATCAACAAAAGCTTTATTCATTTCATTTGTCAATTCATAAGCCTTGCTCTTAGGCAACTCTGCAAGATACCCTGATGAAGAAAACTGTTTACCTCCCAAGTATTCATTGTAGCCTTCAAAAACAAGCTTCTCAGAATAATTATTAAAATATGAAGCAATCTGCGACCAGAGATTTGTAAAAATAATTCTACAGTCATCAATACTGTTGCGGCGGATAACAAACTCATCAAAGTGATGAATATTCACAACAACATACAAATCATCATTAAAGCAGTAGTCTACAATTTCTCTTACCCTTTCAAGATACTTTTTGTTGATTGTCCAGGTTCCGTCATTCTCCATCATATTTCCCCAGAAAACAGGGATTCTTACTGTGTTAAAACCGGCAGCCTTAATCCCGTCAATCATCTCCTGCGTTGTAACAGGCGCACCCCAGCAGGTCTCGTAATTTGCTGGGGTATTATTGCCGATTACAGGAATCCAGGTATATGAATATTTTTCACAACCGCTGGCATTATAAGCTTCCATTGTATTTCCAAGATTAAGACCAAGCTGCATATCTTTTGCAATAAAAGCAGCATCATGGAAAGTTCCATCCCCCATATTTTCAGCTGATGTTTCAAACGGTTCCAAAATAAGTGGCTCCTTAATATTCAGGATTGCTAATCCATTCGGCTGTAAATTGTCATCATCATTTTCATCTGACATTGTTCTTGCAGTCTGACAAGATGAAATACCAAAAATAAAACTAAATGCTGCAACCATTAAAACAATAAAAGATTTTTTATTTAACTCAATTTTCACCATAATTTTATGATACGCTGACATTTTACGCCAGCTTTCTCCTTGCAGATAATGATTTTTATTTTACTTTATTCAGTATATAATTCTTTTTTTCAATTGTCACTTTGTAATTTTGACATAAATACTTTGTTATTTTTTATATAAAAAATGAGGTTACTATGAATACAAAATCCAACAAAAAAAACTGCAAAAAATCACATATAATGATTGTCGCAGCTCTTATCCTGTCAGCAATCTTTACCACAAGCTGTGCCACAACAATCAACCTTAGGGTTACCCGCCCTGCACAAGTTAATTCATTTGGTGCAGAATCAATTGCCATTCTTCCATTTGGAACAGAAGGTTCACGAAGACTCAGTAAGCGAAACGGTAAAAAAATCCCTGTAATTGATTTTTTTGTGGATCTGGCAACTAACGAAGGTGAACAAAAGGATATTGCAAATTATATGAAAACAGAGCTTGAAGCAGATTTCGCAAAATCTCCTTATCTGACTTTGATTGATTCTTCAAGGGTTCTTGAATCTTTAAAAAATGGAAACGATTCTCCAGCCGACATCTATTTAACAGGCGATATTATTTCTTTAACTTCAAGAGATAAAAATATCGAGCGAAAAGAAAAACGAGGGCAAAAAACTGTTATTAATAACTATCACAAACGTATTGTCCACATGAAGTTCAACTATCAGATTATTGATGGAAGAACAAGCAAAGTTCTTCATCAGGAGCAGCTTAATATTTCCCGGGAAAGCTCTGAACAAAAGGAAGATTACTCCCTTCCTTCGGCTTATGATTTAATCATAAAATCAATTGGAAATGATTTAAAAGATATTGTTCACAAAATCCAGCCGTATGATGTAAACAAAACAATCTTCCTTAAAAAGCCGGATAAAAATTCCCCGGACATGAAAAACGCAGATTTGTTTGCAAAAGACGGTGAACTGAAAACTGCATATGAAATATTCCTTGTTGTTTACAGAGAAGATGGTATTTTTGAATCAGGCTATAATGCTGCCGCCCTTCTGGAAGCCATGCAAAGATTCGAAGAAGCAAAAACACTTGCAGAAGAGCTTGCCGAAAAATATGGCACCAGAAAAGTTCAACGCCTGTTAGACGACATTAACTACGAAATAGAAATGGCAGAAAAGTTTGAATTGCAAAGAGGTCCGTTTTCTCAAATCCAGACTGAATAAAGAATAAAACAATTACAGCGTTTTTTTCATACAGATACATTCAAAAACGCTGTTTTGTTTTATATTGCCGTCAACAATTTTGTAACCAAGCTTTTCGTAAAACCCGATAACTTCTTTGCGGCTGTCTATAATAATCTGTTTGTAGCCAAGCTCTTTAATCCACTTCTCGGCTTCGAGTACAACCTTAGCTCCAAGCTTTTTGCCACGGTATTCAGGAAGCACAACTACGCGGCCAAGAATTACCGCAACCTCATCAGAGCATTGGTAGTTAGAACTAACACAGCCACAAGCTTTTTCCCCACTCTTGTTAGTCCCGGCTGCATAAAAACGGCAGGTCGCAATCGGGTAGCCATCATCCAGCAGAACAATATAGCGAGTTCCATCGCAGTCATGCTCATCAAACTCTTCCCGCAAGGAAATGTGATGCTGCCTGTTCATCCCCTGGATTCTGACAGAATAAGCTCCCGCCCTCTGCCATTCAGCTTCTGCCCGAATTACTTCCAAAGCATCCATAAAACTCATACTCCTAAACCCGAGAATGACATTTACTTTCTATTCAAAACGTCTGTCGTCAATTCGCTTTGTCTTCTTTTCGCTGCGAGGAAGCTCACCAATTCCAACAACCTTTACAAGCGGAGTCATATTGTACTTCTGCTTAAAGATATACTGAATTGCAATTGAAACTTCTGTTCGGTCGGTGCCACCTTCAACCTCAACCATAACAGTCATCTGGTCTTTGCCGTCAACGTGTTCAATAATTGCACGATACTCACTTGAAGTGCCCGGTACAGAATTGATTACATCTTCAATTGTGCTTGGGAAAATGATGTTGCCCTTTACTTTAACCATATCGTCACTGCGGCCCATAATGTGGCTGATTCTTGGGAACTTTGAACCACATGGACATTCGCCTGTAACAAAAGAAGCCAGGTCGTGAGTTCTGAATCGGAACAATGGAGCACCCTCTTTTACAAGAGTTGTCAAAGTGATTTCTCCCATTTCTCCATCCTTTACAGGCTCTCCGGTAAGAGGGTCAAGGATTTCTATATAAAGGTAATCATCAAAAACATGGATTCCTTCTGTCTGCTTTGTACAGTTAATACCAATTCCAGGACCATAACATTCTGTAAGTCCATAAATATCGTAAAGTTCAATTCCAAGAATGCTGCTGATTCTTTCGCGCATTTTTTCTCCCCAGCGTTCAGAACCAATAATCCCTTTCTTGAGCTTGATGTTATTCATAAGATTTCGTTTTTCAACCTGTTCGGCAAGCAGTAAAGCATAAGATGAAGTTGCACAAATAACTGTTGCCTGCAAATCCTGCATCATCTGAAGCTGCTTTTCTGTGTTACCAGGTCCCATAGGAATTGCCATAGCACCAAGCTTTTCACATCCAGCCTGGAATCCAATTCCTGCAGTCCACAAACCATAACCCGGAGTAATCTGTAAGCGGTCCTTATTTGTAATTCCAGCCATTTCGTAGCAACGTGCAAACATTGTAGTCCAATCATCAACATCCTTCTTTGTATAAGGGATGATAACCGGCGAACCAGTTGTTCCTGAGGAAGAATGAATACGAACAATCTCTTCTTCCGGTACAGCAGCAAGTCCAAGCGGATAAGCATCGCGAAGATCCTGCTTTGAACAGAAAGGTACAAGCTTTTCAAAATCTTTCTGGGTTTTAATGTCTTCTGGATTTACGTTCTTAAAACGTTCTGTATAAAAAGGATTTCCACACTTCTTAACCCTGCGAATCTGTTCTCTTATTAACTCTAATTGTTTTTCTGTCATTTTCATTTTATAACCTCCTGCCGGTTGCCTGAACGACAACCTCGTGCATGTTTCTATTATTAGTAACGTTGTTACTGTTTATAGTAACGCTTTATACAAAGAATGTCAATAGCAGAAATAAAATTGCACACCTTGACTTTCAAAATAAAAAATGCTATAAAACCGTATCAACGCAAGCAAAGGCGCGGAATTTTAAAATTCCGCGCCTTTTTTTATGCCCAAAAAATCATAACTCTGGAGGTATAATTATGAATGATTTGATTAATGCAGTTTGGGTCGCTGTCTGTGGTTCACTTGTTTTCTTTATGCAGCCTGGTTTTCAAATGGTAGAATCAGGACTTACCCGTGAAAAAAATAGTATAAACGTTGCAATAAAAAATCTTACTGATATTGGAATCTCTTTATTCATTTACTGGCTTTTTGGTTTTGGATTAATGTTCGGACTTTCAAAAGGCGGATGGATTGGTACTTCACATTTTCTGGCTGGCGGTACAAAAAACATTTCCTTTGAATTATGCAACTTCCTGTTTTTTGAAGCCATGTTCTGTTCAACAAGCGCAACAATAGTTTCTGGTGCTGTTGCAGAACGAATGAAATATTCTTCTTACATAATTTCTACTTTTATCATCTCGGCAATAATTTATCCTGTTTTCGGACACTGGGCCTGGAACGGTATTCAGCCATCCTTTATTGCAGATTCTGCAGGCTGGCTTTACAAGATTGGTTTTGTTGATTTTGCCGGTTCAACAGTTGTTCACTCTGTAGGTGGTTATGTTGGGCTTGCAGGCATTATTATTCTTGGTGCCCGCAAAGGCCGTTTTGTAAAGGATTATGATACCGGAAAAATCAAGGCTCGCGAGATTCAGGGCTGTAATATTCCAATGACTGTAGCAGGAGTTTTTATTCTCTGGTTTGGCTGGCTTGGCTTTAACGGTGGTTCTGATCTTGCCGTTACGGAACGAGTTCCTCAAATATTGATAAACACCTGTATTGGAGCAGCAACAGGAATGCTTTCTTCCCTATTCATCGGATGGGCTATGTCAGGACTCCCTAACGTAAACTTTGTAATAAACGGAACTCTTGCAGGCCTTGTTGCCATCACCGCAAACTGTCACTGTGTAACTCCGGGAGCCGCCGCAATCATCGGAGCAATTGGCGGAATTGTTATGCTGCTCACTTCTAAGCTTCTTGAAAAACTAAAGCTGGATGATGCAGTTGGTGCAATTCCTGTTCATCTTGCTGCAGGAATCTGGGGAACACTTGCTGTTGGAATCTTTGGACAACCAGAACAGCTTGGTACAAATCCTATTTTAGGAAGCCAGTTCTTAGCTCAACTTATTGGTGTTTTAGTCTGTGGTGTCTGGTCCTTTGGAATTGCATTTATTGCTTTATTTATTTTGAATAAGATTAAGCCACTCCGGGTTTCTGCTGAGGATGAAGATAAGGGATTAAATATTGTCGAGCACGGTTCTTCAACAATGATTTTTGATTTGTACGACAAAATGAGTGAACAGGCACGAACCGGAGACTTATCAATCAGATTAAAGGAAGAACCTTTTACAGAAATCGGACAGATTTCTGCACTGTATAATAAGGTTATGGAAAAGCTTGAAGACAGCTCTTTTGAAATGGAAAGTCTTGATGCCTTTATGAAAAACATAAAGCATGGAATGTTTCTTCTGGATGGCGAATGGAATATTTTACCGCAATACTCAGCAATCACGCCTAAGCTTCTTGGTTGTCCTAATCCGGAACACTACAATTTCCTACTGCTTATGGCACGTACACTTTCCAGAGAAAATACAATGCTGTTAAAAGATTTTCTTGAACGATTATACAACCCGGAGTTTAAGGAAAGCGTAATTGCAAACATGAATCCTATCAGATCCCTGGATGTAAGCTTACGGGTTCCTTCTATGAAAGATTCAGACAAAACAGATATTGTTCACAGAACACTGAACTTTGAGTTTAAACGACTTTACAACAGGCAGCACACAAAAGTAATCAATATTGTAGTTACTGCACAAATTGCAAATGGAAAATAGTGATTTAAACTTATAACAAAATATTTAAAACTTTTTTAGATGTTACTATTGACAGTAACATCTAAAACCTGTATAACTAAACTCACAACGCCGTATCTATGTATAGAAACACAAAATAAATCACAGGATTTCGGCAAGGAGTTTAGTTATGGAAAAAAGAGAAATTGTAAAAGAGAAAAAACAGAATCTTTCTTTAATGGATTTATTACTCACTGCCGTATTGCTTGCAGCCGGCGCAGTATTAAAGTTCTTCGTTGGATCCTTCATCAACTTTTTTGGAATGAAGCCTAACTTCATCATCGCGATGTACTGTATGGCAATTGTTCTTATCAGACCAAAGGTAATTTACAGTCTGATTATTGGTATACTCGCTGGTGGTATCTGTCAGTTCTTCCCGGGAACACCTTACCTGAACTTTGCTTCTGAAGCTGCCGGTGCCTTGTGTATGGGTCTTTTGATTTTGATTCCTTCAAAAAATAAGACAAGTGCAACAATTTCAGCTGCATTAAAAACCTTTGTAAGTACAGTTATTTCTGGTGGCTTGTTCACAGTTCTTCTTTTTGTATTCATCAAGTCTGATCCTTCTGCAATGGTAGCTTATGTACCAATCGTTTTGGGAACAGCAACCTTGAATGCAATCATCGTAGGACTTCTTTACCTGCCACTTATGAAGGTTCTTAAAAAAGAGCTTCCTATAAAGGAAGAAGCTAAGGCCGAAACAAAAGCAGAAGAAGCTCCTGCAGAAAAAGCTGAATAGGTGAACTTGGAGAATTAAATGATTGAAATACAGGAATTAACTTTTAAGTACAAAAATGCCAAAAGCAATGCACTTCAAGACATTTCATTGAAAATTGAAGATGGAGATTTTATTGGAATAATTGGAGAATCGGGAGCCGGAAAAACAACATTCTGCTCGGTTCTGAACGGACTTATTCCTCATCATTACGACGGAGATTTTTATGGAAGTGTAAAAGTTAATGGCACAGATACCTTTGATACAAAGCCCGATAAGCTTGCCTTAAAAGTTGGTTCCGTATTTCAGGATATTGAAAGCCAGATAATCAGCCAGTTTGTAGAAGAAGAAATCCTTTTCGGACTTGAAAACTTTGGCGTTCCTGCCGACCAGATTGAACAGCGGATTGTTTCCGCTCTTGATACTCTGGGAATACTTGAGCTCCGGCACAGGGAAATTGCTTATTTAAGTGGCGGCCAGAAACAGAAGGTTGTGATTGCCGCCATTCTTGCTCTTGAACCAGACATTCTTGTTTTAGACGAACCAACTGGTGAGCTTGATCCTGCATCAAGCTTCCAGATTTTTTCGCTTTTAAAAAAGCTGAACGAAGAAAAAGGAATAACCATCATCATAGCAGAACAGAAGATTATGCTTCTGTGCGAGTTTGCTAAAAAGCTTCTTGTTCTGGAAAAAGGTAAGATGATTCATTTAGGCGAAATCAGGGACACTCTTACTCATCAAAAAGAAATGGAAGAAGCCGGAATAAACTGTCCGCGTGTTGTTACACTTGCAAGTGAAATGAAAGAACAGGGACTTATACCATCAGGAATGTCCGATAAAGATACAATCTGCCTTAACGCTAAAGAAGCTTACAGACTTGTAAAAAAATGCATTCTGGGAGGAAACTAAAATGGGCGAACCGGTAATTGAGTTTAAGAATGTTAACTTTGCCTACAGCATTGCAGCCTATGTAAAAGATATAAATATCACAATTGAAAAAGGCGACTTTATTTCTTTAATCGGTTCAAACGGAGCCGGAAAATCAACCTTTTCAAAATTGTGCAACGGACTTTTAAAACCAGAAAGTGGCGATGTTTTAGTTTTAGGAAAAAACACAAAAAAAGAAAAAGTCAGCAATCTTGCAAAACACATTGGATTCCTTTTCCAGAACCCGGACAGACAGATTTGCTGCGATACAGTAAAAAAGGAATTGATGTTCAGCCTTAAGAACAACGGCGTTCCTGCACAGGAAATTGAAACAAGAGTAAACAAAATCATAAACGACTTTGGATTTTCTCCGGATACAGAACCGTTTAATATGAGCCGCGGTCAGAGACAGCATTTGTGTCTGGCAGGACTAATTGCCTTGAATCCGGAAATACTTGTTCTTGATGAACCGACTACCGGCCTTGATTACCGCGAGTGTATGTATGTTATGCAGCGGATTAAGGAGCTTAACGAACAAGGCACAACAGTAATTATGGTTTGCCACGATATGGAAGTTGTTCTTGATTTTGCCAAAAAGGTTGCCGTTATGGACCGCGGCCAGATTCTTGCTGTTGATGAAACCCGTAAGATTTTTGCAAATAAAGAGCTTATGAATAAGGCACACATTCTACCGCCACAAATTGCAGAAACTGCAATGCTTTTGGGAAACGATTTTTCGGGCGTGTTCACAACCGAAGAAATGATTGAAAGAATTAAACGAATAAGAAAGTAGAAAGGAAATAAATATGAAAGGATTTTTAGATTATCTTGAAGGAAACTCCATTCTTCACAAGCTTCATCCGCTTACAAAAATTACAGCTTCTGTACTTATCTGTGCAGCAGCTTTTTGTTCTTCCAACATCTTTTTTCTTCTGGGAATAATTCTGTTCAATATTCTTTTGGGATTAATTGGCAACGGAAAAAGGGGACAGTCTAACGGGTTGTTCAGAAGGGTGTGCGGTATACTTAAAGGCCTTATCAAAATGTCGATTTTCCTTTTTATTCTTCAGATTCTTGTAATCCGCACTGGTACAATCGTAATTCATTTGGGACCAAAGTTTGGCATTACTGATGTTGCAATCAGGAACGGTCTGCTGCTCGTACTCAGACTTACAGCTGCAACACTTCCGCTTTCCACATTGATTTCAGTAACAAACTTAAACGACCTTTCAAACACGATGGTAAAAAATCTTCACATACCTTACAAATACGCTTTTACATTTACTTCTGCAATTCATTTTATTCCGGTTTTCTCCAGAGAGATGAGTGGCATTATTGAATCGCAGAATGCAAGAGGAATTGATTTTGAAGTAAAAAATCCATTCAAAAAGTTTACGATGATTTTACCACTTTGTCTTCCGCTGTTAATTTCTTCTGTAAGAAAAATCGAATCAACTGCAACCGCTGCCGAGCTCAGAGGCTTTTACCTTCGAAACAGCAAAACTTGCAGTAAGGTTTACAAGCTCCATTTCAGCGATATTGTTTTTCTGATTGTAGGAATTGCACTTCTTGCAGCAGGAATTATTCTGTAATTATCTTAGATTATCTGACCTGTGCTCCGGCTTCAATTGCCTTTACATTCAATTCATAAAAAGCCGGCTTTACTGTAGTCTTAAGCGCTTCTGTTAGTTCATCCTTACTGATTGTTTCTTTACCGCTCGCAGAAGCACTTGCCGCACCAAGCAGAATCATATTCACAACCTTTGAAGAACCAAGCTCCTCACAGATTTTATCAGCATCAACAGCAACAACATCATAATCCTTTTTAAGAAAATCAATCATTATATCTGCTTCAAAAACTTTTCCCGCAAGGCTCGCTTCTGCCGGCTGAACAACTTTTTTATTTATGATTACTGTGCCACCCTTTTTAAGGTATTCAATATTCCTCACCGCTTCCGCTGCTTCAAACGCAATAATAATATCTGCCTGTCCACTCGGAATCAGCGGCGAATAAACATCATCTCCAATTCTAACATGACTCACAACCGAACCGCCTCTCTGTGCCATTCCAATTGTTTCTGCCGAAAGAACATTCTGTCCGCCAGCAATTGCCGCCTGAGATAAAACCTTCGCAGCCAGAACTGTTCCCTGTCCGCCAACTCCACAAATCAAAATATTTTTTGCCATAATTTCCTCTTATTAATCTCAGACTAGTTTATTGCATCTAAATTACACACACTTGCGCACAACCCACAGCCAGTGCAAAGCGAACTATCTATCTCAACTATTTGTTTTCCTTTTGCATTTTTTGCAGCGCTTACACTCAACGCCGGGCACCCCAACTCGTTTATGCATTTTCTGCAGCCAATACATTTTGCTGTATCAACTTTTTTTGCACCAGGCATTTTGTAACCAAGCTTAGACGCAATGCTTATACATGGCGACTTAAAAATCACCGCACTTACACCAGGAGCCGCCACCACAGTTTTTACCGCTTCAACCGAAGCTTCCTGATTAAACGGATCAACTTCAATCACTGGATTCACACCAATTGCTTCCAGGATTTTTGGAATGCTGATTTTATCAACAACCTGGCCCATCATCGTCATTCCTGTTCCCGGATGCGGCTGATGACCTGTCATAGCTGTAGTTGAGTTATCAAGAATACAGATTGTCTGGTGCGACTGATTGTACACCGCGTTTACCACACCGGTAATTCCGCTTGCAAAGAAGGTTGAATCGCCAATAAAGCTGAAGCAGAGTCTGTCCGGCTCGTTATGATAAAAGCCCTGAGCCATTGTAATATCGGCACCCATACAAAGACAGGTATCGCACATATCAAGCGGTTTTGCATTACCAAGTGTGTAGCAGCCGATATCACCACAGAAAGCTGTTTTCTTGCCTTTCATTGCCTGCTTTACCGCATAGAATGCCCCACGATGAGGACAGCCCGCACACAACACCGGTGGACGAACAGGAAGCTCTGGTTTTGAAGAATTATTAGTTTTTGGACTATTATAATCTTCCAGTTTTTCACCACCCTGCTCTATAAACTTCTGTAAAACCGATTTTACAATATCTGTAGAAAGCTCGCCTGCTTCTGGAACAAGACCATCTTTTTTACCGTGGATTTTTATTTTGTCTGGACCATCCATTTCTCCACAAACAGAAATAAGGTTTTCTTCTATAACAGGATCAAGCTCTTCAAAAACTATAACTTCCGCATTCTCCTGCAAAAACTTTTTTGCCAGCTGCTTTGGGAAAGGATACGGTGTACCAATTTTCAAAATTGCTGCATCCTTCAAAACCTGAAGCTTTGGGTTTTCAGAAGTGATGATTTCCAAAGCTTCTTTCAGATAGCACCAGCTTATGCCACCGGCTGCAAAAGCAATCTTTCCGCTACCCTTCACACTATTCCACTTGCTCTCAGAAAACTCCTGTGGCAGCGTTTTTTCGTTGCGCTCAAAAATACGCTTGTGATTCAAATATGATGCTCGTGGGAAAATTACCCAACGTGAAGAATCTTTCTCAAAAGTACCCGGTGTACGGCAAGGCTGCAACTCTGGGAACTCAAGACTCTGGTAAGCATGGTCAACTCTCGTTGTCGGACGAAGAAGAACTGGTGTGTTATATTTTTCAGAAAGCTCAAAGGCATACTGAACCATCTCGTAGGCTTCCTGCGGAGTAGAAGGATCAAGACAGGGAAGCTTGGAAAAAGCAGCATAAGTACGGGTATCCTGTTCTGTCTGGCTTGATATAGGACCCGGATCATCGGCAACAACAATTACCATACCGCCCTTCACTCCAACGTAAGAAAGACACATAACAGGATCGCTGGCAACATTTAAACCAACCTGCTTCATTGTAATAAGAGTGCGGCTTCCGGCAAAGCTTGCTCCACCGGCAACTTCTGCAGCGGCCTTTTCGTTTACCGACCACTCAACGTAAGTTCCAGTTTTATCTTTATACTTTGCAATAAACTCAATAATTTCGCTGGATGGAGTTCCCGGATACCCCGCAACAAGGTTGACCCCAGCCTTCAAAGCACCAAGAGCAATCGCCTGATTTCCCATTATCATCTGTTTTGCCATTTCTTACCCTACTTTGTTCTGCACCGCCAGATTACAAACAGTACATTTTTTATTGTTTTGTTCTTATATATAGTAACAAATATACTACTTTTCCGGGATTGTAGCAAGTGGAAATAACAGCTGGTTTTTTAATGGACTTTTATAATAGTTAAATGATTTAAACTGGACTCTTATAATACTTCCGCACTCAAGAAATCTTTCTGATCCTAAAAAGTTGAACCCTTTTTTGAACCAGTTCACGCTAAAAACCTATTCCTGTGCTTTATCAAGAACTCGTTCCACTTTTTTATGCTGGACTCCTATAATATTTCATGGACTTTCATAATACTTCGACAAAAATCCACGCTTTTTCTCTGGACTTTTATAATACTTCATAACTACAGAAGAGTTCTCTCCTCCCTGACAGGCTTAATTCATAAGAAATCTGATTCTCTCTTCCCCAGCAAATTATAATTCTCTTGGACCTTTATAATATTTACCGCGATATATTTGGACTCTTATAATACTTCCCTAACTAGAAATACCCACAGCACTCAATTGCCTGTTATCTTATAAAAACTTCCACCTTTTTATGCTGGACTCCTATAATATTTAATGGACTTTCATAATACTTCGCCCAAAAAACAGCACTTTTTTACTGGACTTTTATAATATTTTGCAATTAAACCTGTTGGACTCTTATAATATTTGAAATCTGCAGCCCCCCATACACTTGTGTAACAAAAACACCACAGGTATGTCCCCATTGTTATTCAAAATACATAAAAGGATTGTCCCTCTTTTCACAATAACACACACCTCATCTATCTCTAGAGACATAACAGGCTTGTCCCCTTTGTTATCGATCGTTTCATCAGCCTCCCACAAAAAGCTTTCCTGCTCCTCCAAAATCCCCTTTCCCCGAGCTCCCTCCTATGGACATTTATAATATTTACCCCAAAAAAGCACATTTTTCATAAAAAAATATGGACATTTATAATTTTTCGATTGGACTTTTATAATTTTTTGGGTTATAATGATTTTTGGGTGGGAGCTTTTGGACTTTTATAATCGTTTACTGGACCTTTATAATCGAGTTTTGGACTCTTATAATAATAAAGTGGACCTTTATAATCTAAAATCTCATAAATCTTTATAATATAAGTATTTATCCTGCCTCAATATTTAAAATTTAAATATATAAATAAAGGTTAGTACATTTGAGAAAAAAATCGAAGTCATTAATCATTAAGAACATTTCTCAGCAAAGTATCTTAAAAATTCCTAACAATTTTCTAAGAGCAAGTTACAAATGTTCTGCAACAACTCAGCGAATGTACTTCTATTCTATATTTAAATTTTTAACATCAGAGAACAACCAGGGTGTTGTTTCCTTCAGTTTTTCTGACTTCTTCACAGATTTAAATTTAAAAGATGGACAAAAAACCAGAACTCTCATAAAAGAATCTGCTAACGAAATCCTTGATATGAAAATTGTTTTGGAAGATAACGAAAAACAATACGAAGTAACAAACGTTTTCCAGACGGCAAAATGTGTTTTCACCGAAACAACCTTTTCTTTCAAGTTCACAGATGCAATGAAAACCTTTCTGGATGAATTAAAAGAAATCGGTTTTACACTCTTTGATATAAATGATCTTGGAAAATTAAAATCTTTCTATGCTTTAAGATATTATCTTGTTGCACTTTCTTTTAAAGGATTTGAAGGTAAACGTGGTAATCTTAAAAACTCCTGGTATTTCGAATATTCTGTAGAAGAATTACGCCGCTTGTTTGATATTCAGGATAATGAATACACTCAGATTGGTCCGTTCAAAAACATTGTTATAGATTTACCATTAAAAGAATTAAACGAAAAAAATCTTGGAATACAGATTGTTTATACACCTCTTAAAAAAAGTCGCAAAATTGTTGGTTTCCGTTTTGACTGCATTGATTCAATTAAAATTGCAAAAGTTGATCAATCAAAATATGCATACATTGAAGATAAATCTGTAAAAGAAGATTCAAATAATGTTGATGTTGAAGATGTAAAAATGGAAGGTATTATGACAATTGCCAAAAATCCTATCCGTTATGCAGAATTACTCGATGAAGAACGAAAAAATCCTAATATTTTTGGATTTTCTCCGGAAGTCAGTGCCCTTATCCGTTTAGGCGAAGAGCTTAAGGCTGCCGAAGAAGATGCCAAATCAAAGGCCGAAAGCTCAAACTAACATTATACAGAAAGCACGTTCTTTCTTTTCTTTATAACACCGCCTACAGTAAGGACAACCTCATCATTTTCAATTTCCTGGCGTAAGTGCTCAATTGCAAAAATAATACCTTTTGTAATATTAAGGTTATTTTTTGTAAAAAGGATTTTCCATTCCTTTTTTACTTCCGGTGGAACACAAATGTTAATCTGCCCTTCCCTATCCTGTTTTTTTACAGCTTTTTCTGGTGCAGGCGCTGGTTTTGGCTTTTCTTTTATTTCTACAACTTCCTTAACTTCCGGAGTTTCAATTACTTCAGGCCCTTCCGGTTTAGTAAGTGTTTGTGCTAACTGATTTGTTAAAGATTCTGGAACATCGGTAAAGCTTACTTTCTTGCTTGCTGGTATCATTATTCACCTCTCACAGATGCAGCCAATTCTTCAATAGCTGCCAGAGTTTTTTTCTTGGCTCCAATTTCTATAATGCTTTTCTGGTAGGCCTGTGACTTTTTAAATGCCTGATCCTGCGGTACAATAATTTTTTTGTAGCCAGATTGCTGCATAATTGCGTTTTTTATGTTTGTATCGAGCGCAAAAGATGCATTATGATCGTTAATTACAACAGTTTTTATCTCTGCTTTCGGGCAGCGGCGGCGTTTTTTAAAATCGTTAAGGTTTTCTATAAAGATTGTGAGTCCATCTGCAGAAAAAGTATCACATTTCATAACAGGGATTATTTCATCACATGCATAAAACACATTTTCTTCAAAGGTGCTGAAGTCAGGGCTTGTATCGAAAATGCAGTAATCAAAATCCTTTTCGAACTCTTTTGTCAGATCATCCATAACGAATGGTTCTTCGGTAGCAACATTCTTTTTATATATACGGAGATTGCTTTTTTCTTTTCCTTCATTTTCGAGTGGTTTTGTCGGCATAATCCAGAGATTATTAATTTCTGTTTTTGTTACAGGCTTATCGCAGGTACATTTATTTAATAATGCATCGGCAAGTTCAAATCCTATTTCTTTAAGTAAAGCACCGGAAGCATTTCCCTGAGGATCTGCATCAATCAGAAGAACCTTAGAATTTTTTGCCAGTTCAGCTGCAAGAGCAATTGCAATGGATGTTTTTCCAACACCACCTTTTTGTAATCCTAATCCAATAACTTTCATAAACAAAATCCTTAAAAAAGAAAAACTAGAAATTATATAGAATTATTCTATATAACTAGATTATCGGTAGAAAACAAGAAAATGTCAAGAAAAATAATAGAAAATAAATAGAATAATTAAAGAAAAATACAAGATAATATATAGAAATATAGAATATAACAAGATAACTAGATAAAAACTAGAAAATAACTAGATATTAACAAAACCGCGTGTAGGATTCGTCTGGCAGGCCTGATAACGTTTTTTCGAGTAATATGTCAATCTTAATGATTTGGGCCGTTTATTGTGATTTTCAATTCAGTTTTTACATTGTCTGTGTTATAATATTTTTATATTCAATAAAGGTTTTATCTGGAGAAATAAAGTGAAGTTTTTACATACGGCAGACTGGCATCTTGGAAACTCGATGTTTGACATTGACCGAACCGAAGAGTTCAATTCTTTTTTACACTGGTTAAAAGAAACAATCACAAAAGAAAAAGTAGAAGTTCTTATTGTAGCAGGCGACATTTTTGATACTATAAATCCGCCTGTTGTTTCAAAATGCCAGTATAATGATTTTCTTGCTGCCCTACTCGATACGGATTGTAAAAATGTAATAATTATTGGTGGTAATCACGATTCAGGAACTTTACTGGATTCAGAAAAAAAACTGCTTAAATACCTGAATGTTCACGTTGTCGGTTCAATAAATAATCTTCAGCCGGAAGATATGATTTTTGAATTGTACGATAAATCTAAAAATATAATCGGTATTTGTGCGGCAGTTCCTTTTGCAAGGGAAAATGAGCTTAGAAATTATATAGAAAAGGATGAAGAATCCAAATCTTTCTCAGATTTATCTTATGGAAGCCTGTATAAAAAGGTTTTTGAAGCCGCAGATAAGGTTCGAAATGGAAGAAATATACCAATTATTGCTACAGGTCACTTATATGCCGCTAATCTTGAAGGCAGATTTTCAGAAGAAACATCGGAAACTAAGTCTGATGATGGAAAACGAAAAATTGATGTTGTAGGAAATCTTGGTTCTGTTCACGCAAATGTTTTCCCGGAAGGCTTTGATTATGTTGCTTTAGGACATATCCATTACAGCACAATGGTAGATAAGCAGCCTCGAATAAGATATTCAGGCTCCCCTTTTGTACTTGGTTTTGATGAAGCTCACCTGCCCCGACATGTTCTTGTTGGCGAAATAAATAAAGAACAGGCTTCCGGCGAATTGTTTGATATAAATGATTTGGAAATAAAGAAAGTTCAGGTTCCATCTTTTGTAAAGTTCAAAAGACTTTCCGGTTCCTGCAAGGATATAAAGGCAGAATTGGAAAAGCTTAAATCTGCTTCTAAAAGTAAAGATCCAAAAACTTACCTGGAGCTTTATTATAAATGGGAACAGGGAGTGAACATTTACGAAGAGCTGGAAGAAATATCAGCAGATTTACCAGAAAACATCTGTGTTGCAAACCGAAAAATGCAGGATACAAAAAGTATCTTGGCTGGAAAAGTCGATAATTTGGGATCGGATGAATTAAAGAATCTTAGTGCCGAAGAAATCTTCAAAAGTTTAATTCTGTCTAAAAAACAGTTTGAAGGTGACGAAGAAGCTGCAGTAGAAAAATATCTCCCATATTTTAAGCAAATCCTGACTGATATAGAAAACGGAGTTCCAGATGAGAATAAATAAAATCGAAATAGAAAATCTTAATTCTTTAAAAGGCTACTGGTGCATAGATTTAACACACCCGGATTATCAGAAAAATCACGATTTGTTTGTAATCTGCGGAGAAACTGGAGCCGGTAAAACAACAATCCTTGATGCAATAACACTTGCTTTATACGGCCGAACTCCACGCCAGGACAGCTTTGGCAGCACAAATGAGGTAATGACCCGTCATACTGCAAAATGTATGGCAAGGGTAACTTATACCTGTAAAAGAGGAACTTTTGAATCTGAGTTTACTCAAAACAAAGCCCGCGAAAAACTCGATGGAAATCTTGTTTCGGCTTCCTGCAGGATTAAAAATCTTGATACAGGAGAAGAAATGCCTCATCTTGCAATTGCTTCTCTTGCAAAAAATACAGCAGAAATAATTCATCTGGATTATACACAGTTCTGCCGTTCAATTATGCTCGCTCAGGGGGAGTTTGATACTTTTATTATGGGTGATGAAAGAGCCCGTGCAGCAATTCTTGCAAAGCTTAATGGCACCGAACATTATAAGGAAATTGGTGTACGCGTTTGTACAAAGGCGGCAAAAGTCAGAAGGGATTTGGAAAACTTGAAAAAGGAAATGGATAATGTACAGGTCCTGTCTGGAGAAGAAATTGAAAGTCTTATAGAAGAAAGAAAGCAGAAAGAAGATGAGAATAAATCAATCAAGCAGAAGGAAGACAAAAATAATGAAGCATTGAACTGGCTTGAAAATCTCGAAGAAAAATCTAAGGAAGTTGAAACTGCAAAGACGCAAAGGGCAGAAGCAGAAAAAAAGATAAATCAGTTTAAAGAAAAAGAAACAATTATTTCAAAAGCCGAAAAGGCCCTGAACTGTGTAAAAGATTATTCGGTATTATCCGGATTGCAGCAGGAAAATGAAAAGACGGAAAAGTCGCTTAATGAGATTCAAAAGCAGCGTGAAGAATGTAATGGAAATATTATAAAAGTCCAAGAGGAAGAAGAAAAAGCAAAACAGTCTTATTATGAATTGAAAAATCAGGAAGAAACTCTGAGAAAACTTTGGAAAGAGGTTTCGGATATTGACAGTAGGCTTGAACCGGTAAAAGAAAGCTATGACAAAAGCCTGAAAGCCAGAAATGATGCAGAAAAGTCTTATAATGATGGAGAAAAAGATTTTACTGATATAGAAAATGAGATAAAAGAAATCCAGAAGACGATAGAAGAGCTTTCAAAATATTTAAGTGAGCATGATGCAGATAAAGATTTAATGAAAATAATTCCGGTGCTTAATCAGAAGAAAGAAACTATTGAAGCTTATGAGGAAAAATTACAAAAGTCCAAAGATGATTTATTCCAGAATCAGAATACACTGAAAGATTTAGAAGGAAAGAAAACAGAAATTGATGAAATCATAAAACAGCTTGAAGAAAAGCTTAAAAATTATGTAAGCACTGAGTTTATGGCAGTTTCTTCTATATTGCGGGCAAACCTGGAAAAGGGAAAAGCGTGTCCGGTTTGTGGTTCTCTGGAGCATCCGGCCTGTAATGAAATGGACATTTATAATAGTTCTGCAGAAAATCAGAAAGATGAAGATAATACAGCTGCTGTTACAGAAAATGTTGCAGAATTAAGTAAACAGATAGAAAAGAAAAAGCAGGAGCTTGAAAAGCTTAATTCCGAAATAGCTGGCATAAAAGAAAAGGTTTCTGGAAAAGAAAATGAAAAGGCTGGTTTTGAAAAAGATTTGGGAACAGAATCAGAGCAGATTAAAAAGCTTACTGAAAAATGGCAAGCTTCATGCGAATCCTGCGAAAACCTTCAAAGTATTATAAAAGTCCTGTCAGATTTATATTCATCTTATGAAAATAAGAAAGAGAGTCTTACTGAAAGCCAGTCAAATCTGAAGATTGCAGAAACTAATAAGACAGCTATAAATCTGGATAAATTAAAATCAGATTTTGAAAAAGCAGAAAAAGAATATAAAGCCGAAAAAGAAAAATATGATTCCTTAAAAAAACAACGAACAGAACTTTTTGGCGAAAAGGTTGTTGGGGATGAAGAACAGCTTTTTACCAAACAGCTTTCATTGTTTGAGCAGTCATACAAGAAAAGTTCAGAAGAAAAAAATAAGTATGAAAAAGAAAAGAGTGGTTATGAAAGCAGTATAAATCAGCTGAAAGAACAGATTAAAAATAGGAGCAGTGAGCTTGAAAATGCAAAGAAAAAGTTTGCAGATGTTCTTGCTAAAAATGGATTAGCCGATGAGGATGATTTTAATAATTCCAGGCTTGAAAGTGAAGAACTTGAGATCTTGAGAAATGAAAAGAAGAGTCTTGAAGAAACAGATAATGAAACAAGACTGAATCTTAAAAAAACAAAAGATGATTTTTCTGAGCTTGAAAAACAGAAGCTGACAGATAAAACAAAAGAAGAAATTAAAGAAGAAAACAAAAACTATGAATTCAAAAAAAATGAAAACAGCGAAAGGGTAGGTGCAATCAATAATCAGTTTGAAGCTGATGAAAAGAACAGAAAGGCATTGGAAGGACTTGAAGAAAAATATAAACAGCTTTACGAACAGGATGCTCTCTGGCAGGAAATGCGCAGCTTTATTGGAGTTAAGACTGGAGAGGATTTTGAAGTCTTTGTTCAAGCACTTGCATTTAAGTATCTGCTCAAAAAAGCTAATAAATATGTAAGTGCAATTTCCGGAAGGTATACACTTGTTCAAAAAGAAGGCGCAGTTGATTTTCTTGTACATGATGTAAATTATCCTGATTCAAAAGAAGACAGGCCTATAACAAATATGAGTGGCGGCGAAAAGTTTATAATCAGCCTGTCGCTGGCACTTGGCATTGCGGAGCTTGCAAGCATGAATGTTAGTGTAGACTCACTCTTCCTTGATGAAGGCTTTGGAACTTTAAGCGGCGAACCTTTGATTGAAGCAGTAAATGCTTTGAAAACGCTGCAGAGCAGTGGAAAAATGCTTGGAATAATTACCCACGTAGAAGGGGTTATCCGCGAGTTTGACCAGAAAATTGAAGCAGTAAAAAAGAGTGGTGGCGTGAGTGAATTAAAAGGTTCTGGAATTACGCACAGGGGGGCTTATGACACGTGATGAAAATGTTGAAATATTTGAAAACACTGTAGATGTTTGTAAGGGCAGTGAAACACTTAAGGCAAGTATAAAGAACAGCCGTGCTAAACAGTCATTTATTTCTGAAAAGGATGATTTACCGGACGGTAGTAAAATTGTACGGTTTGAACAGCCGGCAAAAATCATCATTTCTAAAAAGCGAACCTTTGAAGCCGCTCAAGCTTATGCCGGAAAAAATGGAGATAAAGTTTGTGCACTTAATTTTGCTTCTGCTTCGAATCCGGGGGGAGGAGTTTTGAATGGAGCGCGTGCACAGGAAGAATGTCTTTGCCGTGTTTCCACACTCTATTTTTGTCTGGACGTGGACGAAATGTGGGAAAAGTTCTACAAGCCTCATCGGGCAATGCATAATCCACTTCATAATGATGATATTATCTACACACCTGAAATTGCAGTTTTTAAAAGTGATACAGCTTACCCCAAATTGTTGCCGCAGGACGAATTGTATAACGTTGATGTCCTGACCTGTGCAGCTCCAAACCTGAGTGTATATCCATGCAGCAATTACAATGGGGGAAAACAAAAACTGCTTCTAACAGACTCCCAGCTTGAAGAGCTTCACAAAAAAAGAGACCGTCGTATTTTTGATGTTGCCGTACAGAACAATGTTGATGTATTGATTTTGGGAGCATTTGGATGCGGAGCTTTTTCCAATAATCCAGAAGTTGTTGCAAGGGTTATGCTTAATCTTGCAAAAGAATACGGACATGCTTTTAAGACAATAGAGTTTGCAGTTTATTGTCCACCGTATGATGATTCAAATTACAAGGCATTTAAAGAGGTAGAAAATGAAAAATAAAGATGAGTTAATTAAGATTCCAAAGGAAAAGAAAATCCGTGTGATAATAGACACAGATGCGGCTTGCGAGGCTGATGATCCATTTGCAATTGCACAGGCGCTTATGAGTCCTAAGCTGATAGTGAAGGGGATACTCGCTGAGCATTTCAGGGAGAAGGGATCGGAAAGGCGTAGTTATCATGAAGTGAAGACTGTTTTACAGGCAATGGAGCTGGAAGGGCAGGTTCCGGTTATTACAGGAGAAATGGGTCCGCTTGATGAAATCTATACCTCCCGTGAGCTTTCTTATGATGTAGTATCTCCTGCTGCAGAGTTTATAATTGATGAAGCGACCCGTCCAGCAAATCCTTTTGTTCCGGCAGATTCAAAGCCTCTTTATATTTTGTGCCAGGGGGCAATTACAAATGTAGCCGCGGCGTTAAGAGCTGCACCTCAAATCAAAGACAAAATCATTATTATATGGATTGGAACACACGGAACAAACAATATTGGAAAACCGGCTCCTTTCCGCGAGTTTAATGCAGGTAACGATATTACAGCTGCCAACGAAGTTCTTCAGAGTGGAGCTGAGGTGTGGCTTGTTCCATCGGATGTGTATACTACTATTAATGTTAGTCTTGCCGAACTGAAAGAAAAAGTTGAGCCTTATGGAAAAATCGGGCACCATCTCTATCAAAACATGATAGACTACAATCTTTCTGACCGTGCTGCCTGGACTCAGGGGGAAAGCTGGTCGCTGGGTGATTCCCCTGCAATTGCAATTGCCATAAACCCCGGCTGCGGAAAATACGACATGGAACCGGCACCTTTTGTAAATGAAGACACAAGCTCTTCTGCAAAACCGGGAAGTCCAATCATCCGCGTATACAAAAGCGTAGATTCACGATTTATCCTTGAAGACTTTTTTGCAAAGCTGCATTTGAATTATTAAAGTGAATCTTTTCTGTATAGTACTTTACATTTTATACTATACATAGTATAATTATTATTTGTAAAGATGATTACAGGTTTCCCAAGTCCCGCGCAAGGGTACGAAGACAAAACAGTTGATTTAAACTCATTTTTTATTAAGCATCCGGCGGCCACGGTATTTATGCGTATAGATTCATCGCGCTATGTTTCTATGGGTATTTACGATGGCGACCTGCTTATAATTGACAGGGCAAAGGCAATAAACAAAAACAGCCTGGTCGTTTACGAAGCAGACGGTTGTTTTAATATTGGCAGAGTTTTCAACATCAAAAGCGAGGCTATGATTACTGGAGCCATAACTTATGTAATCCACACGGTTAAAGAAGTATGATTTTACATGCAGATGGAAACAGTTTTTATGCCTCATGCGAACAGATTTATCGTCCAGACTTGCGAGGGAAACCGGTAATCGTTCTTTCGAATAATGATGGAATTATTATCGCCCTGAACAAGGAAGCCAAAGCTTTAGGTTTCCGTCGTGGAGAAGTTTACTTTAAGGTAAAGGATACATGTATCCAGAAAGAGGTAACCGTTTTTTCCAGCAATTACACTTTGTACGCAGACATAAACAGACGTATAACTTCTATCTATATGGAGTATGCACCGGAAATAGAAGAGTATTCCATAGACGAGTCGTTTCTGTTTTTTAATGATGTTAACTGGACCAAAAAGGATTACGAAGAAATTGGTTTTGAACTCAAGCAGCGGGTTGCAAGGGAAGTGGGCATTCCAATCTGTGTGGGGGCGGCGCCAACAAAAACTCTTGCCAAGCTTTACAATAAAAATGCTAAAAAGCACAATGGTGTTTTTGTTTATGATGAAGCAGAAATTGATGAGCTTTTAAAAAACACAAAGTGCAGAGAGATTTGGGGCATTGGTCCTGCAAAGGCTGCAATTCTTTCTCATCATGGAATAATGGATGCCCTTATGTTAAAAAATATGCCGCTGAATCAGGCAAAAAAGCTGCTTACAATTCAGGGGTTTGCAACTGTCCGCGAGCTGAATGGTGTGCCTATGATAGACCGGGTTACCAGAGAAAAAAAGGATGTGATTACTTCGAGCCGCCAGTTTTCCGTAAAGGTTTATGATAAGGAAACAATTGAATGTGCGCTTGTGCAGTATTCCGAGCTGGCTGTGGAAAGATTGAGAAAGCAGAACAGTGAATGCGGTGCGGTCCATGTGCATATTTCTACGTGCAATTATTATTCGGAAGACAGGGAGTCGCAGTTTTCAGATGGGGTCTGCATTCAGCTTCCACGCATGACCTCGTATACTCCAGATATTGTGTTTGCCGCCAAAATGGGCCTTGATCATATTTTCAGGAAAGGGTACGGCTACAAAACTGTTATGGTCACTTTGTTTGAGCTTAAACCGGCGGCGTGTCAGGGTTACCTGTGGATAGACCCAAAGGAAGATGAAAAGAAACGTGATTTTATGGCCGCCCTGGATTCTCTGTCTCAAAAATACGGACGTCAGGTTGTAACGCTTGCAAAGGGACTTGGTGAAAATCCCTGGAAAATGAAGCGTGAATATCTTAGTCCCTGCTGGACAACACGACTTGAAGATTTTCCGCCTGTTCGGTAATCGTGAAAAAATCTCCAAAAAAGTAAAAAATCATCATAAATGTTAAACGTTTAACTAGTTAAACTTAATGAAGTTGTATATAATAAAAGTCAGATTCTGGGACGATTTAGAACAATTGTTTCAAAAATTAAAGATTTATTACAGGGGAAATAAATGAAAAATCTATTCAAAATAATTTTGTTATTGGCAGGTATTATTATGATTGGAAGTTGCGCAACAGACAGCAGTAATGAAAAATCAGAAAAGAAAGAAGAAACAACCACTCCGGTTACACCAGTTGTAGAGCAGGAGCTTTCTACAAACGGGCTTGGAATTACAGATGCAAAATATGCCGACAGCATAAAGTATGGTCTTCTCAGCACAGGCAACAATTATCTGGTAAAACAGGTTCTTGCAAAAATGCGTGCCGGTGAAGAAAATGTGTACATTGCAGCACTTGGTGGTTCTGTAACAGAAGGTGCTGGTCCTTCAAGCTTTAAGCAGGGTTATGCTTATCAGTTCAAAAACTTTTTAACAGAAAAATATGCGGCAGATGCCAAAAAGGTTTTCTTTGACGGAGCCGGAATAGGTGGAACTCCTTCGCCAATGGGTTTGGTTCGCTACCAGAAGGATGTTGTAGATGTTCTTGGACAGAAGCCTGATTTACTGTTAATTGAGTTTGCGGTAAACGACTGGCAGGAATGTTCCAACACACGGGCCTTTGAATATTTAATCCGCGATGCACTTAAAAACGGAACAGCAGTAATTGTTGTGTATGCCGCCGCAACTTATGGAAATCAGCAGCAGGTAATGTCTCCTGTAGCACAGTTCTACAAGGTGCCGGAAGTAAGCGTAAGCAAGGCTCTGGATTATTCTGGAATCAACAAAAACAAAGACACAAATATTTATTACACCGATATGGTTCATCCTACAGCAAATGGTCATAAGTTTATGGCTGACTGTATTTTGAATCTTATTGAAGTGATTGATGCAGCCGAAGCAGACGAACCTTTTGCAATCCCGGAAGGCTATAAGAATGAAAATCCGTTCAAAGAGTTCAAGTCAATCTTTGGAAATACGGAAGATTCAAACGTTAAGATTACAGCCGGAGGTTTTGCTAAAAAAGACACCTTTGTTCAGAATTATATGAAGGGCGGAAAATCATTCCCGGAAAACTGGTACTATGATGGTTCAGAGGCAGCAATCGGTGGCGGTAGTTTTAAAATGACTTTGAATTGCAAGAGTCTTATTTTCATCTATAAAAACAGTAATTCAAAGGTATTTGGAAATGCCGAAGTTTACGTAGATGGAAAGCTTTACAAAAAGTTCAATGGCTGCGATGGCACCGGCTGGAACAACTGCGTAGTAACAATGATAATTGACGAAAAGGAAAGTGCAAAGCACACTGTAGAAGTTAAGATGGCAGAAGGCGAAGAGAACAAAGCTTTCACAATTCTTGCTATGGGGTATGCAAAATAATTTTTTAAGGATCTTTAAAATAAGTTGACACCGCAATACTTTGGTGTTATATTGTGTATATTGGATATACACAATATAACACCAATTTTTTTTGTAAGCTAATGCACTATGGAGGCAACTTATGAACGTAATCGAAGTAAAAGATTTATGTAAATCATTTCCTTCTTTTCAGTTAAAAAATGTTAATATTGTTTTAGAAGAAGGCTACATAATGGGCTTTATCGGGCGAAATGGTGCAGGAAAAACCACAACGCTCAAATCTATCTTAAATCTTCTTAATCCAGACTCCGGTACAATAAATCTTTGCGGCCTTAATATGCCAAAGAATGAAACAGAAATCAAAAATCTTATTGGTTATGTAGCAGGTGGCGTGGATTTTTATCCTGAACAGAAAATCAAAAAAATTACAAATATTACTAAAATCTTCTATAAAGAATGGGATGATGAACGCTACAAGGAGCTTTGCAAAAGATTCGAAATTGATGAAAACAAAAAGTTCAAGCAGCTTTCTGCCGGAATGAAGGTAAAATATTCAATTGCAGTTGCTTTGAGTCATAACGCAAAATTACTTATTTTGGATGAGCCTACAAGCGGTCTTGATCCTGCTGCCCGTGATGATTTAATCCTTATTTTCCAGGAGTTTGTAGAAGACGGTAAACATTCAATCCTGTTTTCAACTCACATCACTTCGGATTTGGAAAAATGCGCTGACTTTATCACCTATATCAAAGGCGGAGAAATCCTTGCGTCTACCGATGTTGAAACCTTTGAAAAGAGCTACCTGCTTGTTGCCGGTAAAAAGGATGATTTGACACCAGAGCTCGAAGGCAAGGTGATTGGTATTCACAAGCACAACCTTGGTTTTGAAGGAATGATAAAAGCTGATGATAAAGCTCTTGTAGAAGGAATGGAAATCTCGGTTCCATCACTCGAAGATATTATGATTCATCTTGAAAGACGTTCGTAAAAAGGAGGCGCAAAATGAGTATGGTATTTAAGCTTTTGAAAAAGGAAGCAACCCTTAATTATAATGTTTCAACAGTCATCTGGTGTATTTGTGCAGCCGGAATGTATTATATACCGAATTATCCGGCTTACATTGGAATGTTCTATTTACTTCTTGCAGTTATGATGATTTTCCAGCTTGGACAGGCTGCAAACGATCTTACTTATTCTGCACTTCTGCCGGTTCGTAAGGTAGACACAGTTTCGGCAAGATTTCTCTATTGCGGGCTCCTGGAAATTGTAATTATTGCATTGAGTCTGATTGCATGCTTTGTCCGCAGATTTGCAGGATTCCCGCCGAATGCATCTGGTATAGACATGAATGTTGCTTTCTATGGATTGCAGTTGATTATTATATCTATAATCAATCTGGTATATTTGGGAAATGTTTATAAAAATCCGGCAAAGGTTGGAAAGCTGTTTTTTATTTCTTCTATTTTGTATTTTGTTTTGTATGCACTTTGTGAAATCCCAATTTGGGTTTATAAGGCAATGGATGAACAGACTGGATTCGTCCTTGCAGACATTGGTGCTTATCTTAAAGCAAACGATGGTGCAGGAATGATTAAGCAGATTCCTCTGCTGATTGTTGGAATTATATTCTATGTTTTAAGCTGGGTGATTACTTATAAGCGCGGTTGTAAGCAGTTCCAGAAGTATGATATTTAATTGAACGTTCGAATGTAAATGGACTTAGTTTTATCACAAAAAAGTGACAAGCCAATTTATACTCAGATTTTCGAACAGATTTCGAACCAGATTCTGAAAGGGGAGCTTAAGCCGGGAACAAGGCTGCCCCCAATCAGAACTGTTGCAGTAGAGCTGAGGGTCAGCATTATCCCTATTAAACAGGCGTGGGACATGCTTGAACGTGAAGGCTTTATTGTTACTGCAGCCGGGCGCGGTACTTTTGTAAATGATCTTGAATCTCACGAAATAGAGCAGAAGAGAAGTTCCACCGCCGAAGATTTACTTGCAAAGGATGTAAAGGCCTGCAGGGAGATGGGACTTACCCTTGACGAAATAATGAATATTGTTAAGAAGAGTTTTGAATGATAAGCGATAATGCTTGTTAGCCGACGCTTACAAAATCTTTTCCATTCCGATTTTCTGTGGTACTAATCCGCACTTTTCATAGAACTTTTTAGCACCTTCATTCAAAGACCAGACGTTCAGCGTAACATTGTAACAGCCGCTCTTTTTTGCAAAGTCAACAACAAAATCATAAACCTGTTTACCTACATGCTGGCCGCGGCAATTTTCATCAACGCACAAATCATCTATATACAAGGTTTTTATATCGGTAAGAATATTGTCGTTCAAATGCTGAATAAAACGACAGAATGCATAACCGAGCACTTTTTCATTTTCATCAACGGCAACGAAAATCGGATTTGAATCATCCTTGAGCATTTCAACAAGCTGCTCGTCTGTGTACTTGCGTGTGTTGCCTTTAAAAAGATCCGGACGTCCGTTGTGGTGAACTGTAAGAACCTGTAACAATAAGCTGTTTAAGCCAGAAAGGTGTCTTGTGTCTGCGCGTTTAATTTCCATTTTGCAATCCTGTTTTTGTGGGTTATAATTAAATAATTTATAGAAACTAATTTATTATAATTCAGATTATAATTCAAGTTATCTAAAAAAGGATTTTATAAGAGCAGGAGGTTCTCCGTATGAAAGAAAGTTATAATCCACTTTTTACTCCGTGGAAAATTGGAAATGTGGAAATTAAAAACCGCATTGTTATGACATCAATGGGTGGTACGTCTATCTTTGGGTGGCTTGAGCCGAATCATTTTGATAAGGAAGCTGCCAACTTTTTGCTGGAACGAGCTAAGAACAATGTTGGTTTGATTTTGCCCGGCATAGCGCCAATACGTGACACTCTGGGCGGCAAGTGGCTTTATCAGGGAAAAGGAAAGTTCAAAAAGCTTGAAGAGTTTATGACAGAGTTCCACAAGACAGGTGCCAAAATGTTTGTTCAGCTTACAGCGGGTTTTGGTCGAAGTCTTGCAATCAACGATATAATGGTAAAATCTGCAAAGAACAAGGCTCTCGGCCTTTTAATGAAGCCTATCCTTGATGTTGATTATCTTACTGCAAGTGCAAGTGCAACTCCTAACCGTTGGGATGATTCCTGCACATCACGTCCTCTTACAAAAAAAGAAATTAAACAGATGATAGATGCTTTTGCAAAAACTGCAAAGCTTTGTAAAGATGCCGGAGTTGATGGTGTTGAGATTCACGCTGTACACGAAGGCTATCTGCTGGATCAGTTTACAATGAAGTATACAAATCTGCGTGATGATGAATATGGCGGAAGCTTTGAAAACCGTTACCGCTTCCCGGTAGAAATTGTAAAGGCAATTAAAGCTGTTTGCGGCGAAGACTTCCCGGTTTCTCTGCGCTATTCGGTTGTTTCTAAAACAAAGGGTTTTGGAAAGGGCGCGCTTCCTGGCGAAGATTATGTTGAAGTTGGTCGCGACATGGAAGAAAGCGAAAAGGCAGCAAAGTATCTTCAGGATGCAGGTTACGATATGCTTAACTGCGACAACGGAACTTACGATGCGTGGTATTGGGCACATCCGCCTATGTACATGAGCCAGAACTGTAATCTGGAGGATGTAAAGCACATTAAGAAGTTTGTTGATATTCCTGTTGTTTGTGCAGGCCGTATGACTCCTGAAGTTGCCGCTGGTGCAATTGCTGCGGGCGAGCTTGATGCAATGGGTGTTGCACGTCAGTTCCTTGCCGATTCTGAATGGATTACAAAAATGATGGCAGACAACGAAGCTGCAATCAGACCATGTATCTGCTGTCATAATGGATGCTTTAATATGGCGCATTACAAGGGTGTTGCGAATGACCAGTCACTTACAGACAATATGGGAATGGCCCGTTGTGCTATAAATCCGCCGACAATGCAGCACAATAAATATAAGATTGTAAAAGCTGCGACAGCTAAAAAGGTTGCCGTAATTGGTGGAGGAATTGCCGGTATGGAAGCAGCCAGAGTTCTTGCATTGCGCGGACACAAGCCGGTGATTTTTGAAAAAGGTGACAAGCTTGGCGGCGTATTCAATGCAGCTGCGGCTCCATCATTTAAGGAAAAAGATAAGGAGTTGTTAGTCTGGTATAACAAAGAAATGAAGGACAACAATGTTGAGGTGCGCCTTAACACAACTGTAACTTCTTTAGACGAGCTCAAGGATTTTGACAACATCATAGTTGCTACCGGAGCTGTGGCTAACAAACCTAGAATCGAAGGACTGGATAAAACTGTTGAAGCGTGCGATTACTTGAATGGGGCAGCGGTTGGCAATAAGGTTATCATTATCGGCGGTGGACTTACCGGCTGCGAAATTGCCTACGACCTGTATAACAAAGGAAAAACTCCTGTCATCATCGAAATGAAAAATGACTTGATTGCGGTTAAGGGTGTTTGTCTTGCAAACAGTTCTTACCTGCGCGATTTCTTTGAGCTGAATAAGGTTGAGGTTCATCTTGAAACTACGCTTTTGAAGGTTACCGATAAAGGTGTTGTTGTAAAAGATAAATCTGGTAAAGAGTTTGAAATTGAAGGTGATACTGTTATTGCTTCAATGGGATATCATCCGGCACCAGTATTTGCTAAGTCGGGCAAAGTAAAGCTGATAGGTGATTGTGATAAAGTTGGTAACCTGCGCACTGCAATATGGAAAGCGTGGGATGTAGCGATGAAGATTTAAGAGGAGAAATAAATGTACGAATATAAAATGAAACTTACGCCGGAGCAGAAAGCAATTCTGGAAGGAAGTGAAGGCGAAACAAAAGCAAAGGTAATGGAAACAATTGTCCGCTATGGCGATTTGTTTGAGGCAACAGAGCTTGTAAAGGTAACACATGGTCAGGGACATCTTGTTACGTCGTTTGGATTTGGTGTTCTGGAGCCGGTTTACAAAACAATGGATAAGCTGATTGATGCGGGCCTGAAGGTTGAAGAAGGTTTTACAATGGATCCGCGACCAATGGATTTTGCAAACGCAAAGTGTACGCTTCTGGATAAGATTCTGTTCAAGGCAATTCTTTACAACAAGCAGAAGGACTATGAAGAGCAGCTTAGAAAGCTTGGACTTGTAAATCCTGATGCATTCAGCTGTGCATGTTATTTTGATGAGATGGGAAACATTCCTAAAAAAGGGGACATCCTTTCCTGGGCAGAATCAAGTGCTGTAAATTATGCAAACTCTGTTCTTGGTGCCCGCTGTAACCGTAACTCCGGAATGATTGATATTTTCGGTTCAATTATTGGTTATGTGCCGAAGTTTGGTTTGCTTACTGATGAAGGACGAAAAGCAAAATGGAAGATTACGGTGAACACAACTAAAAAACCGGTTGCCCAGATTCTTGGTTCTGCAATCGGAATTAAGGTTATGGAAGACGTGCCTTACATTGTTGGCCTGGATAAATGGATTGGAACTGAGTTGAACGATGATGCAAAAGCATATCTTAAAGATTTTGGTGCGGCAACTGCTTCTAACGGAGCGGTTGGTCTTTATCACGTAGAAAATCTTACGCCGGAAGCTGTTGAACTTGGGGACAGTCTTTTGTGTGAAAATTACAAAGAATATGTAATTGATGATGCAGAACTTGAGCGCGTTTATAAATCTTATCCTGTAATGTGGAAGGAGCCTGAAAAAGAAGGAACTTACGCTTTTGTAGGATGTCCGCATCTTTCTATGAGCCAGCTTAACGAATGGTCTGATAAGATTGTTGAAGGGCTTAAAGCTGACGGTAAGAAAAAGGTTGCTGTTACAACAGTTATCTGCACTGCGCCTCCTGTCCTTGAAGCGTTCAAAAAGACTGAAAAATATAAAGCTTTGTATGCAACGGGTGCAAGAGTTACGGCAATCTGTCCGCTTATGTATATGTCTAATCCGCTTACAAAATCACGCAGAATTATGACTTGTTCAAACAAGCTCAGAACTTATTCTACGGCGCGTTATTACAAAGATGATGAGCTGTTAGACATCATTGTTGGCAGGAAGTAGAAGGTAGAATTAAACACAGGAGCATTTTATGAAAGAGTTCAAAGGACGAGTTATAAATAAAGGTTATTACAAAGGAGAAGCGGTTGTTTCTCATCAGGGTGTGAATACGCTGGCAACGTTCCAGAAGTCGGCAATTGCTAAATCAAAGCAGGTAATTGTTGCAGACCAGAACAACAAGGATATTTTTGAAAAGAATATTACCGGCAAGGCTTTGTGTCTTCCGCAGACAATCGGTTCTACAACGGGCGGTATGGTTATTCAGGTTATCTGTTCTATGGGAATAAATCCTGCGTGTCTGCTTTTTTCAGAGCACATTGATTCTCTTGCGGGTGCGGGAGTAATTCTTTCTGCAGTCTGGGAAAACAGTAAGCTTATTGCTGTGGACCAGCTGGGACAGGAGTTCCTTGATACCGTAAAAACCGGCGACACAATCGAAGTTACCGAAGACGGGACAGTAAGAATTTTGTAAAGTCACATAAGGTTTGCAAAACCTAAAGGTTTGGGTTATACTTTTCCTATGAGTAAGAAAACCGATAACGTTTACGGAGCTATCGAAAATATTTCGCAGCTTACAAAAAAACTGGAAGAGTATAACCAGCAGCTTTCTGTACAGGGAAATGCGAGCAGGGAGCTTGAAGATATTTATTTTGGGCTGAATCAGGAAATAAAAAATCTTACGTTCTGGTTCAGCTCTCTTTATTCCTACAATGGAAAATCCACCAGTTATGCTAAAAAATCTGCCAGCCGCGAAAACGGCAAAAAAGGTGGCCGCCCACCCAAAGAAATAACCCAGCGAAAGCGTAGGATAGCAGAACTCACCGAAGTTGTTATTCCAGACTTACAGCATAAAATTAAGTTCACAAATGATGCCGAAGAAGAAGCAAAGTTGAAAAAGGACTTAAGGCGGGTAAAAACGGAGTTAAAAAAGCTGGAAGATGAGTTGGGGAAAATATAGGTGTAATTAATGATTTATACAAAGAGGTTTTTGAAAAATGAGCCTAAAATATTTAAAAATAAGGAAGATTAGTATCTTATTTTTTTTAGTATTCTTATCATGTAAAGTTACAGATAATTATACAGGAGTCTGGGTTTCAACAGATTCATATTTATATAAAAATACAAAAGTTGAATTCTTTGATAATAATAGAGTTATTATGTCAAATCTCCCACAAAATGGTTATATTGATATATCTTCAAATCCACAAGATGCTTTTGATTCATCTATAAAAGAATGTTTATTTGATAAAAAAGAAAACAGAATATGGTATAATAATTTTTCTAATGATGTTTTCGCAGAAATTACTTTTATTACTTCAAAAGAAATGGTAATTGTTTTTTCAAATGGGACGATATGTAATTTTGAAAAACAATAAAAAGGATGATAAGGAAAATGTCGGCCATAAATCTGAAAGGGGAAAAAGGTATTGATAATAAAATATTAGGATTTTTTTTGCTTTTTATATTTATGTCATGTTCTTCAACGCAACATATAAATATAGGGAGTACATATAAAGTAGATAAGAAGGATTTATCAAGGTATTATGTTTTATATAATGCAGCTGATATATTATATTTGAAAGTAATTTCAAAGAATGAAAAAATTGGTGTTATAGATGGTAAAGTAGTATATGTACAGTGTGAAAATAAACGTCATTTTCATAAATACAATATAAAAGAAATTACATTTGATGATATTTTAGTTGAGCCAGGCGTAGGGTTTTATGTAAAGCTTCCAGATGAATGGTATGGATTTATAGATGATATAAATACAGATCTTACAAAAGAACAATTAACAATAAAGTTCATTTTTAAGAAAGAGAGTTTTTCATTGGTTGGAGATGTACATGAACTTATGCACTATAATGATTACTTAGAATGGTTAGATCCATCTTCGTTTTTTTATGATGATCTAAATAATAAAATTATTATTGCACATTAAAAAGTCAGGGGCGTTGCGGGGACACCCTAGAAAACAGAGTTTCCCCGCTGGAAGGGGTGGCGGAAAACGCCGAAAGGCGTTTGGAGACAGGGGAAGGCTTTCCCCTTCAAAAGTAATTAAAAACAATTTTTTTTCCAAAATCTAAAAAACAGATGTATAATGGAAGGTAATGAAAAGGAAGACGCGGCAAAGGATAAAAAGGTTTTTTGGATTAGAGAAGCACTCATCTTATATTTCGAATTATTTTGAAAAAACAAATATTCGGTCGGGTCTTTATGTTTCTTCTGTTGTGATGGCAATTGAACTGTTTATGATTTTTAGTGTGGTAATCAGACAGTTTTCGGATGAAACAAGACGGACAACTTACTGGTTTGTAACGCACATTATAAGCTATTCGGTTTTATTCCTTTCGGCACTGGGACTTTTTATTCATTCTGTTAGGTATGTAAAACATAAGAGCAAACATCCTAAATGGGGTCAGGTTCTGCGGGTTATTTTTTCTATTATTGCAATTTCTTTTGGTATTTACATTTCGTTTATGGATTACAAAAAGGGAGAGCAGTTTATTACTTTGATGACGATGACCCTTTTTGTTTTCTGTTTTATTGTTTGGCGGCCGATTTACACAATTCTGTTTCTTGGATTTTCCTATACTTTGTTTTATTGTCTCTGCAATGCGATTCTGCCGGCAACGTATGCAACAAAGGTTAATCTTTCCATTGTTCTTATTTCAATTTTTATGAGTGCAATAAACTCTTACCACCAGACAATAATTGGGGCGCGAAAGGATGAAAAACTGGAGCATGCGCACAACATTCTGCTTAAGCTTTCTGTTAGCGATGAGGTGACTGGAATTGCGAACATGCATTATTTTAGAAGTCAGTCGCTGGAGATTATGCACAACAAGAATACAGATTTATCTAAGATGATTTTTCTTTTTCTTGATATAGAAAACTTTAAGAATTACAACGAAAAATATAATTACTGGGAAGGCAACTGTTTTTTAAAAGAGTTTGCAGAAAAAATTGAAGAGGTTTTTGAAGGCGCGATTTCGGCTCATTTTTCCAATGACAACTTTGTAATTTTTACAGAGGATAAAGATACGCAGGAAAAAATTGCTAAGCTTCGGGATTTTGTAATCAACTCTGAAACGGATATTCGCATGGGATTGAAGGTTGGTGCATACAGACCGAAAGACCGCGATATAATGCCGATTATTGCCTGTGACTATGCACGCTATGCCTGTTATTCAATCAAGAAAAATTACAACAAAAACTTCTGCGAATACAACGATAAGATGTCGCAGGACTTCCACAAAAAGCAGTACATAATCAACAATATAGACAGTGCGCTTAAAAACAATTACATAAGAGTTTACTATCAGCCGGTAATTAATTCCACAAACAACACAATGTGCGGAATAGAAGCTCTTGCCCGCTGGGATGACCCTCAGTACGGATTCCTTTCTCCAAATGATTTTATAGAAACGCTGGAGGAGTATCATCAGATTCACAAGCTTGATATGCATATTCTTGAACAGGTATGCCAGGATATTTACCACACTAAGGAACAGGGCCACAGAACGATTCCTGTTTCGCTTAATTTTTCGCGGCTCGATTTTGATTCGGTAAATCTTGTTGAAGAAATTGAAAGCAGAATGGAAGAGTACAAGATTGAAAAAAATCTTATCCATATTGAAATTACCGAAAGTGCAATTTCTGAAAATGATGAAAGACTTTCTGCTGCAATGCAAAAGCTGAGGTCTTCGGGTTATGCGCTCTGGCTTGATGATTTTGGTGCCGGCTATTCAGGCTTGAATGTTCTTAAAGAATATGATTTTGATGTGATGAAGATTGATATGAAGTTCCTTTCAAACTTTTCCGGTAATGTGAAGGCCCGCCAGATTTTGAAGAATGTTGTGAATCTTGCAACAGAGCTTGGAATGGACACTCTTACAGAAGGTGTTGAAACGGAAGAAGCAAGAGCCTTCCTGCAGGAAATTGGTTGCAAACGTTTACAGGGTTATCTGTTTGGAAAGCCAATGCCTAGAGAAGAATTGCAGAAAAAAATTAATTGCGGGGAGTATTTACTGGGATAAAATTACTAATTACAGTTTATAGTAATGTCCTCAGAAATACGGTAGCCCTGCTTGTCTCGGAAATAATAAGTATATTTTAATCCTGGCTCAGCTGCCATATCTATAAATCCAAAAAGACTGTCTGATGGTGTATAATTCATTGACTGTGTGCCTGTAGGACTGAAGACCATATAGAAGCCGTATTCCTGCAAACAAGCCAGTGATACTCTGTCAGTATATAAATCAGAGAAGTTTGACAAATCAAAATAGAGTTCATTGTTTCTGTAAATACTGATATCGGTATATTCATATTTATTGTCAAAAACCTTAAAGTATATGATTACACCTTCCTCACCTGTGTTGTATTCACCCCATAAATCTGCACCCTTTGTATATTTTATGCGGTTTGTGGTAACGCCAAGTGTATTAGATACAGTAACCAGAGAATCATTAGGATCTGTAAAATAAATTACGTATTTTGTTCCAGGTAGACAGCCTGTTATTGTGTAAGATTTATCTGAAAGATTAATTGTTTGCCAGTGTGCAGATCCGTTGATATAAAGCTTAGCATAATTCATAGGATTTCCACTTTCAAGTTCCCATGAAATCTTTATTGTATCTGCTTTAGGATTTTCATAAGTCAAATGATAGTTTGTATCAAAGTTAATGTACTGAACTGAACTATTGCTCTTGTTTTCAAAATCACCCGCCGTAAACTTATAATAGTCTGCCTCGCCGGAAGAAAGGTATGCTTCGAAGCTTCCGTTATAACTATTAATTTTATAAGCAGAAACGATGGAATGATTTTCTCCGCCATATCTCTGGTAGCTTGTTACATTTGAACCTGAGGTTACGAGTGATGTTGCATAAGTAGAGCCAATGTTCACACCATAAAAGACTTCTGCATTAGAATCAAGATTTTTTGTAATTGTGGCTCCACTGAACGCAATTATATATTCATCCTGTGAATTGAACAGAGGTACATAAACAGTTTTCTTTCCGCCGCTGCGAACTGCAAAGAACTTTGAATTACCATCAGGATAAATGATAAAACCATTCAATGCGCCATTTTCATTATTCTTTATGCTTTCGCCGCTGAAAGTAATTGGAAGAGCAGAAGAAAAGAATCTTAAAGGAATATAATCTTCCCATACATCGCCGGTAACACCATTTGTAATTTCAACAGTAAGGCCTGTATCAACATAACCTTTTGCAGTACCAGTGTAGCAGACAATTAATTCTTCATTATCTACACTTTCTGGTATCATTTTTCCTACAGCAATTCCTTCAAGAGATTTTCCACTTTTGTGTTTTACAGTTATATATGGAGAATCTGGAGTGACTTTTAAGCTTGAAGAAGCAATTGTAAAATCACTGTTATTTCTTAAGGTAAGAGTGAGAGGATATTCAATATTGGAATAAAGATAGCCTTGAGTTTTATCTTCTTCCTTTATTGTTCCTGTTACTTTAAGTGTATATTGTTTGCCATCGCTAATTGCAATGGTTCCCATATTTTCACCAGGATTAGAAATTACAATATCAGAAATTTCGGCAAGAGTTTTTTCATCTGCAGTTAATACTGTAATTGTCTGAGTATCTCCGATAGTAGGTGCAGTAAGAGAAACTGTTTCTCCTGTTGAGGTATCTTTTTCACTTTTGTACGAAGAATATTTTTTTGACTTTCCTTTGATTATAAGATCTGAAGTAGCAGCAGCCCTGGAAGATTTAAGGCCTACAATTTTCATCTGGTACTGAACATTTACACCGCCTTTTCTAAAATAAGGAACACCTTGTCTATCTACTAAAACAGCGCCATCACTATCGGCTTCTACAGTAAGAGTTCCTAAACCATCTACAACAAGCTTTGAACTTGAAGAAGATTGAGAAATAGCAAAAGTGTCGTTTTCGGAAGAGGTAACATAATTTTCGAAAACTGTGTACTCAACACCTGTAGACATTTTAATCCAGGTTCCCCAGAACTTTTGTTCGCACACAAGATTTTCTACAAGCTTTATGCTGTCATCTGGTTCAGAAAGATCTATTTGTGGAACGTAAATTGAAAGAGGGTTTGAAAGAGTTTCTCCTTCTGCATTTTTAATTGTATAGATGTAAGTGCTTTTGGCTTTTACATTTGAATCTGTAAAATGATACTGGTATGGAGGATCCCACATCCAGCAATAAGTTTTATCGCAGGTTGCAATTTTTGTGTTTCCTCTATAAACGTAATAGGTGCTTTCCATATCCGGGCTTGTCCAATTAAGAGTAACCCTTCCATATTGCTGAAGGTCATTTTCATTTACGGTTAGCGTGATGGAATACTCACCGTCGATGGGGGGTGTGTCATCTGGCCATGAGTCTGGATTAGGATTGTAATTTGGTGGAGGAAGATAAGTTGGTCCACAAGAGACTAAAAAAAGAATACAAGCAGTTATTGTGAATAATAGATTATTTTTTGCAGAAGAGATTTTTTTCATATAAATACCTCGGGGATATTATATCATAAAATTATGATTTTCTGTATAGCAGAAACTTTTGAGCATATATATAGAAAATTGTAAATTGCTTTTTATAGAAATAATTATTAAAATATCGATGATGTATTTCAATGGAATCAGGTGAAAGGCCTGAGCTGAATGCGCAACGGTATGTAGATTGGTGGTTGAGTTGGTCGAAACTACCAGGAGGAAC